>Ga0194132_10002910_pt1 | contig 31274 bp, 31 predicted proteins | sample TA2KigOf80mmetaG_FD_148612 | JGI IMG/M metagenome (GOLD analysis project Ga0194132, IMG submission 148612) | Freshwater microbial communities from Lake Tanganyika, Tanzania - TA2015054 Kigoma Offshore 80m | ecosystem: Environmental > Aquatic > Freshwater > Lake | place: Tanzania: Lake...
GCGCGACCAGGAATACCTGAGGCTCAAAATCCTCACTTGCATGCTGCCAGCGCTCTGAAATGCCCCAAAATCGCCCACTCGAGTTCCTGAAGAGCCATCACCTTAGCCCACTTCTCCGTCTCCATCGTATGCAGCGCCCAAAATTCCGCTGGGCTGCCGGCAATTGAAGTGCCGCCCAAATCCGCCAAGCGCGCGGCGATCTTGGGTTCCTTGAGCGTCTCGTTCACTTCGCGATTCACGCGTTTGATGATGGCCTCCGAAGTGCCCTTCGGCACCGCCACCCCGAACCACGCACTGGCTTCGAAGCCGGGCACGGTTTCCGCCACGGTGGGTGTGTTGGGCAAGCTCGGCGAGCGTTGCGCGGTGGTCACCGCCAATGCGCGCAAATCGCCGTTGCGGATGAAGCTGATGATGCCGGGCATGTTGTCGAACATGACGTGGTTTTGCCCGGAAATCAAATCGATGATCGCCGGCGCCGAGCCTTTGTACGGCACGTGCACCATGTTGATGCCGGTCATCGATTTAAACAACTCGCCCGACAAATGCACAGAGGTGCCCGCGCCGCCGGAGCTGAAGTTCAGTTTGCCGGGGTTGGCCTTGGCGTAGGTGATAAATTCGGGCACCGACTTCGCAGGCAGATTGCGCGTGACCGTCATCACATTGGGCACGCGAATCAAGCCCGCCACCGGCGCCATATCGCGCAAAAAGTTAAACGGCAGTTTTTCGTAGAGCGTGGCGTTGATGGCATTGGCCGGGTTGGTCAGAAACCAGGTGTAGCCGTCGGGCGCGGCCTTGGTAGCGATTTCGGTGCCAATGTTGTTGCCCGCGCCGGGGCGGTTATCGACGACGATGATGTGCCCGAGCTTCTCCGCCATGCGCGCACTCATGATACGTGCGAGGATATCCGTGGTGCCGCCGGGCACGTAAGGCACGATCCAGCGGATGGTGCGGGTGGGGTAGTCGGCAGCGTGAACGTGGATCGCCAAGAAGCCAACTATTGCCGCCGCGATCCAACCAGATTTCGATAGCGTCAAACGCATGCTGCACTCCTTGAAAAAAGGTGCGTCATCATACCGTGTTCCGCTTAAATTGCGGCGCGCGCCACGGGCGATTACGCACCAGCTCACGATTCGCGTTACGCTTGGTGGTGATGACGGGTGACGAAAATGACACGCCTTAGTGATTCAAAAAATATTTAATAAAATCAGATACTTACGATATATGCTTCCCGACCAACCATTCGAAGCCTTGTGGCCGCGCAGCCCGCGCCAAACCGGCATCAAGCCGCTCGCCGGACGTTTGGAATCCTTGAACGGCCGCACCATCGCGCAAATCTGGGACTACCTGTTTAAAGGCGATGTCGTCTTCGAGCATCTCGAACAAGCCATCAAGGCGCAATTCCCCGCGGTGAAATTCGTAAGCTGGCGCGAATTCGGCAGCACGCACGGCGGTGATGAAAAAGAAAACATCGCCGAGTTCGCGAAAAAATTCAAAGCGCTCGGCATCGATGCCGTGGTGAGCGGCATGGCGTGTTGAGGCTCGTGCACGCCCGCCGTGTTGCGGGCCAGTGCAGCGTGCGAGGAGCTGGGGTTGCCCACCTCGTCGCTCACCTGCGAAGGGTTTATTCGGCAAGCGGGCGCAACGTCGATCGGGCTGGGCATGCCCAATATTCCACTCGCGATGGTACCCGACCACATCGGCACCAAGAGCCCGGAAGAACTCAAACGCGACGTGATGGAAGTCACCGCGCCGCAGGTGATCGACAATCTCACCGTGCAGCCGGCGAGCAAAGGAAAATCCAACGAACCCGCCGCGCGCGACATCGTGTGCAAAGGCACGTTCGCCGAGATCAATCAGTATTTCATCGACCACGAATTGTCGGATGGGCTGCCTATCGTGCCGCCGACACAACAGGCAGTCGAAACGTTTCTCCAATTCACCGACCGCGACCCCAATGAAGTGCTGGGCGTGATCCTCCCCGACAGCCGCGCCGCAACCATCTGGAGCATCGCGGTCAACGGCGTGATGGCAGGCTGCCGCCCCGAATACATGCCGGTGCTGATCGCCGCCATCGAAGGCATGTGCGACCCGGCGTATGGCGTCGAGCACAGCGGTAACACGCCCGGCGGCGACACGCTGTTGATCATCAACGGCCCGATCATCAAGCAGTTGGGATTTAACTACACCCAAGGCGCGCTGCGCGACGGCTTTCAGGCCAACACCTCGATCGGGCGTTTCTGGCGGCTGTACCTCAGAAACATCGCGGGGTTTTTGCCGCACAAAACCGACAAGGCCACCTTCGGCAATACCTTTCGCGTGGTGCTCGCCGAAAACGACGATGTGTTAAAGCAGATCGGCTGGCCCAACACCGCGCAGGAAATGGGCCACGCGGTGGGGGACAACACCGTGACCATTGCGCGCTACACCGGCGGCGGATCGTTTTCATCGGTGTCGGGCGACACGCCGGAAACGCTGCTGCCGTACGTCGCCGACTCGGTGCTGAAATATCACATGTGGCAACTCACGTTCACGACGAGCCACGGCATGGGCAAGCTGCGCCCGCTGGTGGTGATCACGCCGATTTTGGCGGAGACGATTGCCAAGGCCGGCTGGTCGAAAGCCGACGTGAAGCAATATTTATTCGATCACGCGCGACTGCCGGCGTGGGAATTCGAACGCCAGTTGCGCGACTGGAACATCCGCGGCGTATGGGATCTAAAAGACGACGTGCGTAACGGCCGCATCCCCAAGGTGTTTTACGAGAACGACGACGAAAACCGCCGCGTGCCGATGGTGTGGAAACCCGAGGATTTTATGATCGCGGTGTCGGGCGACCCGCTGCGCAACAACATGTATGTGTTTGCGCATAATGGGTTTCTGGGGTTTCCGGTGGGGAAGAAAATTCAGTTGCCGACGAATTGGGAATCAAAACTCAAAAAAATCATAGGGTGGGTGGAGCGCAGCGCAACCCACCAATCGGGTGACGCGACACCACGGAAGGTGGGTTGCGCTGCGCTCCACCCACCCTACAAAATCGGCGCTAAGACATAATCTGCCCGCCATTAACCTGTATCGTCTGCCCCGTCAGATAACTCGACGCCGGCGAACACAAAAACCGTACGGCGGTCGCAATTTCCTGCGCATCGCCCTTGCGCCCCAGCGGAATATTGCTCGCCGCCGCGCCCACGGCGGCGCGCCCCGCCGCGCGCACCGTGTCCATCTGCCCCGGCGCGATGCAATTGACGCGGATGTTGCGGTCGCCGAATTCGCGCGCCAGCGCACGCGTAAGCCCCACCAGGCCATGCTTGGCCACCGAACCGTGAACACGGTTTTTGGCACCTGAGAGCGACTGTGTGCCGCCCAGCGTGACGATACTGCCGCGGCCGTTGGCGATCATCGACGGCAGGCATGCCTGCGCGAGAAAAAACGCGCCATCCAGCGAAATCGACAATGGTGTGCGCCATTCCTCGTAGCCAAGCTCCAAAAACGGCCGCTCAGTGCGCACCGACGCGTTCAACACCAAAAAATCCACGCGCCCGAATTTTTTGAGCACGCTATCGACCATGGCTTTGCATTGCTTGCCGTCACCGATATCGGCGATGTACGCCTCGGCTTGGCCGCCGGCGGCGCGAATTTCATCCGCCACTTGTTTCGCGTTATCCGCCGACTTGCGTGTGTTCACCGCGACCGCCGCGCCGGCTTTGGCCAATTCCAACGCGATGGCGCGCCCGATGTTGATGCCGGCGCCAGTAACCAATGCCACGTTGCCCGCGAGTTCTTGGTTGTCCGCCATGATCCTTGCTCCTTGTGATTGCCCGCGACGATAACGTCGAGACTATACTATGTTCGCCCAAACAATACGGAGCAACGCCATGGCCGCATATGTGATCGCCGATATCGAAGTCACCGACCCCGCCGGATTTGCCGAATATCAGCAACGCGTGCCCGCCACCATTGCCGCTTACAGCGGCCGCTATTTGGTGCGCGGCGGCGCAGCCGAAGTGGCGGAGGGCGACTGGTCACCGCGGCGCTGCGTGGTGCTGGAATTCGCCGACATGGCGCAGCTCAAAAAATGGTACGGCTCGGCGGAATATCGGCCGCTCATAGCAATACGCGCGCGGACCACCCAATCGAATCTTGTGTTTGTCGCGGGCGTATAACGCGCGCGACACACTATACTATGCCCGGCAACGCGGTCATAAGGAATCGACAATGAGCTACACCACGTTTGAAGCACGCCCCCTTTCCGGCTACATCGGCGCTTATATCACCGGCGCCAATCTCAAGGACGAACACAACGCCCGAATGTGGGATGAGCTCAATCAAGCCATCCTCGAATACAAGGTGATCGCGATCCGCGGGCAGCGCTTATCACCGGGCGAGCACATGGCGGCGGTGAAGCACTTCGGTGCGCCGTGTTTTTACCCGTTCGCCAAGGGGCTCGCCGATTTTCCGCAGATGACGCCGATCATCAAGGAATCGCACGAACGCGAAGCCTTCGGCAACGATTGGCATTCCGACACGCCCTATCTCGCCGAGCCGCCGGCATACACCACGCTCTATGCCATTGACACGCCGCTCAGGGGCGGCGATACGCTTTACTGCAATACGCAGGCTGCGTATGAGGAGCTCTCGCCCGGCGCGAAAAAATTGATCAACGGCGTGATCGGCGTGTTCAGCGCGGGCTTGAAGCACGGCCGCGGCGGCGACCGAGCCGCGCATTTCAGCAAGATCACCACCATGCCGGTCACCAACTCGGAACACGCCGATCGCTATGAGAGCAAACACCCAATCGTGCGCACCCATCCGCAAACCGGCAAGAAGGCGCTTTACGTGAGTGCGCTGCACACGCTGCGCCTGGATGAAATGACCGAGCGCGAAAGCCGCCCGCTGATCAATATGCTGAACGATCACCAAATCACGCCGGAGTTTTGCTGCCGCGTGCAGTGGGAACCGGGGCAGCTGACGATTTGGGATAACCGCTGCACCATGCATCACGCGGTCAACGATTATCACGGCAATCGGCGCGAGATGCTGCGGCTGACCGCGCGGCCGGAAAAGCCGACGTAGCCATGCAAGAATGAAAGTGCTTCTATTACAATCACAATCGCCAAATTAGCCGCGAGGAGCCCGCATGCCCAACTATAAATCCACCACCGAGGTCCGCGACAACATGCGCATCGATTGCGATGTGCCCATCACCATGGATGACGGCATCGTGCTGCGCGCCGATGTGTTTCGGCCCGTCGCCGACGGCAAATACCCGGCGCTGGTGAGTTACGGGCCTTACGGCAAGGGGCTCGCGTTTCAGGACGGCTACAAAACCGCGTGGGACATCATGTGCAAGGAAAACCCGGATGCGGTGTCGGGCACGTCGAATCAATACCAAAACTGGGAAGTGGTCGATCCGGAGAAGTGGGTGCCCGATGGCTATGCGATTGTGCGCGTGGATTCACGCGGCGCGGGGCGCTCGCCGGGCTATCTGTGCCACAACGACGCACGCGAGAACAAAGACTTTCACGATTGCATCGAGTGGGTGGCGCATGAGCCGTGGTGCAGCGGCAAAGTCGGCTTAAACGGCATTTCATACTACGGCGCGAATCAATGGCGCGCGGCGGCAACGCAGCCGCCGCATCTCGCGGCGATTTGTATTTGGGAAGGCTGGGTGGATAACTACCGCGACTCCACGCACCACGGCGGCATCATTTGCGTGTTCCGCAAAAACTGGCAGGACATGCAAGTCAAAACCGTGCAGCACGGCGTGGGCGAGCACGGCGCGAAAAGCCGGCTCACCGGCGATCTGGTGTGCGGGCCCGAGACGTTAAGCGACGACTCGTTGGTAAAAAACCGCGAAAACATGTGGGCCAATCTGCTGAAGAACAATCTCGACGGCCCGTACTACCACGAGCGCAGCGGTGATTTATCCAAGGTAAAGGTACCGCTCTTATCCGCCGCGAACTGGGGCGGTCAAGGCCTGCACCCGCGCGGCAACTTCGAAGGCTTCATGCGCGCGGCCTCGACGCAAAAATGGCTGGAAGCACATGGCGGCTCGCACTGGGCGCCGTTTTACACCGACTACGGCGTGGGCCTGCAGAAAAAATTCTTCGATTATTTTTTGAAGGGCAAACAAAACGGTTGGAATAAACAACCGAAGGTGCAACTCAACATTCGCCATGTACACGATAACGGCGGGGTCGAAAAATTTGTGCTGCGTCATGAAAACGAATGGCCCATCGCACGCACGCAGTGGACGAATTACTACTTGCACCCCAATAATATGGAGTTCAGCCCCGAAAAAAATAGTTCAATAAAATCAAATACGTACGACGCGATGGGAAATGGCGTTACGTTCAGCACGCCACCGCTCGATAAAGACACCGAAATCACCGGGCCGTCGGCGTTGAAGTTGTTTGTGTCTTCATCCACCTGCGATGCCGATTTGTTCGTGATCCTGCGTGTGTTCGATCCGCAAAACAAAGAAGTGTTGTTCCAGGGCGCGCTCGATCCCAAAATGCCGATCGCGCAAGGCTGGCTGCGCGCCTCGCACCGCAAGCTCGATAAAGAGTTATCGCTGCCGTACCGCCCGTATCACACGCACGATGAAAAACAACCGCTCGTGCCGGGGCAAATCTACGAACTCGACATCGAGATTTGGCCCAGTTGCATCGTCGTGCCCAAGGGTTATCGCGTCGCGCTCACCATACGCGGCAAGGACTACGACCATGGTTTGAGTGCTGCCTCGCTCTCCAACATGAAAAACCCAATGAGCGGCTGCGGGCCGTTCATGCACGACGACCCGGACGACCGCCCGCCGGCAATTTTCGGTGGCAAGGTCACGCTGCACTTCGGGCCGCGGTATCCGGCGGCGGCGCTGTTGCCGATTATTCCGGCGAAGTAAGCGTCTCGCGTTGGCAAACTTCTCGCGCCCGCGCACCGCTGCGACGACACGCGATCGATCCACCCTGTCGTTCCCGCGAAGGCGGGAACCCATAACACACGTGCCACTTGCAACAGAGCATGGGCTCCCGCCTGCGCGGGAGCGACAGTGCGGATTATCGCGCTTGAACCGCCTGCGGATAATCCGCCCTATATTCCGCAACAATGTCATCCATCGCCGCCGGCCCGGTGAGCCCCAGCGCCCGCGCACGCGCGGTATCAAACCGCCACGGCCAGCCGCCGACGATGCGCGATATCGTATCGTCAATCTCCACACGCACGCGCGCCGCGGCTTTTTCACCGGCACAGTTTTTAAGTGCTGCGAGCATCTCCGAAACGCGCACCGATAGCCCCGGCAGATTCATCGCAATGCGGCTGCCCCATTTTTCCGGTGGCGTTTCAAACGCGGCGATCAAACCTCGCGCCGCGTAACGCGGCGAGGTGACCCACACGCCCGTTTGCGGATCGACCGGGCACACCGCATCCACACCCGCCAGCGGCTCGCGAATAATGCCGCTCATGAAACCAGACGCCGCTTTGTTGGGTTTTCCCGGCCGCACGGTCACCGTCGGCAGCCGCACGCTGCGGCCATCGACGTAACCCTTGCGCGTGTAATCGGCGATCAGTTGTTCGCAAATAAATTTTTGCGCGCCGTAGGAGTTTTGCGGCATTGGCAGCGTGGTGTCGGCGATCACGTCGGGCATCTCGCCGCCATAGACCGCAAGCGAACTGGAGAACACCAGGCGCGGCGGCTTCGCTAAAGCGCGGCACGCATCGAGCAACGCACGCGTGGTATCGAGATTCGCGCGCATACCGGCATCGATATCGGCTTCACACTCGCCGCTGACCGCCGCGGCGAGATGAAATATTCCATCGACGCCGTTGAGCAAATCACCTTTTAGCAACCCGCGCAGATCACCCGTCACACTGCGTACGCGTTTGTCCGCGGCTAGCACGCTATCACGCAACGGCGCGATGTCCGCCAGCACCAATTCCGTAAGTATTTGATTTTGTTCACTATTTAAAAATTCGCCCGCGAGACCCACGCCGAGGAAGCCCGCACCACCAGTGATCAAAATTTTCATAACGTTTAGGGTTACAGAAGAAACGGATGGGTAGAGCGAAGCGTAACCCATCGCGCCACCCATCTCATCGCGGTTTATAAAACAAAATGATGGGTTGCGCTGCGCGTCACCCATCCTACGCCTAAGACGTGTGGTATTCTGCGCCGCATTTCACCACGCTCGAACTTGCAGGAGGAACCACTCATGAAAGACAAAAAATCACCCGAGCGCATCAAAGGCGTGCTCGCCCCCGTCTGCACGCCGTTCAAAACCGACTTAAGCCCCGATCACAACCGCTTTGTCGCGCAATGCAAATGGATGCTCGGCCAAGGCTCGGGCCTGGCGGTGTTCGGCACCAACAGCGAAGCGAATTCGCTGTCGGCGAACGAGCGCATGGCGCTGCTCGATTCGCTGCTGCAAGCAGGTGTTGACCCCGCGCGCATGATGCCGGGCACCGGCTGCTGCGCGTTCACCGACACCGTGCGGCTCACCGAGCACGCGGTCAAAGCCGGTTGCGGCGGCGTGCTGATGCTGCCGCCGTTTTATTACAAGGACGTGCCGGAGGATGGCCTGTTTCGCAATTTCGCCGAGGTGATCGAGCGCGTGGCCGACGAGCGCTTGAAGATTTATCTCTATCACATCCCGCCGGTGGCGGTGGTGGGCATCACGCCCAAGTTGGTCGAGCGGCTGATGAAGCGCTACCCGAAAGCGATCGCCGGCATGAAGGATAGCTCCGGCGATTGGAAAAACACCAAGGTGTTTCTCGACGCCTTCGCCAAGGATGGCTTCGACATGTTCGTCGGCAGCGAATCGTTCCTGCTCGCCAACATGCGCAATCACGGCGCGGGCTGCATCAGCGCCACCGCCAACGTCAACCCGGCGGCGATCGACAAGCTCTATCGCGAATGGAAAAACGCCGACGCCGACGCGCAACAAGCGCAACTGGACGTGATCCGCAAAACCACTGGCCAGTACGTGATGATCCCCTCGCTAAAAGCTGTGATCGCGCACTTCGCCAATGACCCCGAATGGGCCACCGTGCGCCCGCCGCTCGTGCCGCTGACCGCGCAGCAAGCGCAGGCCACCATCGATGGTTTGTTGAAGCTGGGGTTTGATATGCCGGGGCTGAAGAAGGCGGAGACGGCGGCGGTGTAGTCATTACCGCTGCAATGCGTCTCAACAAAACGCGCCGTCGGCGCGTTTTTGTTTTAACGCCCGTGCTTGCCGAGCTCCCACCCCTGCTTGGCAATATGCTTTTGCGCCACCGCGATCGGTTCATCTTCCAGCGGCGTGGCCATGGTATCGTTATAGCGGTTCATGAAGCCAAAGAACGAAATCACCGCAACGATTTCGACGATTTGGTTTTCGTTCCAGTGTTGCTTCAGTTGCGCGAACAATTCATCGGTCACGGCGTTGGGCTGCGACGCGGCTGCGATCGCGAAATCCAGCGCGACGCGCTCGGCCGCGCTAAACAACGGGCTCTTTTGATAGTCCCAAATCGCCGCGAGTTTTTCGTCGGCGACACCCTGCTGGAGCGACCCTCCAGCGTTGTGCGCCATTCAGTAGTGACAGCCATGTGCGCGCGAGGCCATATAGCCAATCAGTCGCTTAGTGCCAAGCGGCACTTCGCCCGCCGGATCCATCACCGCGGCGGAGAGCCCGCGTAACGCTTTGAGTATCGCCGGCTTGCGTTGCAGGATAAGCTGGCTGTTGGGGATGTAATGCCCCGTGGCTTTGATCTTTTCGAAAATGTCGGCGACTTCGGGTACGGCGCCGATGGGTAACGGGTCTAATCTGGACAACTTTACTCTCCTTGTAATAGCGGGTTTTCTTTTCCCGGCGTCGCGGCGTGTGCTTGCGCCGAACGTTGATTAAGCCACCCCTCGACCACACGCGGTACGATGCTTTGCACCGCCACGGCTTTGGCCGAAGCGTTGGCGCTGTTCGCCGCGATCTCGCGGATTTTGAGTAGCGCTTCGCCGGCCACAGTTTCCAGCCAGAACCAGCGCTGCAGGCTATCACTGGAATGCAGGCCCGGCTGCATGGCCTTGGCTTCCAGATAAAACGCGCGCAATTCATCGCACGCGTGTTTCAAGGTTTCGCCTTGCGACAGGCCGGGGACCACCCACGACGGCGGCCCGCCGCTTAACCACGCCTCCAGATGGCTGACGATATCCATGATCGCAAGCCCCGTTACGCCAAGCGTCGAGCGGCCGCGGTATTTGACCGCCACGTCGTGCCACGCATTGAGTTGGGTCACTTCGTCGATCAAGTCTTGCACCAGCGAGCCCGCTTTCGGCAGGACGGGGAAAGCCACCGGACAGACCAAGCCCGCCGGCGCGGGCCGCGCATCGAGCGCTGCGTTTTCCGGGAAATCTTCGAGCACCGGCCCCGCGTCGCGCTCGAGCAGCCCCAATGCCGCGATCAACACCTTGCGCTGAAACGCCGCGTCACCTGGCGCGCCAAACGGGCGGCCCAGCATGAACGGCACCCACAACGCGCGCGGCGGCGCCAGCGCTTCGGTGTGCTCGCGCACCAGACTGATTTGCGTGGTGGGTATGCCCGCTTGTTCGAGGTAGTGTGCTAGTGCGCCGACGGCGCACGTGCAGTTTGGTCAGACCGGGGTCAGCAACACCGCGTCGACTTTGTCGTTGAGCAAATGCGCGGCGAGCTCGTTCGCCTTGGGTTCGTAATTCGTCACTGGCGACACCGCACCCATGAACGAATAGTGATACTCCGCCACCGAGCCGATCACGCCTTCTTTCGCAAGTTCATTCAAACGATCGAGCGGAAACACCACGTTCCAGTCTTCCTGAAAACCGCTGCGGTCGAAGTTGACCGACATATGGCTCATCACCAATTCGCTTGCTTCAATGTAACCGGGGATCACGCGGTAATCCATCGCCGCATTGCCGCTGCCAAACGGCTTATCACCGCGAATGTGCAAACCTGCGGTCGACACAATCGCCACCCGGCGCTTCTCCAGCGCCGGCCCACGCACGAACGGCCGCGCGTCAAAGCGCGGCAGCGTGGGAACCTTTTTGAGCATATTGTCGCGATCGGCATCGGACAAATCGGCCAAACGAACCATTTCATTCCCGCCCAGGAATAAGCGTACGGACTTCCGCATTCTACAGCACCCATGCAGCCTTGCAGCCTTGCAAACGGGGATATCCCGCAAAGAGTAGGTACGTTACGGTCCTAAATTCCCCAGGAAACTGGAAAATACCTCTTGCGCGGCGTAAGTTGGGGCTACGAGCGCTCCAGCGTGATGCCGCTTTCATGCTCCCACAGCTTCGCCACTTCGGTTTGGTCCGGCTGGCCGCCGAATTGTTCGACCGCTCTTACCCATTGCGCCAGCGTGCATTCGGCCAGCGGCGCGTAAGCTTCCAGCGCCTTGGCCATGTTGACGGTGATGCCGATATCCTTGGTGATCAGCCCCATTGCCATGCCGGTGCTGAACTTGCGCGTGAGGATCTGCGGGATCACCTTTTTCTCCAGCGGGTGCTGGCGGCCGTTCACCATCGGCAGCAGCGCATCGGCCATGAACAGGGCATCGAGGCCGAATTTCCTGCCGATGGCCATCGCCTCCACCACGTTGATCATGGCGCAGGCGTTGATGTAATTGCCCAGCGCCTTTAACGCATGCGCGCTGCCCACCGCGCCGCACGGCGTAACACCGCGCCCCATGCTTTTCAGTACGGGGGTCACGCGCTCGAGCGCTTGCGCGTCACCGGCGGCCATGATGTCGAGTGTTGCGTCCTTGGCGAACACCACGCCGCCCATCACCGGCGCGTCGATCACCTCAATGCCGCGCGGCTTTAGCGCCGCAGCGAGGGCCTGCGTGGCCACCGGATCGGATGTGCTCATGTCGATGACAATGCCGCCGCGCGCAAGGGTGCTCGCCACGCCGCCATCACCGAGAATCACCTGATTGACGATTTTGTCGGTGGGCAACATGGTGATTACCGCGTCGGCCTTGCCGCCCAACGCGGCAAGCGACGCGGCGACACGCCCGCCATGCTGGGCGACAAATTTCGCCGACGCTTCCGGGTTGATGTCATAGACGGTGAGATCGTATCCGGCGCGCGCGAGGTGCGCCGCCATGGGGCCACCCATGTTGCCCAGCCCGATAAATCCTAAGTTTTTGATTTTATTCATTTTTTTATTTCACTTATAAAACCGCACCACGCGCCGCGATGGGCCACAGCGCTTCGACTTTGCCGCCGCGCACGCACACGTAGTGATCGTAAAGATTCACCGTCGGATCGCAATGGCCGGGTACCAGCTTAAGTTTGGTGCCGAGCGGCAACGACACGCCGGCGTCAACCTTCAACACACCATGCTCATCGGATGCTTTCACGTACTCGACGCCCTGGGTGTCAAACACGCGCGGCATGCCGGAATCGACACTCGAGGCTTTCAACCCCGCATCGCAAATCGCGCGATCCGGCGCCGGCGTGCTCATCACCGTGGCCCAGATAAACAGGCTGTGCTCAAAGCGCGGAATGCCGCTTTCGGTCCAATCGTTTTTGGAGTAATCGACGTCCATGAAGATATACGAGCCGGTTTGCAACTCGTGATAGACGCTGCTCGCCGCCTCGAACATATAGCTACCGGTGCCGGCGCCAGTGACGCGTTCGCAGGGAATACCCGCTTTTTCGAGCAGCGCGGTGGTGCGTTTGACGCTGTCGCACGCGCCTTCGATGGCCGCGCGGCGCTCTTCGGTTTTGCGCAGGTGTTGCGCGCTGCCCTGATAGGCTTGCAGGCCGGCGAAGCGCAAGTTTTGGGACTGATGTATCTGCTGGGCAAGCCTGAAGGCGGGCTCGCCCGGCTGCGCGCCGCAGCGGTTGGCGCCGACGTTGATTTCCACCAGCACATCAAGCCGTACACCGGCAGCGCCCGCGGCGGCATCCAACGCGCTGATGTTGTGCGCGTTATCGGCGCACACCGCGATTTTGGCGCGCCGGGCCAACGCGATCAGCCGCTTGATTTTTGCGGCGCCGACCACTTCGTTGGCGATCAACACATCGGGCACGCCGCCGTCGACCATCGCCTCGGCCTCGCTCACCTTTTGGCAGCATACCCCCACCGCGCCCAACGCCATTTGCCGCTTGGCGATTTGCGGACACTTGTGGCTTTTGGCGTGCGGGCGCACGTTGATCTTGCGCCCGGCGAGCGACTCGTTGAGTAACTTCAGGTTGCGCTCGAAGGCATCCAGATCGAGCAGCAGCGCGGGCGTGTCGACTTCGGCAAGCAGCATGCCGATTTGAGCGGGCGTGTAGTAGGCCATGGGTTATTCACCTCGGAAATGTGCGCTTAAGCTTAGTGAGCATGAGCAAAGCCGTCAACCAACCGTGCGCGCTCGTGACAGCCGCCGCATTCGGCGCTACGATGCTCAAAAATACACTCGACAAAACGTTGTTGCGAGGAGGCTCGTGTGCCGCACCCAGCCAGCTTGTTGACCGTCGCGCTTGCCCTGCTAACGGGCATTGCGCACGCGCAAGCACCGGCGTGGAAACCCCACAAAAACGTGGAAGTCGTGGTGCAATCGGCGGCGGGCGGCTCCTCCGACCGCAGCGCGCGCATCACGCAAAAAATACTCGCGGGGCTACCCGGGTTTCCCAGTGTGAGTGTTAACAACCGCCCGGGCGGCGGCGGCAACGTGGCTTGGGTGTACCTCAACCAGCAAGCGCCGGACGCGCATTACATCGCGACACTGTCCTCGACGGTCATCACCAACAACGTGCTGGGTTTGAGCCCGCTCAACTACCGGCACTTCACGCCGCTGTCGATTTTGCTGCGCGAGTACCCGGTGTTCATCACGCGCCCCGATTCGCCGATCATGAATGCGCGCGATCTCTCCGAGCGGCTGCGCCGCGACGCAGCATCGGTGAGCTTCGCCTACGCCACCGCGCGCGGCAATCACAACCACGTGTTGATCGGTATGTTGATCAAGGCCGCGGGCGGTGACCCGCGCCGCGCCAAGGCGATTGTGTATAACGCCGGCGGCGAAGCGACGGCCGCCGCGCTCGGCGGGCATGTCGATGTCGGCGTGGTGGCGCCGGCAAATGCCATACCCTTGATCGCCGCAGGCAAAGTGCGCGTGTTGGGGATCGCGGCGCCACAACGTCAGCCCGACGCGTTCACGCAAACGCCGACGCTGCGTGAACAAGGCATCGATGCGGCGTATTTCAGTTGGCGCGGCTTCATGGGCCCCAAGGGTTTGACCGCCGCGCAAAAAACGTTTTGGGATAATGCGTTCGCGCAAATGGTAAAAGCGCCCGAATGGAAACAAGATGTCGAACGCAATGCGTGGGCGCAAGATTTTATGGGCAGCGCACAAACGCTTATGCATCTGGAACGCGAAACCGAAACGCTGCAAAAATTGTTGACCGAGCTGGGCGTGCTTACGCGCAGCAACATTTAAAGGGCTTTAAAAAATGTTCAATAAAATCCAATACTTAAAAATGCCCGCCATTTTGGGTTTGGCAACGCTGCTTGCCCCGCTCGAGGCGCACGCACAAGCGTGGAAGCCCAGCAAAACGGTGGAGCTGGTGGTCGGCTCCGCGCCCGGCGGCTCGCCCGACATCATGGCGCGCGTGGTGCAAACCATTTTCCAAAACACGGGCCTGGTACCCAACGCCACCGTGATCAACCGGCCGGGCGCCGCCAACACCATTGGCTGGGCGTACATGAATCAGCACACGGGCGACGCGCACTACATCGCAACCATTTCGCCGGCGCTGATCGGCAACCGGCTGATGGGCACCTCGCCGTTGAACTACACGCACTTCACGCCGCTTAACATCATCGCGCGCGAGTTTGTGGTGATCACCGTGCGCGGCGATTCGCCAATCAAAACACTCGCCGATCTCACCGCGCAGATGAAAAAAGACTCGCAATCGCTCACTTTTGCATTTGCCACCGCGCGCGGCAATCACAATCACATCGTGATGAGCATGTACCTGAAGTCGATCGGCATCGACCCGGCTAAAGTCAAAACCGTGATCTACCCCGGCGGCGGCCCGGCGATGACCGCGATGCTGGGCGGCCACGTCGATGTCTACGTCGCCAGCCCGCGCAGCATGTATCATTTGCACAAGGAAGGCCGCGCGCGCATTCTGGGCATCTCGGCCGAACGCCGCCAAACCGGCCCGCTCGCCGAACTACCCACGTTTAAAGAACAAGGCAGCGACGCGGTGTTCTACACCTGGCGCGGCTTCATGGGGGTGAAAAATCTAACGCCCGCGCAAGTCGCCTACTGGGACATGACCTTCGAAAAACTCGCCAAATCGAAAGAGTGGCTGGCCGAGACCGAAAAGCAATTCTGGAATCCGAGCTACTTGCTGAGCGCGGCGTTCATGAAGCAGCTCGAAATCGAAGAAAAACAGACGCGCACGATATTGGCGAATCTTGGGTTGCTGGCGCCCGGGCGATAATATGCAGTTGTAGGGTGGGTGGAGCGTGGCGGAACCCACCGTTCGCGAATCGCGGCGCTGAGATCGGTGGGTTACGCCACGCTCCACCCACCCTACGAACCGCAAAAAAACCGCCGAGGAATCAACATGACCGATCTGCACTACCTATCGCTAGCCGAAACCGCCGATCTCATCAAAACCAAAAAACTCTCACCGGCGGAACTCACCGAGGCATTGTTAAAGCGCATCGAATCGTTCAACCCGCAACTGTCGGCCTACATCACCGTCACCGCCGATCTCGCGCGCAGCCAGGCCCAACAAGCCGAACAGGAAATCGCGCAGGGCAAATACCGCGGCCCGCTGCACGGCGTGCCGTTTGCACTCAAAGATATTTACAACACCGCGGGCATCCTCACCTCCGGCGGCTCGAAGGTTTGCCTCGACAACATCCCCAAGGAAAACGCCACCACCACGCAAAAGCTGCTCGATGCCGGCGCGATTCTGCTCGGCAAGTTGCAAACACATGAATTCGCCCACGGCGGCCCCTCGTTTGATTTGCCGTGGCCGCCCGCGCGCAACCCTTGGAACCTCGCGCACTTTACCGGCGGTTCTTCCAGCGGCTCCGGTGCCGCGCTCGCGGCGGGTCTAGCACCGGCGGCGCTCGGCAGCGACACCGGCGGCTCGATCCGCGGCCCGGCGTCGCACTGTGGCATCACCGGCATCATGCCCACTTACGGGCTGGTAAGCCGCGCCGGCGTAATCCCCAACTCGTTCACTTTCGATCACTGCGGCCCGATGGCGCGCAGCGCCGAAGACTGCGCGATCCTTTTGCAAGTGCTCGCCGGCTACGACCCGAAAGACGGCGGCAGCATCGAGCAAGTAATTCCCGATTACCAAACCGCAGTGAAAACCGCCAACGTCAAGGGCCTCAAGATCGGCGTGCTGCGCCATTACTGGGAAGAAGACCTCCCCGCGCACGAAGACCTGCGCGCGGCGATGGAGGAAGCCGTCGCCACGTTTAAACGCATGGGCGCCCTCGTCGAGGATTGCCGCGCGCGGCCGATGCTGGATGGCCTGGACATCAAAGTCGTCATCGGCGAATGCGAAATTTATTCCATCAACCAACACGACCTGCAAGCGCGCCCCGGCGATTTCGGCCGCGATTTTCTCGGCCGCGCGCTGCCCGCGTGTTTGTTCCAAGCGAGCGATTACGTTCAAGCGCTGCGCGAACACAAACGCTATATCGCCGACATGCAGCCGCTCTTAAAAAAATACGACGTGCTGCTCACCATGGGCTTCGGCCCCGCGCCGCGTTTCGAGGATTATCGCGTCACCAACTTCTGGCGCAAATCGAATGCGTTTACGCCGTCGAACTCGGCGCGCACGCCTTCGCTGGTGTGTTGCGGCGGCTTTGCCAAAAGCGGCTTGCCGCTGGGCATTCAGCTCATCACCCGCCCGTTCAACGACGCACAAATTTTGGCAGCCGGCCATGCGTATCAGCGCGAAACCGATTGGCACACGCGCCGCCCGCCGCTCGACCCCAAGGCGCAAGCGCCGAAGGTCGATGTCAGTGTGTTCGAGCCCAAACCCGATGTCGACGCCGCCACGCGTGCGTTAGCCGAAACCGCGGCGAAGCGCGCGGGATTGAAATTGAACGAGCGGCAGATGGCGATACTGCTTGAGAACGCGCCGGCGGCGTTGGAAATGGCGAATCGTTTGCGTAGGCCACGCGATCGGCTGGATGAGCCGTCGGCTACGTTTCGGTTTGCGAAATGATTAAAACCGAGGCCCGCGGCCGCGGCTTGCGTGCCAGAAGGCAACAATGACAATCTTGTCGAGCTTAACTTGATAGTAGACGTGGTAACGAATGCGCGACAGATAGATCCTGCGCAAATCGGGATAACGTCGCGTACGGGATGTTGCCCCAACGCCCGGCTGATGTGAAAGCAGCGCTACCGCTTCTTCAAAATCAACGCGAATCGCATCGGGCGCTGCCGGCCTGTTCCTTACCCACCATTTTGCCGCGGTCTCGATTTGCGCCGCGGCACGCGCTGTAATTTCGACGCCAAACAATTTGCTCAGGCAATACCGCGAAGACGCGCGAGCATTTCCTTAGCGGAAATCGTCTCGCCTCGCTCGGCTTGCGCAATCGACTCTTGGAGTTGCGCCTCTAGCTCAGGCGGCACATCAAATGTTTCGTCCGCCTCGCGCGCGAGAACGGTAACCACCGCGCCCTCAGGCAGAGCGTCCCCTTCCACGATAACTTTTCCGCCGACGACGGTTCCAATAGCAAGCTGCATGGTGTACATGATACATGAGAAACATGATCATGCAGCGTAGCCTCGACAAACCGTTTTTCGCCCTCGCCACCATTGGCCTTGGCGCCTCCATCGCGCCGATGGATTTCGCCGTCAACGTGGCGTTACCGGCGATCACCGCCGCGTTTGCGCTCGACATCGCGGCGATACGCTGGGTGGTGGTCAGTTACGTCACGGTTTACGCCGCGCTGATGTTGGCCTTCGGCAAACTGGGCGACGTGATCGGCCACCGCGCGGTGTTTCGCGCGGGGCTCATCGTCGGGGCGGTCGCATTCGTCGCCTGCGGGCTCGCGCCGAGCTACGCGTGGCTGCTGGCGGCGCGCGCGCTGCAAGGCATCGCCACCGCGCTGGTGTTAAGTTGCGCGCCGGCGCTGGTGGTGGCGGCGAGCGGCGATGCGCGGCGCACCTGGGCGCTGTCGCGCTACACCATGACCGCGGCGATTGCCGGCATCGTCGGCCCATTGGTCGGCGGCGCGGCGATTGAATTCATGGGCTGGGCGGGGGTGTTTTGGTTTCGGCTGCCGGTGACGCTGGCGGCGTTGCTGTTGCTGGCGTGGCTGCCGCAGACCAAGCCGCCACCCGCAGCGCGCAAACTCGATCTCGTGTCCTCCGCGCTGCTCGCAGCGGGGTTGGCCTTGGTGCTGGTCGCGCCGGCGTTGTTGCTAAGCGCGATCTCCCTCGCCTGGCCGCTTGCCGCCGCCGCGTTAGGCACGCTGCTGCTCACGTTATTCGCGCGGCGCGAACGCGGCCACGCCGAGCCGCTGCTGCCCGCCGCGGTGGTGCGCGACCCGGCGGTGCGCCACGCCAACCTCGCCAGCATCATGATCAACCTGGTGGGCTTCTCGATAGCGCTGATCGTGCCGTATTACCTCGCGCGCGTTGGCGGTTTTGACGCGGCGGTGATGGGTTTGTTGCTCGCGATCTCGACGGTAGGCGTGCTCGCCGCGTCGATGTTTGCGCCGCGCGTGGTGCGCGCGGCGGGGCAACACATGACGATGCTGATGGCGGCGGCACTGGTGGCACTGGCGCAAGTCGTGATGGCGTTTTGGCCCGCGGCACCCGGCATGCTCGCGCTAGCGCCGGGGCTGGTGCTGCACGGCCTGGGCATCGGCCTGTTTCAAGTGGGCTACGCCGATCACATCGTCGCGAGCTTGAACGCGCGCGACCGCGGCGTTGCGGGCGGCCTCACCGTGTTGACCCGCACCATCGGCGTGATCGTCTCCGCGGCGCTACTCACCAGCGCATTGCAAATGCTCGAAGCACGCCACCTCGCCGCGGGGCTAGGCGCCACGGCGGCGTTTCATGCGGCGTTTCGCGAGCTGTTTTTGGGGTCGGCGCTGGTGCTGGCGGCGTTTGTGGCGTTCAGCGCAATTCGCAAAGGGCGGCGATAGCGGGAACAACGCGGCAAGCGCGCCTTACTCACGCACTGGGCAATTTGACTTCCGATACATGCCGTCCCTGATACCCCGGTGGCAAGCTCAGGCGGGTTGCATTGCCCACGCTTGTGCACTTCAGCCTTCTCCATGCAATAACAAGGTCGGCTACCGCGTATAGTTGACGGGGCTACTTATAGGTTCACTTGCGTTACCGCCTGTATCTGCGTCGTTTAGGAACTCGCGGCCCTTGATCGCTCAAGCGCCGCTCCTGCATGCTGCCAAGGCGTATGGACAATTCCTTGGTCCGGACTTTTACCCGCTAGCTAAATTGCTGTTACTGCGACCAAATTCGATCGGGCATAGTCCACTACGTCGCCGTCTTAGTAAACCGAATCGTAGTAGCCCGCGCCGTATGATCCGTCACCACATTCACCAGCGCCGGCTTTCCGTTCTTGATCGCTTCCTTGGCGCGCTCCAACGCGGGGCGTATGTCTTCCGGCTTATCCACTTGCTCGCCATGGCACCCCAGCGATTGCGCGAATAAATCAAAGCGCGTGTAGCCCAAGTTGCGTCCGGGCTTGTCGCCTTTAGGGTCCGCCGTCCAGCCGCCGTTAAGACTAATCACCACGATCACCGGGATGTTGTGGCGCGCGGCGGTGTCGAGCTCCATCGAGTTGAGTCCGAACGAGCCGTCGCCGTGCAGCACGATGACTTGTTTGTCGGGGCGCGCAACCTTGGCACCAACGCCGAAGGGCATGCCGACACCCATGGTGCCGAAGGTGCCGGAGTTGATACGGTGGCGCGCGAAAAAGGTGGGGATCGACTGACGGCCGAAGTTGAGAATCTCTTGCCCGTCGACCACCAGCACGCCGTCGCGGTCGATGAAGTCGCGGATTTCCTTGCACAGCCGCAGCGGGTGGATGGGCGTGGCCGCGGTGGACATGGCTTTTTCCGACTCCGGCCCTTTCAGCCTTTCGATTTCGGAAAGCCGCCCGCGCCAGCCCGCGTACTGCGCGGCCTTGATGCGCGTGCCGCCGGCGTCGAGCAACTGCTTGATCACCGCCTTGGCGTCGCCCAAAATCGCCACGTCCGCGCGCGGGGTGTTGCTGATTTCGCCGGGGTCGACGTCGATGCGAATGATTTTGGCGTTGGCGGAAATGCGCGGCGGTTTCACATGGCCGAACACAAAGTTAAGCCGCGTGCCGACGATCATCACGCAATCGGTTTCCTTCATCGCCGAGGAGCGCGCGTTCAAAAACGCCTGTGGGTGATCTTCTTCCAGCACGCCGCGGCCTTGCGGCGTGGTGTAAATGGGAATGCCCTTGCTCACCACGAATTCGCGCAGCTCGACCTCCGCGCCCGACCACAACACGCCGCTGCCGGAGAGAATGACCGGCCGCTCGGCCTTTTCCAGAATCTTGATCGCGTCTTCGATCAACGCCGGGTCGCCCTGCGGGCGCGCGCGCACGAGTGTTTTGCTGAAGTCGGGCCATACCACTGTTGAGTCGTCAATCGTGTTGTTGATCACATCAGAGGGCAAATCGAGATACACCGGGCCGGGTTTGCCGCTCACCGCCGTGCGAAACGCGAGATCGATGTATTCCGGCAGCCGCCGCGTTTCATACACCCGGTTCGCCCACTTGGTGACGGGCTTCATGATCGCGACTTGATCGATTTCCTGAAACGCGCCGTTGCCGTATTCGCCGATGGGGCTGGAGCCGCCAAAGCCGACCACCGGCACGCCGTCGATCAGCGCGTTGGCCAAACCAGTGGTCAAGTTAATCGTGCCGGGGCCCGACGCGCCAAAACACACGCCAGGGAAATTGAGCGCACGTGCGTACGATTGCGCGGCCATCGCCGCGGCTTGCTCATGCCGCACGTCGATGCCGCGGATGCCGCGCCTCATCGTCGCAAGCAGCGTGTCGTTGATCGGCCCGCCCATGATGAAAAAAAAGTTTTTGACGCCGATGCGCTTGAGCGATTCGCCTACGAGTTCGTTGCCGGTGATGGTTTCCATAAAATTATTAATAAAATCAAATAGTTATAGAAATGGTGCGGTTGGGTGAAATGGTGCAATGACCACTATCGTCGTTCTGGCGAAGGCCAGAACCCAGGTTGTAAACCGATGCGCCGCATCTAAATTCAGCGCCTGCGGCGCAAATTACGAGCTGGGTTCCAGCCCGCGCTGGAACGGCGGTGTTGGTATGCGACGTAATGCGAGTCGATGATAACGCCTGCGCACTCGGCACACGGCGACAAGGCCACAATGCGGAGAAAACCCACACCATCTATACTGCCCCCCCCCATGAACAAGCTCAATCACTTAAGCGCCACGCAAGCACGCAAACAACTCGCCGCGCGCACCATCACCAGCGAGCAACTCGTGCGCGATTGTTTGGAACACATCGCCACGCGCGAGCCCGCCGTCGGCGCGTGGATGCACTTGGCGAAAGACGCCGCACTCTCTCGCGCGCGCGAACTCGACCAAGCACCATCGCAAGGTTTGCTGCACGGCATCCCCATCGGCGTAAAAGATTTGATCGACACGGTCGACATGCCCACTAGCTACGGCACGCCAATCTACGCCAATCATCAGCCGGCATGGGATGCGCCGTGCGTGGCGATGGCGCGCGCCGCGGGTGCCGTGGTGCTCGGCAAAACCGTCACGACCGAACTGGCGTATTTCACGCCAGGCAAAACCGCCAACCCGCGCAATGTCGCGCACACCCCCGGCGGCTCATCGAGCGGCTCGGCCTCAGCGGTGGCAGACAACATGGTTCCGCTGGCGTTTGGCAGCCAAACCGCGGGCTCGGTGATCCGCCCGGCGGCGTTTTGCGGCGTGGTGGGTTACAAGCCGAGTTTCGGGCTGATCAGCCGCGTTGGCGCAAAAGCGCTCTCCGACACGCTCGACACCATCGGCGTGCTCGCGCGCATCGGCGGCAAAGACATGGCCATGACCAAACATTCCCAGCGTCACCAGCACGACACACAACATCCATCGCATGATTTGCATTTCGGCACCCTTGATTTTGGTTTGTTTTTGATTGACAGGACCGTTTTGTTGATCAGGGCAACGAACGCCGAAAACAGCACGCATCCGGCAGCTTCTGCAGCAATTGCACCAGCCAGCGTTCGCGCTGTTCCGTGGTGTGCACCGCCTCATCCGCAATCAACGCATGGGTTGGTAACAAGGTTCGCGGATAACCGGTGTAGCGTGCAGTGACATGATCATCGTTTTCAATCGCGCGGCGCATGGTTTCCGGCTAGTTGTACTTCTTAATCACCTCGATCAACTCGTCGCTTGGCACCAGTTGATTCGAGTCGATTTTGATGTAGCGAATAATGCCTTGCTTGTCGACCACGAACCACGAGCGCTTTGCGCGCAAGTAAACACTGATGCGCTTGGATTTGATCATCTCCGGATCATCGTTCAACGCCGTGTAGGCGCGCAACATCGCGCGCTGGCCATCGGACAGCAAGGGATAAGTAATTCCCATGCTCTTGGCCCAAGCCTGATTGGCGGCGTTGAAATCCACACTGACGCCCAGCACCTGGGCGTTGACGGCTTCGAACTTGGGTAAATCCAGTTGAAAGCCGAGTGCCTCCTGCGTTCAAGCCTTGGTAAACGCGCCGATGTAGGTAAAGATCACCACCGACTGCTTGCCGGCGAAATCGCTGAGCCGTATATTGGTGCCGCTGGTGGAGGGCAGCGAAAAATCCGGCGCCTTGTCACCCACTTGCAACGCATGGCTCGCCTGCGCCGCGAGCAGCAACGCCGCGGCGAAAAAGAGCGACTTCATCCTGCGTAACACCATCAAGTTCTCCTTGGTTCTATGAAACGGGTTTAGCGATCAAGGTTTGAATCAGCTTACGCACGTCGGCGCGCTCCAACTCCAACGGCCCAAACGCGCGCGCGGCGATATTTTGATTGCGGTCAATAATATACGTCATCGGCACGCCGCGCGCCTCGATCTTGCGCGCGTAGGCCATGCCCTTGTCGTGCGCGGCCGGCATGCTGAATTTGTGTTCGGCGAGATAATGCTTCGCCGCGGCGGCATCGCCATCGAGCGAAATCGTCAGCACCACGACATCCTTCGCCGGGTATTCGTTGTGTGCCTTCTGCACGGAAGGCATTTCCTTGCGGCAGATGTCTCACCACGTCGCCCAAAAGCGAATGACGATCACCTTGCCTTTAATATCGGCGGACTTCAACGTGCCGCCGCTTAAGTTGGCCAATTCGAAATCGGGCAGCTTTGTAGGTGAGGCCGCCACGCTCAACGCGGTGCGACCGGCGAAAACGCTCTGCGACAAAGCGGCCGCACTCACCAACAGGCTACCGGCGGCGATCACCATATAAATAAAAAGTCTTTTAAAATCCGATAGATACATTCATGCCTCCTACAACAACTACTTACCACACCGACGTGCCGCCATCCACCGGCAAAATCACGCCGGTGATGTGGTTCGATGCCTGCGAGGCGAGCAACACCGCCGCGCCCTTGAGATCGTCCGCACCGCCGGTGCGGTGCGAGGGCACTTCGGCTTCAAGATATTCCTGGTTGCGCTCGAACAGTTTTTGATTCAGCGGCGTGACAAAAAACCCCGGCGCGATGCAGTTCACTTGGATATTGTGCTGCGCCCATTTCACCGCCAGATCGCGCGTGAAATGCACCAGCGCGCCCTTGCTGGTGCTGTAGGCGATGCTGCTGTACGCCGCGGGGTTGCGCCCGACGATGCCGGCGATGGAAGCGATGTTGATCACCTTGCCGCGCTTTTGTTTGATGAACTCGCGGCCGATGGCTTGCGCGCAAATCAAGGCGGCGTTGAGGTTAAGATCCATCACCTGCTGCCAGCGCTCGAGCGGCATATCCTCCGGCGCCGCCACCCAAGCGCGGCCGGCGTTATTCATCAACACGTCGACGCGGTTGAATTTTTTCAGCACCGCGTCTTTCATCGCTTCGACTTGATCGGGTTGGGTCACGTCGCACGCCACCGCCAGCGTTTTGACGCCGAGTTTTTCGAGTTCCGCGCACGAGGCCTCGCACACTTCGACCTTGCGTGAACACAGCACGATGTTCGAGCCGGCTTCCGCGAGCCCCGTCGCCATTTGCAAGCCGATGCCGGTGGCGCCGCCGGTGATGACGCTGACTTGGCCTTCGAGGTTTAGTAGGTTTTTAACACTAGTCATGCGAAATATTCTACGGGTAGATGATTATTTCAAAAATTCGAAGTCCGGCGTTGCACGCCAACCCCTTCCCTCACCCCCGCCCCCTCTCCCGAAGGGCGAGGGGTGAAAAGCCCTTCTCCCCTCGGGATCAGGATCAGGGCACACCGAAAGCGAAGCAGAAGGGTTGGGATGAGGGAGGCATTTACACCTCACTTCAACAACAACCCACCGATGATATTGCGCTGTATCTCCGACGAGCCTTCGTAAATTCGCACAATGCGCGCATCGCGGAACGTGGTTTCGATGCCCGCCTCGCGCATGTAACCCATGCCGCCATGAATTTGCACCGCGGCATCGGCGACTTTGCCCAGCGCTTCGGTGGCGAACAATTTTGCGGCGGACGCTTCCATGGTGCCGCGTTCGCCGCGCATCAACACATCGATCGCGCGATAGGTGAGGCCGCGCGCCGCATCGCGCTGCACGCTCATGTCGGCGAGCATCCATTGCAGGCCTTGGTGCTCGGCCAACTTTTTACCGCCTTGCACGCGCACTTTCATGTAATCGATTGAGCGATTGATCAAGTGATCCATGATGCCGCAACTGCGCGCGGCGACGGTCACACGGCCGGAAGTGAGCGTTTTCATCGCTTGAACGTAACCCAAGCCCTCGCCGCCCAGCAGATTCTCCGCTGGCACTTCGCAATCGGTAAACGCCAGCGGCGCGGTGGTGCAGCCGTGCATGCCCATTTTGAGTTCGTTTTTGCCGACGCTGAACCCTTTGAAGTTGCGTTCGACGATGAACGCCGAAATGCCCTTGATGCCTTTGGACTTGTCGGTGATCGCCATCACCGTGAACACGTTGGCGATGCCGGAATTGGTGATGTAAATCTTTTCGCCGTTGAGAATGTAACGGTCGCTTTTTTTCAGCGCGGTGGTACGCATGTCGGCGGGCGAGGAACCGGCCGACGGCTCGGTCAACGCGAACGTGCCCACCCATTCGCCGCTCGCCATCTTGGGCAGATATTTTTGTTTTTGCGCGTCATTCCCCAGCGCGACAATGCCGGCGGTGCTGATGCCGGTGTGGTTGCCGATCACCGTGGCGAAGCCGTAGTTGGTCGTGCCCATCACCTCTTCGATCGCGCACTTGCCGCGCAGCGTCAAGCCGCTGCCGCCGTATTGCTCGGGTATGGTGAGGCCGAAGAGGCCCATGTCGCGCGCGAGCTTCATCAGCTCCTCGGGAATGGCGTCTTCCTCCTCGATCTGGCGCGAGCGCGGGTCAACTTCTTTGCGCAGGAAGCGGGCGACTTCATTGGCGTAAGCGCGTTCGTCGGGCGTGTAGGGACTCATAGTCGGTACCTCAAAAATCAAATGCTTTTTTGACTCAGATTTACGCAGATGAACGCAGATTGAAAACCCACAACGTCATTCCGGCCAAGCGAAGCGCGAGCCGGAATCCAGGTTGTAACCTACGCGGAGCGCAAATTTGCAGTGCTGCGCACCGAATGGTAACAACCTGGATTCTGGCTTTCGCCAGAATGACGGTGTTGGTGTTAAATCTGCGTTCATCTGCGTAAATCTGCGTCAAAGATTTTTAGTTCTTGACCTTCGGTTTAATCAACGCATCTGCCGCCTTAACGCCCTTACCCTTCGCCATCACAAACAGCGGATTGATATCCAACTCGGCGACTTGATCTTTCAAATCCACCGCCAACGCCGACAATTTTACAATCGCATCGACCAGCGCATCGACGTCCGCATGCGAGCGGCCGCGTGCGCCGGTGAGCAGCGGGTAACCTTTGATCTCGGCAATCATTTCGCGCGCCATCGATGGCGTCACGGGTGCTAAGCGAAACGACACGTCTTTCATGATCTCGGCGAAGATGCCGCCCAAGCCGAACATCACCGCCGGGCCGAACAGCGGGTCGTTGGTGATGCCCAAAATCGCTTCGGTGCCGCCGCTCAACATTTCCTGCACCAACACGCCATCGATCTGCGCTTTCGCGTTATAGGCTTTGGCATTGGCGAGCACTACGTCGTACGCGGCGGCGAGTTCCGCGTCGGACTTCAAACCGAGTCTCACCGCTTTGGCTTCGGTCTTGTGCGATATGTCGGGCGACTGCACTTTGATCGCGACGGGGTAGCCGATTTTCTTCGCGATCGCGAGCGCTTGATCGCGCGTGGTGGCGAGTTCTTCCTGCGTCACCGCGATGCCGTATTCGGCCAGCACTTTTTTTGCTTCGTATTCGGCGACATCCGTGGCTCTATTCGTAAGTATTTGATTTAATTGATTTTTTTCCATCGCCAGCGGTTGTTCATTGCGCTGCGCCGCGATGCGGCGTTTGGCGTCGGCGTAACCGCTTAGCGCCGCAAACGCCTTGCCGCAGCGCACTGGCGATTTGTAATGCGGGATACACGCATCGTCGAGCAACGCGTAAGCATCTTTCGCCATCACATCACGCGCACTCCACGCGCAGGCAATCGGCTTGTCGGTGGTGTTGGCAATCGCGATGATTTCGCCTGCGATTTTGGCGGCGAGCTCGCCTTGCAGCGAGGCGTTCAACAACGCGATGCAATCCACGCCTGGATCGTCGACAATCGCCCGCAGCGTGCGGCGGATCAAGGTGATGTCGTTGAAAATCGAGGCCGTCACATCCACCGGGTTGCCGAGCGAGCCGTATGAGGGCACAAACGCGCGCAGTTGTTCCACCGTCCGCGGCGCCAATTGCGCAAGCTTCATGCCGCCGGCAATACACTCGTCGGTCATCAAAATGCCCGCGCCGCCCGACACCGTGATCATCGCGATGCGGTTGCCCGCGGGCAGCTTGCGTGAGCGGAACATGCGGCCGTAATCGACCATGTCCTGAATGTCGTCAATCTGGATGATGCCGGTTTGTTTGAACGCGGCTTTGTAGAGTGCCATCGCGCCGCCCAAGTTCGCAGTGTGCGAGGCGGCGGCTTTTTGCCCTTCGTCGGTGTTGCCGACTTTCCACATCAAAACCGGCTTGCCGGCATCCATCGCCTGCATGCCGATGCCATGCAGCCGGTGTGCGTCTTTCACGCCCTCGATGTAGGCGACGATCACATCGGTTTGTTTATCGCGTATGAAGTAATCGATGAAGTCGAGCGTGGACACGCCGATCTCATTACCGGTGGTGACCATTTGCCGGAACGCGAGCCCGCCGTCGAGCGACGATAACGCCAGCACCGAAAAACCAAAGCCGCCCGACTGCGACACCATGGAGACGCCGCCGGCAGGAAATTCCTTGGTAAAAAACACCGAGCCGAAGCCCGCCCACACCTTGTCCGCCACGTTCATCATGCCCTGGCAGTTGGGGCCGATGACGCCGATGTTGTATTTTTCAGCAATGGCGGCCAACCGCTTTTGCAGCGCCACGCCCTCGCCGCCTGTCTCCGAAAAACCGGAACTGAAAATCACCACATAGGGCACGCCCTTTTTTCCGCATTGTTCAAGCATGTCCGCCACGCGCGCGGCGTTGATCAGGATCAGTGCGAGTTCTGGCGTCTCCGGCAAGTCCGCCAGCGCGGGGTAACACTTGTGGCCGAGAATTTCCTGATAACGCGGGTTCACCGGATAGAGCTTGCCGCTGTAGCCGTGGTTCCCCAGGTGCGACAGCGGTTGGCCGCTGATGGTGATGAGGTCTTGCGAAGCGCCGATTAAGGCGATGGACTTGGGACTGAAAAAACGTTCGAGGTCGGTGCGCACGGTGATGGTTTCTGTCGTTGAATCTGCTGCGGAGGAAAGAATTATACGATGCGGAACGGTGCGCAACCTCAAGTCATCGTTTCGCGTCATGTTCCACATACTCACGGTGCTATGATCGCTTCTGACAGGAACCGACACAAACATGACGACTGCCGCCACGCCTGCGATTCCCCGTGCCCAATACCTCAAGGAGCTCGGCCTGATCTCCGTCGGCCACGGCTTGACGCACTGGTATCCGGCGACGTTTTATTTGCTGCTGCCGTTGATCGGCAAGGAGCTGGGCTTAAGCTTTACGCAAATCGGGCTCATCCTCACCGTGCAGCACGTGGTGGGCGCGATCGCCAACTTGCCCGGCGGCATGGTGGTCGATGCCTACGGTAAAAAAGGCCACTTGCTGGTGATGTCGCTGATCTGGATCGGCGTGCCGTATGCGGTGATGAGCATGGCGCACAGCTATTGGGTGCTGCTGCTGTGCATGGCGCTGGTGGGCATCGGCAACAACCTGTGGCACCCGGCGGCGATCCCCACGCTCGCGTTTCGCTATCCGCTGCGCAAGGGTTTTGTGCTGTCGGTGCACGGCATGTTCGGCAATCTGGGCGAAGCGATTGCGCCGCTGGTGATCGGCGCGCTGCTCACCTGGTTTAGCTGGCGCACGGTGGTGGTGATGAACGTGGTGCCCGGCGTATTCATGGCGGCGCTGATTTTGATTTTGCTCGGCGCGTTCGCGGTGGCGAAGGAAGGCGATGCCCACGCGATCAATGCCAAGGCCGCCGAGCCGTGGTCGGCGCGCAAATATTTCGCCGACTTCTTGTCGCTATTCCGCAACAAGTCATTGATGCTGGTGTCGGTGAGCAGCATGGTGCGCACGTTCACGCAAGCGGGGCTGCTCACCTTTTTGCCGTTGTATCTCGCCTACGAATTGAAATACAACCCGTTCATGGTCGGCGTGTGCATGGCGGTGATGCAAATCGCGGCGTTTGCCGCAAGCCCCGTCGCCGGGCATCTATCCGACAAATGGGGCCGCCGCCGCGTGGTGATGTCGAGCATGTGGTTAACCGGCGTCACCATCGTCGGCATGGTGTTGACCGGCGGCACCATTTGGTTCGTGGTGTTCGTGGGCCTGGTCGGTTCGTTTTTGTATGCCATGCGCTCGGTGTTCCAAGCGTGGGCCGTCGAATCGACACCCAAGCACCTCGCCGGCACCGGTGTGGGCGTGCAATTTTCCATCACCGCCATCGGCGGCGGCATCGCACCGCTGTTTTTCGGCGTGATCGCGGATGCGTGGGGGCTCTACGTCACGTTCTATGCGATGGCGGTGACGATCGTGCTGGGGAATTTTTTGGTGATGTTTGTGCCGGGTGGGGAGAAAAAGTAGCGGAATGGAGGAGTTCTTTCTGGTTGCCGCTGGAACCTTGATCACGATGCCCTTCTTCGCCGCGACGTTTTTTATGATTTGCGCGACGAGACTGTGAAGTGAAAGAAGATTGTGGTGGGGGCGCGAGTGAAGGGTGAATCATTCGTGGTTACCGCCACCTCGAACATCGCCTTACCACCGCCGTCATTCCAGCGAAAGCTGGAATCCAGGTCGTTTGACCGTGCGTAGCACCTGAATTTAGCGCCTGCGGTTTTGTAAAAGTGTTGTCCCCCTCCTACCTCCCCCCGCTTTGCGGGGGAGGGGATGCTGGCTTTCGCCAGAATGACGAGTTGGTATTTCGACGTTGTTGAGTTTTTAGTACCTCGAAGGAAACGCAATGCTCATCCAAGACAAACTCCTCTGGGACACCCACGCCGAAAAAAACCTCGCGCTGATGAGCACGCTCGGCATCGACTGCATTTCGCTCGAACTCCCCGACGGCCCGCGCGCGAATCCGTTGCTCGATCTATCGACGCAAGACGCGTGCAACGCGTTTATCCGAAAGGCCAAGGCGCAAGTCGCCGCGCATAAGATGGAGCTGCGCACGGTGCTCGCCACCAGTGGCTTTGCGGAAATCAAACGCGGCACTGCGGGCCGCGATGAAAAAATCGCGTTTTTGCAAAACGTGATTCGCGCGATGGGCGAGGCGGGCATCCCGATCATGGCCTACAACTTCAAGCTCATCCTATCGAAATATTTGCGCTCGGCGGCCACGCCCGGCCGCGGCCTGGCGAATTACATTTCGTTCGACTACCACGAATACCTCAAGAAGCCGGCGCCCGCGGAAAACCCGACGCTATCCGAGGCGCAAATGCTGGAGAACATCGCCTACTTTTTGAAAGCGGTGATTCCGGTCGCGGAGCAAGCGGGCGTGCGCCTGGCGCTACACCCCGACGACCCGCCGATGCCGCGCGGTTACCCGCCGCTCGCCGGTTCGGCGCACATCGTGTCGCGCTTCGACGACTATCACCGCATTTTCGATCTGGCGCCGTCGCGTTCCAACGGCATGCTGTTTTGCCAAGGCTGTGTGACCGAAATGCAAGGCGCGGATGTTTACGACGCGATCCGCCACATGGGCGAGCTCGACAAAATCGTGATGGTGCATTTTCGCAATGTGCGCGGCGAGTTTCCGAAATTTCAGGAAACCTTTGTCGACAACGGCGATGTCGACATGTTGCGCGCGATGCAGGCGTATCGCGATGTCGGTTTCAAGGGGCCGTTTTCACTCGATCACTCACCGCTGTTTGCGGGATCGGACATCGCGAACCAAGCGTTCATGGTCGGCTACATGCGCGCGCTGATTCAAGCGGTTTATCGTTGAAATGCATGCGCGCTCCAAACAAATATCAATTAAATCAAATACTTACGATATTTCCCGTTTCGACCAACCGCGCGCTACTTGATCCCCGCATCCTTCACCGCTTTTTGCCAGCGGCGAATTTCTTGCACGATGTAAGCGCGCGCGTCAGCGCCGGCGCGCACTTCGGGATCGAAGCCGTTGTCGATCAAGCGTTTGCGAAAATCCTGCGGCTCCATCACGCTGCGCAAGGTCGTCACCAGTTTTTTCTCGATGGCCGCGGGCAAACCCGCCGGCGCCACGAGAAAACGAAACGCACCCGGATTCACCTCGGGGTAGCCGGCCGCGGCGTAAGTCGGCACGTCGGGCAGCAAGTGATACGGCTGCTTGCCGCTGATCACCAGCGGAATCAGCGCGCCGGATTTCAGATGCGGCCATACCGAACCGGGCACCAGCGAAGTTAAGGAAGCGCTGAATAAGTCCCCGATTGCTCTGTAAACGCGAATTCCAGTGGTACGTTCTGATTGGGAGGACGTATTCGCGAGCCACGAGGCAAGA
>Ga0194132_10002911_pt1 | contig 31273 bp, 17 predicted proteins | sample TA2KigOf80mmetaG_FD_148612 | JGI IMG/M metagenome (GOLD analysis project Ga0194132, IMG submission 148612) | Freshwater microbial communities from Lake Tanganyika, Tanzania - TA2015054 Kigoma Offshore 80m | ecosystem: Environmental > Aquatic > Freshwater > Lake | place: Tanzania: Lake...
GGGTTTAGCCTCAACAGCATCACCGTTGGTTCGCTGGGAAAGCGCCCAAGCAAGTTTTTCACGGACACAAGGACTCGCAGCGCAACGCATCAGGATTATACCAATAGCGGCTACGACCGTGGCCACATGGCCCCCAACTACGCCATCGGCACGCGCTACGGGCACGAGGCGCAACGCGAGACGTTTTACATGAGCAACATCTCGCCGCAAACTAGGGAGCTGAACCAAATGTGGTGGCGGGTGCTCGAAGAGAAGGAGGCTAACGATTTTGCTGTTAGGCTGGAACGGGTGTGGGTTGTCACGGGGCCAATGTTCAGTGGTGAGGTGAAAAAGCTAAAGGGTGGAGTGGATGTTCCGACCGCCTTTTATCGCATCATCCTTGACGAGGAGAACGGCCAACCGAGGGCGCTCGCGTTCATCGCTCCGCAAACTGTCACTGGGAATGAGCCGCTGAGCCAGTTTCTCACCAGCGTGCGAGAGGTCGAACGGCAGACCGGCCTGGATTTTCACCCCGCCTTGTCCAAAGAGGCCCAAGACCGTATCGAAATGCCGAGCGCAACCCGGCTGTGGTAGACCCGCCATCGGCTCAGGCGAAGAAGGGGAAAAGTTGCTTGAGTTCAGCCTTGTCCGGGCGGCGGCCGTATTCGCAAATCTCGAACGCCTCGGCGTGCTTCACCGCCGCGCCCTTGGTTTCGCCGTACCAGTCCTTCAGCTCCTTGCGGAAGCGATCGGCGATGCCGACATAGCGCGTCCGTTGCGATGCGCGCACGGCGGCCACGCGAGCGGGCTTGTCGGCGGGCGTGCGAGGCAGCAGAGCGGCATGGCCAAGGGCTCCGCCCTCGAGGAATTGCGATTCCATCACGGCGAGTGCATCCAGTTTCTTCTCGATGACCGGGTCAATGGAAACCGCGATGTCCGCGGTGGAGGGGGTCGGTTTTTGAAAACGGTCGGTGTAATATAAAAACACCGGATTGCGCGCGACCGGCGGTACATCTGGGCAGATGAAGGGCACGCCGACCATATAAGCCGCGTCCTGCACCAGCACGCCGGTATAACGATGATCCGGGTGGTAGTCGTTCGGACGCGGGCTGAACACAATGTCCGCGCGCCACTGGCGGATCAGCCGGGTGATGGTGCGGCGGTTCTCTAGATTAGCTTCCAATTCGCCATCATGAATGTCCAACACTTGCACAGTCGTGCCGAGAATTTTTGCGGCTTCCTCGACTTCGCGCTTGCGGCGCAACGCCAACGGGCCGCCCGCCTCGCGCCAGTGGCCAATGTCGCCATTGGTGAGGGATACAAGCTTCACGTGATGTCCCTGTTGTGCCCAAAGAGCGCCTACGCCCCCGGCCTGCAACTCGCAGTCATCCGGATGCGCGCCGAAACAGATGATGCGAAGCTTACCATCGGTGGTGGGCACGGCTGGCAGCGCAGAAGCGGCGGCGGTCAAGGACAACGCGGTGAGAAAACGGCGGCGTGAGTTGGTAGATTTCATGTCGTTACGCATTGATATAGCCCAAAGCCGAGTTGAGGAAACAGGAAATCCCTTCCCCGGACGGCGCTTGGATCAATTCTAACTTGTCCCTAGGCTCCTTACTCCTGGGCCATGAATGACCCATCGCCGCCCGTCCTCGAACAGTTCACGAGGTTTTTTCCGCACTTTGGTCTCGCGCTTCGCATTAACGGAGTCGAATTTCGCGTAATTGAAATCCTTCAACGGCTTGGAGCGTCAAACGCGGTTGGCTAAGGGAGGCCCGCCATCGGTGGCAAATTGTTTAAAAGGTCGGCCGTAACCCAATCAAAATCCACAAGACTCAAATCTTCCAACCTTCACGATATTTGTGCTGGATGAACTGGTCGGCTTCGGGGCAGCTCTTGGCCTTCAAGGTCTTCGCGTCCCAGATGAGTTTCTTGCCGACGCGGAAGGCGACGTTGCCAAGCAGGCCGGCTTCAGAGAGCGGGCCACCATAGGCGAAGTCGCACTCGGCTTGGCCGCCGGTCTTGATTGCTTGAATCCATTGCTCGTGTTGCCAGTTGCCGCCTTTGGCATCGGGCACGAAGGGCGTTGGCGGTTTGAAATCCTTGTAGCTGTCCTCGGGCAAAAGCAGGCGCTGAGTGTAGTTCGCGAGCAAGCGACCTTTCTCGCCGATGAAGAGCACGCCGCCGCCTTTCCACTTGTCGAGCAGTGGGCCGAGTTCCGCTTCGGGGCGGTACTTGCCCTGATACCAGGTGAGTTTCACCGGCGGCTGCTTGCCGCGCGCGGGGTATTCGTAGCGGACTTTGAGATCTATGGGCACGAGTTCAGGATCCACCTTCGGGCCCTCCGCTTCCACGGTCAGCGGGTATTTCAAATCCAGCGCCCAGTGCGCGAGGTCTGCATAGTGGCACCAGAAGTCCGCTAATGTGCCACCACCAAAATGCCAGAAGTGTCGCCAGTGAAACGGCACATACTCAGGTCGGTAGCTGACATATTGGGCCGGTCCGAGCCAAAGGTCGTAGTCGAGGGAAGAGGGCGGCGGCGGCGGGTTGACGACGACTGTCTTGTCCCCGTAAATCGCGCCGGCCCATACGTGGACCGCTTTGACAGCGCCGATGGCGCCGCTTTGCACGAGTTCGACGCAGCGGCGGTAGTTGTTGCCGGGGTGCGAGTGGATTTGGTTGCCCATCTGAGTGACACGCTTCGTCTTGGCCGCCGTGTCGGACATAGCTCGCACTTCGGACACCGTGCGAGCAAGCGGCTTCTCGCAATACACGTGACGCCCGCTCCGCATGGCCATGATCGCGCAGACTGCGTGCGTGTGGTCTGGCGTGGAAATGACCACGGCATCAATGTCCTTTTGCTCGAGCATCTTCCGGAAATCCGCGTAGCGTTTAGCGGTGGGAAATTTCTCACCGGCTTTGGCAAGGTTTGCAGAGTCCACGTCCACGAGCGCGACGATGTTCTCGCCCTTAACGCCCTCAATGTTCCCCGCCGCGCGTCCGGCGGTGCCGATGCAGGCGATGTTCAGCTTGCCGTTTGGCGAGCCTTGGCTGCGAAGAAAATACGGTGCGGTCAGCGTGCCGGCGGTAGTGGCGAGAAAACGGCGGCGATTCAGTGAGTAGTTCATGAGTGGTGAATAGGAGAGCACATAACTAGAGGATTATTAAGGGGAACACAAGAGCAAGACCGGGCTTTGTTGCTGACTCTTTGCCAATGGGCTTTAACTTGCCCCGTCTTCGCAGGGGTGGCGTTCTTGCTGGTTTTTGCGGAGCGAGCGTGCGTTTGCCTAAAGCGTGGACATGGTGCCATGCGGTTTCTAAAGTAGGGCCATGATTTTCAAGATGATGGCGGCACAAATGGCGGCGGCATTGTTGCTGGCTGCGGGCGGTGTTTCAAATGCGGCGGAGCGGTTGGATATCCCAACTGAATTCGAGTGCCCACGTGCCGTCGGCCGGGTGACGATTGACGGAAAAGCCGACGAAGCGGCATGGGAGAAGGCGGCAGTCATCGAGTCGTTCGTGGCGAACTGGGCGAACCGCCCCGGCCGCACTAAAACCAAGGCGCGGCTGATGTGGGATGACGAGTTTCTTTACTTCCATGCCGAGATGGAGGACGCGGACCTTTATGCGGACATCCATCAAACAAACGGGAACATTTGGGAGAATGACGTGTTCGAGCTGTTCTTCCGTCCATCGGACGCTTCGCTGGCTTACTACGAATTTCAGGTGAACCCTTTGAACGCGCGGCTGCACTTGTTCTTTCCGTCACGCGGCGCTGGGAGTTTGCGGCGGGCGCGCAGTTCCGGGGACGACCGGGCGTTCCATCTCACAACGGCGGTGGTATTGCGGGGGACGCTGAACAACTGGCGCGATACGGACACCGGCTGGTCGGTTGAGGGGCGCATCCCGTGGAAGGATTTTGGTCGGACTGGCGGCGCGCCCAAGGCTGGCGACACCTGGCGCTTCGCGCTGTGCCGTTACGATTACTCAAAGCAGTTTGAATCGCCCGACCTGACGAGCTGCGCGCCCTTAACGATCGTAAGTTTTCATCGCTACGAAGATTACGCCCGCTTGAAGTTTGTGGGCGCAGCTCAATGAATCCCCCTATGAAACGCATCGCATTGACGTTCGCACTGCTGTCCCTGTCGATCACGCACGCCGCCGCGCAGCCGCTGCGGCCACAGGATGACTCCTCCCAGGAGATCGCCCAGCAGGCTATTGCAGCTTACCGCAAGGGCGACGTGACTGGAGCTCTCGGGTTGGCGACGAAGCTGACTGAGGCTGCGCCGAAGCAACCGCAAGCTTGGTTGCTGCGCGCACAACTGCACGGCGCACAGCGCGAGCATGCGAAGGCAGCAGCAGATTATTCGGAAGTGCTGAAGCTCGACCCGAAGTCTGCCAACGCGTGGCAGGCACGCGGCGAGGCGCACTTCAAGCTGGGGAAAATCGCTGAGTCCATCGCGGACTTCGACAAGTTCCTCGAACTCGTGCCCGCGCAAAAGCCACACCATTGGCAGCGCGGCATCTCGCTTTACTATGCGGCGCGCTTCAAGGACGGGAAGGAGCAGTTTGAAATCCACCAGACCGTGAACTCGAACGACGTAGAAAACGCCGTGTGGCATTTCCTCTGCGCCGCGCGCGCGGACGGGCTGGCGTCGGCGAAGAAAAATCTCATCCCCATCGAAGGCGACGGCCGTGTTCCCATGGCGGAGGTACATCGGTTGTTCGCGGGCAAGGCGAAACCCGAAGACGTGCTCGCTGCCGCCAAGGCCGCGCCGGCACAGGGTAGGGCAGGGGAGCCGATGTTTTACGCGCACCTTTACTTAGGCATTTACTTCGAGGCTATCGGCGACGCGAAACTGGCACGGGAACATATCTTCAAGTCTGCCGAGCGCGCGAACGAGAACGGTTACATGGGTGACGTGGCCCGCGTCCACGCGGAGATTTTACGAAAGCAGGACAAGAAGTAAGAGACACGGCGCTGAATGCCTACTTCAGGGGGTGATGACTGAGTCGGACTGGAGGCAATGTGCTCGCCTCAACATACACCCAAAGTGCGGGTGGACGGACATCGCCGGGAACCATCGCACGGCTGCTCAGTGACCGTGGGCCCTGAATTTTCCGAAAAATTGAACGGGTCATGCCATGACTGAGTAGCTCGCTTTATCTCTTACCCCGGAGGCCACATTCAATCGTCGCGACCACTTCCTCCAGGAGGGCCTTCTCCATCTCGATAAGATGACCGCGTTCCGGGAACCGCCCCGCCTTCACGTCAGCGATGTACTCGCTGAAAGCGGCGATGCGCTCGCGTTGTAGGCGGCGGTGTTCCTCGAGGAAGTTTCGGTAAGCTTTAGCGTGGCGCGGCAAGCGTTCGGCATAGTCGCCAAGTATGTCATCGGAGAAGAGGAATTGCGTGTCGCATCCGTCACCCGAGCCGAGCGACATGAGGAGGAGCTTAGTTTGTCGGCAAAGGAAGGTCGCAAGGTTGTGCGGCACTAGTTCAAGTTCGGCGGCGTACGCTCCAGCACTCTCCAGTTCCTTCATGCGCTGATACAACTCACGCGCCTCGGCTGCGGTTTTGCCAATGGCCCGGTAGTTGGTCCAGGTGACATGCCGAGGCACCATGCCCAAATGGCCAACCACTGGAATCCGCTCGCGAGCCATCGCCTCAATGAGGAATGGACTCGCGGAGCAATAGACTGAACTAGCGCCCAGTTCAAGCGCGCGAAACCCGATGCGAATGGCCTCCTCCGGCGAGGCTAGTCCGTGCGGCGTGGAGCCAGAGAGAAAGCTGTTGGGCGCGGCGGCGACGAGCCGCGGCAGGCGGGCTTGGGCTTCCGGCGTGTCGAACGGGCAACTCATCAAGTCCACGCCCGCGGCTTCGGCGGCGGCGGCTTCCTCGGGCGACTTAACATGGATATGCGTAAGGCAACGTTTGCCTTTAAGCTGTTGCAGGTCGAAGACGGTGTATTTCTTACGTGGCCGGATCATGGGTCATCATTGCCAAAACCGCGGCCGCAGGCAATTTTGATGAAGCGGATGAATTCTTGGCATTGGCTTCCAGGCTGAATGGGCTAAACTTCTCTGCACCAAATGTCCATCATTATGAAAACCGTGCCCGCCTTTTTGTCGGTGTTTGCCTCGGCCTTATTGCTTACCCCCAATGCCCGCTCCGCTCCGGTCTCGCTCTTCGACGGAAAAACGTTGGACGGCTGGGATTACGATCCCAAGGTCTGGCGCGTGGAGGACGGCATGATCACCGGCGGCTCCCGCACGGAAAAGATCCGCGAAAACTTCTTCATCGCCACCAAGAAGAGCTATCAGAACTTCGAGCTGGTCATGAAAATCAAGTGCAGCGGCGACCCCGCCACCGGCATGATCAACAGCGGCATCCAGGTCCGTAGCGTGCGGGTGCCCGGGGGCAACCACATGAGCGGCTACCAAGTGGACTGCGGCGCGGGCTGGTTCGGGAAAATCTACGACGAGTTCCGCCGCAACCGCGTTATTGCCGAGCCGGTTGATGCCGTCGCGCTGGCAAAGGTCGTGGATGTCTTTGGCTGGAACACCTACCGCATCCGCGCTGAAGGGCCGCGCATCCGCACCTGGATCAACGACGTGCTGGCGATTGATTTCACCGAGACCGACAGGAACATTGCGCTCGACGGTCAGATCGGTCCACAAGTTCACAGCGGCGGCGTTTGCCTCGTGCAGGTGAAGGACGTGACCGTCGAGGAACTTCCCGCCACACCCGGCGCGCCGACGTGGCAATCGCTCGGTGGCGTGGATGCCGCGCGCAAGCTCATCACGCCCGCGCCGAAGAAGAAGCAGGACGAAAAGAAAAAGGCCGAGGCCCCGCCCGACACCAAAGCCACCAAGTCCGGCCGCGATATTAGCTACAACGCGTTGAACGCGCCCGCACAGTCTCCCGAGGAGCAGCGCAAGTCCTTCAAGCTGCCACCCGGCTTTGAGATGGAACTCGTCGCCGCCGAGAGCGAGGGCTTGGGCAAGTTCATCGCCGTGGACTGGGACGCCAGCGGCCGCATGTGGAGCATGACCGCGCTCGAATATCCCGTTGACGCAAATGAAAACAAAGCCGCTTCGGATGCGCTCTTCGCCAAGGGCGGGCGCGACCGGGTGGTGGTATTCGATGTGTTGCGCGGAGGTGCAGGCCAGCCGCTGGTCGGCGGTTCGCCTGTGCCCCTGCGCTACGCTGCTCCGCGCATCTTCGCTGACAACCTCGTCATGCCACTCGGCGTTTTGCCCTACAAGGACGGCGCGTTCGTGCAATACGGCACCGACATTCGCTTCTACCGCGACACCAATGGCGATGGCCGCGCCGACAAGTTTGATGTCATTCTCACTGGCTTTGGCACGCAGGATTCGCATCTGTTTCCGCACCAGTTCACCCGCACTTTCGGCGGCTACGTGCTGCTCGCGCAAGGGCTGTTCAACTACTCGACCGTCCGTCGGCCGGAGGGAAAGCCATTCGCCGACGGCGTAAAGGAAGTCGTCTTCAACCAGTGCAAACTCGCGCGCTTCACGCTCGACGGCTCGCGCTTCGAGAATCTCACGTCCGGCCCGAACAACATCTGGGGCATGACCATCAGCCGCGAAGGCGAGACGTGGCTGCAAGAGGCGAACGACATTGGTCGGCCCATCGTGCCCTACGAACCGGGCACATGGGTCGTCACCGGCTCGAAGGACCGACTGCGCCCCTACCAGCCGCTTCAGCCCGCCACGCTCAACCCGCCGCAAATGGGTGGCACCGGCCTCAGTGGACTCGCGCTCGCGGATGACCGCGGCACCGCTTTCAAGAGCCAACTTGCTGCAGAAGCCGGCGCGAAGGTTTTCTTCGTCGCCAACCCCATCACCAGCACCATCAACGCCATAAAGGCCACGCCTGACGGTCCGCGCTACCGTTATGAAAAGCTTCCCGACTTCATTACCACGGCTGACCGCTGGTTCCGGCCCGTAGCCATCGCGTTTGGCCCCGACGGCTGCCTCTACATCACTGACTGGTATAATAAAATCATCTCCCACAACGAGGTGCCTCGCGCCCACCCCGACCGCGACAAGACGCGCGGCCGCATCTGGCGCGTGCGTCACACCGCGCATAACGCCGTTGCACCGCCTGACCTGACCAAATTGCCAGAGAAAGAACTCCTCGCCCAACTCGGGACGGCGAATGCGCGCGTCGCTCGGCTCGCGTGGCTGGAACTCATTGATCGCAACGCCACCGTGCTTACTCCCGACTTGGAGAAAATCGCCACCGACAAGACCGCTTCGCCTGACCGCCGCCTCGGCGCGGTTTGGGCATTGGAAGGTTTGAAGCCCGTGCCCGCGGCGGTCCTCTCGGCGCTGGCTGCTGATGCCAATTTCAATCTTCGTCACGAAGCCGCTCGCATCGCTGCCGCTCAACCGCGCGCTGAAGCTGAGTTCCTTGCGCTCGCCACACCGCTCGTCACCGACCCGCACCCGAGCGTTCGCGCCGCGGTTGGCGACGCGCTTCGCCGCGTACCCAACGCCAGCCCGCGCATGATGGCCCTCGCCGCGAAGTTGGGCCGCGAGCCCCTGGCGACTGCCAGCGAGTGGGACAAGTATGACCGCGACTTCGAGCGTTACCTCGCGCGTTGGGCGATGGAACTTAACCCGCAATCCACCGCCGCGCTGCTCGCCTCGTCGGAAGGCAAAACACTGCCGCTTGAAAACCGCTTGCTCGCCACGCTGTCGCTTGATGCAAAGTCCGCCGCGCTCGGCCTCGCGCAGTTGATGACCGAGCTGAAACGCCCGCTCTTGGACGAGGAAATCCGCATCCTCACCGCGCAGCTTGGCGAGCCGGCCGTGACCGACGCGCTCAAATCCGCGCTCGCGAACCCCGCCTCCCGCGCCGGCGCGCTCGACGCCCTGCTCAAATTCCGCACCAGCCTCGACCCCGCGAAGCTCTTGCCGCTCGTCGTCGAACCAGCCCGCACGCTGCTGGCCTCAGCGAATGCGAGCGACCTCGCACTCGGCACTCGGCTGGCGAGTGAGTTTCAAATTGCCTCACTGGAGCCGCAGTTGGCCAAACTGGTGGAAAGCAGTCTTGGCAGCCCGCAGGGCAAGTTAACTCTTTTGCCAGAAGTTCTGACCGCAGTTCGCGCGCTCGCCAGCCTGCGTTCCGACCGCACTGAGCTGTTCGCCAAACTAATGGAAATGGGCGATGCATCGGCCCGCGAAGCCGCCCTCGCCGCGCTGGCTGCCTCAAAGAGCACCGAAGCCTCGGCCAAGCTCATCGCACTTTGGACGAAGCTAAATTCCACCGAGCGCACCATATCTGCCGAGCGGCTCGCCAGCACCAAACCCGGCGCGCAGGCGTTGCTCGCGTCGCTGCGTGACGGCTCCGTGAAACGCGACGAAGTCGGCCTACCCGCACTGGAGCGGATGCACACGCTGCTAGCGGGTGACCCGCAGATGGAAGAATTGTGGCGCGAGGCAGCCGCGAAGTTTCGGCGGGTGCTGCGTCTCGGCGGGGGCAACGATGATTACGTGAGCACGAAGCTCACGCTGGCCGGGCCATTCACCGTCGAAGCGTGGGTGAAGCTCGCGGGCGACATCAGCAACCACGATGGCATCTTCGGCTTGCCTGGCAACGCCGACTTCAATTTTGCTGGCGCTCAGTTTCGCGTTTATGGCGGGCCGGCCATCGGGGACCTGGTGATTGCGAAGAAGAAGACCGTTTCCGACGCGTGGACGCACTACGCCGCCTCGCGCGATGCGCAGGGTGTCTTCCGTATTTACATCAACGGTGAACTCGATGCCACCGGCACGAAGACGACCACGAACACCTTCGCCAATCTCGATGTCGCCCGCACGACACCGCTCGGCGGCGGCACGGACGGCTGGCTGGCCGAGTTTCGTGTCTGGAACACGGCGCGAACGCCGGCGGAGATTCGCGACAACTTCGACCGCAGTTTTAGCGGTGAGGCCCTGTCATCCCTAAAACTGCAACTGTCCGGCACCAACTGGGGCAAGCTAAACGGCAAGGCGCGCGTTGAGCCGACCACGGATTCACCCACATTGCTCACCGCCGCCGAGGCGCAGGTGCAAGCCGCGAAGTTCGCGCAGTTCCGCACGCTGGCCGAGCAGGCTGGCGATGTTGCGCGCGGCAAGGAGTTGTTCACAACACTTTGTCATGCCTGCCATCAGCTGGCCGGCAAGGGTGGGCAGATCGCACCGCCGCTGGACGGTGTCAGCCACAGCGGCATCGAGGCTTTACTGCGGAATATTCTTACGCCAAATGCCGCGATGGAAGGGGGCTATCGTAAGTTTCGCGTCGAAACGAAAGACAACGAACTTCAGGAAGGAATGCTGGTCTCGCAGGATACCTCCGCCATTGTTTTGCGTCAGCCCAATGCTCCCGACACCCGCATTTCCCGTGCAAATGTCCGCAAGGCCGAATTCACCAATCTCTCCGTCATGCCCGAGGGTCTACTCGAGGCTATGAAGCCCTCGCAAGTGAGCGATTTATTCGCTTTCCTCAAAACCCTGCGTTAGGGGAACGGCAAAGGGCTTGACCGCTCTCCGCCTCACCCTAAAGTCCGCGCAATTTGTTCGCGCACGGATGAAAGCAATTCTTGCCCTCGAAGACGGATCAGTATTCCACGGCACAGGTTTCGGCGCGCCAGCGTCAGCTTGTGGCGAGGTATGCTTCAACACTTCCATGACGGGCTATCAGGAGATTCTCACCGACCCATCCTACAAAGGGCAGATCGTGACAATGACTTATCCGCTCATTGGTAACTACGGGGTCAACGCGCAGGATATCGAGTCGTGGCGGCCGCACGCGGCGGGCTTCGTCATCCGCGAACTGTCGCCCGTGGTCAGCAACTGGCGCGCAGACTGGTCGCTCGATGAGTACCTTCAAGAAAACGGCATCCCGGGCATCCAGGGCATAGACACACGCGCACTAACCAAAAAGCTCCGCGTACGCGGCGCGCTGAATGGCTTTCTCTCGACTGATCCAAAGATTACCCAAGCCGAGGCGTTGAAGCGGGCGAAGGAATTTGTCTTCGTCGGTGTGGACTACGTGAAGGAGGTTACGCACAAAGCAGCCTTCGCGTGGGACCCGGACGACAAGCAAAGCGCAGAGTTTGATGTCGTGCGCGGAAATGTGCAGACGGACGCGCGGAACTACCGAAAGTCGCTGCCGCCGGCGGACATTCCCATCGTCGCGTTTGACTTCGGGATGAAGTACAACATCGCGCGCAATCTGCGGCAAAGCGGCTTCAAGGTGCAGGTCGTGCCCGCGACCACCAGCGCCGCTGACGCGCTCAAGCACAAGCCTGCCGGCATCTTCCTTAGTAACGGCCCCGGCGACCCCGCCGCGCTCGACTACATCGTGCGCGAGGTCAAGTCGCTCGTGGACACGGGCATTCCCATCTTTGGTATCTGCCTAGGCAATCAGCTTCTCGGCCAGGCGTTCGGCGGTAAGACCTTCAAGCTGAAGTTCGGCCATCGCGGCGGCAACCAGCCGGTGAAAGACCTTGAATCCGGCCGCGTGGAAATCACCTCGCAAAACCACGGCTTCGCGGTGGACCCGGCCTCGCTGCCGTCTGACGTGGCGGTGAACCGCATCAACTTGAACGACCAGACGGTCGAAGGCATGCGGCACAAGACGAAGCCCATCTTTTGCGTGCAGTATCACCCGGAAGCCTCGCCCGGCCCGCACGACTCGAACCCGCTCTTCGCCGAGTTCCGACGGCTCATCGAGTCGCGGTAGCTGCCGAAGCAAGGAGACAGTACCGAAGCGGCCAGCGGATAGGCGGGAATAAAGGTGAGCGCAGTATCTGATTCGCGTCACTCTCGGGTGAAAAAATGCCATCCCTTTTCACAAACCTCCACGTGCACATCACCCAGCCCGGCCCGGCTGCGCTAGGGCCCGAGTCGCGCTCCGGCACGCTCGCGCAAGCCGACTTGAACCACAGGCTCGACGAGTTGTTCAAGCACCACCATCAGCCCGCAAAGGCCGAACTCATCCGCGCGCTCTTGTTGCTCTGGCACGACCACCTCGATGCCTCGCACGTCATCTCGCAGGGCATCGAGAACCCGGACGGCAGCTTCGTGCACGGCATCCTGCACCGGCGCGAGCCGGACTATTGGAACTCGAAGTATTGGTTCCGGCGCGTTGGGCAGCACCCAAGCTTCGCAGACTTGGCGAGGCGCGTGGAGCCGCTGTTCGTGTCAGACGCCCAACTCGCCGCGCAACTTCTTCCAGATGGAGCATGGGACGCCTTCGCCTTTGTGGATGCCGTTGAAGCTGCCGCAGGCAAACCCACGACCGATGCGCGCCATCAGCTTCTCCGTCTTATACAACAGGCCGAGACCGAGGCCGCATTAGATTACTTCCTCGCTTGAACCAGGATACAGTGACAATTCATAACTGATCTTGAACGAACTAATTGTCGTCCTTTCAGCCGTCCTGCCGGTGCTGCTTATTGCGGTGTCCGGCATAGCGCTACGTAAGCTCAACTGGCTTACTGAGGAGGCTGACCACTCACTACTGCGCGTCACCATCAACTTGTTGGTGCCCGCGTTCATCTTCGACAAGGTGCTCAACAACCCCGCGTTGCATCGCACGGAGAACCTGTTTTTCCCGCCGCTCGTCGGCTTCGGCACGGTGGCACTGGGCATCGGCGTGGGCTGGCTGGCGATGCGGTTGGCGGGCCTGCAGCGGGACGCGGCAGGCCGCACGTTCGCCTTCAGCACCGGCCTCTACAACTACGGCTACGTGCCGCTGCCGTTGGCGATGTATCTCTTTGATCGCGAGACCGTGGGCGTGCTCATCGTTCACAACCTTGGGACGGAGATGGCATTCTGGTTGTTGGGAACGGCGGTCTTTGCGCCCGCAGCCAAAGAGCCATTCTGGAAGCAGATATTTAACCCGCCCCTCGTCGCCATTGTGCTGACACTCTCCCTCAACCTCACAGGCGGTGCAGCGCACGTGCCAGAGTTCGTGAAGTACACGGCGCATATGCTCGGAGCGTGCGCTATTCCGATGGGCCTTGTGCTGGTCGGAGCAATGATCGCAGACCATCTCAACGAGTTTCATTCCGAGCAAGGGTGGCGCGTAATGGGCGCGTCCTGTGCGCTGCGGTTAGGGGTGATTCCCGCGCTGTTCCTGCTGCTGGCGAAATTTCTGCCATGCTCGATCGAGCTGAAGCGCGTTATCTTGCTCCAGGCCGCCATGCCAACGGCTATCTTTGCCATCATTGGAGCGCGGCACTTCGGCGGCGATGAACCGACGGCTTTGCGCGTGGTCATAGCCACATCCGCCTTAAGCTTCGTCACTATTCCGCTCTGGATTCGGATGGGAATGAAGTGGCTGGGGCTGTGACCGTCGAGCACCGTTGATTTGCCGCCGTCGCGGAATGCGATTGCGAGTCGCCGCAGGGATCATGGCCGCAGCCACTTCACGAACCAATCCAGCGCTGCCTGCCGCGCCTCGACCGTGACCTTGTGGCCGGTCTGCGGCTGGAGGATGACCTGCAGTTTCGACTCCGCGTTGGCGGCGCGATAAGCGATGCGCGCGGCGGTAAGGCATTCGTTCACTCCTGGCAAGGGCGTGCGCGGGTCGGTGTCGCCATTGATGACCAACAGCGGTCGCGGCGCGATGAGCGGGAGCATTGCCGGGCCATCAAACTGCCCGTAGATGCCGGGCACGACGCGGTCATAAAACTTCCGCACAAAAGCGGCGTTCACCGTCTCGCCCTCGTCTTTCGCGGCGGCCTCGAGGGCGGGCTTGAATGTCTCAGCACGCGAACGCCAGCTCTCGTTGTCTAACGCCCACTTGAAGCTCTGCACGCCAATGCACGGGACTACGACGGCGATGCGCGGATCGGTGGCGGCGGCAAGGTAGCCTTCCATTCCGCCCTTCGAGAAGCCGATCAGCCCAATGCGCGCAGCGTCCACGTCATCGCGCGTGCCGAGGTAATCTACCAGCCGCATCACGTCCCACGCCGTGTCGTAGAGGAAGGGGAGTTTTCGGCTGCCGAACCACGCATTTAGAATCGCCTCGTGATACTCGGCGGAGCCAGTGCCCGCCTTCGTGCGTGCGCCGTGATGCCGGCCATCAATCGCGACCGCTAGGAAGCCGCGTTTGGCCAAGTCGAGCAGGAGCGGGAGTTGGCTCTCTTTGTTCGAGCCGGTGCCGTGCAGGACGATGACCACAGGGCGGCGACCTGCCGCCTCGCTGCGCTTAACCAGCACGCCGGGCACCCGCACGTCCGCTTCGGCGGCGAAGGAGAATTGAACTGCGCGCAGCCCATTCGTGTCAGCAGGCGGTTTGACCTCCGCGGCCAACCCGACGCGCGGGCGGTCAACGAGTTTGAGGAATGCGGCTCTGGTGGAATCTGCGGGTTCAGCTCCGGCCAGTTGCAGAGAACCCACCACAACGGTGAACAAGAGCACCAACGGCTGGCAACGACGGTGCATTCGTCAGCCGGTTATCTTTCGGTAAATCTCGCCCTCGTTCATCGTCGCGCGTTCGGGGCGGCCCTTGTAGCTGTAAACCAAGTTCTCGTGGTTGATGCCGAGCAGGTGGAGGATCGTCGCGTGCAGGTCGTGGACGTGGAGGCGGTCCTCGACGGCATGAAGGCCGAACTCGTCAGTTGCGCCGATGACCTGACCACCCTTCACGCCGCCGCCTGCCATCCACATAGTGAAGCCTGTCGGGTTGTGGTCGCGACCGTTACCTTTCTCGCTCATGGGCGTGCGTCCGAATTCACCGCCCCAAATGACGAGCGTCGAGTCCAGTAAGCCGCGCGATTTCAAATCCTTCAGCAGACCGGCGATAGGCTGGTCCGTCTCTTGGAACCGGTCGCCGTGGTTTTTCTCGATACCGCTGTGCGCGTCCCATTTGCTGCCCGCGCCACTGTAGAGCTGCACGAAGCGCACACCGCGCTCGATGAGCCGGCGCGCGAGCAGGCACATGCGTCCGAACGGCGCGGCCACCGGGTCGTCCATCCCATAGAGCTTCTTGGTCGCCGCGGTTTCCTTCGAGAGGTCCACGGCATCAGGTGCCTCGGCCTGCATCCGGAAGGCGAGTTCGTAGGCGGCGATGCGTGCGTCGAGTTCCGTTTGCTGCGGGCGCGCGGTGGCATGCTGGCGGTTGACAGCACTGAGGAAATCGAGTTTGCCGCGTTGCTGCTCTTCGCTGACACCCTCAGGCGTGTTGAGGTTAGCAATGGGCTCGCTGCCGGGGAGGATGCGCGTGCCTTGATAAACGGCGGGCATGAAGCCAGCGCCCCAGTTGCGCGGGCCGTTCACTACGGTGCCGTTGTTGTCCTGCATCGTCACGAAGGCAGGCAGGTTCTGGTTTAGCGTGCCGAGGCCGTAGCTCACCCATGCGCCTAGCGAAGGCCGACCTGCGAGAATAGAGCCGGTATTCATCTGGCAGACACCGTTGGAATGAACGATGCCGTTGGCCCAGCAAGAGCGCAGCACGGCGATGTCATCAGCCGCCTCGGCCACGTGCTTGCACCAGTCGGAAATCCACAGACCGCTTTGGCCCCATTGCTTCCATTCGCGCTTGTCGGGGAAGATGGGCGAGTCGTATTCGCCCATCGCCGTAATGAGGCCCTTGGTGAAGCTGGGCGGCAGCGACTTCCCGGCCTGCTTCCTGAGGGCAGCCTTCGGGTCAAAGGTGTCGAGGTGGCTTGGCCCACCCTCCATGAACAGGAAGATGACGCTCTTGGCCTTGGCTGGGTAATGGCCTGGCTTGGGCGCGAGCGGCGCGACCCCAAGGGTTGCCGGCGCGGCGGAAAGTGAATGCTCTGCAAGCAGTGAACTGAGCGCAACGGCACCAAAGCCCGCGCCGGTTTTGGTGAGGAAGTCGCGGCGGGACACGGCCCAGTCGACTTGGTTGCAGCCGTATTTGCCCATGGCGTTAATCAACGTAAATAAACTCATTCGCGTTCAGCAGCACGTGGCAGAAGTCGGCCATCGCGTTCACGCGGGTGGTGGCGGCCGCCTTCGCGCCGGTCGGCCTGGGGACGATGTCATTGCCGTGCTTCGACGCATCCTTAAACGCGCTGGGCTTGGACTCGAACTGCCACAGACCTACCGTTGTCTCCGTTGGCTGCGCCTCCGCGCCGAGTAGCAAGTCCTCCTGCTTGAGCGCGCCTGTCGAAAGACGCACGTCGTCAATCATACCGTCGAAACCACCACCTTTGCCGCTGCGGCCACCGAGGCTTAACGCCAGCGGGTTCGCGAAGCCGCCGGTCACCTTGTGCGGCACTTTGGCGATGGAGAGCGGTTCATCGTCGTTGGACAAATCCTTCACGTAGAAGACGACCTCGCCGGGGGCGCTGGCGGTGGCGAGCTTCACCGAGGCGGCCACGGCGTAAGGCTTTGCCAGCGTGAGCACTTGGTCGGAGAAGATGGCTTCCTCGCCGAAGCTTCCGTCCTGCTTCACACCGATGATTTGGAGCACGAGCGTGCGGGGCTTGCGGCGCGAGCTGTCGCCTGTGAGCGCGAAGCCCCAGCCGGGCTTTTGATTCTCGCCGCTCCACTTGGCGGCGATGGTGCGGACGGCGGCGGTCTTATCCACCGTGCGGGCGAGGATGTTCGCCTCAATGGTGAAGTCGCCCGTCGGGAAGCTCGGGCTGTCCAACACAGCCAGCGCGTCCCCGCCCATGTCCGGCGCGATAACCGCCGCGACCCCATCGCGATACGGCATCTTCTCGGCGGCGAATCCGCGAGTGCTCGCCGTTGCGCCCTTGCTGCCCAGGAGTTGCTGCTGGGCCTTGAGGAATTGTAGCGCGGCTTCGCGCTCGCTGGCGCGCGGCGCACGGCCGAAGGCAAGGCGGTAGGCGGCGTTGACCATATCCTCGTCGCTGCTGGGATGCTCCTCTTCCAGCCGTTTCGCAAACGCGCGCGCGTGGCGGAGCATCATCTGGCTGTTGAGGAGCAGGAGCGCCTGCGGCGGCGTGGTGGTGACGTTGCGCTGCGGGACGCTTTGGAACGGCTCGGCGAGGTCGAAGACATTGAGGATGGGATCCGGTGCGTTACGGAGCCACTTGCCGTAAACGCTGCGGCGCGGCGTGAGTTGGTCGGTGCTGGGGCCGCCGGCGGGTTCGAGCTTCAACTGACCGGTGACGGCAAGGACGGCATCGCGGATTTGCTCGGCCTCAAGGCGACGGATCGGAAAGTAGGAGAGGAGCCTGTTTTCCGGGTCCTCTGAATTCGGAGCGCGGAGGGCGGTATGCGGAGTGGCCGAGGCTTGCCGATACGTTGCGCTGGTGACCATCAATCGGTGCATTGCCTTTAAGCTCCAGCCCTGCTCCACGAACGTCGCGGCAAGCCAGTCCAGCAGTTCGGGGTGCGACGGCTTCTCGCCGAGCTTGCCGAAGTCGCTGGAATTTGCGGCAAGGCCACGGCCGAAATGCCATTGCCAAAGCCGGTTCACCATCACGCGGGCGGTTAGGGGATTCTCCGGCGTGGCGAGCCAGCGCGCGAGCTCACTGCGACGGCCCGTTGAGTTTGGCAGTGCAGCGACCTGCACGTTCTTCGGGTCGAGCACGCTGAGGTGGCCGGGCCCGATGGGTTCCTTGTCGCGACCCTTGGTGAGATAGGTCACCGGCGCGACCGGCCCGACATCCGTGGCCCCGAAGAACGGCGGCAGCGACGCAGGCTTAAGCGAGTCAAACTCCGTGAGCTTTTTGCGCAGCGCGATGACGCGTTCTTTGGCTTCGCCCTTAAGGCGCGAATCCACTCGGTCCAACTCGTAGGTAACTTGCCGATAGGCCAGCTCGGCGACTTGATGCTGATAGGGCGTGCGCTCGGCCACGGGCGTGCGCAGGTCTACGCGCAGGTCCTCAATAAACTTTTCGAACGCGCTGGCCTCGGCGTTCTTGCGCGGCTGGGCCAAGAGCTTGTCCAACTCAGCGCGGATTGCCGCCGTGGCAGCTTCCCACTTCGCCAGCTTCTCGGCGTGTGCGGCCTGCTCGGCGGGCGTGGCGACGACGAGGTCCTCGCGCGGCAGAAGCGGGGCGAAGAAGGCTTGGAAGCGGTAGTAATCTTTCTGCAACAGCGGATCGAACTTGTGGTCGTGGCAGCGCGCGCACTGGAGACCGACGCCGAGGAACACATCGGCGCTCGTGTCCGTGATGTCCTCGAGGATGCGCTGCCACTGGCCGCGCACGTCGCGGTTGTTGTATTCGTAAATGCCGGCGCGGAAGTAGCCGGTGGCGACCAGATGATCCGGGTTTCGGGATTCGGGTTTGGCGTTGAAGTAGAGTTCGTCGCCGGCGAGCTGCTCCGTGATGAACTGCGTATAGGGCTTGTCCGCGTTGAGCGACTTCACCACGTAATCGCGATAGCGCCACGCGTGCTGACGGTAGTCATCGGCCTTGTAGCCGTCGGACTCGCCGTAGCGAACTAGGTCGAGCCAGTGGCGCGCCCACTTCTCACCGTAGCGCGGGCTGGCGAGGAGCCGGTCCACGAGCTTCTCGTAGGCGTCCGCAGATTTGTCGGCGAGGAACTGCTCAAGCTCAAACGGTGTCGGCGGCAGGCCCGTGAGGTCAAAGTGAACGCGCCGCGCGAGCGTGACGCGGTCGGCGGGAGCGGAGTGCGTCAGTTGGTTCGCGAGGAGCTTTTGCAGGATGAAGGCGTCGATTGGATTTCCGATTTCCGATTTCCGATTTCCGATTGTGGGTACCGCCGGTTTTCGCACCGGCACAAACGCCCACCACTGCTTGTCCTCCTCCGTAATCTTGCCGCGCCGCACCGTTTGCTTCTCGCCGCCGGACTCTGGCATCGGCGCGCCGAGCTTCACCCATTTCTCCAGTGCCGCGATTTGGTCCGAGCCGAGCTTTTTGTTCTTGGGTGGCATCTGGAGGTCGGGGTCCGTGTAGCGGACGGCCTTGACGAGCAGGCTCTTTTCCGCGTCGCCGGGCACGACGGCGGGGCCGGTGTCACCGCCCTTGTGGATGGCGGCGGCGGAATCCAGCGCGAGGCCGCCCTTGAATTTCTTGGCCTCGTGGCTGTGGCACTCGAAGCACGCGCTGGTGAGGATGGGTTTCACCGTATGCTCGTAAAACGCCAGATCGGCGGGGGTGGGCTTGGTGTTTGCCGTCCGACCCGATGGCACGGTGAAAAGGAGCAGAGCGGGCAGCCATGCTGTTTTTGAAAACAGTTCTTTCATCGCTCAATTTAGACGGCGAAGAGCATACACGGGATTCGTCGCGTGCCAGTGATATTTCCGCTCCCAGCAAGGATGGCCGTCAGCTCTCGGCTCATTTTGCAGCAGCGGACTTAGCGGCGGAAGCGGGGCCTTTAGTTACGCTGATTTTGGCAGTGCGCTTGGTATTACCCCACTGATCCACACCGCGCAGGACCAATTCGTTAACGCCGGGGCTAAGGCCCACATCGTGTATTCGCCACTTGGCGTCGTCTAGCCATTCGAGTTTGGCGCGGGGTTGACCATCTATGACTACTGTAAAGATGCCGTAGGGAGCCTGACCCTCGAGCGCGAGGGCATTGGCCTCGGTAGTAAGGGCTTGGCCATTATTGGTGGTGACCTTGAATTCGAGTTGGTACCGCGAGCCCATCTGCTCAACGGCGTGAGCGGCGCGGGCGTTGAAGAAGGTTTGGAACTGCAAGGTGGGCACAGTGTAAGCGTTGCTCGATTCTTCCTCGGCGCGGAGGTAGGCGGCAACCCGCGGGGAATTACGGGAGTAGTTCTCGACGATTTCGGCAATATAGTAGTAGAAGAGCCGCTGCGCCCAAGGCCGGCCCATCAGGTTCTGCACGTTGCCGCCCCAGTAGCCCTCGGGCTTCTTGGGATCGAAGCCCCCGAAAGCAAAGTCTGCATCCCAGAGGAAGCACATGAACTTCCCGTCGTTCGGCTTACGGTAGAAGAAACAGTTGTGGCTGGTGCCCATGCTGAAGGTGTCCGAATCCTTGGCGAAGCCGCGCAAGGCCCAGTTGCGGAAGGTCATCTCCAGGTCGAAATTTCTTCGAGTGTCAGCCTCGCTGAGATTGGGGTTGGCCATGGTGCGAAGCATGGAGAGCAGGGCGGAGTAGTCATTTTCGGCTTCGCGAGTACGCTTAGACCAGATGATTTTATAGTTGAGCGGGTTGTCCCCATAATTAGGGGCAAGAGTGCTGTTACGCAGCGAACTGCTTTGGCCATCATCCCGATAGAAAAACATGTAGGTCGTGCGGTAAAGGTCACCCTGCGAGCCGTCCTTAAAAAGTCGGTTGAGGAAGTCGTTACCGATGGGCTCCACGTCCTCCATAAGTTGCACGGGGCCGCCGTTGATAAGGTGGCGAACCATTTCACTTTCGTTTACAGGGTGGCCAAGCTGGTAAAGCATCCAACGAGCAAGGCGGGTGTTAAGCGAGTTGTTGTCCCAAGAAAATTTGACGTGACCACGAAACGCGCGGTCGGTGGGCAGCTTCCACTTGGCACGGTTGAGCGAGACGTCGCGGGTGAAGGAACTGCCCGCAGGGTGGACACGGGCATTATAGTAGACGTCTCGCTCATTCGAGATGAACGTCATATTATAGTAGCGGTTTGAGAGGCGTGGAAAACGGAAGGCGTGTTTGTTTGTGTTGCCATTGCCGAGAGCGTCGAGACTCGCAGGGGAGAGCACGAAACGCTGCGTGCGCAGATCGCGCGGGACGTTTTGATTATCCACGACGAAGAGCGCCGGTTGCTCCTCACCGCGGCGTGGCAGGATGGACTTAGCCCCGTTGGCCGAGCGGACCTCGACGTAAAATTCCACCACCTGCTTGTCCGCTTTGTATTCCGGCAGTAGTGCGGAGTAAACGCCATCGCCCGCCGTGTCGTCGCCGCCGGCGGCGTTGTCTAACATGGTCTTGCCCTGCCACGGCACCCGGTTATCCGCGTCTGGTGCGCGGTGGAAAAGCGTGACCGTCGCCCCGGGCAGTGTGGAGGTGACACGGGCGGTGATTTTAACCGTGTCTGTGGTTCGCGGGACGGCGGGATAGTGTGTCAGGTCGTCCGCTTGTGCGATGGGGGTCGTGGTGGCACGGGAGTTTGCACGTCCGGGCGTGCCCAAGTTTGAAGGCACGTCAAGCTGGAACACTTTTGCGACGCTCCAGTCCCAAGTGTGAGCCACTAACAGGTGTGAGCCGTGCATCCACCGGGCGGTGAACTTGAGTTCATAGAGGTTGCTTTTCACCAAGCCGGGCGCGTCAATTTCCATGCGGTTGATGCGGTTGTCGCCGTGGCCCTCGCTAATAATATGGAGCTGATTTCCATCCAAGCGGCTGGCCCAATGGTTGCCTTGCCAGAGCCAGCCAGCGTCACTCTTGCCGGTGAGGGAGGCACGCGTGGCGTTAGTGAGCACGTTCGGACCGGTGCCATCCTTGCGTAACTCGACATCCGAGATGATGGAATAGCCGCTGCTGTTGAGGAAGAAGTGTAGCTCACGGTAGTCGCTTGGGTCGCCCATCATGAGCTGTTCAGTGTAAGTGGCACGGTGCGTATAAGTGCGCGCCTTGGACTTCTTTGATTCGTCACTTGCGGCCCAAGCGGAGGAGCGATTGTTATCCATGTCGGGGTGAATCAGCTCCATGCTGCTGCCCCGGCCGGCGGCGAGTTCGGGCCAGTCGCCGCCGGTCTCGTAGTCCACCATGTCCACGAGGTTACCCTTTTCGTCGAGCAAGCGGAGGAGATCTCCGTCGTTGCTCAACTTGCCTGTGAAGTTCCCGAGCACGTTGATCGCTCCATGGAAGGAGCGCAGTAGTCCCGCGTCCGCCGCGATGACCAGATACTCGCCGGCTTTGAGCTTTGTATTTGGTGGAAAAATGAAGTCAATGCCGCCAGTTAGCACCCAGTCACTCAGGTTCACCGTCTGCTTTCCGCGATTGAAAAGCTCCACATACTCGCCTTTGCCCTGCGTGTCGGGCGGCTTGTACATAATTTCGTTGATGACGATGTCCGAGTTGCGCGCGGGGGCGTTGGTCTTGTCCCGTGAGGCCTTAGTATCCACGAGGAACTCGCCGCTGCCGTCGGGGAAGGCGGAGAAGAACTCGCCGTGCTTCGAGAGATGGAAGACGTGCGCGTCTAAGACGATGTTTTCCGCGCCGGCGAGGAACACCGTCACGTCGCCCGCCACCGCCGCAAACGAAACGGGAAACGATTTCACGCCACCGGGTGGCACCTCGCCGACAAGCGTGACCTTGTCGCCAAAGCCGGGCTTGCTGGCGAGGAAATGGCCGCCGAGGTTTACCCGGTTGGTGCCCGCGTTGAACACCTCCACCCAATCGAGTACCCCGTTTTTGCCGAGATGAACCTCATTAATTTTTAAGTTGCCAACTAGGCCGCTCTTTCTTGTGTTCGGTGCATCGGGTGTGGGCTGCGCCAGCAAGAACCATTGCCCGCTGCCGTCGGGCCGCTGCCCAAGCGAGCGCCCGTCAGTGGGAACCAACGAGTTGACCGCATGGAGCACAGTTTGCCCGTCGGGCGCGACGAGATACGCCACCACGGGCTGTCGCGGCCAGACGCCGGCATCCATCATGTCGAGAATGCCAAAAGATTTCGGGCGAATGACCAAGTCTTGCTGAATCTGGAAGCGGCGAGCATTGGGTGGAAGTGTTGTCGGCGAATTAGGTAAGAGGAAGTGACCTTTCAAGTTCACCAGCGTGGAGCCGGAATTGAAAAACTCCATGAAGTTGATTCCCTGCGGCCCGGGGAAAATCTCGTTGATGAGTACTGATCGCGCAAGTGCTGGCCCGCCGGCACGCACTTTGAGCCGCATTCCGAATGCGAGGTCGGGGTTCGCGCCAGGGTATTGATGAACTTCGACCGCAAGGACGTTTGTGCCGCGCACGAGTGCCGCCGGATTGATGGTGAGGACGGTCTTTTCCTCAATTGCATCCGCGATCGGCGTGGCCGCGGGTGTGTTGACGCGCACCGGTCCGCCGGGCATGCGGATGCGCCCGACTTCTTGGTTATTTAGGTAAAACACCGCGCCGTCGTCTACGATGGCATCCACAGATAACGCGCCGCCGGGTGGGCCGTTGTAAATAAACACGTGTCGCAGGTAGTAAGTAACAAATCCCGCGCGGAGCGGCGTGCGGATGCCCGGCGGCGGCGTCTTGGTGGTGCCGAAGCCAACGAGGCCCGGTCCGCGCAGCCAAGCCCGGTCGGGAAAAGTCAGTTCTTTCCACTTCGTTTGTGACAAGTCAGTGCCCGCGGTGAAGGCCCAGTTCGAATCGTAATCCACCAAGATGCTTTCGCCCGACTGTGTGACCAGGTCAGGATTATCAACGGGGGCCTCGTTGGCTGCGCCGGACTCAGTGCCTGGTCCGCCGCCTGGCAAAGTGCTGACCGTCCAGTTGCGCCAGTCATCTGTACTGCGGTCGGGATTCCGCAGCACTAGCGCGTGGCCACCGCCATTGGCCACCGCCGGCCAGGGCGCGCGGTCCATATACTTAACCGTGGACATAGTGAGGCTGTGCTTGTCCAACAGGCGGATGCGGTCACCCTGCTTGTTGAGTCGGCCTGTCCACGGGCCAAAGATGCGCACGGTGGGGGGAATTTTGTAGGCGGTGCGAGTCGTCTTAGCATCGGCCATCGAAATCACGATGCGCTCCAACGGCTTCATCCATGAGGCTAGCGGGTCAGCCGCGGCGAAGGCGGGGAAGCGGAACTCGATGCCGCCCTTGAGTCGCCAGTCGGCGATGTCAATTGCGTTGGCCGTGTTGTTATAGATTTCGATGTACTCGGGCCAATCCCCCGGCGGGTGATACATGATCTTGCTAAGTAGCACCTGATCCGCGCTTGTGCCGGGTACAACCATTAACCAAGCGAGCAGGGTTCCCGCCGCTCGCTGCCACCATTTGGCCAAGAAACTCATGCTAAACCATGAACAGACTATGGCACCAAGGGACAACCCGAGCCAAATGCGATAGTCATTTGAACAAGATTAAAATAGTCACCACGCTGCGACCCGTCAATGTCCATGCGGGTCAAATCGCGGTCATTTCGACGCGAATTTCACTTGGCCTGGCGCCGCACCGCCAGACTTCTGAACGCCGCGACCCATGTTGGCTGCGAGGTGCGTGCCAATTTTGAAGAGGGTTTCCTCTTGGCCGGCCGCCCCGACGGCGGTGGCGATTTCCGCGACAGTGAAAAACTTGCCGGGGTTTGCCGTGAGCAGCGCTACAAGTTTTTGTTGTAATGCGAGCACCGTGCTTGCCGCCTTCTTGCCGGCCTCGACGCCGGGTTGGTGGTAGGCGTTGATGTTCACGAGGGAGGCATAAAAGCCCACCGCGCGCTCGAACAGCGCGATCAGCATACCCACGGTAAACGGCGAGACTTCCTTCACTGTGATGGTTACCGACTCGCGGCCCTTCTCGTGCAAGGCCGTGCGCGTGCCGAGTAGAAAGCCGGTGAGGAAATCCCCGCTGGTCGTCTTTGGCTCAACCTCGACGCTGTTGCCCGCTCGGTCAGTCAGCACCTCAATAAAGGTGACGAAGAAGTTCAGCACGCCCTCCCTCAACTGCTGAACATAGGCGTGCTGGTCAGTCGAACCTTTGTTGCCATAGACCGCAAGGCCTTGGTTCACGATTTGGCCGTCGAGGTCCAATTCTTTGCCCAGCGATTCCATAATGAGCTGCTGCAGATACTTTGAGAAGAGCTCAAGCCGGTCTTTGTAAGGCAACACGACCATGTCCTTGGTGCCGCGTCCGTTCCCTGAGTAAAACCACATCAAGGCGAGTTGCGCAGCCGGGTTTTTGGACACTTCTGGCACGCGTGTTGCGTCATCGCACGCTTTCGCACCAGCGAGCATTTCGCGAATTTGAAGGCCTTGTAGTGCAGCGGGTAGCAAGCCTACGGCGGACAATTCGCTCGTGCGGCCGCCTACCCAATCCCACATTGGAAAGCGTCGCAGCCAGCCATGCTTCTGGGCATATTTGTCCAGTTCGCTGCCCATGCCTGTGACGGCGACGGCGTGCGTCTCGAACCGTAGACCCGCGCGCTCGTAGGCGACCTTGGCTTCCAACATTCCATTGCGCGTCTCTTTGGTGCCGCCCGACTTTGAGATGACCACGGTCAGTGTTCGGCACAAATCACCGCCGATGCTTGCGAGCACTTTGTCTATGCCGTCAGGGTCGGTATTATCGAAGAAGTGGACGGTGAGCTTGTCTTGCGCCGGTTGGCCGAGTGCGTGCGCAACGAACTGCGGTCCGAGCGCTGAACCGCCGATGCCGACCACCAACACGCGCCGGAACGGCCCGCCGAAGCCCGCCACAGTGCCGGCATGGACTTCCGCGCTGAACTTCTCCACCGCTGCGAGCGTGTCGGTAATTTCCCGCGCGAGTTCCGAAGATGGCGCGAGCGCAGGATTGCGCAGCCAATAATGGCCGACCATTCGTTTCTCGTCAGGGTTAGCGATGGCACCCTTTTCTAATTTGGCCATTGCCGCAAACGCATTGGCGATGCGGGGCTGCATCGCAGGCAGGAAGTCATCGCCGAAATTCATCCGGCTCAAGTCTAGCGCCAGGCCTAGGGCGGGGAACTCAGTGTAGTGTTGCTGAAAACGGCACCATAGTTGCTCGGAAGTCATATGCATCATGAATTGATGTTAGTTTATAAGCGGCGCCGGTTGATACTAGCAAGCGCCGCTGTGCTTCACAGCCGCAGGAAGATTTTTCTCTGATGTAGGAACCGGACGAAGGCAAAGATCAGCGCGAAGCCGACCAGCACGATCAGCAAGTTACCCACGCCTTCGGCGAAGTTTGTGTCGAGTGCTTTTTTCACGTCACCGCCGACGAGGCGCGCTGCCACCGCGCGAAACTGGAGGAGGTTGCTCGCCACGTAAATTGTAATCGAGTTCATACCGATCCAGACTAGCGGTTGACACCAGTCGCGCCGCTTCCACACGTCCACAACCTGATAAAACACTGCCAGCAGGAGCGCACTATAGCCGCCCGCCACTAGCACGAAGCTCGAAGTCCAAATCTTCTTCACGATGGGAAAGGACATTCCCCATGCGAATCCGACGATGAGCGCGCCAGCGCCAGCGCTGAGGAGATAGATGACTTTCCACTTGTCGCAGAAGTCATCGCGCCGCAGCCATACGCCCGCCAGCACGCCCAATAAGCACGTCGCCACGGCCGGTAGTGTGCTGAGGATTCCCTCGGGGTCGTAGAAGAGATCGTATTTGCGGCCGGGCAAGAACTGGAAGTCGAGATGGTTGACGAGGTTGTGGCCAGGGCCGAACTGACCAGTGGTGCGCTCCTTGGTCTGGTGGAACATCTCCTCGGCAGTTGTCCAAGCGCGGCTGCCGCGTGTCGCCGATGGGTTGGTCTCCGTCGCCAGCGCGATAGCTCCGCGCGAGTCGCCTGCTTGCTCTGCGAGCGCGGCGAGCCTGGCCTTGTCGAGCACGATGGCGCGGATCGGAACAAACTTCAGTAAGGCCCAATAACCGACAAGAACTGCCGCAATAATGCCGGTGAGCACCTTCATCCGTGGGCCCACGAGGCAGAAGATCAGCCCCGCGCCCAGATACGCGAGAGCGATGCGTTGCAGCACGCCCAGCAGCCGAATGTCTGGCCACTCCTTGCTCAGGCCGCCGGAATAGAAAATTCCCAGCACGAACAGCAGTGCGGCTCGACGGATGATCCGTTGCAATGCACCTGCACGACCGTGAAGCTGCGTCTCCTTCGTTAGTGACCACACCACGGACACGCCGGAGATGAAGACAAACAGCGGGAAAATTAGGTCGTAGAAGGCGAAGCCGTCCCACTCCTTGTGGCGGAACTGCGAGGCCAGCCACCCGAACAGAGTCCACGCCTGCTCGGTGCCGCCGGACAATTTTCCCGCCGTGGTCATTACGAAGTCGCCGCCAAGAATCCAAAACATGTCGAAGCCACGCAGTGCGTCGAGCGACATAAGCCGCGCGTTAGAAGTTTCAGTGTCCAGCGGGACAGCGGCCGGCGGGGGGGCGGCTAGGTTCATGCTTTGCGGGTGCTTAGCAGGGGTGAAGCTAAGGTAAAATGTGGATTGGTCAGATGGGCGGATTGTGGCATCTTGACTTTAATAAATCCAATTTCTTCTCCCAGTGAGCCTTTTAACTTCTAGCCTTTGCACGCCGCTCACAACAGCCGATCTATTCCGCACGCGCCGTGAGTTCCTGGCTCAGTCCGGTCTAGGCTTTGGAGCGGTGAGCCTTGCTGCACTCACGGGCTTGGGCATACTGCCCGCGCTCACGGGACAAGCCGCCGAGAGCAATTCCACCTCGCCGCTTGCCCCAAAGAAGCCGCACTTCACTCCCCGGGCGAAGCGCGTGCTTCATATTTTCGCTCAAGGCGCACCTTCGCATCTCGATACGTGGGATCCGAAGCCAGAGCTGGCTAAATTTGATGGCAAGTCGCTCCCCGGTGGCGGCACGGGCTTTGGTTCGCCTTTCCAGTTTTCAAAACAGGGGCGTTCTGGTCTAGAGATAAGCGAAGTCTGGCCCGCCTTGAGCCAACACGCAGACAAGCTCGCGGTTATTCGCTCGACGCATACGGACATTCCCGCGCACGACCAGGCGACCATCTTTTTCAACACGGGCTCGCTGCGGTTCACCCGGCCCAGTGTCGGTGCGTGGGTGCTCTATGGCCTTGGCAGCGATAATCAGAGCTTGCCCGGTTACGTTGCGCTCTCACCTGGCAATGTGGACGCCCAGAATCTCCGCTCCGCCTTCTTGCCCGGCGCTTATCAAGGCACGGCCGTGAATTCCACGCGCAATCGCCCAGAGGAACTAATTGAGAACATTCGCAACAAGTTCGTCTCGTTGCCCGAGCAGCGGCGGCAACTCGATCTGCTGCACCAACTCAACGAGGTACACGCGCAGAAATTGCGAAAAGACGGCCAGCTTGAGGCGCGCTTGCAGGCCTATGAGCTCGCGTTCCAAATGCAGATGGAGGCCGTGGACGCCTTTGATCTGACAAAGGAACCGCAGGCCATGCACGACCTCTATGGCACCAACACGCAGCAAGGTCGGCAGATGCTCATCGCGCGGCGGTTACTGCAAAAAGGCGTACGCTTCGTGCAGGCTTGGCACGGTGGCTGGGATCATCACAACAATATGGTCAATGCGATGCGTAACACCGCCGGTGCGATTGACCGGCCCTTCGCTGCGCTGCTGACCGACCTCGCGCAGCGCGGGATGCTCACCGACACGCTCGTCATCTGGGGTGGCGAGTTTGGCCGCACGCCGGCGGCGGACGGCAACGCGATGGGCAACCCTGGGCGTAATCACAATTCCCGCGCGATGAGCGTGGTGCTGGCCGGTGGGGGCGTGAAAGGTGGCTATGCTCATGGTCAAACGGATGAATTAGGCGCAGCGGCGGTCGAGGAAAAGGTGCACATCCACGACTTGCACGCGACCATCTTGCACCTGCTGGGTTTCGACCACGAAAAACTTACCTTTCGTCACAACGGCCGCGACTTCAGACTCACGGATGTCTACGGCAACGTGGTGCAGAAAGTGGTGGCTTGAAATAAACCAAAACGGTGGCAACTGCTTATTGCCGCGTCTGCCCGGCCCAATAACCAGGTTCAGCTTCCGGCCGCTGAGTTTATCGTTCTGCTTGCCACACTTGGCCCGGCAATTTGGATGCCCAAATAATTGCCCGCACCTACTGGCGGAGTGATTTTCGTGCACTTGTATTGTTACATGCGCTAGCTGTCCCTGGCATTTTCCCTCGGGCCATCTGCGTGTTGGTCAGCATTCCACATCGGGCGAAGCAAGAAACCGGTCGCTTTATCACATAGCCAGCGGGGCGTTGAATACTGCTCGCCTAAGAACCAGTGTTGGGGTGCAAGCCGCTTGTGCCGTCGGAAGGTTAATGAGCCACGGCTGATTGATCTTTCACTGTGGTTGCCATTTCCCAGTCTCTCATTTCGCTCCAGCCCCTGTCAGCACAACGGGGATGGTCTTGAGGAGGATTTTCAGGTCCAGCCAAAGCGACCAGTTATCGATGTATTCTAGGTCTAATCGAACCCATTCCTTAAAACTGCTGACGTCGTTGCGCCCGCTGATCTGCCACAGGCACGTCAGGCCCGGCTTCACGCTCAGCCGCCGGCGATGCGCGGGGTCGTTGATGCGCCGGATCTCATCCACCGGCAGCGGGCGAGGACCGACCAGGCTCATCTCGAAGCGCAGCACGTTCCAAAGCTGCGGCAACTCGTCAATGCTCCACTTGCGCAGCCACCGGCCCAGCGGCGTGACGCGCGGATCGTTGCTCACCTTGAACACCGGGCCGTCCATTTCGTTAAATGAAGCAAGTTCCGCCTGCAATTGCTCGGCGTCTGTAACCATTGTGCGGAACTTCAGCATCGTGAAGGGCCGGCCATTCAGCCCGCTGCGCTGCTGCCGGAACAACACCGGTCCGCGCGAGGTCAGGCGCACCGCAACCGCCACGGGCAACAACACCACCGGCGTGAGCACCACCAGCAGCACCAGCGCGCCGACGAAGTCTAACACCCGCTTTGCTAAGCCTTGCCAGCTGGCCTCGGGTGCGGAGCGGAACACCACCGTTGGCCGACCCAGGAAATCATCCACGCTGGTTTGTGAGATGCGTGTCTTGAAGAAGTCCGCCAGCAGCCATACCTCCACGCCCTCCAGTTCGCACATTTCAATGACCTTTTCAACTTGCTCAAAATACGTGTGCCGTGCGCTGAGGATCACGCCGTTGGCCGCGCGATCGTGTAGCAACCCAATGAACTTCTCGCTGGAAGTTTCATGCAAGTCGAGCCGCGCCAGCACCTCGATAGCGCCGCTTGCCTTGGCTTCAAGTTCGCGCTCGATCTGCGCTGTATCCGCTGGCGGGCCGATTAAAACCAGCCGTCTCTTGAACTGTTCCTGGCCGAGCTTGGAGAGCAGCCAGCGGCGCTGGAGTTCCTCTTTTCCCATTACGAGAAGAAACGCGAAACCGCCAAACAGAAAGATTACCGCTCGCGCCAACTCTTGCTTGCGGAGGAATAACGCGGACACCACGGCCAGCATCGCGATGACGACCGCGTGAGTCAAAACCCACGCCGTTTCCCGCCTAGAAAACAGTAATGGACGATTATAAAAGCCAAGCCCCTTTAGGAGAATCATCGTGCCGGGAACGATCAGCAGGTAAAGCCAGTGGTATTGGTCGAGAGGCTGAATCTCCTGCAAATCCGGCGAATAGCCGGGGGCCAGGGCGCGCACCGTGTGCGCCAGCCAGAAGGCAAGCGCAAACAATCCCGCGTCCATCCACTGCTGAACCTGTGCCCGAATTTGCCGCTGGCGGCGTAACATCGTGTCAGACTAATGCCACCGACATGACGTTACGTAAATACAATGTTCGCCCGACCTGAAATTAAAATCGGACTTCGAAATCTGCAGACTCTCATCTTGAGGAAAGCGTTTAATCCTCGTGCTAAACCAGTCCTATAACCTTGGATTTAGGGCTTCCCTAATTAAGAGAATGTCACGCTTGGAAACTTTTTCTGCACTGTTGCCTTGAGCTTTGGCCACTCGTTCGCCTTCCAATGCAGCCAGTCGCAAGTGCTTGCGAGGCGCTTGCCGTCAGGTGTGCAAAGCCAAAGCCTCACCGGTACTACACCCTCGCAGACAATCGGGTGAAACTCGAGCTTGAAACACTCCTGCAATTTCACCTGCGCCTCGGGCGACAGTGCTGTGCGCCCGCCGACTTCAGCTTCCTCGGAGTATAGCAGTTTCACCGGTTTGCCCGTTGGCCATGGAATCTGCGTGGGCGTCAGTTCTTCCAGCCACCCGACTTGTTCTGGTGCCAAATGCGCGTTGAATCCCTCTTTCAGCGGTGCGCTCATCGCCTCCTTTTGCAAGGTTAGCCCCTTGAATGCACGCGCCAACGCGGCCGTGATGGCCGCCTCGTCGAAAGGCCGATATTCCAAGTCAGGTAGCGTAGCAGCTACAAGATTCACACGAGCGATGAACTGCTTCACCTCATGGCGTAAGTTGGGTAGTTCAAACCAGCCCCGCATCACTGCCTCCGCTAGACACCGCCCCGAAGCTTCGGGATCCGTCTCCCGCTGATGTTCGTGGCCGATGACAAGGTCATGGAAGCGCGCAAGTTTAACCGCTGCCACGCGTTTATGCGTTCGATCAAACAAGTGCGTGATCGGCGCGGAAAGATGCTGCGGGTACAACTCTTTTAACCACTGTGGTTTCACCGCTGTCGCCAGGCCGAGCAGAGTCAGCGGGCGGAGCACGCCCTCTGTCTCGCGAATAGTCGCGGCAACGAACAAAGTCGCATTTTGCACTACGCTCTCGCGCAA
>Ga0194132_10002912_pt1 | contig 31258 bp, 28 predicted proteins | sample TA2KigOf80mmetaG_FD_148612 | JGI IMG/M metagenome (GOLD analysis project Ga0194132, IMG submission 148612) | Freshwater microbial communities from Lake Tanganyika, Tanzania - TA2015054 Kigoma Offshore 80m | ecosystem: Environmental > Aquatic > Freshwater > Lake | place: Tanzania: Lake...
CGGTAGGCCGCGACGACTTCGCCTTCGGGAGCTTTCTCCTTGCGAATTCGGTCCGCGAGCGTATCGGCCATGCGCAGGGCGAATGGGCCATTCCAAAGGGCAAGAGCCTGGAGCGGCGTCGTCGTGACGTTCCGCCGCGGCGCCGAGCCGGCGGTGTCCGGACAATCGAATGCGTCAAGCAATCCCTGGCTGGCGGAGCGAGGGCGAAAGCGATAGAGGCTGCGGCGATGATACTGTGGGCCGATTGGATCGTACGGATCGTAGTAGGTCGTACCGGCGTTATTATTCTCCTTGTAATCGGAGAAGCCCTGGCCGCCGACCGAACGATCCAGCAGCCCGGTCACGGCCAGCAGACCATCGCGTAGCACTTCGCCTTCGACGCGCATCGGCCTCTTTCGCCAAAGGAGGCGCGCGTCAGCGTCTTTTTTTAGCCCGTCCGTATTTGCCAATGACGCTTGGCGATAGGTCTTCGACGTGACGATGAGACGATGCATCTCCTTGAGGCGGTAGCCGCGTGCCGAAAATTCGGAGGCAAGCCAATCGAGCAACTCGGGATGCGAGGGGCGCCCGCCATTGAAGCCGAAATCGCTGGGCGTTTCAACGATGCCGATGCCGAAATGGTGGTGCCAAAGGCGATTGACCATCACGCGCGCGAAGAGCGGATTCTCCGGCGAAGTGATCCACGCGGCAAGCTTCGCCCGGCGCTCCGCCTCGGCAGAAGTCGGAGTGAGTTGAAAGTCGGCCTTGCCCAGCGCCGCCACGCCGCCGGGCGAAACGACATCCCCCGGATCGGAAACCTGACCGCGGTGTAGGACGCGCATCGCCGGCGGATTCACGGGGCGATTCGCATAAGTCTTCGGTCCTTTTCCCGGCGGCAATTTCCCGAGCTGTGCCTGCAATATTGAACGTTGCTTGAGCAGATCAGCTCGTTGCAGGCGTTGCGGGTCCGAGAGCTTTGCAATAAGCTCGGCTTCGGTGATGAAATTCTCGACCTTGGCGGAGATCGCGACTTCGTCGTTCGTGAGTGCCCGATCGTAGAGCCTTGCACGTTCGATGATGCCGGCGAGCATCTTGCTGCCACCTGCCGCACCGTGACGAACGCCGAAGCTAACGTGTGCGTGATTGGCGTCGAGTGCGATCGGCCCAGTGGTGGAGTAGGGCCGACCGTATGGAATCCCATCGCGGTAGATGGCGATCGTACCGTCGGCGCGGTAGGCGACGGCGACGTGGATCGATCGTGAAGGTGCAGCAGATTCCAGCGGACCGCCCACGCTTTTCGTCCGGCGAAAGAAGTCGCTGCCGGCCATCCAACGCGTGGGTTCTTGTTCGCCGAAGACAATGGCGTCAAAGGCAGCGCTGTCGGGTGCTTCGATCGTCATCACGCCGCCGCCGCGCTGATTGAGATTGGCGAGACGCACCCAGGCTTCGAGGGTCTTTTCTCGCAGTGCTTGCGGAATCATCGGCGTGCGGGCGAACGCGGTTTTGCCGTCGAGCACAAGCCCGTCGGGCGTGAGGCGAGCGCTGCCGTGAAGGCGGACGTCAAGCCCGCCGGCGCGATCTTTGCCGCCTTCGCGGAAATCCCAGGCCGCGATCGGTGCCCGGCCTGTTACGGCTGGCGTCTTTCGCGTGGCCAGGAGCTGCTTGCGGATCGGCGCCTCGATCGCCGTCAGTTTCGAGCCGACATCGGCAAGGGCCGCCGTGAGCCGATCGGTCTCGGCCTTGAAATTCGAGCCGGGCAGAACGGCTTCGCCATGCCGTACGCCGGAAAGAGCCGAGGCGAGGCGGTAATAATCGACCTGCGAGATCGGATCGAACTTGTGATCGTGACAGCGGGCACAATTCGTCGTCATGCCCAGAAACGTCTGCCCGACGTTGCCAACGAGATCCTCGAGTTCGTCCTGAAAAGCCGCCTCCTGGAGCGCCTTGATTCCAGGCAACACGGTATTGTGAATGCCCGCAACGAGGTATCCGGTTGCCTTGATCGCGTCGGGGTCGCCGGGCTTCAGCACGTCGCCCGCAATCTGCAAACGGCAGAACTGGTCGTAGGGCATGTCCGCGGTGAATGCCTGCACCACCCAATCGCGGTAATGCCAGGCATTGCGGCGAGCGTCGTTGCGCTCGAAGCCGCTGCTCTCGCCGTATCGGACGACGTCGAGCCAATGCTGCGCCCAGCGCTCGCCGTAATGGGATGAAGCCAGCAGGCGATCGACGAGCCGTTCATAGGCGTCAGGCCGATCATCGCGCACAAAGGCATCGACCTCGTCCCAGGTCGGCGGCAAGCCGAGCAAATCGACGGAAAGCCGACGGATCAGCGTTCGGCGATCCGCGTCCGGCGACGGCTTCAGGCCAGCGGCGTCAAGCCGATTCAATACGAAGGCGTCGATTGGGTTGATCGGCCAGGCAGCATCACCCACTTTGGGCGGCGCGAGCCGGCGCAATGGCTTCAGCGACCACCAGTCAAAACCAGCTCGCTCCTTCGTCGTCGTTCGCAGAGGGTCAATTGGGTCGGTTCCCCAGGCCGCGCCCGTCGCAATCCACGCTTTCAGAATCGCTTTCTCCTCGGCGGACAACGGCTTCTTCGGCGGCATCTCGCCGGCTTCCACGCGCGTCCACAGCGAGCTTTCGGCAAGTTTCCCGGCAACGATGGCGGGGCCGTTCCTGGTTCCCTTCATCGCCGATTTCAAGCCCGCCAGGTCGAGGCCGCCTTTCGGCCTGGCGCCGCTGTGACAGCCGAGACATCGCTCGGCCAGAATCGGCGCGACCTGTTTATCAAAGTCGATCTTCTCACCGGCAGAAGCGTTCGCAGCCATTGCCGTCAACACGATCGCAGAAGACAGAGAAAAGAGTCGAGCCATAAATTTACCCTTTCCAAATCGGCGAGAGATCGGTGCGATTTATTTTGCCTTCTCGATCCAATTCGGCAGCGTGCCGTCGCCGGTCGGTTGTCCGGCGAGGAGCCAGCTAAGGTTGAATCGAGCCATGGCGCCGCCTCCCTTCGGCCCACCTTCGAACTGCAAATAGATCCAGCCTTCACTGGCGGTTTTCGGCCGCCCGGCATTGAGCGAGGAGTAGGCGAAGGCGCCGTCAAAGATCAGCCGTTTGATCGGCCAGGTCTTGCCGCCGTCGAAGCTGGCCCAGATCGTTCCATGGTTGCGGCCACGCGGGCTGTCGCAGTTGCTGAAGAGCAAGATGTCCTTGCCTTGAATGGGCAACCGAACGAGACCACCCATCAGGCCGTAGTTGGTGTCTTGAGGACCGTCGGGAAGCACTTGACAGATGGAGATATCCTTCCATGATTTGCCGCCGTCGTCGCTCCAGGCATGCCAACGGCGGCGCGGATCGACGCCTTCGGGCGCCCAGTGGCGGCGCGAGTTGTAGTAGATCCGGCCATCGGAAAGCTCGGCGACGGTTGCCTCGCCCGTGCCCATCGCTGGAAACGGATCGCTCGTGGCCCAGGTCCTGCCGCCGTCGTCGCTATAGATGGCGTTCGTGTAGTGTTGTGGCCAGCGGGATTTCTCGTTCTTCCCGGCATACCAGCGTGTCGGCCTGAGCAGTCGGCCAACGTGCTTGCCGTGCCAAAGGGTGATGCCATGCTCGTTCATGTGCATCGACGGCACGTTTCCCTTGGAGTCCTTGTGGACAATCGTATCCTGGGGTTTCCAGGTTTTCCCTGTGTCGCTGCTGCGATAGACCGTGAGCACGGCCGGCGGATGCTGCGTTTCGATAAAGGCGAGGATATCGCCGCTCTTTTCGTCCACGGTCAACCCGCCGCCCTGGAAGCCAGGCTTGGCGATGGTGATTTCGGGTCCCCAGGTTTTCCCCCCGTCCTCGCTGCGGCGAACGCGCACACTCGCCGTGCCCCACGAGGCGATGATCGTTCCATCCCGCGCGACGACGACATTTGGCATCCGCTCGCTCTGATGGATTTGCTGCATCTCGAGCTTGGGCTTGCCCAGGAACGCGTCGTGCGTGCCTTCGAAGGGTTGTGCCACGGCAACCTGTGCAGTGAGAGAACACAGGAGCATTGCCAGGGACGAAGGAATGAACGTCAAGCGTTGCTGCTTTTTCATGGAGGATCGACCAATTGGATGAAAAGATAAGTTCGCGGTTCGCAAAATCGGATGACAAGGGGCTTGGCGGATTCTGTCGTTTCATTCTAGTGGCGACGGATATTTGCCGCAAGTATTAAGTAACTTGCGAAAAACATACTCCCGATTTGTGTTTGCCGGCCTGGGCGTGTTCGAAGCGCGACGATTACCTCGAAAGCGAACTCCCGACACTGGTAACGCCGGCACTCTTGCTCGTTCTGAACGCGAAGACGCATTGGCTCCTGTAGGAAAGTTACGGAAGGGCAAAAAAGGCGAGGCAAAATAGAAAGGAGGGATCTGGATCGCGGGCGATTGAGCGACATTTCAATTGGCACACCCACGAACGCTCCATTATTCGTGCTTCGCGTTCAGCTCCTCGATGACGATGTTCCGGTAGCGAATCTCCGTCGCGCCGCTGTGGATCTGCACGGCGATTTTTCCGGTGAGCGGAATCTTCGGATCCTTTTCGGTGTAATCCACGGTGAGGACATCGTTGATCCACAGCCGGATGCGCGGTCCCTCGGCGCGGATGCGGTAGCGGTTCCACTCGCCGATCTTCAGCTTCTTCTCGTTCTCCGCGCGCAAGGCTTGCGCCTTCTTGATCAGCGCACCCGGACGCCCCGCGTCGCTTGCCAGATCCACCTCCGGCAAGCCGAACACGGCAAGGAACCTGTTCCTCCGCGACTCGTCGTAAAGGCAGCCATCAATGCCCGGGGCGAAGTCTGCCTGGTAGCCGCTCACCTCGTGGTGCTTCGGCACGCGCTCGCTGCGAAACTGAATGCCGCCGTTGTTGTTGCCGCGCCGGTATTCGAGCCGCAGCTCGAAATCGGCGTAGTTTCGCGTGGTGCAGAGAAACTCATTGCGCGGCTGCTTCACGTCCGGCTTGCCGGCGACAATCTCGCCGTTTTGGATGCGCCAAGTTTTCGCCGTGTCCCCCTCCCAGCCGGTGAATGTTTTGCCGTCGAAGAGCGGGACAGACGGGTTCTTTTCAACTCTTGCGATTCGTGGTTCATAGGACTGATCGATAGGAGTGCGGGCGACAAGCACGGCGCCCGCTTCCATTTGGGCAGCGACGCGGCGGACGACGGCTTCCTCCTCCGCGGAGACACCGTAGCTCTGTACCACCAGCCAGAGCCGCTTCTTTGTAAACGGCTTGGCGTGCTGCTCAAGGTACTTCAACGCTTGTTTGGTCCAGCCGGCCACTTCGCCGTATTCCTTGAAATCGCGTTGAAATTCCCGGTGCAAAAGCAGCATTCCAGTCGGGGCGAAGTGGTCAGCATGGAGCGCCGACCATTGTTCGGCGAACTTCTTGGTGCAGGCGCCGGTAAAGCATGGGACGCTCCCGCACAATCGCGTGCTCCAGCCGCCCATGGGGCGCTGTTTCTCGCCCGCCAAGTCCTCGTGCTCGCACTCGGTGGTCCAGACAGGGATAACTTCCTTACCCTTGGCCGTCTTGCGGACCTCCGCAACGAATTTCGCGGCGATGTCCGCACCGGCCAGTTTGGTTGCGGTGGAAGGCACGTTGTAATCGATCGCCCAGCGGCACTGCAGGTTGCCACAACCGCATGAGGCCGGACCTCCTTGAAGGTCGTTGAGCAGCAAGCCGCGATACCCCTCTGGGAGTCGAGCGAGGAGTCGCTTTATCCGGGCGACGTGAGCATCGAAACTCTCTTGGTAGCCGATGGGCACCCACGGCCATGCCTTGGCCACTTCCCCCTTTTGGGGCGGACGGACCTTGGGAAAGCGTTTGAGCCAATCGTTGTGACTGCCCAGTGATGCCATCCACTCCGGATGCGCCTGGGCCATGCTGGGATTTCGCCCCACTTCGATCCAGTAGTACAGGTCCAGAGAATGATTGGTGACCGCCTTGGCCGCCTTCACGAGAGTCGCTGCCTGATGGCGATCCTCCAGCACGACGACGACGGCCCGGAACCCCTCCTTTTTCCAGCCGGCGACCTTTTCGCTGGTGACCGCTTCCGCTTCGACGATTACGCCTTCAAATGGTTTTTCGTCTTTAGCGGGGTCCAAGGCCTTGCCGACACTGAGTCCGGAGGCAAGCATACAGGCGGCAAGCAGCACGCAGCAGGCTACATTTCGCGGCATGGTTCGCATGTCTTTCACTCCTTGGTCCGGTAGATTGACGATCCGGGGTATTCCGCGGCCCAGGCGAACCACTTGACTTGTGTGCCATCCAGCCAAGTCAGCGTCCAGCCTTTCAACTCGCCTTCCACGGCGCGGCCGGCGATGTCCCAGCGCGAGCCGGTCTCCTTGTCGATGAAGGGAGCGCCACCCGATTTGCCGGGAGCTTTAAGGGTCAGTTTCCGTGCCGGGAGGGCTGAGACGCCCTTGGGAAGCGTGCCCGGGTTTGGCGGGGAGACGCCGGTTTTGTCCGGCCGCGGCCCTGAGAACTTCCGGGGCTGTTGGGCTACAGGCTGGTACGCCGCAGCCGTTTTCGTGATCGGTTCCCAGAGCACGACGATCGGTATGCCGTCCACTTCATCGACGTTGCTCAGAGCTTCCCGAGCGCCCAGCTCCTCGCCTATTTCGCCAAGCTACGGTCCATGCGAGGCAAGTGCGTGGTTTGGGTCCAACTGCAAAACGAAGCCGGAGAGGTGGTCTGGCAATCAGCCTCCGTGGAGAGTCCCCCCATGGAAACTCCGCTCCAGACGCTGGAGGTCAAGTTGCGGATCATTCCGGTCTTTCCGGCTCCTGGAGACTATGACCTCGTGTTGGTCGCGGATGGCGAAGAGCTCGAACGTGAGGAATTCAAAGCGAGGCTACTGGTTCCGACGGAACCACCTGATGAACGGCACTGAGCGACGGAAGTGAACGACGGAAGTGAATGACAGATGCCATGTCGTTGTCAGCGATAGCTATTCCCTTAATCCCGCATCCCGTGAACTGTTTCCCTGGTCACCATGGTGGGAGAGTCAAGATCCATGCAGCCCTCGATGGAGAACGTGATTGCTTGCGCCAAAGCCGCGTGCCGGAGCTTTGCCAAGTGTTCCGCCAACTTCTTCAACTGTGAGTCCTGGTTGGGCTGGGAGAACTGGCTAACAGTGGACATCGTTCGCCGCTTGGACAACCCCATTGTTCGCCCGTTCCATCGCTATACGAAAGACGCTAAGAAGCTGGACATCTATATCGATGCTCCTGTGGATTTGGCAGTCGAAATCAAGACGAACTACATCACGGACTTGGAAGCCAAGAAATCACCTCGGCCGATGTCCCGTCGGGTGCTGAAAGATGCGGAGAAGATCATGAGCTGGGGAAAGGATGTCGACCGGCTCTTGCTGGTCTCGACCTGTTTTGACTCGACGGTGGCCCTCCGTGCCTATCCGGAGTGTATCGCCCGAGACTTGAAGAGACGGTTAGGCAGTTTCAAGTGCGGTGGGTCGATTGTTCATGCGGTACTGGCAAGAATTCGCTACTGGCGCTATCGCTTCAACGTAGCCGTTAGCTGAGCAACGGCCGAACCCATGAGTCTGCCTTGTCGTTGTCAGCGAATATGATTCGGATTAACAGGGCCAGGGTAGGCCGTCGTTTTTATCTTTGTCCAGAATAACCAGGCATGGGGGAGGATCCAGGTTGGCTTCTCGAATTGATGATAGCTCCTTATGGTCGTTTTCTGATCAGCTTTTTGTTCCGGGTCTTGCGTGTAGGCTTGGCCGCTGGCGCGAGCGCATTCCTCCAATAGTCTTCTGGGCATTCCTGTTCGATCAGCTCCGCGACGACTTTGCTAAAGAATGCTTCGTTCTGACGGAGTATGGTCAGCGCCGCTTCGACGGCACGTTCTCTGGCAGGCCATGTTTTCGGGGCGTTCTCAAGGTCCGTGTTCGACAGGCCGATTTCTGTTGCGCCGTTGTCCTCCCAGTTTATCATGATGTCAATCACATTGATGTCGGGCACATCATCAAGCTGCTCCGCAACCATGCCCGCGACTGCAAATGCCTTCGGATAGCGAATCGAATAACGGCGAGGTGGCTTGAGCAGCTGGCACTGCCCAGTCCAGGTTTTCGCCGCGAAGATATCCGGAGTGTTAGTTCTGAAGATGGATACACTCGCCCCGAATCCTTTGACAACACCAACGGTGACATGGCCCGCCTCATGGACTGCAGATCTCCGTTTGTCGTCGCGTTCCACTTTTGCAAGGTCGATAGGTTTCCCATGACAGTCGAGAAGTTTCTGGCGCATGCGATCTCCTTCTAAACTGGCTTCGCGCTCAATGCCTGGTTATTCCAGGGTGGGTTAATTCTACGCGCCCGAAGGAAGGGAACGCCAGAAAATCACTCGAATCGCCTAGCCAAAAAACCGGCACCGCCTCGAACTTGACGCTCGGGAAGATGTGGTGATCCGGCGTTTAATGGCCCACCAGCTCGTCGATGATCCTGATGCTAACTCTGCCCCTCTGCACTGAAAACGAATGTCTTTAAGCCAAGTACACGCGGTCTTGAGCAAGGGCAGAGATGGGCAGAGAAAACCATTGAATAGGACACACTTGACCCGAATTCATAGAATCTATGGAGTCTCGCAAGGACTGAAATGTTCGTATTTCCGCTGATTCTGCCATCAAAAACCCGTAGATGGGGTTCAGGAGGTCGCTGGTTCGAATCCAGTCGCCCCGACTATCTTTCTGGAGAAGCCCTTCGGCCAACAAGTCGAAGGGCTTTCTCATTTCAGGGACAAGACTTACGCCGACGAGCTTCCAGTTCAAACAGATGATTTCGAGGATTCGACGTTTGGCGACGTAATCTGCCGCAAACCACTTCGCCCGCAGGTTTTGCGAAAGTTCAAACGCTTTCACGGCGATGTCGATCAATTCGTTCCTTCCACGGCTGCAACGCTCAATCTTGAGCCGTAGTTCGGTCTCCTCGTCCCGAAGCTCCTGGGCTTTGCAGGCGTAGGTGTCGGCGTCGATCTCTTCGAGGAGCCGCAGGTTCAGCAGTTGGCCCTGGAGCCGGACGACCTCGGTGTGCCGCTTCTTGAGCGAGTCGTCGTCCTTCGATGATCCAGCCAAGTCCCAATTCGTCGCCTTCCGCAACTCCTCCCTGAACGTGTTGCGAAACACGTCGTCCTCGACTCGTAGCTTGTCGAACAGGGCGAGCATCTGGGCGTCGATTTCGGCCTCGGTCAACCGGATGCGAGGGTGATCGCCCTTGTGGTACTTCGTGCAACGGTAGTAGACGTACTCCCGCTCGCCGCTCTTCGTCTTCTTGGTCTTCGCCTCGCCTGTGACCGGGCACCCGCAGTGCCCGCACTCGATGAGTTCGCTGGCGTAGGTCATCTCGTGCGAGCGGTAAATCTTCTGGCCCAGAAGGAACTGCACCCGATCCCAGGTCGCCCGGTCCACGAGCGGTTCGTGCGTGCCGGGATGCCACTGGCCCCTGAACTTGATCTCGCCGATGTAGGAGCGGTCGGACAGGATGCCGTAGAGCTTGCTGCGACCGACCTCTGGCTTCGAGATGCAGTACGAGATGCCTTCCTTGAGGAGAGCAGCGGCCAGGGTGTCAAGCGTGTGGTTGTGGTAGGCGTAAAGCTCGAAGATGCGACGGACCTTCGGGGCGTTCTCCGGGTGGACCTCGACCAAACCACGCCCGTTGATTCGGATGTTGCGGTAGCCGAAGGGCGGTCTGCTGGCGAACAGGCCACTCTGAACCCGGCGAGACAGACCTTCTCTCACGTCAAGCGACTGCTGCTCGGTGTAGAGCGGCACTGGCACCGGGCCTTTCCTCACCTGGAATGCGGGCGGCTTCAAAGGCAAGATGGCCGAAGGGAGGGCTGATGATGTGGCCTTCATCGGCAAGCTCCTCGATGATCTCGGCACTGTCGTCAAGGTCGATGAGAAGCGGGTCTACGCCTGCGGCATGAGCAACGGCGGCATGATGTGCTACAGGCTCGCCGCTGAACTCTCGGACCGGATCGCCGCCATCGCTCCTGTGGCCGGGACTATCGCCATTGAGGAGAGCAAACCGAAGCGGCCTGTTCCCATCATCCACTTCCACGGCTCGAAGGACAGCATGGTGCCATTCGAGATGGCGAAGGGCAAGACACCTGCGTTCATGAAGCTGAAGGGTGTTGAGGAGTCGGTCCAGACCTGGGTGAAGCTGAACGGGTGCGACGAGAAGCCGAAGACCGACGTGCTATCAAAGGATGGCGACGAGATGAAGGTGACTCGCAGCGTTTACGGTGGCGGCAAGGACGGAGCCGAGGTCGTGCTGATCGTGATCGAAGGCGGCGGTCACACTTGGCCGGGCCAGCAACCGCCAGTTGGCTTTATCGGCAAATCGGCGAAGAACGTCTCGGCCAATGACCTGATGTGGGATTTCTTTCAGAAGCACAGCTTGAAGTGAGAAGGCCGCCTTTTTCGTCAGGGAGTCGTCCGAGGCCGTGGCCGTTTCAAACCGCTCACCGAGGTCAACACGACGCTCTTGCATCCAACCACTCGCTGACGGCGGCAAGAACCAAGCCCTCACTGAACGCCACAATCGTCCAGAACACGAGTTCAAGGCCGATCAGCAGCAGCGGCTCCCCAAAAAGATTGAACGGCGTGAAGAACTCCCAAAACAAGAACGTCATGCCGAGCGTCAACACGCTGAAACGCCATCCCCTCGACCAGATGCTCCTGGGCCAAGCCGGGCTGAGCCAGCGATAGAAGATCGAGTGACCGATCCCGAAGAGAACCAGTCCACCAAGAATGATCGGTGGCTGAGAGATGATAAGTGGGGGCGGCTCCAACTTCGTCCACACTGCGATGAGCTTCGGGCTTTGCCATTCCGGTTGAAGGAGAATGCCATCCGCATTCCAGCCAAAACCGATCAAGCGAAACGTGAGCAGCATGGCAATGTTCATCGCCATGCCTCCTGCAATCCCCGCAAGGACGGTGCGGGCCTTCGAGCAGGCAAGGAGGCCCTTGGTCTTACACTGAAGTGGCAAGTGTTTGTCGGAAGCGGCTGGCACGGTGGACATGGCAATCTCCTTCGCTGGGAGGGTCGTGAACTACTTGTTGAAAAGGCGGGCGAGTCGATCCAGGCAACCGTTCCAGCCTTCGCCATGCTGGTCCCGCATCTTGGCGTGTGGAAATCGCTCATGGATCAGTACAAGTCGTGTCTGGTCGCCGAGTTCGTGAAACTCGACCGTGACGAGTGTTTCGTCAGGTGGTTGGATGCTGGTTTCCCAGGCCCAGGTGAAAACGAGCTTCTTCGGCGGTGAGATTTCCTGGTAAACGCCGCCGACGATATGCGTTTCGCCGTCGCCTTTCTTCATACCGATGCGGTAGCGGCCACCGGCACGTAGGTCGATCTCGGTCATCGGCGTGCAATGCTCGGCGGTCGGCCCGAACCAGCGAGCCAAATGCTGCGGGTCGGTCCAGCACTGGAAAACCGTTTCTCGATCAGCCGGTAGGACACGTTCGATCACCAGCCGTGTATCAGCGGCCATTGTCGGGATCACTTGTGTTTCTCCTTCTTCATGGTGTCGAGGTAGTCGGCCAGCGAATCCAGTTGATCTTCCCAGAACGCCCGGTAGTTCTCGATCCATTCGGCGGCGTCTTTCATGGGCTTGGCTGCGAGCCGCAAACGATGGACCCGGCCTTCCTTGGTCCGATGGATAAGACCAGCCTGCTCAAGCACCCGAAGGTGCTTCGAGATCGCCGGGAGCGACACCTTGAATGGCTCGGCCAACTCCAAAACAGACGCCGATCCGTGCCGCAGCCTCGTTAGGATTGCTCGCCGGGTTGGGTCGGACAGAGCAGCGAAGGTCGAGTCGAGCGTGGCTTGACGTTTAACCATATGGTTAAATATAATGCCACACGAAGCGTCGGTCAAGTGGATGATCGGGCTTTTCGGCTTCAACACGTTGGAGTGCCAGATGGCCTTCGATGAAAACCTCGCCGCTCGCATTCGCACCGCCCTCGCCCGAAAGAAAGGAATCGAGGAGAAGAAAATGTTCGGCGGGCTTTGCTTCTTGCTGCACGGTCACATGCTGGTCGGCGTGTGGAAGGACTCGCTGATCGCTCGTATCGGCGAAGAGCAGGCGGACGAGGCCATGCTTGAGCCGCACGTCAGGCCGATGGACATCACCGGGAAGCCGATGAAAGGGTGGGTCATGGTCGCCGCCGAAGGCGTGGCCGAAGAGGATGCGGTCAAGGGGTGGGTGCAGAGAGCGGTGAAATTCGTGGGGAAGTTGCCTGCGAAGTAGAAGGGGTGATTCCACTGGCCAGATTCCACGGCATCCTGAACGACTCGTCCGTTACTTCACCAACTCGATCTGGCTGGGTTCATTTACCTCGATGTAAGGCCCTTTCTCCTTGCGGATCACTGTGCCACGAACCCGGATTGTCTTGCCCCCGAAGTGGGCAGTCGGGTCTTCAATGCCTGTCTCGGCAAACTTCGCCCGTCCACTCTCGGTGATGACCACCCCCAGATTATTCGGATCACGGTAGCTTACCTCGGAGTCGAGGAAGACCTGCCGGGAGCCGGTGCAGCACTTCGTCCGCTGGACGTGCATTTCCACCGTTACCGACTCCTTGATCCGGTTGATGGCTTCGACGGGGGACAGGTTCATCCCAGACTCCTTGTTACGAATGCGATTTCCCGGTCTGACCCCAACTCGCTTTGTTGAACTGCTCTGAGCCTCCCCTGGGAATCGTCAGCGTTTTCCATTTCTCTCCTGCGTGGACTCTAGCGACCTGAACGATCTGGCCGATGTGGTAGCAGGTGTGCCCCAATGATCGTTCGAGTGCCAACGGCACCGAATGCGGCTCCCCACGGATCATCACCGTCTTTTCAAGGTCTTCTGGCTTCAGGCTCTTGAGTGTCGTCAGCAGGCAGGCCCAACCCCGCTCCCACGTCCCCAGAAGTTCTGCCCGGCTGCCGAAGGAATCTACAAATTCGTCGTCTCGATTCCGGCCCGGCTTCTCGCCGTCCGTCGTTAGGAAGTCGGTCCAGCGAGAGGTCAGGTTCCCGGCGACGTGCTTCATGATGACGGCGATGGAGTTCGTGTTCGCATCGAGAGCGATGTGGAGCTTCTCGTCAGGAACTTGTTCGACGGCTCGATCCGCCAGACGCTTGTTGGCCTCAAAAGCGTTGATGATGGCTGCCATGAATTCGGCGGCAAGACTCACGCTGCTCTCCTCTGGCATCGGCTCGGCTCGTCTTCCTCGCACGACAACAGCAGACCGCAGACCGAGGCAGATTATGGGGATAGTCTACTGGCAGGCAGTCACGCTGCCGACACGTTTGCCAGACGATTCAACGATTCCAAAAACCAAGGCTTCGGAGGTTAAACATGGACGAACCCCGCCCGGAGAACAACACCATGAAGACTGTTCAGCTACAAATGGCGATCACGTTCGGTGATGACGCTGCGAAGGTTCTGGCCGAGCTACTTGTTCCAACGATCAAACAGGCTATGCAAACAGGCACCGAGGAAGACGCCAGGAGACAGGCACGCCAACGAACCTCCCAGAACGCATGATTTGGCAGTGAGGAGCCGCCCGCAGACCAGGGGTTACTGATCGATTCACGACAGGCGGCAAAGCTCCTCAACGTGTCGCCAAGAACACTCTGGCGAATGCACAACGACGGCGAGATGCCGCAGCCGATTCGGATTGGTCGTGCGGTGCGGTGGAGCCTGGAGGCGTTGAAGAAATGGATCGCTGACGGGTGCCCACGACCGAATGGGCAGGGCTGAGTCTTCTGCTACAATGGCACGAATAAGAGCCGTCGCTGGGACGGCTGAAGCCAAGGAGTTTTGCGAGATCGAGCAGACAATGGCTGGCCGTCATGCCGCCAAGACGAGCCGACCGACATGGGGTTCCCATTCGGCCACGCCAGCCAGGAAAAGTCCTATTGGTCTGCTTAACTCTCGACATTGCAAGGCCCGTCGGGACAACAAGTTCCGGCGGGCCTTTTTCTCGGGCCCCGACCGCGAGAAGGCGTTCAATCCTATTAGGAGATTCTCCTCCATGAGCGCCAGCAGTGATACATACTTCGCGGGGAGCGACAGTGTGGATCTTTTCCTTTCCGGTAAGTCCCTCCGCGACATGCTGGCAAGACTGGCCGCTGCGGCAGCGATCTAAAAAGGATCGGTCAGATTCGAAGGAGCAATTGACAGTCCTGCACTCGCTGGCCAATTCCATGGCCATCTGGCCTAGCCAATCACCAGTTGCCTGCCAGGCGACGCAGGCACGCGCGGACCTGGCATGATCCTTCCGGAAAGATTGAGCGGATCCGTTGCCGCCACGGTAAGCGGCGAGGCGGCGCCGGTCTCGGTCTGCCGCAACCGGCTGACGACGTCGGCAAGGGCGTACTGCTCGCCGGCGACGTCGGCGACGAAGCGGCCGCCGCGGATCTCGCCACGCGACTCAAGCCGGCGATAGCCGCGCACCAGCTCTTGCCAGGTCGGCGCCGACACCTCGCGGGCCAGAAGATCGCGGAACATGACACCGTAGCGCCGCAAGAGCAGCCGGCACCACTTCTCGACGCGCGTCTCCGCCGGCACCTCTGCCGGCAGGAAACTTCGCAGGAGCGACCAGCGGCCGCCTTCGGTTCGGGCCGGTGCGCGCAGGCCGAACATCGGGGAGCGGCGAAACGCTTGCCGCGGGTCCATCACTTGTCGGCGGTCGCGGCCGGAAGAGATCAGCCCGCGCAGCGCCGGGAAGCCGTCGCTCGTGACCAGCCCCGCAGCCGCCAGCTCGCCGAGTGCTTCCTCCACTTGTGATGGCAGAAGCTGGGCGGCGGCACCGAGTTGATTCATGAACATGGCGCCATGCCGGTTGAACGCCTCCAGCAGTGATTGCGCGGAGCCGCTCAACGGCCGACCATTGGGCGCCGGCTCCGGTGCGGAATCGAGCAGCCAGGCCAGGTCGTCGCGCAGCATGAGCGTGATCGGAGTCACCCGAGTCAGCGAGCGCATCGGCCGGCCGCTGTCCTCGGGCCGGCGCACCTGCCGCAGGCGGCCCCACATCACCTGGCCCGCGAATGTCAGCGAATCCAGCGACGCGGGATTGTACGCTTCCATGCGCGGCGGCAGCAAAAATCGCTCCCAGTGGCCGGCCGGCGCCTCGAAACCTTGCATTTGCTCGATAAGCTCCAGCAATCCCGCCTCGGTGCGCAAGCGCGTGTGCGGATGCAGATGCTGATGCCGGGCCAGGAAGCGCAGAAACTGTTCCGGCGAAACGGGCTGAATCTGCCGGCGCAACCCCTCCAGGGTGAGACGATGGATGCGTGACAGCAGGCGCCGCTCGCACCACTCCAGCGATTCATCATCTTGCCGCGAAGTCGCGGTCGCAGTGAACCGACCACGCAGGACGACGCCTTCCGATTCCAGCGCCGCCAGACCGCGCTCGACATCGTGGCCATCCAGATTGAAGTCACGCGCCAGCTTCGCGGCCGTTACAGGCCCGACGCAGTCGAGCCGGCCGCGCAGGAACGCGACGATGGCCTCCTCGCGCTCCCAGTCACGTCGCACGTCTGCCGGGACCGAACGCTCCGGCCGAGCGATCGCGCTTGGCCAGAGGACACGGGCGAGCGGCAACTTCTCGGTCGCCACCCATAGCGGTGCGTAGCCCGTCGCTTCGAGAGTCGTCGCCCGGCCGTTGGCGAGCAATTCGTGGAAGAGATCCAGCCACGGCTGCCCCTCGGCGGCCGGCAAGGCGGACATCGACAGCAGCGTATCGTGCAGCTCATCGGCGTCTCGGATCAGCGGCCAGGCATCGGCGCACACCTGCGCGATCGCCTCCGGATCGAGACGGCCAAGGTCGCGCAGGGCATCCACTGATAGCGAGCGCCGCAATGGCACCGCCCGTGCCTGCCGTTCCTCGAGCGGCGCATCGTCGAGGAAAGCATAGGGCGCGGCATTGAGCAGTTCGTGCGCGAACGGCGACGGCTCACGACTATCGAGGCTGATCATCTCGATCCGGCCGCTTTCGATTTCATGCAGAAGATGCAGGAAGCCGTCGATGTCCGTGGCCTCGTTGAGACAGTCGTGGACCGTTTGATTGACGAGGGGATGGTCGGGGACCTCGATATCACCGGTGACATTCTCCTGACACGCGGTTTGCGCGGGGAAGACGGCGGACAGGAGGTCATCAGCCCGCATGCGCTGCAAGGGCGGCGGCACGCGGCGGCCCTTGTCGGCCCGGCGGATCGCCAGTGCCCGGGTCGCGTTCCAGCGCCAGCGCGTCGTGAAGAACGGCACGGCCAGGAACGCCTGCACCAGCGTGTCCCGAGCCACGTGCGACGGCACCAGGCGAAACATTTGCTCCAGCGGAAAGCTGTGCTGAGCGCCGAGCGACAGCACTACGCCGTTGTCGTCGGCCGACGCTTGCAGCTCGAAATCGAACGACCGGCAGAAACGCTTGCGCATCGCCAGCCCCCAAGCCCGATTGATGCGCGTGCCGAACGGCGCGTGGACGACGAGCTGCATGCCGCCGGACTCGTCGAAGAAGCGCTCGAAGAGAATCTTCTTCTGCGTCGGCACCATGCCGGTCGCGGCTTGCTGGGCCGTGACATAGGCGACGGCCTGGCGAGCGCCGTGATCGCTGACATGGCAGGTCTGTGTCAGCCACGAGACCGGATCGTCGCCGCGCACGGCTGCGGCCGCCACAAGACCTGCCAGATCCTCGCGCAGACGGGCGACCTCGGCGGAGAGTTCGACCGTGCGGCCGGGGGCTTCGCCGCGCCAGAAGGGGATGGTCGGCGGCGCGCCGTGCGCATCGCTGACGACGACCTCGCCGCCGCGGACGTGGCGGATGCGCCATGAGGTATTGCCGAGCAGGAATATGTCACCCGCCATGCTCTCGATGGCAAAATCTTCGTCCACCGTGCCGACGAAGGTGCGATCATCGTTATCCATGACCACGCGATAATCGGCGATTTCCGGGATGGCGCCGCCACAGGTGATCGCGGTCAGGCGCGCGCCGCGCTGGCCACGGAGCTTACGATTAACGCGGTCGCGATGGATGTGCGCGCCCCAGCGGCCCCGCTGCGGCGCCACGCCCTCGCTGAGTATCTCCAGCACCGCATCATAGTCGGCACGGCTCAGGTTTCGGTAGGGATAGGCCCGTTGACACGTGACGAAGAGGGCATCCTCATTCCATTCATCGCAGGCGCTGGCGGCCACGATCTGCTGGGCGAGGATATCCAGCGGCGCTCGCGGGATCTGCACGCGGTCAAGCCGGCCAGCGAACACGGCGCGGACCAAGGCCAGACACTCGATCTGCTCCTCGCGCGTCATGGCGAACAGCCTACCCTTGGGAACGACGCCCAGGGAATGCCCCGCCCGGCCGACACGCTGCAAAAAGGTAGCAATCGCTCGCGGCGTGCCGAGCTGGCACACCAGTTCGATGTGGCCCACGTCGATACCCAGCTCCAGCGACGCCGTGGCGACCACGGCCTTCAGCTCGCCGTCCTTGAGCCGTTGCTCCGTGCGCCGGCGGATGTCGTGCGACAGGCTGCCGTGATGCGTGGCCACGGCGTCCTCGCCGAGCCGGACCTTGAGCTGATGGGCGACGCGCTCGGCCAGGCGGCGGGTGTTGACGAAGACCAGCGTGCTGCGGTGTTCGCCGATGAGGCCGACCAGCCGCTCATAGACTTCCGCCCAGTGCTCGTGGCTGCAGATCGCCTCGAGCTCGCGCGGCGGCACCTCGACGGCCAGGTCCAGCTCGCGCACGTGGCCGCTGTCGACGATCGTCGGAAGCGGAGCGCCGGCCCCGACAAGGAACTGCGCCAGCTCGTCCAGTGGCTTCTGCGTGGCCGACAGGCCGATGCGCACGGGACGACGCCGCGGAGAGGGTTGGGAGGGCGAGGCTCCTGCCGAGCCGTGCTGCGGATGCGGCTCGGCGGGGGTCTCGCCCTCCCGAATGGCCTCGGCATCACGTAGGCACAGGGCGTCGAGCCGTTCCAGCGACAAGCTAAGGTGCGAACCGCGCTTGTCGCGGGCCAGGGCGTGGATCTCATCGACGATGACCGTGTCCACGTTTCCGAGGATGAAGCGGCTGCGCTTGCCGGTGAGCAGCAGATACAGCGACTCCGGCGTGGTGACGAGGATGTGCGGCGGCTTGCGCAGCATCTGCTGCCGTTCGCGCGACGGCGTATCGCCGGTGCGGACCAAAGCGCGAATCTCGTCGCAACCCGCCAGTTCCGCCCGCGCCAGCTCCATCAATTCCGCAAGCGGCCCCTGCAGGTTGCGCTGAATGTCGTTGGACAGCGCCCGCAACGGCGAGATATAGACGACATAAGTCTGCTCGCGCAGCGCGCCGTCCATGGCCAGCCGCAAAAGGCGATCCAGGCTGGCCAGAAAGGCGGCCAGCGTCTTGCCGGAACCGGTCGGCGCCGCGATCAACGTGTCGTAGCCCGCCAGGATCGCCGGCCAGCCATGACGCTGCGGCTCCGTCGCCGCAGCGAACCGCTCGCCGAACCAGCGGGCAAGCAGTGGATGAAATGTGGTTAATGGCATGTGTCACCGCCGCCGAACTATTTCCTTATTATTAGTGTACACACGGTCACGAAATAAAAGTGGCTCCCAATTCACGATCGTGGCGGCTCGGCTTGATAACATGAGTTCGACGTGTCCCGCTTGAAGAGGACAGAATTGCCCGTCGCGGGCTCATCACGAGCAAGCCGAGAGGAACTGCCATGCTGCCGGTCGCGGAAGCGCAACGATTGGTGTTCGAGCGCGTGAAACCGTTGGCTGCCAGACCCATGCCACTTTCCGATGCGGCCCTCGGACTCGTGCTGGGTGAGGACATTGCCAGCGACATCGATGCGCCGCCGTTCGACAAGTCGATGATGGACGGTTACGCGATTCGTTCGGACGACCTGGCCGAGGGCAAGGCGACGCTTGCGGTGATTGAAGAGGTGAGCGCCGGCAGGACGGCAACTCGCGCGGTTTCACAGGGCCAGGCGATCCGCATCATGACCGGGGCGCCAATCCCGGCCGGCGCCGACGCCGTCGTTCCCGTGGAGCGCACCAAGGAATTGCCCGGGAACGTTGTCTTGCTGGAAAGCAAGGTGACGCCGGGTCAGCATATCTTGCCGCGCGGCCAGGAGATGACTCAGGGACAAGCTGTGCTGAGCCGGGGTTGCCGGTTGCGTCCACAAGAGCTGGGGTTGCTCGCCGCCGTTGGCAGGACCGCTGCGCTGGTGCATCCCGCTCCCATGGTGACGGTGTTGCCGACGGGAGACGAGATCGTCGAGCCACCGCAGGCGCCGGGGCCGGCGCAGATTCGCAACAGCAACGGCCCGATGCTCGCCGCCCAGGTCCGCCGCGCAGGCGGTGTGCCGAAGCCGCTCGGCATCGCCCGCGATCAAGTCGAGCATTTGCGGACGCTGATTGGCGAAGGACTGCGTGGCGATGTGTTGATCCTCTCCGGCGGCGTCTCGGCCGGCAAGCTGGACCTCGTGCCGGGTGTCCTTGCCGAGCTTGGAGTCGAGCCGGTGTTTCACAAGATCGAAATGAAGCCCGGCAAGCCGTTGTTCTTCGGCACGCGCGGCCCGACGCTGGTCTTCGGGCTGCCCGGCAATCCGGTGAGCTCGCTGGTGTGCTTCGAGTTGTTCGTGAGGCCGGCCATCGAACGGCTGCTGGCCTTGCCGCAGCCCGGGCCGCACTGGCTGCAAGCGTCATTGCAAGCCGACTTCCCGTACCGGACCGATCGGCCCACATATCATCCTGCATGCTTGTGGAGCGAAGGCCCGGTCTGGCAGGTTCGCATCGTGCCCTGGGGCGGCTCGCCGGACCTGCGCGGCCTGACGGTGGCCAACGCCTTCGCCCTGCTGCCGGCCGGCGATCACGTCCACAAGGCCGATGCAACTCTTGCCGTCCTCAAAGTGGAGTAGGAGAATTTCGCGAATTCGGGTAAAAAAGAGAGAATGTTCCCTGCCAAGGATGGAGGAAGCCCGTGCAACAACAACTCCTGCGCCCGCTGGCCAGTACTCGCGGAAACCGAAACTTGCGCCCCCTGAAATTGCCGCCGCTGCTTGCCTTTTCCGATCCGCTCTGGCTCGGGCCCTGCTTCCTGACGCTCGTGATTCTGCATGCAGTGCTACAGTTTCCACACCTGACGTTCAGTCTTGCGGACGTTCTGGGGCTGACCGTCGACTTCTCGGAACAGTCCTGGCCGCAGATCGCCTTGCTCACCGCGTTACGTCTCTACTTCTTCGCGATCGTAGCGAAAACGATCTGGACACGATCGCTGCTATTGCCGGGAATCGTGAGCGCCGGATTGCTGTTCGCATGTTACTTTCCACTGGCATGGGGCTGGCTCGGCTGGGTCGCGCTGGTGCCGCTGCTGCTCTTGGCACGCAGCCAGGCGAGCGCCTGGCGTATTTACGTCTATGGCGGGTATGCAGGGCTGGCGTTCTTCTGGCCGGCGCTGGAGTGGATGCGAGTCGCCGACTTTCGCATGTACGGCACCTGGGCCATGCTGTCGACCTACTGTGCGCTGTATTTTCCGGCGGCGCTGTTCTTGATCCGCCGACTCGACAGAGGGACGGTGCTGCCGCTGATCGTCAGCGTACCGATCGTGTGGACCGCATTGGAATTCATCCGCTCGTTTCTGCTGACCGGATTTGCCTGGTATTACCTGGGACACACGCAGCACCAGTTCCTGCCTGTCATTCAGATCTCCGACCTGGCCGGCGCGTATGCGGTGACGTTTGTCCTGGCGGCCGTCAACGCCTGGTTGTTCGAGGCGCTGTATTCGCTCGAGGCAGTGCGGTCCGTGCTTCACTTTGCCGAGGAGCCAGCGCCGCCCGCTCCAGCCCGGAGTGCGTGGCCCGGACTGAAATGGCAAGCGCTTGCGGTGGCTGGACTGGTTATCGGGGCGTTGTTCTACGGATTTTGGCGGCTGGAACAGCAGGACTTCGCCAGCGGTCCGCGCATCGCCCTGCTGCAAGGCAATCTCGACCAGCGCATTCGCAACATGGCCACCGGCGAGCGCAACGTGTTCGCGCTACGTCAGATCAATGACCATTACCAGACTCTGTGCCATTCGGCAGCGGCGCAGCAACCGTCCCCGGATCTAATCGTCTGGCCGGAAACCAGTTTTCCCTTTGACTGGTATGAGGTGGCCAGCAAGCTGCCGACAGCGGAAATCCCGGCGGAATGGGCACTCAAGGGAGAGCGGATTCAGTCGCTGGCCCGCCTGATGGCTGCGACGATGAAAACGCAACTCCTGCTTGGGCTGAACGCCAACGTGCTCGATGAAAAGGCCGAGGAAGTGCGATACAACTCCGCGCTGCTGGTGACGCCTGGCGGCAAGTGGGGACCGCGCTACGACAAGATGCACCGTGTACCGTTTGGCGAGTTCATCCCCGAACTGCCCTTCATGGAACGATTTGCCCCCTACGAACATCCCTACAGCATCACAGCCGGAGAGCGTTTCACCCGTTTCCCGCTGGGCAAGCATCACTTTGGAGTGATCATCTGCTACGAAGATACCGACCCGTATCTGGCCCGGCAGTACTGCCGGCCGGACGCGGACGGCCCGGCCGCCGATTTTCTCGTCAACATCTCCAATGACGGCTGGTTCGACGGCTCCAGCGAGCACGATGAGCATCTCGCCATCTGCCGCTTCAGGGCCGTCGAGTGCCGCCGCGCCATCGCTCGTTCCGTGAACATGGGCGTCTCGGCCGTGATTGACGGCAACGGCAGGGTCCTGCCTGCCGCGAGCAGTGCCTTGTATGGCTCCTACTGGAACTGGCACATGGTGGGACCGGAGGACAGGACCTTCAGGATCGCTGAATTACCGGTGTCCGAATGGACCGGTTTCAAGAAGACAGCTGGCATCATGACTGCAGTGATTCCGATCGACGACAGAACCAGCCTCTACGGCATGCTTGGCGACTGGCTGCCGTGGACCTGCTGGGGCGTGATCCTTGCTGGACTGGCCTGGTCCGTGGTAAGATCCCGGCACGTGCCGATCAGGATCCCGGATGCCGCGCATTGAGCCATGCGAGCCACCACTGCTTCCGTGCCCGCAAACGCTGAACGGACGACGCTGGGGCGATTCCTTCGTCGTCTCGCCCTCATCCTGGGCGGCAGCTATCTTGGAGTGATGGGCGTGCTCTTGTGGTTCGAGAACTCGCTGGTCTTTCATCCCACAACGGACAAGCAGGACTGGGTTCCGCCACCCGCGCCGGAAGTGCAGGACGTCGTGCTTCCGACGCAGGACGGCGCCATTCATGCCTGGTGGTGGCCGACGCCAGGAGCGCGCGGCGCCATCCTTTATTGCCACGGCAACGCCGGCAATCTCAGCCATCGTGGGGCCGCCATCGGCAAGATCCGCGACCTGCTCGGCGAATCGGTGCTGATCTTCGACTATCCCGGCTACGGCAAGAGCGCCGGCAGACCGAGCGAGCAAGGCTGCTATCGGTCGGCCGAGGCCGCCTACGACTGGCTTGTCGATAAACAGAAGATCGCGGCGGACAACATCATCATCTACGGCGGTTCGCTGGGCGGCGGCATTGCCGTCGATCTCGCCTCCAAGCGAACGCACCGGGCTCTGGTTCTCGTGAAGTCGTTCACCTCCGCTCCGGATGTAGGGCAGAGCATCTATCCCTGGCTGCCGGTCCGCTGGCTGATGCGCAATCGCTTCGACAGCCTGAGCAAGATCGGCAAGTGCCGCAAACCGGTGTTCATCGCCCACGGCACCGCCGACTCGCTCATTCCCTTCGAACTGGGCAAGCAGCTTTACGAGGCCGCCAACGAGCCCAAGATGTTCTTCCCGATCAACGGGGACGATCACAACTCGCCTTTACCTGCCGCCTGTTTCATTCAGCTCCGCGATTTTCTGAAGAAACATTGAGCTGGAAAACGTCGCGCCGCGTCTGACCTTTGATTCCCGTCCCGGAGCATCGTATGTCTGAAATCTCCCGTATTCATGCTCGCGAGGTGCTCGACAGTCGTGGCCGGCCGACGGTGGAGGTCGATGTTCACTGCGCCGGCGGTACACGTGGCCGGGCCATCGTCCCCTCCGGGGCCAGCACGGGCCGGCACGAGGCACTGGAACTGCGCGACGCCGACATGCCACGCCACGGCGGCATGGGAGTGCGGCGGGCGGTGGCCAATGTCAACGACATCATCGCGCCGCGCCTGCTGGGTATGCTCGCAACCGCGCAGGCCGAAATCGATGGGAAGCTCTGCGCACTGGACGGCACGCCAGGCAAGTCGCGGCTGGGAGCGAATGCCATCCTCGGCGTGTCGCTGGCATGTGCGCACGCGGCGGCTGCAGCGCGTGGGCTGCCCCTGTGGAGACATCTTGATGCCGGCCAGGCGAGGCTGCCGTTGCCGATGGTCAATCTCATCAGCGGCGGGCTGCATGCCGGCGGCAACCTCGACATGCAGGACTTCCTGCTCTTGCCCATCGGCGCTCGTTCGTACTCGGAAGCGCTCGAGATGACTGTCGCCGTCTACCGGGCGCTGGCTGAAACACTGACGAGGCACGGTTACGAAGGTTACCTTGTCGGCGATGAGGGCGGCTTCGGGCCGAGACTCAAAAACAATGAGCAGGCCATCGAGCTGGCCATCGAAGCGCTTCGCGCCGCCGGCCTGACTCCCGCCCGGGACGCGGCTCTCGCCCTCGACGTCGCCAGTACGCACTTCTACAAGGACGGTGTTTATCAGTCGTATGGACCGTCCGACAGGATGATCGACATGCTGCGCCGCTGGGTGGATCGCTACCCGATTTGCAGCATCGAAGACGGCCTGGCGGAAGACGACTGGGACGGCTGGAAGTCGCTGACTGTGGCGCTTGGCGGTCGCGTGCAGCTCATCGGCGACGATCTGTTCTGCACCAATCCCGAGCGGCTTCAGAAGGGCATTGACCTCGGTGTCGCCAACAGCGTGCTGATCAAGCTCAACCAGATCGGCACGTTGAGCGAAACGCTGCAGGTGATCGAAGTGGCCCGCGCTGCCGGTTATCGTCCGGTCGTGTCTGCGCGTAGCGGTGAGACCGAGGATGCAACCATTGCTGACCTGGCCGTCGCCACCGGCGCCGGGCAAATCAAGATCGGCTCGGTGGCCCGCAGCGAACGACTGGCGAAATACAACCAGCTCCTGCGCATCGAAGAGGAAATGGGCGCCAGTGTTTCATTCGCCGGCTGGCAGCCACTATGACCTACTTCGCCAGCCGCCGGGCCACTGGTGTGTCAAGAATGAGCTGGCCGACGTGGTAGAACAGCAACGGCACGACCGCGACTGGAAAATCCTGCTGAAAGTAGCCGTCGAAGAGCAGCAGTGCAACCGGCAAAGTTTTCTGACTGCACGAGAAGGCAACGGCGGTGCGCCGTGTTTTGTCCCAGCCGAACAGCCACGACGTCAGCAGTCCCGTGGCAAGGGCAGCCAGGTGCAACCCGGTACAGGCAATGACCGACCAGATCAGCATGCCGGCGCCAAGGTGCGACGAGCCTGCCTGCAGATTGCCGCCCACACGCGCTGCCGCCTTGACAATGATGGCGAGGATGAGAAACTGCGATACGATGCCCAGTTCTCGACGGCGGCGATCCGCCAGGCTCGCCAGCACGGCAGACCCCCGGCACGCCTGCCCAATGCCCACGGGCACGACCAGCGTCATGAGAAGTTCGACCATCATCCGCATGGATTCATCGATGCCAATGGTGGCGCCGGCCAGCACGCTCAGCCAGGAATTGGTGAACAACCAGCTCGTGCAGGTGCTGAGCAGCAAGGCGAGCATGGCGGTCGCCTCGTTGCCGCCCGCCATGCGCGTCCACAACATCGCCGACCCCAGCGTGCACGGCACACACGCCATCAAGATCAGGCCGATGCCCGCGTCCGGCAACGGCGCCGTCCGCGCGATCAGCCAGGCGCCGACGGGTACCAGGCCATAGCTGATGGCGACGGCCCATAATGACGCCCAGGGCCTCGCCAGTTCCTTCGCCAGGTTGCGAGACGGCAGTCCCCACGCCATCAGGAAGAGCGCCACTGCCACCATCGGCCGCGGATCAAGCCAGGTCAGGAACTGCAGCCAGTCCGGAATGAGGAGAGCGAGCGTCAATCCCAGCGCGAGGACGAGAAAAAACCAGTTCCGCGCGAGGAAGCTACGCATGTTTGTGAGGATAGGTGATCGCGTTCGATTGGTCAGTGCTGAATACCGGATGAATCCAGATATAATTGGCAACCGACAGCATCAAGCGAGCTCACACTGAGGATTCCGGTGCTTCCCCTCATCCCCGTCACCGTGATCGGCAGCTGGTCGTTTCCCGGCTGGTATGCGAAGTTCTGCGCGGATGTGAAGCGCGAGCCGGAGCTGTTCGGCGGCGCGGATCGCGAGGAGGCGATGCGCGACGCCGTCCGCCTGGCTATCGACGATCAGCTACGTGCCGGCGCCGACATCATCACCGATGGCGAGATGCAGCGCGTCGACTTCAATCTTGGCTTCTACGATTGTCTGCGCGGCATCCAGTCGTTGCCGCCTGCCCGGCTGTGGGGACCGCCGGCGCACGATCAACGCAGCCGCTTCCGATGCGTCGAACCGCTGACGGCGCCAGCCGGCCTCGGACTGAACGCCGAGTATCGCCGGCTGCGCGAGCTGACGGATGCCGCGGTCAAGGTGCCGGTCCCCGGACCGTTCACGCTGGCTGGCTGCCTGGACGGCGGCGATGTCTATAGTGATCGCCAGGAGGTTAGCGAGGCGCTCTTGCCCATCGTCAACCGCGAGATGCGCGACCTTGTCGAAGCAGGCGTGAACTTCATCCAGCTTGATGAGCCCAGTTTCGCCTGTCATCCGGAGCAGCCGGACCGATTCCTCGACCTGGTGACGCGGACCGTGGTCGGCGTCAAAGCAACGATCAGCCTGCACATGTGCTTCGGCAACTTTCGCGGCCGGGCCGTGGGCTGGCGTAGCTATCGACCGTTGTTTCCGCATCTTGCGAGGTTGCCGGTGCAGCAGCTCGCGCTCGAGTTCGCCAGCCGTGAGATGGCGGAGATCGAGCTTGCTCGAGACATCAAGGCTCCCATGGGGCTGGCCGTTGGCCTGGTGGACGTCAAGAACACCTGGATCGAGCCGGCCGCGCTGGTGGCCGAACGCATCCGGCAGACGTTGAAGTACATCGAGCCGGAACGATTGCACGTGACGCCGGATTGCGGCTTCTCGCAGACCGCGCGCTTCATCGCCTGCAAGAAACTGGCGGCGCTGGCCGAGGGGGCTCGTCTGGTGCGTGCCGAACTGGCAGGAAAGCGAGGTTGAGCGTGTCCGAGCTGCATTTGGCGATTCAGGTCGTGATGATGCCGCGCGATACCAATCCGCTCGGCTCGATCTTCGGCGGCGTGATCCTCAGCTACATCGACCAGGCCGGCGCCATCGGGGCCCGCCGCGAGGTCGTCCGGTCCGGCGGTGAATTGCCGTTCCTGGTCACGGTCGCCATGAACCGCGTGGAGTTCCATCATCCTGTGCTGGTCGGCGACGTGGTTCGATTCCTGACACGCTTGAACCGCATCGGCCAGTCGTCGATCACCATGGAAGTCATCGTCGAGGCTGAACGTGGTCGCGACGTCATCAAAGTCACCCAGGCCGAGGTCGTCTACGTCGGCATCGACCGCGACACCCGCAAACCGGTGACGCTGCTGCCAGGGACCTGATAATGCCAACCACGAAGGGCACGAAGAGCACAAAGGGAGAATTGAAAGGTCCGCTGACCTCTTTGTGTCCTTGCTGCTCTTTGTGATTGCCGTGCTACGGGACCTGTAACATTGCCAACGTACGGACCTCATTCTCGACGGGCCGCTATCGCTTCCAGTCCTTCGCGACAGTTTGAATAGGTTGGCATGAAGCCAAATTCGGTGCGCAGCTTGGCGCTGGAGATGCGACGATTGGGACTCGATGCCGATCTCGCGACAGCATCCGAGCAAGTCGGCGGCGGCAGGCTTAGCGCACTTGCCGCGTGCTCGAAATACTCCCGCCGCCGCACGGGATGGCCGTCGCTGACGTTGAAGACCGCGCCGGCCGGGGCACGCTCCTCGGCCAGCAGGATGGCCGCCGCGCCATCATCGACATGGATGAGATTGAGCCAGCGCTCGGGATCGCCCTCCACCGGCAGCCCCTTCTGGATGGTCTGCAAGCCGATGCAACGGCCCGGACCATAGATGCCGGCGACACGCAGGATCACCGCCTCCGGCAGGTGCCGCCGCAGCGCGATCTCGGCGTCCAGCACGATCCGGCCATTTTCCTCCACCGGCTCCGTCGGCGAACACTCGTCCACCTCCTCGCCGTTCATCTGTCCGTAGACACTGGTGCTGCTGACGTGCAGGAAGCGCTTCGGCCTCGGCAGGTGCGCGAGGACGTTCTCCAGGCCGGCGACGTAAACGTCGCGCATGCTCCGGCCGCTCTTGCGGTCAAAGCCTACGCAGTAGAGGACGGTATCGACCTGCGGCAACGTCTTGCAAGTTTCGGGATTGAGCACGTCGCAGACGATGGGTTCCAGGCCGAGGCCGCGCAGATTCTCGGCCTGCCCACGCGTCGTGGCGAAGACGCGCTGGCCTTGCGTGCGCCATAACGCTGCCACCCGACGGCCGAGATAGCCGCAACCGATGATGAGTTTCATGAAGGAAGCTATTTTGCTTCTGGCCTGGGCCAATTACTGAGAAAATCAGCGCGAAGTTCTTTCAATTGCTCACACTGATCGCGCAGGATGCTCGCTTTCACGAAATCTTGCTCGGCGATCGCTTCTTCTTTCTGCTCATTGAGCAGTTCGAGTTCTTGATCGAAACCGATCGTGATTCGGCGTGCGTATTCCGGCAAATCGCGATGGACTCCTTCCGAGAGTTCGGGCTCGTTGGCTCCAGCGTTCATTCTTTCAACAGGCGGTGCGACTGCGACACCAAGCAATTCCTGGATAATCTTTCGCACGGCTTCCAAATTCACTCCCAGGCTCGTGAGTACCTGAGCGGCCATGCCGTCTTGCTCGCGCAATAGCCCGAGAAGCAGAGTGCCAACATAGTCGTGCTTGAGGTTTCGAGCCTCGTCGCGGGCGAATTCCACGGCTTTCACAACCGCCGGAGTCGCCGGCAATTTGCCGATCCATCGCTTCTCATCGAGAATGAGCGGCGCACAGACTGCAGCCCAAGACTTTGAAGCACGTTTGCGGCAACCCCGCCCCTTTCCTTGATCAGTCCAATTAGCACGTGCTCGCTGGCAATGAACTCATACCTCGATGCTCGCGCGTGGTCACTTGCGAGTTCCATGACTTTGCGAGCGCGATCAGTGAAGTGTTTGTACAGCATGTGCACATCACAGCCCTTCCACTTCCCAGCCCTTGCGATAGCGCCGCCGCACGAAGGCGTTGGCTTCCTTGACGTTGGTGACGAGCATCTTGTCGGCGTTCCATTCCAGGGTCGTCTTGGGGAAGCGCGTGGACAGACAGCCGAGCAGGACGGACTCGGTCATGGGGCCGGCGAAGTCGAAAGGCGTGGACGTCCGGCCGTTGCCGCGGACCGCCTCGACGAACTGCAGATAATGATCCTGGCTGCCTTGCCGTGGAATCTTGTAGTCGCGAAAGCGGTCCTGCGGGTGCAGTGTCATGGTGGCGATGTACGGCGAGTAAAGCACGCCCTCGCTGCCGATGTAGATCGAGCCCTGGTCGTGGAAATTGCGGTCGCCGATCGACTTGCGCAGCTCTGCCGGCGGCCGCAGGTCGCCATCGTACCAGTGCAGCGTCAGCGTGTCAGCCGTGTACCTGGTGCCGGGGAAGATGTAGCGGACCTGCGAATTAAGCCCCCAGCTATCGGCGTTGGGGGCGCCGCCCACGGAGCGGACCGAACGCGGCGCGGTCAACGCCAGCGACGTGAATACGGGATCGAGGATGTGGCAGCCCATGTCGCCGAACGTGCCGGTGCCGAAGTCGAGCCGCTTGCGCCATTCGCCGGGATGATAATAGCCGGCGAGGAAGGGCCGCTCCGCGGCCACGCCGAGCCAGTCGTCCCAGCGCAGCGTCTTGGGAATCGGGTCGGTCCGCTTGGGCCGTGGATTGCGATCGCCCCAGTGCTTGCCGCTCCAGCTATGCACTTCGCGGACCCGGCCGATGGCGCCGGCCTGGATGGTCGCCACCACGGTGCGATGCTCGCCGTGCGAATGAATCTGGATGCCCATCTGCGAGATGAGCTTGCGCTGCCGGGCCACGCGGGCAAGCTGCCGGGCCTCGTAGACCGTCTGCGTCAGCGGCTTCTGCGTGTAGACATGCAACCCCTGCTGCATACAGCGCATGGTGATGGCCGCGTGCATGTGGTCCGGCGTGGAGATGTTGGCCGAGATCAGCCCCTTTTCCTTGTCGAGAAGTTGCCGCCAGTCCTGGTAGATGCGGGCGTTGGGGAAACGCTTGCGGACATCGGCCGTGCGCGTTTCATCAACTTCGGCGACGGCGACCAGACGGACATGCTTGCTGGCGGTCAACGAGCCGATGTCGGCAAGCGCCATGCCGTTCCCCCCGAAGCTAGCGTGCAGCAGCGTCTCGCTCGGCGCCGCATGGGCGTGCGCCCGGTAGACGAACGGGACGCCGAAACCGGCCGCCGCCATGCCCTTGATGGCAGCCCGCCGCGTGATCTTTCTGGAGAGAGTCATGATTTGCATCCTGTTACGTGGCCGCTGAGGTTTCGCCTGGAGTTGGCCTAACGAAAATCGGCCAGCGCGGCAATGGTGATTGGCGAGCCGGGAGCGTGAGAGACCGGAGAGAGTCGCGGCGCACTTCCGTCGGTTTCGAATCCGACTAACATTGTTAGCGTGAACAATTTAGGACTCAACCGTGAAAGCGACATGCGTGACATGAATATGTCAGCGACTGATGCAGCCGTTCTTCGAAGTAAAACGTCAGGTAGCTTGCCAGGCCCGCGTGGCACGCGGGGCACGCCGCCCCCGTCTCGTCGCTGTGCAAGTGCACATTCTCCTACTTCACTGTCCGCGACAAATGGTGATTGCCGCGTGCAAGATCCATGGTAGCCGGCAAGCTGGCAGCTTGCCGCTATGGCACTGTTGCTGCTTCGCGCCGCGCCAGCCGTAGATGATTGAGCGCCAGCGGCAGACCGGCCCCCATCGCGACAGCTGCGTAGAAAAGGATCACGAACAGGCTGCCGTCGGCGATATCGTCCAGGCCGCGGTTCGCAGGAAACAGAAGCACGTTAAGGAGCAGGGCGAGGTTCATGTTGCGCATGGTCAGTTCAATGCCGATGGCCAGGCGATCGGCACGCGGCCAGGCGAAGTAATAGCAAGGCACCATGGAAATCTGTTGGGCCAGCACGCAGAACAGGATGATGGCGAACGGCGCCAGCCAACCGTAGGTAGCGGGATGTATGCGGCCGCTGCCCAGCGAGCCGATTACCATGAGGATCACGAAGAACCAGCCGAAGCCACAGCAGATGCGGGCCACTTTCATGCGATTGGCGGGTGACCTGTGCGACCAGAACATGCCCGCCGTCAGCGGGAGCAGCATGAAAATGGACACATCCGGAACCACATCGCTCAGAGGCACGTGAAAATCTGCCGGCACGTAGTCCATCGCCAGCAACCGCAACAACGCCGGCACGGTGAACAGTGCCGCGAACGATGTGAAAAACGTGAGCGTGATGTTCAACGCCACGTTGCCGTGACCAAGCAACGAGAATACCTTGGAAACCACACCGCCCGGCAAGAGCGAGACAAGGATCAGCCCGATGGCAATCCCCGGCTCCAGGCCGAGAAGCCAGCCGATCAGCACGGCCAGGATGGGCGGGACGATGAAATGATAGGACAGCCCGTAGATCAGCACGGCGGGACGCCGAAGGATCCGCCCGAAGTCCGACATCTCAAGCGTCGCTCCCATGCCCAGCATGAACAGCACTAGCTGGATGCGGGCCAGCAATCGCTCATAGTCGACATAGTTCTCGAACATGCTCCTCCTGCTCTCGCGAGATGACGATTCTATCCCTGGCTACGGCCGCGGCAAACAGGACTTTGCCAGGCACCGCGTGTTGCCTTGGTTTTCAGCAGCATGATCGAGACGTTGGCGTACATGCTGCTTGAGTGCAGATCGACGCCACAGTAATATGCGGGGGACTGATCGTGGAAGTAACCGTTCACGCCTTGGCCAGCAATGGTGCTGGTTTTCCAGCCATTTGGGCTTCGACGGCGGTTGTCAGCCATGCAAAAGCATTGTGTGACTGGCGACGACAGGTTTCGATCACCGTCA
>Ga0194132_10002914_pt1 | contig 31246 bp, 32 predicted proteins | sample TA2KigOf80mmetaG_FD_148612 | JGI IMG/M metagenome (GOLD analysis project Ga0194132, IMG submission 148612) | Freshwater microbial communities from Lake Tanganyika, Tanzania - TA2015054 Kigoma Offshore 80m | ecosystem: Environmental > Aquatic > Freshwater > Lake | place: Tanzania: Lake...
ATGTCAATAGGGCCCTTGCAGGACGTGGAGTGATTAATCGCAGCATTTACTGCAGTTGCCACTCTTTTTCTTGCATCTTTTTGTTTTTGAGTGGAATATAATGAGCCTAACGCTAAATCTGCGCCTGAGCCCATTGCTAAATAATCTTGTTCGTATTGTGTTAATGACATATCTGCTGCGTTATGCTCATATATTTTTCCACGAATACAGATAATCATACCAAAATCTGATGTTGTAGAAACGTCAACCCACCATTCTTCGTAAAATTTACGCAAGGCTTTTAAAAATTTACTATACATAAACTTATCAATACTGCCACGCCCTTCATATTCTGGCGGTAAAAATAAATGTCTTATTCTGTCCCCGTCCATTGATCCAGCATAGCCAAACAGAAATCCTTCTTTTTTCCATATTTTAGGATTCAAAGAAGTGCTAATATTATTATCATCGCCTACACCACGATCACCAGCCATCCAAAGTTTACTATTTAAAGTATCACGCACCACAACAATGCAAGTCATATCGATTCCTATTTCTCCCCTTCAAATAGTGTAGCAAATCTAATGGTTTAAGTCAAGGACTACTTTGTAACAGTATAACCTTTTGATATTAAAAAATCTATAGCCTCTTGTACTTTTGGACCTACCTTAGCAGGTTTTGAATTTGTTTTTTCTGATTTTGAATTGGAGACTGATGAGCCACCAAACTTAGGTCTGCCAAACCCTACAATTGAAATCAAAACATTTTTCTTATTTTTCTTATAGGCACGAAGTTGTTTACAAACCTCTCCGCCATTTCTTTGGCTTCCCTTTTTATTTGAAGAAGTATTTCCTTCAATACACCATACTGTTCCATCACCGTTATCTTCAATAACAATACCAACATGAGATATTCTATCTACCCCGTCAGATGGAAAATCAAAGTAGGCAACATCTCCCGCATCTGGATCTGCCATATCTCCATCAATCCAGGCGCCTGCCTTCTTAAATGCTGCTGCACCTGCAGGTGTGTATACTGTGTTAGGAACTTTTACTCCTGCCTCATTTGCACACCACATAACAAATGATCCGCACCATGGTTGAAAGTTAGCCTTGGCAAACTTACCATACTTAGTTTCATTATCTTTTGGACCTTCAATAGTTCCAACTTCGCCCTTGGCTACTTCAATAAATTTTTCTGCTGTACCTTGCTCGGCCACAATTACTCCTTATGCCAATCAGTATCTACTGGCTGTTCTTCTGGCATTGCACCGTCTGGTTTTTTAGCAAGTCTTGCTCTAACTTCATCAAGTTCTACTTCCAGTTTTTCTTCTGCCATTCTTATTTCTGAGTCTACTTTTTTATTGTCTACCTGTGCTTGCATAATATCTTTAGCACCTGATTGACCAATTAATAGACCTGCCAATGTTCCAGTAATAAATGTTGCTACACTACCAAGCACATTAAAAAACATTTTATCATTTTCTGACTGTGCACCAATTGGTTGTGTCACAAATATAAGAGCGTATAAAATTCCTATAGCGGTAAAAAATAAAATAGATCCCAGAGTACAACCAAGAATAAATTTTAATCTTGCATCCAAGTCTTGTGGCGTCAATCTTTGTCGCTTACTCATTGTCCTTCTTTCCGATCAAGTCTGTTGTGCATTGGCCTATAGCCTCACACAAAGGTGGCTTACATTCTGCCTGTTCCCAATTTTTTGGGTCTTGGCAAGGATAGCGATAGTGACCCTGATAACCGCAGCCACTAAGACCTAATACAAGTATACACGATAAGAAAATATTACGCAACATAACCCTTTTATTATACTATTCTTTTTCTTCACGAAGGGGTATGGTTATGAGCCACACAATTAATGCTATTATTGTTGCTATGCCCACAATCTGTTGGGCAGTTCCCGTTAGGGTAAGCCATGCAATAAAGAATCCAAGCAGTGTCCAGACTTGGGCTATGCTCTCCTTAACTGCCTTGCCAAACCAGCCTATAAGGCCCTTTAAGCCCTTTAAACAGGCTACTGGTGCCTTCCCTATGGTCAATACTGCCTTTGACACATATGGCTTAAATATATCAAGTTTTACTTTAGGCTTAGGTAATGATATTTTTTTTATTTTTATCTTTGGCATTTTAAGTTTAGATAAGATAGTCTTATGTTTATCCATGTTCGTATTATACCCTCCTTGTTAGAGCAGAGGATACAGAGGCAAGTATATTAGAAACCAAGATTACAGGAACTATAACCTCTTGAGCCTTTTCTCTCTGATCGTCTGTCATATCTTTACCCCATTGTGATGGGTCAGATAATGCTTCTAAATCTACCGTCGTCAAAACTGCAAGGGGATCTGATAAGAATAATTCTGCAGCAGCCTCAGTAATAGCATCTGCAATTGTATATGGCATTGGAGCATCTGTATTTTCTGCAGCCTTTGCCTCAAAAGAAACAATCGCAGCAGCGACTGCTGGATTGGATTGTGCTGATTGTGCAAGTATTGCTATTTCATCGGTTTTAACTCCAAGACTTTGTGCTACTTCTACTTTTGCTTCCGTAGATAAAGCAGCCAAGGTTTGTCCAACAGCAGACATCTGTTCTACAGTTAACTTAATAACAGTGTTGTCCTTGCTTGTAAGGTTTGCTATTACTCGTGAAAGATCTTCTGATGTGCCCTGACCTTTTTCTGGAATTAATTCTTTTATGTTATCATTGTCTGGTGATGGTTCTGGAGAAGGTTCAGCAGGAGTTGGCTCTGGTTCAGGAGTTGGCTCTGGATCTATATCCGATGGCTGAGGTGAGGGCTCTGGTGAGGGCTCAGGAGTGGGCTCTGGTTCAGGGGTTGGAGTTGGCTTTGCCTCTTCGGTTATTTCAGGCTTTGGAGTTGGAGTGGGGTCGACTGGTTTTGTTTGCTCAGGCGATGGCTCAGGAGTAGGTTTTGATGAAGGATTCTCTGTGGGTTCTGGCGTTGGTGTTGGGTCTATCTTTTTTGTTGGGCTTGGGTCTGGTGTTGGTGTTGGTTGATTCGCTGCTGCATTTGCTGCTGCTTGCGCTATAGCAGCATTTAATTCTCTTTGCATTTGTTCAAAATAATAATCCCAAGCATCATCAATTGCATCTTCCATATCTATAATAGATTGATTGTATGCTGTAGTAGCATTATTTTTAGCAGTTAAAGCATTTGCCGTATTTGCAACGGCGGTGTTGTGTGCAGTTGTCTTAGTTGTTAGTGTTTGATTGTATGTAGTTAAAGTAGAATTAGCAGAATTATATGTTTGATTCGCTTGATCATATTGTGATTGAGCAGCCACTAAAGCATTTTCTGCATCTATTAATTGTTGTGGTTTAACTGGAATTTCAGTAGATAATGCAGAACTTGGAACTACTGTGAACCCATTACCTATATTCCATTCAAGTCGTCCATTTGCCCCGCCACCATTTTCATACCACCAAACTTCGATTGGAACCCATTCATTACTATCCATATAAAAACCATTAGATGCTCCGCACCAGCCACCACGATCAACCCAGTTATTAATAACAGTTATTCCACTTATTTTTAAAATCATTCCATCATCGCCACATGTTCTAAACTGCGGGGTCCAATGTTGTGTTTGTTTAATGTAGCCTGTCCACTTTATTTGATAATCATCAAAAAGCCCTGATGGACCACCTAATACATAATTAAAATTAATGTCCGCCCAAGTACCCATCGACATGGGCTGTTGATCGCATCCAAAAGGAGGGGACACATTATAACCATTCCAATATGTCCAGCAGTCATAAAGAAAAGCGTTCAATCCTGGCTGACCAGATGGTGGGTAGTTAATAAGGGCTGTCTGATAGTTAATTTGTGCAGCATTTAAATTTGTTTCTTTTGTTTGTTTATTTGTTAATGCTGTAGCAACCGTTACTGTTTGACCATCTACTGCTATTTGCGCTGCTAACTTTTCTGATAAGGCTGTTGCTTCTGCTCCTACCGCCTGATCATATGCTGTATATGAATTGTCTCTAGCAGTCTTAGCAGACACTGCGGTGTTGTATTTATTTTCTGCTACGCCAATTAACGATTGAAGTTGTGTTTTATGTTGAAGATTATTTACCTTTTTATTTAATTCTAAAATTTCTGTATAGGATTCAACTAAGGGGTCTGGGTTGCTTTTTGCGGGATCTAAGAATATTCCAAAAGCAAGTATGGTTGTAAGAATTAAACGAAATAGGTTACTTTTAACTTTCCTTTCTCCCAGTATACAGATTTTAACAATGATATTGTATCATTTTATTTAAGATATTTGGTGTTTAAATTGTCAATTATAAGACCCAGTCTTGGCCCAACGCCCCAAACTTTATGCGCTGTTTCAGTAGGTAAGAAAACAATATCTCCTGGATTTAACTCATAAGTTTCTTTCTCATCTACTTCCCATAAAGAAGTTCCAAGTATCTGCCAAAAAATGGCATCGACTGTATCTTGATGATAACCAGTAGTCCTATCGGTCATAGATATTCTTATTCCTTGCAAGTGCCAATCGCTATTACAGTTACACGGCTTACCCTCATAGTAGTCGCAGGTGCTATTGTCTATACCCTTATTTAATTTACACATGAACTCAGACACACCCTTAAAATGACTAAAGATTGATTTGCGTCCTTGAGGAGCAAACCATAATCCTGATTGAATTTCAACATTACCCCTAAAGGTACCGCCCTGATTGTTAACTCTTTCTTTTAAAACGGGGTTTGGTATTAATGACTCACTATACAAAAACTTTGCTACATTTTCCCATGTAATTTCTGAAAGATGAAATTGCTCACAAACTAACACCTTTGTATTATTTTTTGCCTCTTGCATTAAATCAAACATAATTTAATTATACCATTACAAAAGAAAAGAGTGGGATCTAATACATCCCACTCTAATCTTAAGTTTAGATTACTTAATATATTTAACCCTTGCAGTTGGATTCTTTGCATTCCACTTTTTGGCGAGTGCATTGAAAGCCTTCTTAACATCTGCAAGAGCAGCAGCATTTGCAGCCTTGACTGCATCTAGTTCTACCTTAGCAGCAGCATTTGCATCGGCAAGTGCCTTGTCAGCAGCAACCTTAGCGGTTACAGCATCAGCCTTTAGGATGGCAATTTCTGCAGCAGCCTTAACGGCAGCAGCATCAGTAGTTACTTTAAGAGCAGCAGCATCTGCAGTAGCCTTTGCTAATGCATCAGCAAGTGCTTTATCTGAAGCAGCCTTCTCAGCAGCACGAGCAGCCTTCTCAGCAGCAAGCGCAGCCTTCTCGGCAGCAAGTTCTCCTACAAGATCACGAACTGTAATCTCTGCAAAAGGTGCAAGCGCACGAGCAGGAAGACCAGTTATGTCCGCAGTAGTTGCATCTCCAGCAGTTGTTGGAGCAAATGTGATCAACGAACGTGTGCCAGTTGATGGCAAAGTAACCTTAAAGGTTGCTGTTCCAAAATCTGACAATGCCGATCCAGTTGTTGCAGTTGAGGAATCTAGTGTTCCCAAAGCAGCAAATACAGTTGCAGTAAGTGACTTACCAGATACTTTGTTTCCAAATGAATCTGTTGCAGTTACTACAATGTCTTGCTTGGTGCCAGCAGCACCAGAAGCAGGGGCAGATACTGCAAGAGTATTAATCTTGCCTGCGGTTCCCTGTACATAATATGTTAATGTGGTTCCTTGGTTTGTTACAACCACGGTTCCAATTGCTGTCGTTTTAGTATATACATAAAACGTTGCAGTTGTTCCTGTGCCAGTTGCAATGGTCAGGCTTGAAGAACCTGATACCGATGTTACTGGAGCAGCAGCAGTATGCAAAGCAGATACGATTGTGCAATTTGTGCAGGTAGCAGAAACTGATGTTCCTGTAACTACAGTTGCAATAAAGCGTAATGCGTCTGCAGAGTCTACTGTGTTATCAGCAGGCACTGGCAATGCAGCAGGTGTAGCAATAGAGGAATTGGTTGTGTTAGCAGTTCCATCTAGGGATACAGCGACTGTCATTACAGCAGCACTTGCAGGTGTTGCGATAAGTGTCATAGTCATAGTCATGGCTGCAACCACGGCTATAGCGATTTTTTTTAATGAATTCATTTTTCTCCTTTTATTATTCATTTTGTTATATTGTTTTAAGCCTATCCAGATAGTCTTCTATTTCTTCTATTTGGCTAGGTTTATATTGTATCACGTTCTCAGGAAGAACGTCAACTCGTGAGGGTCTGTCTTTAAAGGTATGAATCTCAACTTCAAGGTTTTGGTCCCTTGGCGTATGAGATATTGCGCCAAACACGGAACCACAAACTGCGTCCGCCAGGTCTTTAGATTTTTTACGTGGATGATCCACTCTGTCATTTTTCATAATTTTAAGTTCTGTCAATTCCTCAAACAAAAGTTCTATAGCGGGCATAACAAGTCTTTCTTCATATACAAGCATTGCCATATCTTCATAATGTTTCTTGGCTACAGATACTGTCTTCGTATTCATGCCTACCGCCTGCAACTCATTCTGAATATCAAAAGATTGCCAACGATCAAAAGTAACCAACCCTATATTAAATCCAAGTCTGCGTAGATTTTGTATCCACTGTTTTACCTCAGATAGATTAACTGGCCCTTCAACCTTTGGCTCCCAATACGCTACTGCATCAACTATCACAATTGGAGATATTTGTTGATAATCTTTTATTACTTGAACGTTTACCCATTTATCAACATGTGCAATGGCAACAGCACATTTGTCATGCTTTTGTGCAAGGTCAGCATGAACATAATAAATCTTGTCTGGGTCTGGCTTAAAATTTTCTTCAAACCTTCTAAACTGATCTAACGGATTTCGTGCTGTCATGCAAGACCTAACCTTGTCTGTTTGTTTAAAAAATGCATCTGACGCATAAGTAGGAACACAGGCAAAACGCATCATTGCATCTCCAAGGTCTGTCATAAAGGCAATCTTAAAATCATCGACCTGTCGAGTAGGATTGACTTCCCATGTTGGTCTTTTTAATGCAAACACACCTGGATATTTATAAGAGTTAATGTGATCTTCATCCCAAGATATTTCAAACCAATTGTCTTGGTCATCTTCTGGCAATAAAGGATTAATTATAAATTTATGAGTTCTTGCTATTACTTCTTTGTCAGCGATTACTGCTTCATACCGCTCAGAAATAAAGTCTCCAGTGTAACGAGGAAATGAAAGTAGAACTACCTTACCAAGATCAGGAAATCGAGAGTCAACGGAACCACGGAAGGCCTTGTAAATGTTTTCAGCAGTCTTACCTTGTTCGTTTCCTGTTTGTACCTCTGAAGAAAAACCAGCAATCTCATCAAGAACTGCAAGCAAAAGATTTAATCCTTCGTGTGACTCTCTTTCTGAATGTCCAGAATAAACAGTAATTGATTTATTAAATCCTACTGAGTCTACCTTTGCTTCATATTTTCCAGCAAACCAAGGAGACTTTTCAATCTTGGTTTTAAAACCTTTAAAGAAAACATTTTTTGCTTGTTGTGCGTTAATGGCCACATTGATTAAGTCTATGGCGTCTCCAGATGGCTTGCCAAAATATTTGGCTGGATCTTTTAAGCATAGCAACTTATATACAATATAGGCACAAGCAACAGTAGAGGTAAAGTCTTTTCCACTACCTTTGCCAAGTTGAAGAATAATTTCGTTTTTAGTATATTTATCAAAATACTTAGCACCTTCTTCTTTGCCCATTAGTTGTTCTAAATCTTCTTTACGATATATCTGACTCATTGCCTGAACAATGTCATACTGTATATCAGATAGCGCTGGCTGTCCTAAATAATCTGTAGACTCAACAAATGTTGTTACGTCTACTGGAGTTTCTTCAAAATGATTATCTTTTAACGCTTCAAGAAAATCATTGAACGTCGTGGACAATTGTAATTACCTCATCTTTTTTAGCAATATCGGAAAGCCTACGCATAATCTCGTCACGAACTTCTGGATAATCTGATGCTATATCACGAAGAATAGCCATCAACACATCTTGCTTCTTTTCAATTTGCAACATTTCTTCTGCTAATTCTTTATTTTCTAGTAGCCCTGCCTTTTGAAGCATGTCAATTCTTTTGGACTCAATATCCATTACTAGTTTAATGGCTTGTGTTTTTGCGCCAAGATTATTAGTGAGTGATGCTTCATCAATAACTTCGTATGACTTAGAAATCAGTTTATTGTAATGTGTATCAGCAATAGCCAATGCCTCTTTGGCACGAGCACGGATTGCGTCATTGGCAGAAGCCATGACCTTCCATTCATTTATATGTTGGACAACACGACCTCTTGGAATTTCTAAATCTTTAGATATTTTTGTTGGATCATTACCCTTAAGGTATTCGCCAACAACAGTATTTAACTCATCAAGATGCTTAATTAAATCTTCTTCAGTTGTCATCTTTATCCTTTGCTATCTTTAATAATATTAAATATCCAATTAAATCATCAATATCATTATCACCAACATATTCTGTACCACGCATAATCCTGCTTAACTTGTCATCAATACGAACATGCAACTGTTCTCTTGCGTCTGACTTACTAAAAATACGAATAGGTTCTAATGCTGAATTTCCATATGAAATATTTTTTTTGATAAGCATGTGTGCAAGATTTAAGCAGGCATCAAGGATTTTTTTTCCAGCACTTGTACCGACAGTAAGCAAATATAGGTCGTCAAAATTAAAACTTTTTGAATCAAGAAATATTGGCTTTAGGATCATCGCTTTGATTTCCTTAATCCAAATTTAGCAAGATATACATAAATAGTTTCCACGCTTACCCCACATTCTTTTGCAATGGCCTCTGGAGATTTTTTATCAATATGATATCTTTTTTTAAGCCATAGGTCACTTGTGTATAGTTTAGCAGACATGATGTTAATTGTCAATTCCTTTCATATACCGTTCTCCTCCATATATTTTAAGCGCTCTACATATGATTCAAACGCAGGCCCACCTTCATTTTCCATAGTGCTTATATCATAGTTAAATCTATCAGAGTCTTCTAAGGTCCACTTATCTTGATTTTCTACATCCCACTTTTTATCATTAATAATTCTATCAATGACAAAATCTTTCTTTAGGGTAAACGAAGGCTCATAAATACGAACCCGATTGTTAGGCTGTATAGCAAAGTTGCCATCATCTCTTTGAATGACATGACCACACTTGTGCTCTGCTGGACTTTCTGAATAGCCGTCGTCTAAAACATTTGTATCAGGGTTATGCCAGTCAAGGGTAAACAAATATGTTCCTTTGTGATGAGTCTTTGTTCTATCAATGTAAGACATTCTTAAATTTGTTAGATTCTCAAATTTTGTTACGGATATATGATGACTAAAGGAGTTCCACAAAACTAAATTATGAATATCTTGTTCTGGAATCTTAGGCTCTGTACAAAATGCGCTGATCGGCATTCTCCACCACAAGCCACCATCTTCCATCATTATATGGAATAGTGGGCTTCTACTTTTTATGCTTGCTACTCCAAAAACAACACACGGAAAATATTTGTCATGGCTATCCTTTTGATTTCTTAAATAGTTTCCACGAACATAACATTCGATTGGAGGTATGTTAGCATTTAACTCAGGCATGACTTATAGCCTTTTCCCAATTATTTATTGCCCAATGACCAATACCTGCTGAATCTGCAACATCGTTGTCTGTTATTTTTTTATCATAAATAACACCTAACAATTTTACTGTTCTTTGCTTTCTAAAATCTCTTTCATATGACTTATACCACGATAACGATTTGTCTGGATTTAAAGATCTAATTTTAAATTGTTCTTCTTTGGTTAATTTTTTGTTACCCAAATATGATTGCCACGTTATTGGAGATACTTTGCCAATAATTTTAAGATTAGACAAACCTGCGCCACCTATAATTGCTCCCTGTACAAGAGCAAGATCTGCTGCAGTTTTGGGGGAATTCATAAAAACTGTATGCTCAATAACAATAGCCTCAACTAAATTATAATAATCAAATAAGGCTTTTGTTTTTTTAGTAGCATCAATAACTTTAGCATAAATATCTTTGCCCTCAAACATTATCTTTCCGTGATCTGTTAATCTTTTATACGAATATATAGTAAATGCTAGACTACTTGTGCTGGCATCAATTGCACAAATAACACCAGGCTGAGTAGACAACTCTGGTTTAAAATATCTATCTGTTTCTTTTGCTCTTGTCACCTGACATCCCCTTTAATTGTTTTAAAGCCTTTTTTACATCTATGGGGTTGATTATACAATTATTACATAATGGCTCATCATTATATATTGATAACCTCTCCCCACACTGTTTGCAAACCCTATTCTTGCCCTTGCGTTTTTGTCGCCTAGCCTGAATATATCTTTGTGCAATTTTTTCTTTTGTAGCCTGCTCTCGACATTGTTCTGAGCAATATATCTGATAGGATACATTAGAGTTAAAAGATTGATCGCACCACTTACAACTCTTCATGTTCTAGCAACTCCAGAGGTTTAATTTTAATTACCCCTGTCTCTGCTTCAGCGCATGCTTTTTGAATTGGACAAACTTTACAGACGGTAGAATTAGATCGATATGGCACCTTTGGAAGTTGCCGATCTTGCCAATTCTTATACACCTCTCGCATCCAATCAAATGCCTGGTCTACCCACCGACGATAATGATCGTTTACTACTACTGGCAAAGTTAATAACTCATGATTATTTTTATTTTCATAAATCATTACACCTTTGCCAATTTTCCAAACCTTCATATACATTAATAACTGCATAAGATGACCCTTTGTTGGTTTTCGGCTCCCCTTTTTGCGTTCAAAGTCTTCATTATTTACAGTTTTAATTTCTCCAATCACACGCTGTTCGTCTATGTTTAACATTACGTCGCCATAGCCATCGAATGGAGGATCGTCTGTTTTAACCCTAAACTCCATCGATGGGTGTGTTTGTTTGTTATATTTTCTTTCTATAGGATCAAACTCCATTGTTTCATCAAGAAGCCCAGAGTCTGCAATTGCTTCTTGAATTCTGTCATGTCCGTAAGTCCCATTAGTTCTATTTGCAACTCCATATGCATCTGAATCGTCATAATGTACTGCCCCATCAAAAGCAAGATACCAATATCTAGGACATTTTCCAGCACCATAGGATAGTGTAGACGGTGAAAAACTACTTTTTTTGCTAAACTTTGGTTTTGTTTTTGTCATATAGCCAGACTCTATTTTTTCAATAATCCCGCTAACAAAACTTACATCTGCTTGTGGCGTATCATTTTTCTTTTTATTTGAACTCTTTGTCATTACTTGTTGTAGTAAATTTTTTGTCATAATATTCCTTTGTTTAAATTAATTATAGCAGATATCACTTAATGATATATTTTAAAGCAGAAACAAGATTGTTGATTGATTCTGCTGCGGTATAGTAAAGATTTTTTTTGCCCCTGTTTGACTTATCCACATTAGCCATCCATGTTGCCCTAAATGCCATTTTAGCAGCAATAGCCTGAAGCCTTACTATCTCTATAGTTGCAACGTTCATAGGGATATCTGGCTTAATGATTAACTTAGCAATAAAAGTAAGAGCAGTATTTAGTTCCTCATCTTGCATATAGTCTGCTATTTCTGTCAAACCATTGACCATCTCAAGCGTTGTATTATTTTGTTCCATTTTCCACCATCTGTTCTAGTAGTTCTAACTCTATTATAGCAAGCCTGACCTTCTTGTTACCCTCGCCCAACACCACCACTATGGCTGGATCATTGTTATTTTTGATAGCATCTGTAACTGCCTTAGCCCATACAGTGCTATTTAAGGTAAAAGATTTTGAGTTTTCCTTAAAATCAACAGTAAAGTTTTGCCATGTCGCATCGCCCTTCTTGGTATTTCTACCTGAGTTCTTGTGCAATTTGGCACCTATTCTTTTGCTTTCGCTATTCTCTGTCATGTCTTTTCTTTGTTTTATATCCCACCTTAAATAATAGAACTTGTGATAAATGTTTTTCTGAACACATCCACGTAGCCATTCCAGTGGCCATGTAGACACGAACAGTATTTACTTCTTTCTTGCAAGTTTTACAATAGAACTTGCCTTCTAAAATACTATATCTGTCCGTCAACTTTATTCTTAATCATATTTTGTAGATCAAGATCCTCTCGTACTCTAGTAATAAATCCTTCTCTGCCCTGAACTTTTGATTTATCTGGCAAAAGATACCAGGCTCCTGTGCGCTCTACAATTCCAATTAATTCAGCAGTGTCAACAAGGTCGGCAATAGAATCAATGCCTAAGTTGTTGCCCCTAAAATAAAAATCATATTCTCCAGATTGAAACGCTGCAGAAGTTTTTGAGAACTGAAGATCCCAGCGAACTTTTCTACCAATCTTTTCTTCAATTGCTTTGTCGCCAACATACAACTTGCCCTTAATTGCTTGATTCTCTGATTCGGAGGAAAACAGTTTAATGACAGTAGACGAATAAAACTTTGTAGCCTGACCGCCAGTTGGTTGTTGGCTTGTATACATTGCATTAATATTATTTCTTGATTGACTAATTAAAAGCAATAGAGTTGGTTTAATTTTATTGTTTGCATAATTTAGCATCTTCCATGCGTTGCTAAAATCACGAGACTCTGCACCAATCTGTTTTGTATTTTCTAATTGCTTTAATTCTGTAGAATCTTTTTCAAAATAAATAGCAGGTAGTAAAGAGGTTATGGAATCTATTGCAATAATATCAACACCAGCCTCCATTAAACTTACTCCTGTTTCAACCATCTCGTTTATGGTTCTTGCCTGAGAAACAATTAATTTAGATATGTCAACTCCTAACTTAGCAGCCCAGTCTTTGTCATAGGACATTTCCGAATCAATCCAGGCACAGACTTTTCCCTCCGCCTGTGCATTGGCAATTGTCTGTAAACATAATGACGACTTAGCACTTGATTTACTGCCCCATACTAAGACTTGCCTGCCATAAGGAAGCCCTCCATTTAATGCCCGATTAAGTCCATAACTTGGTGTTGTTGCGTATTCTGTCTTTGGCACCTCATCTCCAACTAAAATACTTTTACGAAGTTTAGGGTTTAACTGTGCTAATACATCTTCAAGACTAACTGACATTTACATCCTCCAATATTACTGTCCCCTCTTTGGTCTTACCAAATTCAAATTTATATGCATTGCCTTCTTTAATATGCATATATGCTTTTGCAAAAGATGTAGGAAACACTGTTATTGAATGAAGGTCTCTCTTGGTATCTGCTAGGGTAAGTGAAGCCATTCTTTTTCCATTCTTGGTTGTTCTAGGTTTAAATGATACAACAAACATTTCATCATCTTTATATGGCAACATTCTGTAATTTAAAAACTTAACCAATGCTGCACTAGAATTTTTTATTTCATCAGCAGGAATTGCAGACACAATCCTGTTATTATCACAAAGGACCAAATAAGAACGACCTGTCTCAATAGTCGTATTTTCATCATCAAATATACCGACAGACCCAGTTTTGTCCAAAATTTCAACTCTAGACCAACCCTTTCCCCTCTTAATTGATTTTACCATACCCAGAAAAATATAGCAACCCTTATCATCAAAATCTGATATCTCCTGAATAAAGGCATAGTAGTGAGAAGGAATGGTCATGTTAAATTCTGGAAGGTTTAAATACTCGTATAAATGTTCTCTCTTCTCTTCTTCGGTTTTAATATTATCTGAAAACTCTGCAGCACCAATTACATTGAGCGCTTGAAGTGCTCTGCTATTTACACCATTTCCTTTAGTAAAGGTGAACTTTTCAAGTTCTGCATAAGACTTAAAAGGTCGTGCCTGTATATATCGTTCTGCAATCTTATCAGAGATATATTTGATTGCCGTGAGTCCGATCCGAATACCCTTACCCTCAATTTTAAAATCAATATCCGATTCATTAATATGAGGTAGTTTAACCCTAATCCCCATTCTTTTCGCTTCAATAAGATATTCAGTTCGTGCATCTTTGTCTCCTTCGTTTTTAAGCACCGAGTACATAAACTCAAGTGGATAGTAATGCTTTAGCCACGCCGTCCAATACGAGAGCGTAGAATAAGCAACCGCATGACTCTTGTTGAACGAATATCCCGCATGCTCTTCAAAATCATGCCATAGGTCACGAGCAGTATTAGGATTAATGTACTTAGAAGCACCGCCAACAAACTTATCACGAAACGCATCTAATTCTCTTGCATCCTTTTTCTTACCAATAATTTTACGAACCTTATCGGCCTCAGACCAAGACATCCCCCCCAACTCAACGCAAGCCTGCATAACTTGCTCTTGGTATAGGATACACCCATATGTTTCTTCTGTGAACGGTTTCATTGTCTGATGTAAATAATTGACTGCCTGTCTACCGTGCTTTCTTTCAATATAATCTTTTCCGATAGTGTTCATGGCACCTGGACGAACAAGAGCATTTGAGGCAGCAAGTTCTGATAGATTTTTTACACCCATCTTAATGAGAAGGTTGGTGTATGGCGCTGCTTCACACTGAAAGACTCCTTTTGTGTGTCCATCAGAAAGCATTTGATATACCTTTGGGTCAGACATATCAATGTTTAAAAGGTCAATGTCCGTGCCCTCTCGTTCTTTAATTATGTTTACAGTATCTTTAATTACACTCAAAGTTTTAAGTCCCAATGCATCAATCTTAATAAGGCCAATTCTTTCAGCCTCCTCCATGTCAACAGCAACTACAGGAATGCGCTCATCCGATCCTGGAGCATTTCTTGTTTCCATAGGTGCATATCTAAAAATAGGATTCTTGCTAGTGACAACACCAGCAGCGTGAATACCAGTGCCTCGAATGCGCCCACGAAGTTTTTCTCCGTACTCTTCTAACTCTGGATATTTTTCCCTAAACCATAGAGTGGTTTTAGAAGTGCAATAGTCGTCCCAAGTGTCAACCAACTTTAAAACCTTGTTTACATCTGATAAAGGAATGTTTAATACACGAGCAACATCTCGCACCACACCCTTATCTTTAAACTCTAAAAATGTTGCAATTGAAGCAACGTGTTTATACTGTCTAACAAGATAATCTTTAACCTCATCACGACGAGAATCTTGAATATCCGTATCGATATCTGGAAAGTCATTGCGCTCTGGATTAATAAAGCGGAAGAACAAAAGTCCGTGCTTAATGGGATCAATCTCAGTAATGCCAAGAACGTAACAAAGCAGAGAACCAGCAGAAGAACCACGACCAGGGCCAATCAAAATATCTTCTTTTTTGGCCCACGAAATCATACTTTGAACCACAAGAAAGTATGGCCCAAACTTTTTATTTTTAATAACTTCAAGTTCCTCATGAAGTCTATCCAGATATTCTTTATTTTTATCTAAACCTTTTGCTACTAAACCTGACATTGCAAGTTCTTCTAACTGCTTATCAGGATTTTTATATTGAACTGGAAGAAGATTTAGCCCATCTTTAATTTCATAATCTTCTATACTATTGGCAAGTTCAACTGTATTTTCATATATATCTGTTCTATAGATTGACTGCTTTTCCATAGCAGCCTGAATTTCTTCATACGACAACAAGTGAATATCAAATTTATTAAATGACATTTGTCTATCTGCACCATACAAATAATCAAGGCGCTTCATTAGGTCCCTTTGCTTTTTAGACTTCTCGTATGTAGCGTCTTTCTGAATTTTATTTGAATAAGTGTTAAGAATAAGTTTTAGTTCCTGAATTTCTTTTTGTGATGGGTCAACATGATGACAGTCTGGGGTTACAATTGGTTTAATTTTAAACTCATCTGCTAACTGTAATATTGTATTATTGACTGAATAGTCATTGTGTGGCATTACTTCAAGATAATAATCATCGCCAAATGTTTCTTTAAACCACTTAATATACTTCTTTGCCATTCCAAGTTCTCCAAGTTCTATTGACTTGGCAATAATACCGCTTGGGCAGGCAGAAGATACAATAATGCCTTCTTTATGTTGGGATAAAATCTCAAAGTCAATTCGTGGCTTTTTGTAATAACCTTCTGTCCATGCAATTTCATTTAACCTATTAAGATTTTCTAGCCCTGCCTGATTCTTGGCTAGAAGAATTATATGATTATAAACCATGTCTAATGGTGTAGTACGATCCTCTTTGTCTCTTCGATCAAAGCGATCCTCACACATATAACCTTCTATGCCAAGAATAGGTTTGATACCACTTTCTTTGGCAATGCGATACATTTCTCTGTGGCCAGAAAGGGAGCCGTGGTCTGTAATCGCTATTGCAGGCATACCCAACTTAACTGCACGTGCTACATATTCGGACGGCAACCCAATACCATCGAATAGTGAAAAGTGAGTATGTAAGTGTAGTGGTACGTAGTTCATCTACTACCAGTCGATGTTGGTCGCTGATGTAGATGAAGGCGAATCAAAACCAAGATAGAATGCCTCTTGTTCCGCATATGGAACACGGCGCAATGCCTTTTCTAAAGGATATGGTTCTACCTCTGTCCAGTTAAAAGGTTCTTTATCTGGTGGTGAAGGAAGCAAGATGTAAGTAGTTTCTTTTCCTTGACCATTGCGCTTTAACTTCCATGTTAGATTTGAAATGCTGCCAGTTTCCATAGCATGATCTCTAATTACATTAAATGAAGATTGCTTGCTAATACCCATTGACCAAATGGCGACATAAGGGTTTGGCTCAATGCCATCATCTACAAGTACATTGCAATAAAAACGAAGACGACCACGCCATCCGCTGTTACCCTTTGGATCTTTGCGATACAACTCTTCCGCCCAGTCACGACCCTCTGTGTCCATAGTGTCTACAGCCTTACGCTTATAGTCTTTTGGATTTGTGTGTTCTTTAACAACAAACGCTAAACCACGTTTGCTGTCATAATTTGCAGAATCCTCATCTAATTCTTCAACGAATCGGATTTTAACGGCCTGCCCATCGGCTAGTTTTAGCCACTTAACCTTTGGTCCACTCTCTTCTGCTTTCTTGTCAAGCAGAGCATTGATATTTTTTAGTCCTACGATTTTGTTCATGATTTCTCCTCTTGTTTATTTTAGCATAGACAGTATTGATTTGTCGAACTGATATTCTAGTTCTTTAATTGACTTATCGTCCATATCGCCTATATCTTTATATTGTTTATCTAAGTTAATCACAGTAACGTTGCCATTTAATCTTTCGACTATTTTTTCTTTCATGTTACCGCCTGCCTCATCATTATCAGCAATAATTATTATATCACTAAAATATTTTTGAAGCAAATCTATTTGTTTGGATGAAACATTAGCGCCAAGTGTGGCGACTGCTGGGAATCCCACCTGATCTAATCGAATAGCATCAAATGAGGATTCTACAACATAAACTTTTGATGCTGTTTTAACTCTGTTTAAATTAAATAATATTTTTGACTTAGGAAGTTTTGGAGTGTTCTTAAAATCTTTGCCCTCAATGGACCTTCCAACAAAGCCTACGCATAAGCCGTCATTATTATGAACTGGTATACATATCATGTCCTGTGTTGCAGAATAGCCCAACTTAAACTTAATTGCAGATTCTTTATTAATATTTCTTTTTATAAAGTACTCTTTTGCTCTTTCAGATACGATTGCTTGTTCATGAAGTCTTTGAACAACAGAAGCGTCAAATTCTTCCCATTCTTCTTTTTCTCTCAATTTAAAATTGACATCAGATAAAATATCAGTTTCAACCTCTTTGCTTTTAATAAATCTAACAGACTCAAAATATGTTCTATTTGAATAATGCATTACTAATTCTATTAAATCTACAGTTTTGCCACAAGAAAAACAAAAAAACAAACCGCTATATTTATTTATTTCTCCAGCAGGGGTGCGGTGATTAGAATGAAATGGGCAAAAGACAATATACTCAGAATCAGATTCTTTCTCTACAGTTACGCCAGATCCTGCGAGAACTCTCTTAACCTGACTGGCTGTGTATAAATTGGTTTCGTTCCGTCTATCCCTAGTATCCATTCTGCCTTCTTTCTCCCTATATATATTCCGTATACGCTTAATTCAAAATTAAAATAGTTTTTGTCTTCACTGTAAGATAATGTAAATTCTGGATTAATGTCAAATCTTGGAGCATATCCAGATAGGCGCATTTCTGATACCAGTAATCTGATATATTCTTGTTGCAGTCTGTATATGGCCGAGTCATCAACTATGATTCCGTCCAGCCCAAACCGCTTTATCGCCTTGTGTGGAAATGTCTCCATGTGGCATATTATACTGACTTATCTTCATAATCCTTATACCTATAATATCCTTTGTCAAAATCAACCTGAACCAAGAACTCGCCCATAAAACCATGGCGATTCTTGCGAAATACGCATTCAATTACATCGCTATTAGATGCTCTACCCAATGCAAGGACCCAGTCAGCATCATAGGCAATCTGCCTTGACCATGCCGTTTGTCCAAGGGTCGGCACAATTTCAAGTTTTTTGACATCATCGGGGGTAGCAGATGAAATGGCAATAATAGGAACCTCTTCACTAATAGCCATTAACTTAAGTTCACGAGACAGGTTCTTCATTCGTACCGTTTCATTTTCAGACTTTTGGTTTGGAGACATTAACTGTAGATAATCGACAACAACAAAGTCTGGCTTATATTGATCTATTTTTCCACGAAGAACTATTGGGTTGATATCTCCGCCAGTATCGTTTGAAACAATATGAAACTCTGGCCTACCTTGAACATTTTTAGCATGCCAAGATTTAAGCGTATCCATCTCAACCTGACCAGCACTTAGTTTTCTATGAGACCATACCCCTTCTCCCATGATTGCAAATACACGATTGCGAACTTCAACTTCAGACATTTCAAGACTTATGATCATCGGGCTACGACCCTGTTTCCAGGCCTGTACAGCAAAATAGAGAGACAACCACGACTTTCCTATGCCTGGGTATGCAAGAAAGACCCCCAACTGCCCTGGCATAATTCCAGCAGGTAAATAGTTATCAAATCCTGGAAGACCAGTTTTGATTCCAATTGCCCCCATTGCTTGCTGTTTTTTAAGATTTTCAAAATAGGCGATTGCAGAATCTAAATCTGTAACATCAATATCACGAATGGCTGCTGTGTTTTTTCTTAACTCTGCAGTTTTAGTAATTAAAGACTCAAGGGCACCCAGTCCCTGTCCACCTTGAACATCTGTAGCAGCAGATCTAATAATCTCTTTAAGGCTATTTGTTAAATATTCTGCTTGTACTTCTTCAAGATGATGTTTGGTAGAACCTACATTACTGACTGGCTCAAAATCCCTAAACTTTTCTATAACCAATTCTGTTGGAGGGACAGTTGAGTTATGTTCGTAGTATCTTTTAATAAATTGCCATAGGTCTGTGTGTGTGGTTAAAATATTGTCTATATTGGCCTGCAACAATACGTGCGCCTGCTTGTCTTGCAGCACTGCAGAAATTAGTTTAGATTCTACATCGTTCATCGAGACACCTTATACAATATTAACGCCTGCATCACAAGCACAATTAATGTACCAACAGTCCTAATTAATCCCATCTTATGATTGTGCTCATCGCACCATCTTTCTAAGCGGTCTCTTTCTGCCATGACCTCCCCCATCTAACCTTAAGCCAAGTTCTCTCATGTATATAATATAAAATGAAATTAATAACATTTGACACAATTGTAAACGATACGGTAAAGGCAATATCCTTAGTATAATACCAAGCAAGCACAAAGGTGCTAATGACTGCTATGACTCTCCATGTTAAGGCCTTGGTCAATGATCTTGCTTTTGTACTATTCACTTAACCACTCCTTAGCCTTTTTTCTACGCTCTGCTCGTTCTTTTGTGTCTTTTATATGTTGTTCTTTTGCTTCCAGTATATCATCTGCCGTGTAGGCAAAATGACTCCATGTCGGATTGGATACCACTTCAAAATAATACTCAAGTAACTCGTAGCAGGTCTCTAGTCCATATGAGTCAATAATTGCGTTAGCAGACCACTGCTCAACCCATTTGTTATATCTTGGCTTGTGTCCTAGTTTAAACGTGTAGTGTTTGTCAAACCGACTTAACAGAGCCAATCGCTTCTGCTTGTCGGTCATATTAGTTACCTGATTCTAATTGACCTTCTGCTTCTAAAACTTTTGCTGCTAGTTTATCCTCAACAAACTTATATACACGCTCAAAAGCCTGATCTGTATTTTCTGCATCACGCTTTGAATCTGTAATCCCCAGATCAATTCTTAATGATTGAAAATTTCCAAGGTTAACCGTATAGCCTAGCGTTACTGATATCTTTGTGTCTTCCATTTAATGCCTTTCTGTTATATTGATTCTGACCAAATTGGTATAAATCTACCGTCCTCAGTCTTCGTATATGTCAGTATACCATCTCCCATTCGGCGTGTCAACTCAGCCTTTGTTGGAGTGATATCGTTTGTTATTAAGTTGTCTTTTCTTGGCCTACCAATATGGTATGTAGCCAGTATATCACGAATTTCTTTTACTTGCGATTCAGAATAATAAGATCTTACTTGCCATCCACGTTGACCGCCCTTTTGCGATCCAGTTGGAGATGGAATAATTTGACGCTTCATTAATGATGGCATATACTTTTTATGTCTATTAACAAGGTCAGCAGTTTCTCCCACTGTGTATGCCCTCTCTCTTTTAGTTTTAAAATCACTTATTAGACAACTCTCCATCCTATCTTTATTAATATTATAAATTGACATAATGCCATTAGATCTGTTATAATGCACAACCCTAATCAAATCTTTATTTAAAAACCAAACTTTTTTATTACCAGGTATTACAGGAGCGACATTGTATTCTTCGCTCGTTCTGTTTCCTTTTTTAGTAGCCATCGACCTTCCTCCGAATCAGACGGTGGGTGAAAAAATTTTCTTGATCCACATACTAAACAGTATACCTCTAAATGTGATATTGAATTGTAAACCCTGTCTACTAGCATTTTGTGAAAACATTTTACACATTTTATCATTAAAGAGGAATGCCGACAACCAATATATTTACCGATACTGACAAGTTTCCAGTTTCATTAAATCTAACTATGCCCTCTACACGTGAAGTTCCAACACTTTTTAAAACTACGGTAACATTTTCTCCAGCATTAGTCTGTCCTATATTTACTGGTGTGGCGGTTGCAACTGGCTTAAATTTAAATTCGGCTGGAAACACATACTCAAAAGACTCTTCATCACCAATATTTTTTGAAGCGTTGGTTACAACTACTTTTTCTGTTCCAATAATTCTTGCCTCAGAAGCCTTGACTGATCTTGGCCCGTCACCTGGAATATCAACTGTTACATATTTTGACGACGAAGGTGATATTTGTTTCGACAATTCATTTATCGCATTTACTATGCTATAAATATAGTTTACGTCTAGAGGCTGTCCTCGTTCTGGTGGTGATATTTGTGCCATAGTTCCTCCTGTATAATTATACCAAACTTAAAGTTCCCAAAAATATAGTATTGACGGTTCTTCTTTCTTTAATTATTCCGCCTATTTGTACGGCTATTTCTACACTGCTACCGCCCTGACTAACAATAGAGTAGTTATTTGAAACAGAGGCTCCATGATATGTGTAATTGGTTTGATTGTTATATTTTATAAATATATCATAAGACGCTATGCCTGGAACAGACTCCCAAGTGACCATGATAATAGAGTTAATTTGTGCAATGCTGCCGTTAACCAAAGACAGTGGTTTTCCAGTAACCTTGTGTATGTAAGACCAGTGCGAATATCTATTCTTATCTTGTGAAGCAATTCTATATCTAACTAAATATTCACCATCTTTACCCGCTGGGGGCAAGGACGATCTCGGAATAATTACTTTCTTGGTACCCTGATCAGCCATTATCAATGTCCATTCCAAATCTAAATTCAATATAACTAGTAGTATTGGCTTCTTTGATTATAGTTTCTGCATCTGTATTTTTAATTACTGAATACCCAACTAGTCCGTATAAAGGATTTACAGATGTTACATTTTCTAAACGAATAGCATCAAAACAAACATAAAAATTATTTGACGGAACAGTAGCATTTTCTTCAATTACGGTTGTATATATTTTTACGGTATTGACTACATCCCAATTAAATCCACTTGAACTTGTCCGTAACTGTTGCAATTGTTTAGGTACAACAATATATCTATTATTTGCAAAATTATAATCATCAATAATTACCTCAAACCTGGCCCACTGTCCACCCTCTAGTACATCGCTATCTGAAAATTCTATTAAGATATAAACTTTTTTTGGATTAATTGGAGCAGTGTCTTTATTGTTTTTATTTACAACAGAAAATGCAAGTTTTATTTGATCTGTTGGAGCATTCTTACTTAAATTTAATGTTGTTGCATTTAATCCAACATAATTGCTGCCTGGGTTTACCTTAAGCCTGGTAACTCCACCCACTGTTTCTTTTGATAGTTGTGACATTGCCCCATTTGTAATAACAATATTATTTAAAAATCTACATCTTTCGTATCGCTCAACTCTTTCTGAATTGGTAAAAATTCTATTATTGGCATTTGTTGTAAATGCCACTACATCTGCTCCATTGTTATCTTTAACATAAATTTCTCCAACATGATCTACGGAATCTAACGGCGTATATTTTGGTGATAATTCAATTTGATTATTGTATTTCCACCCTTCAGATTCTGAAAACGAAAATAATGTTTTGCTGTCATATGCTCCTGCAGTGGGGTTGGCTCCTGCAGAATAAACTCCAATTTCAGAAACCTCATATCTTTCTTCGGTTGGAAGTTCTGCTGTAAGCACAATTTTAGCCGTTCCATCTTCGTCCTTTACATACCCTCTAGACGTAATTGGCACACGAAACATTTCAAAATCTAAACAAGTTTTATTAGAATAGTCACCAAATGAAATCTCAGGATCGTTGTCCAACGGTGTTGCCCCACAGCCAACTGCAATGTAGGAAGCATATGCTGGGGACTGTCCCACAAGATATTTAGCAATTATATTTTTACCAGTTTTAGTTATCATAGTTATTCCACCTCGTATATTGTATCACTAAGAACAATTCCTTGCTGAAGTATCTGAACTTCTACCTGCTCTTCTATATTCATATTAATAACATTAATTACCAAATCCCCTGTTATTGGGTCTGTATATACTATTTTACAATTTTCTATTTGTTTTGTAGGGTCATTTGGATCAAGCGTATACCCCGTACCACATTCTGGAATTCTGTCGCCAAGATTAATCGGAAAGTTTTTAAAATATGAATCTGCAGTTTTTTGTAATGCAAGAATATTTTGTGGATTATATTGAAAAAATACGGAACTTAAATTTTTGATAGGGCTATAAATTACATTTTCTCCATTAATTAAATCGCTTCTAGACATAGTGATTATTTCATGACCGCCAATATCTTCAAATATTAAATCAGTCATTATTTCAATTGGAACGGTGTCTGGAGGGGTAATGATTAAGTCTGGAGTAGCAGGTTTAATCGCATTTGGTTTGTTAACATTTTGAGATGATTGTGGAATTTGTGGAGTTGAATTAATTGCCATTACCTTACCTCACTTAAATATATAGTCATGTTAGGACCTTCAGCAGTTTTGCTGTATTCAATATGATATACAACATATCTGTCATTTGTAATTTTTTGAATATTATCTTTTGTATATTTAACAGAAACAATGTCTCCTAATTGAATTGTTGAGTTAGCAAAAATTTTTAAACCTATAGACTTTCTTGGTTTAATAATTTTAGATAACAGCCACTTCATTAAATTGTTTGCCTGATCTTGTGTTTGAATGTATGGCGTTTGAATAGAAAAATCTTTTTTACCATATGTCATTCTACTTAATTTAATGTCTTCGTAATCTTTGTTTATTTTAAAAGGAGATGACACAACACTTGATCCCTCTAGTACGGGGTCAGATAAAGAACTATTTTTAGAGTAGAATTGATCTACGGTTAACTCTCCTCTAGATTCTTGAGTAAACGTTACTCCTTGAATTCTTAAATAATTTCCTGTTGTTTCGTCTAAACTTAATGCTGTGTCTGTGGCATTAAATATTATAAACTCAGCCCCGTAAGATCCTGCTCTAAATCCAGACACTGTGTAACCTTTTATTTTATTAAATGTTGGAGACATTTTTGCATAAAGTGCTGGATAGGCTTTGTCGTATCTTATATTAAAGGTGGCAGCCTCACGCATAATAGTGCCAAATTCTTCAAAATACATATTGTATTTATTTGGTTCTGAACTACTGATTCCAGACAGGTATGTTTCTTGAACAATACCACTCATAGCATACTTTCTAAATGATTCGGTAGCATTAATCTCATTGTCATAAATGCTATTAACTGGTGTGTTTAAAGCAAAAACAGCATTTCGACTATAATTATTTGACAAGGCATATATGTTTTCAAACATGATTCGTGACGAACCTCGAACAAATAAAGCCATATTGTTATATACTGGAAGTGGTTCTTGGTCTACTACTGTAGTTAAAAGCGATCCATTCATATATAAATGAAATATTCTAGCGTTACCCAAGGCTTCATACTCAATCCCAATGTCATAAACAGTTGATTGTTGCTCAGATGCCATTCTATACTGACCTGTAAATTTTCCATCATCTACAATAATATTTCCCAAGCCTTCCCAAATTTTTACTGGAATAGCATTATTAGAATTACTATCTTTTTTTATTTTGTAAAATATAACATTGTGAACATTTTGTTTTTCAAGAGTAGATATATTAGAACTTCCAAGTGCGATTAATTCTAAATAATAGCCGTTATTTGTTTGTGGGTTTAACATTACAGCAAGACCTCCACTACCTCCAGAAATAGTTATATCTTTATCTGGAGTTAAACCTGGGACAGTATAATATGTCGTACTGCCATTTGCGGTTTGTCCACGACTTGTATTGTTCTCTATTTTACCTATAATTCTCATTCTAGTACCGAAATGTTTAAAATTATTATTAAGTGGTTTATACACATATGATATAAAGTCTCTTGGTTTTTCTGTTACTGGAATTGGTGGTCCCTGCATAACAAAAGCAGAAGACTGTATAGTTCCAGGTTTTGTTGCTGTAAAATTATTTACATCTGATTCAGCATTAAAGGTAGCAGACATAAAGTTTCTTATAATTCCATTTCTTGTTGTTTTTTTAGCAAGTTCATTATTAATTCCAGCAGCGCCTTCTTGGGTAGTTAACGCTTGAGCGTTGTTTTCAAACAAATGCTTAGACTGCATTGAACACCCTCTAATGTTTGAATCATTTTTCCAATACGAACTTAATCCTGCAAAATGCTCTACAATAGTGGTGCCAAACTGGCCTCTACCGTGTTTAGCAACTAATCCATTTTTTAATTTTAACACTTGATTAACTTCTTCATAATTAGGCTCTGAATATATTCTAACAAGTCCAGTTGGATAAATTTTACCGTTAAATGGTAATTGTGAAAAATAATATTCGTATTCTTGTGGACTGTTAATCCAAACATTTCCTACTCCAGCAACATTAAATTGAACCGCATCATATTTAATTATTTCGCCATTAGAATAAAAGTATCCGTTATATCTTGCAATCCAATAAACCCCTTCGCCAAGATCTATAACGTTATCTGTTATTTCTCTATTAACGACTCGTGGTAATTGATTAGATAAATTAGAGTTAAGTGGTATAGCACTTAAAAGATAAGAAGACTGCATTCCCGTTTCATTATTAACAGATTTAGTATTTTCTGTTCCAGAAACCTCCCACAAAAGCACTGGTTTATAAATCCAATTTCTATCCATGTCAATTAAACTTGCTTGCTTAATGGTTCCTACAGATCTTTGTATATATTTTTCAGCATAGTTAATTTTGCCATCATTAAAAACTTGATTTTCTTCTGAAGCAATTTCAAGAATATTTGGCATAATGTTTAAAGTTGAATCAGGATTATTTCCAGACAAATAAGCAGTTATAGGTCTTTGACTTTCTGTTGGCATTATATAGTCTTTGCTCATTATAACAAAATTATTGTATTCGTCAAAAAACATTGCCGATTGAGATGCAATGGCCAACTTCTCTAAAACTTCTGCAACGCTAATATCTGGCTCTACATAAAAGTATGGAATAATTAATTCTACTTCATCGGCTACTCTTTTAAAACTATAATTTGCAAAGCCAACAGAATCTAAAAGATATGCTATTGCAGAACTAAGGGATACGTTTGTCATTAAAGTTTGTGTGGCTGTTAAATTTTCAAAGTAAAAAAACAAGTCTCGCAATTCCAATTCTATTGTTTGCTCCCCTTGATCAATCTTTGGAAAACCATCTGAGTATAAAGTTTTTACTGGAACATAATAATCCCAACCTTCTACATTAAATATAATATCATAAAATTTAATTTGAATATGTCTATTAATATATTTTTTAATTATACTTGTATTATTGTTTTCATTAAATGCATCATCATAATCAAATATAGAAAGTGATCCAGTAGACGCTAAAAGTTGACCCACTGGCATTCCGCTAATACCTAAATCCGAAGCATTCTTCCTTACATTAAAATTTGTGACCTTATCAGAAATGTTTGCTGTTAATCTTGGGGACATCTCAATAAGATCAAACGTACAATTTGATTTATTCATTGTATCAACAACAATTCTAATACCTTTAATATTATCAAACTCTCTGTAGACTTCAACTGCACCAACATTTAAATATTTTGTAGGATTTGTCATATCTGTTACAAAGTTAGTTAGCCTATCTACCTCAGACTCTTCTAAATACCAGCCGTACTGTGGTGTAAAAACTCTGTAATCGTTTATCTCGTCAAGCCAAATATGAAATTGGCCTATGTCATTTTCATTAGCACAAACCAAATATGCATACCCATTAACTGATTTTTCTGGTAATAATGTTGTTGAACTATATTTTTCTGCATAAACAAATATATCTCTGTATTGCTGTGGTACTTTTAGTCCATAAGCCAATTCAACATACCCGTCACTTTTAATAATAGGCGTTCCATCTTTTCTAAAAGAAGATTGATTAAAAGACAATAAGTCAACCCAAGAGTTATTTTTTAAAGCCTGTACCTTCCATTTAACTGGTGTTGATCTTTTAGAATCACCATAAAACGGATCTGATATTGATGAAGACGCTGATGCAAAAGTACCGAGATCTACGCTGCCTACATGCGTTTGCATTTTAATAACAATTCTATTTGCAGCAACAGCCTCTTTGTACACAATAAATGGTGCAGTGTCTTCAATGGCAAACTCTCCATTCTTTAAAAGAGATATGCCATACTCTATTCCATTTTCTGTTCTAAATGACGTCCAATATTTAAAAGAATCTGCTACGTCTGGCATATAATATCTAGGACGACTTGCCATATTAATGTTGGGGTGATGCAAATAATTACCTGGTAAAAATTTTGCCTTATTAATTCCAGACCTTGGTCTAAATTGTTTAAAACAATCTTCTAATGAATAAATTAATTCTAATTGTTCTTTTTTAGTTTTTAAAGTTATTGGTGATCCGTTATCTGCAAAGCCTCCATCAACAACTACGTCTGCATCAGTAGCACCATAATAAAATGGTATTTGTGTGTCGCTGGTTTCTGATGGATCAAAATTGCCTGGAATAATTTTATATGGAGAAGTAGACTGATTTGGCCTATATCTATAGTTACCAATTTTAAAAATATTGTTTGGAGAATTTAAATTCCATTCTGCAATTACAGCACTTTTAGTTTTAATTACAGAAGATGTTTCTAAATGTTTTTTTAAGTCTTCATTGTAAAACATTATGCCTCTTCCAAGCCAATAGAAATATCCCAAAGATCTAAGTTAGGGCCACGCCTAATAACCGTGTGAGAAAAATCTGAAAAGAAAACTTCAAGTAACTGATTGTATTGTGGTAAATGTGCATAAGCAGAATCATCTTTGCCAAATAGTGAATATTTGTCGTATGACAAATAACACCAAAAAGATCCTTTGTGCTTTTCATACCAGTCAAGCAATTCTACTCCTCCTGCACCGCCATCGGTTGTGTAATTGTGTTTATTGCTTTTTCCTTCTGAATCAAAATCTGGATTTAAAGAAAAACCTCTTGAGGGTAAATTTGTATAACTAAAAGATATCGACAACTTATCTGCAATATGATAAGAACGCATTCTGCCATTTATCATGCGCTCTCTTTTTTCAATTCGTATATTTCCAAAATCAATTGACGATCTGTTATCGTCTGACAATATTAAAAACTGATTAATGTTATCTGGATTTACTTCAGAACCTGGATTAGAATTAATTTCAAGACCGTTAGGAATATACAAACCATTTTCCAGTTTGCCAGAATTTTCAGACCAAAGCATGGCTTGAGGTCTACCATATTTTTTACGACCAGAGATATATGTGCTGGTTGCCATTATAGTCTAACACTCCTTAACTTTTGAGAGTTTACTCTCTGTATATTTGTCATAACTGCCTGAGCAATTTCATCTGGGTTTGCATCAGACTTAACATTAACACTAATACTATAATTATACACTGAGTCTCCAACTGACTCCCCGCCATTTATTGCCTTCATCGTATCAATGCCGTGAGTATTAACAGCATACTTGCTCATTACAAATTCTCCTGGAGTAAGCATTGCTGGAACTGTATCAGTACCTAGTGGCATTCCTCCTGCAGCAAAATATTTTGTTATTAATCCACCAGCACTCTTAAATTTAATGGATCCTGCATGGATAGGGGTTGTAGAAACTGCTGTCTTGCTGAATTTTGCTGCATCTGCAATTTCTTTGGCTTTAAATGAAGCATAAGTTGAATAAAATTTTTGTTGTTGTTCTGCTTTTTTCAATTGTGATGCTATAGAGGCTGCTCCAATTGCCCCACTTTCTGCTGCTGCTAAAACACTAGGATTTACTTTTGCTGCAGCAAGTGCTGCTGCATTAAGATCTCCTGCTGCTTTTGCTGCTGCATATGACGCTGCTGCTTGTGCAGATGTAAAGCCAGTAGCACCTGTTGCACCAGTTGCACCCGTAGATCCTGTTGCACCATTACCGCCTGAAGATCCTCCTGTTTCATAGTTAACAGTTATAGTTACTGTTTTACTTTTAATTTCATCATACAAACTTTTAATCTTTGCCCAGGTTTGTGCAGCAGTCGAACTATCTGCATTAAATCCATCAAGAGCCTCTTTAATTTGTTTTCTTAATTTTTCATCTATTAATGTTTGTTGAGCAAGAATTTCTTCCCATTGCTCTCTTGTCTGTCCTGCAACCTCTCTGTTACGATCATTAGCAGCAATAATATTCCCAAGAACTGTGAGTTGATAATCTAACGCAAGATTTTTTGTTGTTTCAAGATTGATAGCAGTTTGCAATGGCAAAATTTTATTTTGTTCAATCTCATATATTTTTTCTTCATGTGCTCTTATTGCAAGAAGCAAGCCTTCTCTTTTTTCTTCTATAGCATAAATAGCATCCTTGGCTTCTAGAATACTTTTTTCTAATGCCAATTTTTGAGGATCATTTTCAAGAGCATATATCTGCTGAGATATTTGCCATCTTCTTTCTTCAATCTGATCTTTTGTTAGTCCATTTGCATTGGTCAATCCCTTAATTGCATTGTCTCTTGCTTGTGTCAACGCATCGCCTTGTCCTGTTGCAAAATCTTGAGCATTTGATGCTCTCATGGCCTGTGCAGCACGGGCAGCAGCAGAGATATCACCCTGAGTTAAAGCATCCGCTAAATCTAATTGTTGCTCTTGTTGACGAATAATAGATTCATTAACCTTTTGAACTTCTTCTAATGCTTCGGCTTGTTCATCATATCTGTCGCTAATCTTGCCTGCCTGATAATTCATTACTTCTAAGTCATGAGAAAGAACATTGGATTCCTCTTGAAGCGTTTTAATTGGACGGTCATATTTCATCTCTATTTCTCGTTCCCAATCGCTAATCTGTTCTTTGAGATCTTCGAGAACGTACTTTAATTTACCAGTTACTTTTTTACCATCTACTGTTAGATTTAACTCTTTGACGTCCATATTTTCAACACTACGCTCAATCTTTTCAATTTCATCAGCAATCATAGATATCTGATGTTCGTAAATAGCAAGTTCAGCATTCATTGCTGCAAGTGCTTCATCACTTTCAGTCTTACTTCTACTTAATTGCTTAAATGTTTTACCATTAAATTGATTAACTCCAGTGCTGTCGGCCATACCAGTAACATTAGATTTAAGGGTGTATTCATCCATTGTCTTGTATGCATCAAAAACCTTCATTGCTGCATCATATGCTTTTTGGAATTTTTCAAGTGGGGTCAAAAGATTTTTCTCAAGATCTTTAGCAGATTCGGAAGTAGAAATAAGATTAAACAAATCTTTCATTAATTTCTGAGTATCCCCAGTACCACTCTTAATCTGATCCATTATTGCAATCATTGAAATTAAATCTTCGGGATCTTGAATTGCATCATAGATAGAAGCCATGGAAAGGCTTACTTCTTTACCCGTTGCATCTATTGTTTTAAGTCCTGATAAGAAATTTATTAAATCTGGTGTTTTCTTTAAAGCATCAATTCTTGTTTCGTTGGTTTTGGTTTTGTCAACTAGGCCTTTTATTTGCTCTCTTAAGATACGTTGCTGAGTTAAAACATTATTAGTCTTTAATTCTTGCGCTGTTATTTTTCCTGTTGCTATGGCAGTAACATATGTCTGATTCTCCATAGCCTTTTCTATTTCAAGATTAGACAAACCAGCAGCCCTTAATGTTGCGTATGCCTTATTTTGTTGATTGATATTCTTAATAACCTTCTGTTGTTCTACTTGAAATTCTCCAACTACCGCCTTATCCATACCCTGGCGCATAGCATTACCTTTATCAGTTAATACGAAATCTCCCTTCTTGTATTTCTGAGTTCTTGTGACCATCTTACCTTTTTCATAGTCAAACTCTTTATACTTCTTCTTACCCTTTTTAGTTGCAGTAAATCCAAATTCTTTCTGTGCTTCTGGATCTAGATTAGTAATGTAATTAATGAAATCATCACTATATCCCTTCTTCATTAGTTGTTGTTCTATTCCAACAAATTTATTTGCTACTGATTTACTTCCTGCAGCAGCGATTGCTTTTTGTAATTCTTTAAAACCACCCGCAGCATTAATTGCAGCATTTCTAACATTCTT
>Ga0194132_10002916_pt1 | contig 31238 bp, 23 predicted proteins | sample TA2KigOf80mmetaG_FD_148612 | JGI IMG/M metagenome (GOLD analysis project Ga0194132, IMG submission 148612) | Freshwater microbial communities from Lake Tanganyika, Tanzania - TA2015054 Kigoma Offshore 80m | ecosystem: Environmental > Aquatic > Freshwater > Lake | place: Tanzania: Lake...
TAGCGCGCCACGCAACGACGAAACGTCGTCAACGGAATGTGCTGCGTGAGTTGCGCGAACACGAGTTTGCCCAGGTTCATCGATATCTCCTGCGAGTGAGTTGCTCGCAGGATCGCAAATCGAGAAAACGCTGTTCAAATCGAGACCAGAAAAAATCATCTGTTATTTATTTACAATCAACCAATTAGCACGTTTCGGGCACTCAACGTCCGGACACTGCTGACCGTCTTTCAAAAAAGAAACCGGCCATAACGTCGATATGATCCTCGACAGCGCGAAAAATTCGCTCGCGCGCATCGAAGCCGGCGAGCGCGCCGACGTTGCGGTGTTGCTCGGCAAAAATATCGACAAACTTGCGGGCTTGGGCATCCTCACTCGCGCGAGCGCGCAACCGTTTTCGCGCTCCATCATCGGCATGGCGGTGTTAAAGGGCGCGGCGAAACCCGACATCAGCACGGTCGACGCGTTTAAGCGCACGTTGCTCAATGCGCAAACGATCGCGCATACCGAGTTCGGCCCCAGCGGCGCGTACTTCCCCGGCCTGATGGAGCGGCTCGGCATCGCCGAACAAATCAAACCCAAGGAAGTCACGCGCCCTGGCGGTTACATCGGCGTGGTGGTTGCGGCGGGTGAAGCGCAAATGGCGTTTCAGCAAATCGTCGAGTTGCTGGCGGTGCCCGGAATTGATGTGATTGGGCCGATACCGCAAGAACTGCAGTTTAATTTTGATTCCAAGGCGGCGATTTTTGCGGAATCAAACAATCCGGCGGCGGCGCGCGAGCTGCTGGCGTTTTTTGCGCGGCGCGAGCACGCCGCGACATTTAGGCAAGCCGGTTTGGAACAGTTACCGTAGCGGCCCGTAGGGCGGGAGCAGCGCAGCGTATCCCGCCGCCGCGCGAGACAACCGAAGGCGGGTCCGCTGCGCTGCTCCCGCCCTACATAACTACATAACATTAGGCAAACAAACCCGCCCACGCCATCAACACCACCGCCAAACTCAACAACAACCCCGCCACCGCCAAACTGCGATAACCGCCGCGCACGAACGCCTGAATCGCGAACACCACGCCCGCGACGCCGGCAACGCCCATCAGCGCGCCGATCACAAACCATGTGCCCCATTCCGCCTTGGGTACCGCCAAGGGGATTTTGCCGGCGATCGCCCAGGCGAGGGCGAACGCGGCGATCGGTAACCCCACCGCGAGCAGTGCGGGAAGTAAAGCGCCGCGCTTTGGCGGCTTAACGGCCGCCGACAATGGCGTGGACGGCGGCGGTGTGTTGTCTTCCATGGCTTATCAACCCTTCAACCATTGTGGCTTGTTCTATTTTTCGATTGCGCGAGCACCGCGGGTAACACGCGATTAGCATCGGCATCGCATCCTAGTCTACACCGGCGCGGCGTTCGGATTCTGCTATCCTGCATGGGCTACTTCAATCCTCAGGAGCCCCCCATGCCCACTCCCCTACGCATCGGCGTCATCGGCGCCGGCCGCAACACGCGCTTGCACCACATTCCCAAACTCAAAAAAATCGACGGCGTTCAGATCAGCGCGGTGGTCAACCGCTCGCGCGCCTCGAGCGAAAAAGTCGCGCAAGAGTTCGGCATCGAGCGCGTGCACAATCACTGGCAAGAACTGGTGGCCGACCCCGGCATCGACGCGGTGGTGATCGGCACCTGGCCGTATATGCACTGCACGATGACGCTGGCCGCCTTGGCGGCGGGCAAACATGTGCTGACCGAGGCGCGCATCGCGATGAACGCCACCGAGGCGCGGCAAATGCTCGCTGCCTCGCGCGCGCGGCCTGATCTCATCACGCAAGTGGTACCCGGCCCGACCACGTTTTTGGCCGACCCGACGATCATGCAGTTGCTGGCCGAGGGTTACATCGGCGAGTTGCAGTCGCTCGATTTACATGTCGGCATCGGCATGCTGGATCGCGACGCACCGCTGCATTGGCGCATGAACCGCGAGTTCTCGGGCGTCAACATCATGTCGATGGGCATTTGGTATGAATGCGTTTCGCGCTGGGTCGGCCCGGCCAAAGCGGTGATGGCGCGCACACGTATCGCCACGCCGTATCGCATGGATCCAGACCGCGGCGAACGCCGTGCGGTCGATGTGCCCGATCACGTGGAAGTGCTGGCCGACTTATCCAACGGCGCGATCGCCCGCATGCATTGGAGTTCGGTCGCGGGCTTCATGCCCGGCCCGGAGGTGTGGCTCTACGGCAGCGAGGGCACGCTGCGCCTGGAACAACTCGAACGCGATAATCTCCGACTCACCGGCGCCAAGCGCGGCGACAAAGCGATGGCGGTGATCGACATTCCAGAGAACAAAAAATACCGCTGGCGCGTTGAGGAAGAATTCGTCAGCGCCATCCGCGGCAACGAACCGGTGCGCCGCACCTCTTTTGCGGATGCCGTGCACTACATGGATTTCACCGAAGCAGTGCATATTTCCAGCCGCGAGGGGCGGCGGGTTTATTTGCCGTTGGGTTAGAAAGTTTAGAACCCTTCACCGCAGAGGCGCGGCGACGCAGAGGACTCGCAGAGAAAACCCCAAAACGAATTTGAAGTTCTCTGCGTAAACTCTGCGTCTCCGCGCCTCTGCGGTAAAGTTGTTGATGTTCGACCTTTATTGAATAGCCATGATAGAAGTCCCTGTCCTAATCGCCGGCGGCGGCCCCGTGGGGTTAAGCGCCTCCATTCTGCTCTCGCGCCTGGGCATCAAATCGCACCTGGTCGAGCGTCACCCCAGCACCGCGTTTCACCCCAAGGCGCGCAACATCAACATGCGCACCATGGAGATATTTCGCCAGTGCGGTGTTGAAGACGCGGTGCGCGCAGCAGGTTTGCCGATCGAGCGCACCGGTTTTCTGATTTGGGCTGAGTCGCTGGCCGGGCGCGAAATCGAGCGGCGCGTGGAGCAGCGCTCGCACGCGGATGGCCCTGAACTCAGTGCATCGCGCCATTGCTTGTGCGCGCAAGATGACCTGGAGCCCGTGCTGCGCAAGCATGCCGAAGCGCTGGCGCCCAGCGACCTCGCGTTTGCCACGGAGATGATTCACTTTGAGCAGGATGCGACGGGTGTCACCGCAACGCTGCGTCGTGAAAATCGCGAAACCCAAGTGCGTGCGCAATACTTGATCGCCGCCGACGGCGCGCGCAGCCCGGTGCGGCGCGCGCTCGGCATTGCGATGCGCGGTATCCCGGAGATTTATCGCAGCGTAAACGTGTTGTTCAACGCCGATCTCACACCGTGGGTGAAAGACCGCCCTTCCGCGATTTATCTGATTCAGCAAGGCGATTTGCGCGCGACCTTCATGACGATCAACGGCGTGAACCGCTGGGGATTTTTGATCAACCTGCCGGTGGATGCCTCGTTCGAGCCTTACACGCCCGCGCGCTGCGCCGAGGTGGTGCGCGCTGCGGTGGGCGAGCCCAACTTGAAGGTCGACATCCTCGGTATCGATCCGTGGATCGCCGCCGCGGTGGTGGCCGAGCGCTATCGCGTCAACCGTGTGTTCCTCGCCGGTGACGCCGCGCATCATATGCCGCCCACCGGCGGCTTTGGTTTGAATACCGGCGTGCAGGATGCGCACAACCTCGCGTGGAAACTTGCCGCGGTGTTGCAAGGCTGGGCCGCACCGAGCCTGCTCGATACCTACGACGCCGAGCGCCGGCCCTACGGCGAAACGGTCACCGAGCAAAGCCTGGAAAGCGCGCGCTCGATGGGGCGCGTTAAATCGGTCGGCGGCGCGCCGCCGCCATCGAACGCGCGTGCGCGTAAGGAATTCCACAACGAACTGGGTATGATTTTCGGCGCCAACTACGCATCGAGCGCGGTCATACCCGACGGCACGGCGCTGCCCGTGGTCGCCAACCCGGTGACCGATTACGCGCCGAGCGCGCGGCCGGGCAGCCGCGCGCCGCATTTGTGGCTGGAGCGCGGTGGCCGGCGTGTTGCTGCACTGGATGTAGTGGACAAAGCGTTTGTGTTGCTCGCGGGTAATCGCGGCGCTTCGTGGTGCGACGCCGCGCGTAAGGCGGCTGAAACGCTGCGTGTTCCGCTCACCGCGTACACCGTCGGCGCCGGCGCGGAACTTGGTGATGCGGACAATCGCTGGGCCAGCGCGTACGGCGTTCAAGCCGACGGCGCGGTGTTGCTGCGGCCGGATGGGCATGTGGCTTGGCGTAGTAGCGGCGGTGCTCCTGACGACGCTACGTCAGTCATTGCACGCGTGCTTGCTTCGATCGTTAGCCGCAGCACGTAAGGCGCAACACATCCTATGTTGTCGTTCCCGCGCAGGCGGGAACCCATAACACAGCGGCACCCGAGTCACCCTATGGGTTCCCGCCTGCGCGGGAACGACACTATGGGCAATTCAACACTTTTGGTAGCTGAGACAGAGCAGCAAAAAAACGGTGTTGACGTTCTCTGCGTAACCTCTGCGCCTTTGCGCCTCCGCGGTGAGATTTTGGAGTGCAGGTAGCCCTACTTCACCCACCAATGCATCGCATCCTGCCCCTCGCCTTGCGTGCCGTTCGGCCCGCCGCCGCCGCTGCGCAGGAACATTTTGCGCGCGTGGCCGGCTTTGTATTTGCCGGCGAGCGCGTCGACGATCCAATCCATGCCCATTGAGTGGCAATCCATACGCTGGCCTTGCGCGGGGAACACCGTGGTTTGGTGATAGGCGTCTTCGTACACCCACAATTCTTTCGGCGCTTTGATCTTGTCGTAAAAGCGGTAGACCAACTCGACCGGGCTGCGCGCGTCGTACTCGCCGGTGGTTAACAGCGTCGGCGCGGTGATGCCGCCTTCCTTGCCCTCGACGTTCATTTCGCTGACGATTTTGTCGAGCTCTTCTTCGCTCTTGGCGCCCGTGAGATAGCCGAACAGCTGTTTGTAGCGCGGCGAAAAGGTGTCGAGGATGAAGTACTTGTCGAGGTACGATGCCCACACGCCGACGTTGGCCTTGATAATCGGGTCGCCCATCGCCGCCACGCCCAAGCCCCAGTGCGAGCCCATCGATTGCGAGAACACGGTGATCTTGTCGGCATCAACCTCCTTGCGGCCGGCGAGCCATTTTGCCACCGCGATCACCGAGCGTTCGTAGTTGGTGGCGGTCAATTTGGTACCGCGCAGATTGCTGGTGCCCTGGCCAGGGCCATCCATCACCAGCAAATGCATGCCGCGGTCGAGCGCGTGGTTGCCCGCCGGGTCGGGGTACATCTCCTTGGTCATGTCGCAGCCGGGGATAAAAATCACGCACGGCGCTTTGGGGCGGCCCTTCAACATATGAAAGTTACACTGAAGTTCCGCGCCCTCGAATGGAATCTCCACGCGCTCCATCGGATAGGGCGAGAGCTCCATCACTTTTTCGTAATTGGCGATGCAGCGCCCGTGCAGATAACGCTTCTCGTCGTTGGTTTCGAGCACCGGATGCTGCGCGGCGGCGAACTGGGCGGAGGCTTTGTAATAGAGTTCAAACGCCGTCATGCGGTGGCCGGCGGCTTCTTCCTCTTGCGCGACGCGCTCCATGCGCTGCGCGATGCGCCCGACGTGCTTGGAAATCTGCGCGTGGCTTTTCACGCTGGCGGGGAAGTTGCGGCCATCGGCGTCCCAATGGAACACGCGGCCGGTTTCTTTGACGAGGTAATCGAAGATCCATTGCTGGCGGTCACGGTCTAGGCGAGGGGTACGCATGATTGTGTGGTCTCCTGAGTAGTGTGTTGTGGCTTAAATTGAGCGGCCCAAAATCATACCGTAGCTCTACTGCGTAGGCTTGAGGCCGATTTCCTTCATCACTTTAGAGAACGCCGCGATATCGGCGCGCAGCCGCTTATCGTGTTCTTCCGGCGTCGTGGTCGAAACGTGTATGCCCACGGCATCCAGACGTTCCTTGATATCGGGCAGCCGCAGCACATGCGCAAAATCCTTGCTGATTTGCTGGCGCAGCGGCATCGGCGTGCCCGCGGGCGCGAATACGGAACTCGCGCCCACCAGCGTCCACTCCGGCAGCACATCGCCGATCAGCGGCACGCCGGGGAAGGTCGGATAGCGCTGCATGATCGCCACCAATTTGCCGTCCCTCACCATCGCTTGCGCGATCAACGGGGAGATCACCGTGAAATGTGCGCGCCCCGCGGCGACTTCGATCGCGGCTTCGGTCGACCCCTTGTAACTCACATGCTGCGCCTTGATGCCGGCGGCCATGCGAAAGCGCTCCGAGTTCATGTGATCCATGCCGCCCGCGACGGGCGAGGCAAAAAAGATTTTGCCGGGCCGCGCCTGTGTATACGCCACCAACTCCTTTAACGTCTTGACACCCATCGCCGCCCCCACCACCACGATGTTATTGCTGGTGTATAGCTCGGTGATGCCCGCAAAATCCTTGAGCGTATCGTAGGGCAGGTTGGTAAACATCACGTGGCGCACGGCGATCGAGCCGGAGACCACCAGCAGCGTGTAACCGTCGGGCGTGGCTTTGGCCACCGCGCTGTTGGCGATCAGGCCCTGCCGGTTATCGATCACCAGATTTTGTTTCCAGTGTTCGCCCAACTTGGGCGAGATCAGCCGTATCGTGGCATCGAGTCCGGTGCCGGCGGCGGCGGACACCACCAGACGCACCGGCTTTACCGGAAACGGCTGCTGCGCGGCAGCGTGCGGGGCCAGCCACGCGGCACAAAGCATCAGGAGCGTGATAAAACCAGCAGCACGTGCGCAGCCGCGCTTTACACCGACCATCACCATAACGTCCTCCCTTCGATATTCAACCCTACTTTTTCACCAGTTTCTGCACCCGCCAATTCAAGGTATCCGCGATGTAAATGTCTTCTTGGCTATCTAACGCGATGTAATGCGCTTCGCCGTATTGATTCGGCCCCTTGCCCTGGCTGCCGGTGATGCCGAGCACATTGCATTCCGCGTCGAGCTTCATCACTTTGCCGGCATGGCCGAAGGCCATCATCATGTGCGCGTTGTCGTTGCACATCGCCAGCCCGCACGGCGTGCCGGGGTGGCTCGATTCGCGCAGGTAGTTGCCCTGGCCGTCGAACACCTGGATGCGCTGGTTGGAACGGTCGCAAATGTAAAGCAGCCCCTTGCCGTTCATCACGATGGAATGCGGTTGATCGAACTTGCCCTTCTCTTTGCCGGTGCCGCCCCAGGTTTTGACGTGGTCGCCGTTGGCGGTGAACATATGCACCAAGTTGTCGCCCTTGCCGTGGCCTTGCGTGACGTAGATCTCGCCCTTGGGGCCGAACGCGATGTCGTTGGGTTCATCAAAACATTTGAGATGCCCGGCGTGATGCCACTCACCCGCGCGGCCCGCCACCCCCAGCACCATCAGAATGCGCCCGTCGGCGTTCATTTTCACCACGATGTGCGCGCCGGTGTCGGTACACCAGATGTTGCCGTCGCGGTCGATGCGCAGCCCGTGCGGCAACGTAAAAATGCCGCGGCCCATCGTGCGCACCCAGTCGCCGTTGCGGGTGAATTCCATCAACGCGTTTTCGCTGCGGTTAAATACCAGGATGTTGCCGTTGCCGCGTATCGCAATGCCCGAGCACGGGCCGAAGTTCACGCCTGGCGGCAGTTTAAAAATATCGGGAACGGGCACGTAGCCCAGGTCGGGGATGGGGGTCGCCATGGTGAATGCGTTTCCAAGCGTTGTCGGTTGTTTTAAATACGGCGCGCAGCGTAGCAGCATTTTAGCGCCGCGCGCGACGTGCTTTGATTGTTCCATCAAAACAAACGCTTGCGTCTGCTAGAATGATTTGCGTCATCACCCAAGCAACGCCACGATCTTCATACGCCTGATTGGTTTGGACCAAGCGTGCTCGGCAGATCTTTGAAATCATTCGTTGGATCAAGCCGAGCGAGGCAGTGCAATGCGAAATCGCAGGCGTGGCAAACTCGCTAACATCTTCGTGTGCGAATGGCGGACATCGCCTCAAAAAAATAATTAATTAAATCAAATACTTACGATATGACATCGAAAATACCGTTGTTACTCACTGGCGTGCTCACCGGCATGCTGTGCAACTCTGCCGCAGTCGCGCAGCGCGCCGACGAAGCCGCCAACTACCCCGCGCGCCCGGTGCGCGTGGTGATCGGCTTCACGCCCGGCGGGCAGCCCGATATCGTCGCGCGCTTGCTCGCGCCCAAACTTAGCGCGGCGCTGGGCCAGCAGTTCGTTATTGACAACCGCCCCGGCGCGGGCGGTATCACCGCCACCAAAATCGTGGTCGATGCGCAGCCCGATGGCTACACCATACTTGGCTCATCTTCGGCGATCGCGATCACGCCGGCGGTGTTCGCCAAGCTGCCGTACGACACGGTGAAAGATGTCATCGGCATCAGCGGCGCCTACAGCGCGGCGTATTTGCTGGCGGTGATCCCGGCGTTTAACGCTAAAACGGTACAGGAATTTGTCGCGCTCGCCAAGGCCAAACCGGGCGCGCTTAACTTTTCCTCGGCCGGCAACGGCAGCGGCACGCATTTCGCCGGCGAAATGGTGAAGCAGGCGACCCAAATCGACGTGGTGCACGTGCCGTATAAAGGCATCCCGGAGGCCTTGAACGACGTCGTCGGGGGGCGCGTGCAGTTTACGCTGGCGCCGCTGGGCGCCTCGGTGGCGCTGGTGCGCGATGGTCGCTTGCGCGGGCTTGCGGTCACCGGCGAAAAGCGCGTGGCGATTTATCCGGATTTCCCGACCATGGCTGAATCGGGCTACCCCGGTTTTCGCTGGGATTCGTGGGGGGCGTTTTACGGCCCGGCGAAAATGCCGCGCGCGGTGGTGAACAAACTGAACCGCGAACTTGCGCGCGCGCTAAACGAGCCCGACATCCAGCAAAAAATGAGCGCGCTCGGCATGGAGCCCACGCCGTCCACGCCCGAAGCGCTCGACAAGCTGCTGGCGCAGCAGATTGCGTTGACGCAGCAGTTGGCAAAAAAAGCGGGGATCGTGGCACGCTAAATCCGCTAAATCCGCTAAGTCCGCTAAACCCCGCGCAACCGCCACGGCGCGCGCAAGGGCATAATAGTGGCGTCAACGACAACGGGCCGCGCCCGCCGCGGCCAACACCCAAAGGAGGAAACCCATGAATCGAATTTCACTGTTTGCCGCGGCATTGGCCGGCGTTTTATGCGCCGCCGGCGCGGCGTGGTCACAACCGTATCCCTCGAAACCCGTGCGCGTCATCGTGCCGTTCCCGCCAGGGGGCGCCAACGACATCGTCGCGCGCATCGCCCTGCCCAAGGTGTCGGAGCAAATGGGGCAGCAGTTCATTATTGAAAATCGCTCCGGCGCCGGCGGCACCATCGGTTCGACCTTTGTCGCGCAAAGCAAACCCGACGGCTATACGCTGCTGATCCAAACCGTGGCCTCGCATGCGTCCAACGCGCACCTTTACAACAAGCTGCCGTACGACCCGCTGCGCGATTTCGTCGGCGTAAGCCCCATCGCGCGCGTGGTGAGTGTGCTGACGGTGCACCCCTCGCTGCCCACGCGCTCGGTGAAGGAGTTCATCGCGCTCGCGAAAAAGCGCCCCGGCGAAATTCTGCACGGGCACTCCGGCCAAGGCAGCTTTACCCACATGAACGGGGTGATGTTCGAATCACGCGCCGGCATTCGCATGGTGCAAGTGCCGTTCAAGGGCGGCGGGCCGGCGGTAATCGCGCTGGTGTCCGGCGAGACGCAGGCGCAGGTGGCGGCGATCGGCGAGTTGATCGCGCACATCAAGGTCAACCGCGTGCGGGCGCTGGGCGTCACCGCGCCGGAGCGCATCGCGCAGTTGCCCGATGTGCCGCCCATCGCCGACACCATACCTGGCTACGAGTCGGCGACCTGGGTCAGCGTGTTTGCGCCCTCGGCTACCCCCAAGCCGATTCTCGACCGGCTTAACGCGGAGCTTGGCAAGGCGCTCAAAGACGCTGATACCGCGTCCAAGTTAAGCGCGCAAACCCTCGACCCGGCGCATCGCTCGCCCGAGGAGTTGACCCAGCGCTTGCGCGCCGATCACGAAACCATCGGCAAGTTGTTCCGAGAGGCCGGGGTAAAGCCGAATTAGAGGCCGGCCAATCGCTCAGAGCATTAACGGGGCAGCATCACACCAATTTCAGCGAGGAGGAGGGCATCACCATGGTTTCAGCGTTCAGGGCCGTTCTCGCCGGCGCATTCGCGATCGTGCTGTTCGGCGCGCCGCCGGTGTTGGCGCAGCAGGCGCGTTATCCGGATCGCCCGCTGCGCCTGGTGGTGCCGTGGCCGCCCGGGGGCACGGTGGATGTCACCGCGCGGCTCACCGCGCCGGGGGTGGCGGCCACCATCGGGCAGCAGGTGGTGGTGGATAATCGCGGCGGCGCCTCCGGCATGATCGGCGCGAGCGCCGTTGCGCAGTCCAAACCCGACGGCTACACGCTGCTCATCAACACCATCCCGCACGTCACCAGCATGTTGATGTTCAGCAAGCCGACGTATAACGCGCAAAACGATTTCGCCTACATATCAAACATCGCCGCGACGCCTTCGTTTATCAGCGTGCATCCGTCGGTGCCGGTGCGCACGGTGAAGGAGTTGATCGATCTGGCGCGGGCGCGGCCCGGCGCGCTTAACTACGCGGGCGCGGGCGTCGGCAGCAACCTGCACATATCCGGCGAGTTGTTCAACCTGCTGGCGAAAATCGACATGCCGGTGATCCAATACAAAGGCGGCGGGCCGGCCTTGACCGCGGCCATCAGCGGCGAGGTGAGTGTGGCGTTTGCGGGCGTTGCCGGCGGGGCTGCATTTGTCAGAGCGGGGCGGCTGCGCGCGCTCGGCGTCACCAGCTTAAAGCCGGTGGCCGCGCTGCCCGGCGTGCCGAGCGTTGCCAGCGTGCTGCCCGGTTATGAATTCACCGCCTGGTTCGTGGTCGCCGCGCCGCGCGGCACGCCGCCCGACATCCTTGGCGTGCTCAATCAGCATTTTAATCAAGCGATCCGCTCGCGCGAATTGGTATCGCGCCTGGAGCAGGAAGGCATCGAAGCGCTCGGCACCACGCCCGAGGAAGCGACCACCCATATCGCGGCGGAACTAAAAAAGTACGAACGCCTGGTGCGCGAACGCAAGATGCAGGCGAATTGATCGGCGCTGGCACGCAGGCGTTCGGCTACAATCCGCCATCCGCATCAACGATACGGCTTGGCGTGCCACCGCGGCGCGCCGCGCCGATCACATTCATTGGAAGGATGTATCCATGGGTTCAGCTTTCAGGACCGGTCTAGCCGGCGCTTTGGGATGGGTATTCGCGTTGGGCCTCACGTTGCCCGCATGGGCGTAGCAGGCGCGTTATCCGGAGCGCCCGCTGCGGTTGATTGCGCTGTTTCCGCCCGGCGGCACGGTGGATGTGACCGCGCGGCTGACCGCGCCCATGGTGTCCTCCGCCATCGGCCAGCAAGTCGTGGTGGAAAACCGCGTCGGCGCATCCGGCATGATCGGCACCACGTTTGTTGCGCAGTCCAAGCCCGACGGCTACACGTTGCTGATCAACACCACGCCGCAGGTCACCAACACGCTGATGTTCGGCAAAGTGACGTACAACGCGCAAAACGATTTTGCCTACATCTCGAATATCGCTTCGACGCCATCGTTCGTCAGCGTCCACCCCTCGGTGCCCGCGCGCACGGTGAAGGAATTGATCGATGTGGCGCGCGCGCGGCCAGGCATGCTCAACTACGCCGGCGCGGGCGCCGGCACCAACCCGCACATCGCCGGGGAGCTGTTTAATCTGCTGGCGAAAATCGACATGCCGGTGATCCAATACAAGGGCGGCGGCCCGGCGTTGACCGCGGCGATCAGCGGCGAAGTCGGCGTGGCGTTTTCCGGTATCGCGGGCGCGGTCGGCCTGGTGAAGTCGGGGCGGCTGCGCGCGCTTGGCGTCACCAGCTTAAAGCCGGTGCCCGCGCTGCCCGGCGTGCCGCCGATCGCCAGTGTGCTGCCCGGCTACGAGTTCAGCGCCTGGTTCGTCGTGGCCGCGCCGCGCGGCACGCCGCGCGATATCGTCAATCTGCTCAATCAGCATTTCAATCAAGCGATCCGCTCGCGCGAGTTGGCGCCGCGCCTGGAACAAGAGGGCATCGAAGCCATCGGCACCACCCCCGAGGAAGCGAGCACCCATATCGCGGCGGAACTGAAAAAATTCGAGCGCGTGGTGCGCGAACGCAAGTTGCAGGCGAATTAAAGCCCAAGGTGCGGCGGTGATTGCGATCAAAAGCCCGGCTGAACAATTTTATATTTATGTAAGTATTTGATTTTATTTATATTTTAAAAATAAGCAAGCAAGGGCAACAGGAGCCGCCGCGCGGCGGCCGCTGTTCTTCTCAGCCTCGCCAAAATCGTTCACAATGGCTGTCACACGCAATCGCCACGCATATTCAGGAGGCCCACCATGGCAGTCAGAAAACTAGGACATGTCGGCATCTTTGCGCAGGATTTCGAAAAGCTGCGCGATTTTTATTCCCAGACGATCGGGCTCACCATTACTGATGAGACACCGAGCGCCGCGTTCATGAGTTCCAACCCGGAACAAGAACACCACGAGTTGCTGGTGGCCAAGGCGGCCGATGCCAGCCAGCGCACGCAGGTGCAGCAATTATCGTTTAGCTGCCAAAACCTCTCCGATATCATCGGCTTTTATCAAAAGTTCAAGGCGCAAGGCGTCAAAGTAAGCCGCGCGGTGTCGCATGGCAACGCGGTGGGCCTTTACTTTTATGATCCGGAGGGCAACCACTGCGAGCTTTACTGGACCACGCCGTTCAAGGCGCGCCAGCCGTATGGCGTAGCGGTGGATCTCACCCAACCGGAAGCGGAAATCCTGCGCGGCATCGAGGCAGACGTGAAAATCCACGGCGCCACCGGGCATCGCGACCCGGAATCGTTTGTGCGCCAGCGCGAGCAGTTTGTGCGCGACGGAATGCGGGTTTAGCGCTCGCGCAGCCAGCGTCAGCGCCCAACCACTGAGTTTCCGTAACTTATTGATTTTATTAAATAATTTATTTCTTCGTAATCACGCCTGCTTCGCGCAATGCCGTGATCGCCTCAGGCTTCATCCCCAGAAAATCACGCAACACTTCTTCGGTGTGCTCACCAAGCGCGGGCGAGGGCGTGCGGATCGAGGCCGGCGTTTCCGATAGTTTCGCCACCGGGCCGACGATTTTCGCTTTGCCGATCTTGGGATGATCGATGTCCACCAGGGCGCCGCGCGCCTTGACTTGCGGATGTTCGACGAGTTGCGCGATGTTGTTGATCGCGCCAAACGGAATGCCGGCGCCGAGCAACAGGGTTTCCCACTCGGCAAAGCTGCGCGTTAAAAAAATCTCCTGCAGCATCGGCAACAACAGGTCGCGGTTTTTCATGCGCTCGCGATTGGTGCGAAAGCGCGGATCGTCGGCAAGTTCGGGGTGGCCGATGGTGGGGCAAAAGGTTTTCCACAGCTTTTCGCTGCCCACCGCGATCGCGAAATCCTGCGTTTGGGTGCGAAAGGTTTGATACGGCAGCAGCGCGTTATACGCGGTACCCATCGGCGCGGGTATTTTGCCGTCGGCGAGATAATTGCCGATCATGGTGTTCAACAACGACATTTGCCCTTCCAGCATCGACACATCGACTTGTTGGCCGCGGCCGGTTTTTTCTTTCACACGCAGCGCCGCTAGCACGCCGAACGCGCAGTTAAGCCCTGCGGTGAGATCGGCAATCGATACGCCGCAGCGCACGCCGCGCCCGCCCGGCTCGCCGGTGACGCTGATCATGCCGCTCTCGGCTTGCAAAATGAGATCGAGCGCCGCACGTTCGCTGTAAGGCCCGGTTTGGCCGAAGCCGGAAATCGAGGCGTAAATAATGCCGGGATTGCGCGCCCTGGCTTTGTCGTAATCGAGGCCGAGTTTTTTCAGCGTGCCGACGCGGAAATTCTCCAGCACGATGTCGCAGCGCTCGACCAGATCGAAAAAGATTTCTTTACCGCGCGCATGCTTCAGGTTGATCTCGATGCCTTTTTTGTTGCGGTGCAGTGCAGCGAAGTACGCCGTCTCGCCACCCGACTGCAGGGCGCCCCAGGTGCGCGCGATATCGCCCGCGCCGAAGGCTTCGAGCTTGATCACGCTGGCGCCGAAGTCGGCGAGCATGGTGGAGCAGTAAGGCCCGGCGAGAGCATGCGTCAAGTCGAGTACCTTGACGCATTCCAAAGGGAGTTTCATGGGTTCTTCCGTGATGTTACGGGTTAGCGGTACGGCCAGCGTGCAGCGCAGCTTAGGCGCTTAGTTTGTGTTGCGGCGCATTGTCGCCGATCCAGCGGTTAAGCAGTGCCAAAAAATCATCAGCGCTCACCGGCTTGGTCATGTAATCGTCCATGTCGGCGGCGAGGCATTCCTCGCGATACCCCTCGAACGAATGCGCAGTCAGCGCCGAAATCGGCGTGCGTTTTTTGCCGGCGTTTTGTTTTTCGAGGGCGCGAATCTGGCGCGTGGCCTCGAGCCCGTCCACCACCGGCATCTGGCAATCCATGATGATCAGATCGAAGGCCGCGTCGCGAAACGCTGCCACCGCCAGCGCGCCGTTGGCCGCATGGCTGACCTGCGGCCCCAGGCGGCGCAACAACACCAGGGCGATTTCGGCGTTGCTTTCATCGTCCTCCACCAGCAGCACGCGCTTGCCGGCAAATGGTTTTTGGGCCGCACGCATCGCCGCCATGCGCGCGGTGTCGCCCAGGTGGCGCTGGGCGGCGCGCGGCAGCGCGATGGCGAACGAAAAGCTTGACCCTTGCCCCGGTGTGCTTTGCAACTCGATGTCGCCGCCCATGCGCTTGACGATCTCGCGCGTGATGGTGAGGCCCAGGCCCGCGCCGCCGAAGCGCCGCGTGATCGAACTGTCCACTTGCGCGAAGGCGTCGAAAATCGCATGCTGCTTGTCAAGCGGTATGCCGATGCCGGTGTCGCGAATTTCAAACCGCACTTGATCGCCGCCGTCGGGCGCCGCGTGCAACTCGATGCGTCCGCGTTCGGTGTATTTGACGGCGTTGTCCACCAGGTTGGTAAACACCTGGCGGATGCGCTTGGGGTCGCCGAACACAAACGGCGGCAACGTGCGCGCAATGTTCCAGTTAAGCTCGATGCCCTTGGCGCGCGCCGATTCGGCGTAAAGGTCGTGCACCTCCTGCAAAATGCGCGGCAGCTCGAACACCTCGCGTTCGATCTTGAGTTCGCCCTCTTCGAGCTGCGCGAAGTCGATCATGTCGTTGATGACGCCGAGCAGCGCGCACCCCGAGCGGTGAATTTTGCCGACATAACCGGCGGCCGCGGGCGCCAGCGGCTCCTGTTGCAGAATTTCCGCCATGCCGATGATGCCGTTTAGCGGCGTGCGGATTTCATGCGTCATGTTGGCGAGAAACTGCGTTTTCGCGCGGTTGGCGGATTCGGCCGCGACGCGCGCGTCGACCAGCGCTTGCTCGGCTTGCTTGCGTTTGGTGATGTCGTGCACAAACAGCAACTGGCTGCGGCGCCCGTCGATATTCATGTTATCGGCCGAGACCTCGGCCGGAAACGCGGTGCCGTCGCCGCGCGTGAAATGCAGTTCGACGTTATGCCAGCGGCGCGTGTTGTCGCCGCCTTCGACGTAGCGGCGAAACGCCGCGGTGTCCGCCGCCGGCGAAAGCGGTGCGAGCAGCGCGGCAATCGGCATGCCAAGCAATGTCTGGGGGTCGCGGCCGAACACGCGGGCGAGCGCAGGGTTGGCGTATTCGAGTTTGCCGTCGGGCCCGGCGATCAAAACGGCATCATAGGCGGTGTCCCACAGCGAGCGGTAAAAAATCTCGTTGCGGCGCAGCCGCGCGCGCATCGCGCTGATGTAGCCGCCCATGAAGGTAAACCAGGTGAGTGAAGCGCCGAGCAGTACCCATTGGAATAGTTCGAGCCTGAGGTTGAAGGTTTGGGGGTGATGATGAAACACCAGGCCGATCACCGCGCCATGGGCGATCCAGGTAAAGGCCGCCAGCGCCCACAATTGGCGCGAGCGCAGCCGGAACACCGCGAACAGAAAAATCATCACCGCCCACAGCATGAGGATGCCGCGCGCCGGCCCCGCGTGATACACCATGTAGAGCAGTGTGCCGATGCCCGTGGCGATTTGCGCGGCGGTAAGGCTCGGATCGCGAAGTTTCAGGTTGAGGCCCGAGCGAATCACCGCGTAAAACACCGCGTTGGCGCACAGCATCAGCAGGGTGTAGGTGATGAGCACGTCGTAGCCCCAAATGCCGGCCCACACGCCGACGGCGATCAACGCGATCGCCAGCACGTAACTGGCGGATGCGATTAAAAAGCGTTTAAGCCGCAGCGCTTGTTGAGCCGCAACGTCATCCGCGGCAAGTTGCCGCGCACTGACGGGTGTGGGGCTCGCTACGCGCATTTAACGTTTGGGGAAATACAAATCGGTGATCGAGCCTTCGGCGATTTCCGCGGCAAAGGCGACGGTTTCGGAGAGCGTCGGGTGCGGGTGTATGGTCAAGCACAAATCCGCCGCGTCGGCGCCCATTTCCAGCGCCAGCACCGCTTCGGCGATCAACTCGCCGGCGTTGATGCCGACGATCGCCGCGCCCAACACGCGCCGCGTGGTTTTGTCGAGGATGAGCTTGGTCATGCCGTCGTCACGCCCGGTGGACAGCGCGCGCCCGCTCGCCGCCCACGGAAACACCGCGCGTTCGAACTCGATGCCTTGCGCCTTGGCTTGGGTTTCGGTGAGGCCCATCCAGGCGATTTCCGGGTCGGTGTAAGCCACAGACGGAATCGTGCGCGCATCAAAAAACGCCTTGTGCCCGGCGATCACTTCGGCGGCGATTTTGGCCTCGTGCGTCGCCTTGTGCGCGAGCATGGGCTCGCCGCAGACGTCGCCGATGGCGTAAATGTGCGGCACGTTGGTGCGCTGCTGTTTGTCGACGGCGATGTAGCCGCGCTCGTTCACGGTGACGCCGGCGGCTTCGGCTTTGATGTCCTTGCCATTGGGGCGGCGGCCCACCGCCATCAAAATCGCATCGAAGGTGTCGCTGCTGGCGCTACCGCTGGCGTCAAAGGTGACTTTGAGGCCTGCCGGTTGCGCCTCGATTTGGGTGACCTTGGTTTTGAGCAGAATTTTTTCGTAGCGCTTGGCGCTGCGTTTTTCCAGCACCTTGACGATGTCTTTGTCGGCGCCGGGGATCAGCGAGTCCATCAACTCGACCACGGTGATTTTGCTGCCCAACGCATCGTAGACGGTCGCCATTTCCAGGCCGATGATGCCGCCGCCGATCACCAGCAGGCGCTTGGGCACCTGCGCCAACTCCAGCGCACCGGTGGAATCGATGATGCGTTTGTCCTCATACGGAAAGCCGGGGATGCGCGCCACCGACGAACCCACGGCGATAATGCAATGATCGAAGGCGATGGTTTTTACGCCCTCGGCGGTTTCGACTTTGAGCGTATGCGGCGAGGCGAACTCGCCGCGCCCGGTAACCACTTGCACCTTGCGTTGTTTGGCAAGCCCAGCGAGGCCTTTGGTGAGTTTGCCCACCACGCCGGCTTTCCACGCGCGCAGTTTGTCGAGGTCGACGTTCGGTTTGCCGAAGCTGATGCCGGCGTGCGCGGCTTCATCCGCCTCGGTGATGACTTTGGCGATATGCAGCAGCGCTTTGGACGGAATGCAGCCGACGTTAAGACACACACCGCCGAGCGTCGGATAACGTTCGACCAACACCACTTTTTTGCCGAGGTCCGCCGCGCGAAACGCCGCGGTATAGCCGCCGGGGCCCGCGCCGAGCACCAGGACTTCGGTTTGAAAATCCGCTGCTGTCTTGACCGTTGGGGCGGCGGGTGAGGCGGTTGGGGCGTGAGGCGTGAGGGGTGAGGCGTGAGGCGCGGCGGGTGTTGGTGTTGGCTGGGCTTGCGGCACCTTGTTTTCGGCTTCAGCGCTTTCCAACATCAAAATCAGCGAGCCTTCCGACACCTTGTCGCCGACCTTGGCCTTGAGCTCTTTGATCACGCCGGCGATGGGCGCGGGCACATCGAGTGTGGCTTTATCGGATTCGAGCGTGACCAGCGGGTCTTCCGGCTGCACCGTGTCGCCGGGCTTCACCAGCACCTCGATGATCGGAATATTCTTAAAGTCGCCGATCGCCGGGACTTTAACTTCTATCAGGGTTGCCATTAAAAAACTCAATAAAATCAGATACTTACTAAATAACGCCTGTGCCATCACAAAAAGCCTTCTTGTTCGCCCTTGGCGTCGTGCGTCTGCATCCACCGCGCCAGCGCCGCTAGCGGCTGCGGTAATTCACGTGCAAGCAGTTGTTCGATAAGGACTTTATCATGGCTGGACAGGCGCGCGCGCGCACTAAGTCGCAACACATCAGCGATTTCCATGTGCCACGGCGACCAATCCAGGCCGTGCGCTTGCCACACGCTCGCCGCGTCGAGCGCAATTTGTATGCCGGCGGGATGGGGATCGCAGGCGATGTGCGCCGCGGCGGGCTTGAACCGCAGCAGCCGATGCGCGCAATCCTTCCACCACGAGGGCGCAAAACCCGGCAGCCACAACACGCCGTCGCGCGCGCCGTGTTCGCGCGCCACGCGCTCGAAGCTGGTGCGGTTTTCCACCAGGCGCCAGCAGCCGATATCGCCGTCGATGGCGTCGAGCGCTTGCAGTGTTGCGGGTGACACGCCGAGCACATCGGGCACCGCGCCAAGATCGAGCCGTTTGCCGCCGCAACCCAGGGTGAGCGGCGCGCGCAGCCACAGCGCGGGCGTCTGTTTTTCGATACCAAAGGCATCAAAGCCCGGCGCGGCCGCCAGCCAGCGCCATTCGGCCTCGCGCACCGTTTTGGTGGCGCCGCGCGCGTAAAGCGCGAAATCGCGGCGCGTGCCGAAGCGATGTTCGGCGAGCCACAAATCGAGCTTGCGCAGCAGGGTAAGGCGTTCCAGCGCGCGTGCCGGCGGCAACTCGGTGAGCGTGTCCCATGGCGGATGCAAGCGTTCGTCTTGCGGCGGGCGCGCGTGTTCTTGCTCGAAGTGCGCGCGCAGCGCTTGCGTGTCGGGCAAACCCAAGGCCGCGGCCAGTGCCGCGCGTTCGATGAACGTAACTTGCGTGACGCGCCATTCGCCGCGCTCGCGCGTTTCATCGGTTTCGATAAGCCCTGCGCGCAGCAGCGCGGCGAGCAGCGCCTGCGCGGCGGCGTAACCGCTGTTGCCGGCGGCGGCGAGCAGCGTGCTCCAGCGGCGCTTGTCCGCGCCGTTGAGCCATGCGGCGAGCAGATCGCGCCAGGCCGCGGGCCACGCCGCGACGATAGCGGCATTCGGCCGTGGCGCGCGCCGCAGCCGCCGCGCACGCAAGGTGCTTTTCGCGCCGACATCGAGCGCGCGCGAGGCTATGCCCTCGGCGTCGGGCGCGGACCAATCCTCAGGCGGGCTGGGCGGCGCTTTCATCACGGCGTAACATCGCCAGCGGCGGCGCCCAGCGCTCGTGGGGGCGTTTTTTTTGCGTCACCAGCGTGAGCTGCACCGGGCTGAACACGTTGATGTTGTGCGTGCTGGGCGTGGTGATCAAATACTGCGCTTGCGTCGCGCGCAAGAACGCCGCGACGCGGTCGATGTTCATCACGTCCAGATGCGCGAACGGCTCGTCGATGAACACAAAACCGCCGGGGCGCTCGCTCTCCAGGGTGAGCGCGATCAGCAGGATCAGCGATTTCATCACCTGCTGCCCACCGGAAGCCTCGCCGTCATTTAGCCCGATCATGCCTTTTTGGTCGAAGTTAAAGCGCACGTTAAGCCCCGCCTGCGCCAGCGCCACATCGTCGTTGGTGAGATGCGGCATCTCGTAATCGACCTCAATGCCGGCCTTCAAGCCGAGCTCGCGCAAATGCCTGCCGTAGCTGCGCACGGTGGCGCGCAGCACGTTCAGATATTCGCCGCGCGCATCCTCGGTGATCGATCGTGCGCGTTCGCATTGCATGCGGCTTTCCGCCACGCGTTTGGTTTTGGCCGCGACATCCTCGGCGAGTTTGTCGCGGCGCGCGATCACGGTGTCGTCGGTCTCCCACTGCCCTTCCTCGATTTGGCGCTTGATCTGGTGCAGTTGAAAATCGACGCCCTGCAGCGATTCGTATTGCGCCAGCAGTTGCGTGAGCGCCTGCTCGTTAAGCCAATCGGCGGGCATGCCGCTGCGCAACAGCGCTTCGCGTTCGATACGTTTTTGCTGCTCATCGGATTGCGTTTGCAACTGCATTTGCGTCACGGTGAGCGCGCTTTGCGCTTCGCGCAGCGCGTTCGCGATTTGGGTTTTCTCGCCGGCGAGCCGGCCTTGGTCGCCGCTTAGGCTGCGTTCCGCGGCGAGCGCCGTGTCGTGCGCGGCGTTGGTGTCGCGTTCTTGTATTTCTTCGGACACGAGCCGTGCTTCGGCCGCGGCGAATTCCTCGGCGCGCGCGGCGAGCATGTTGGCGGCGTCTACCCCCGACACGCGCGCTTGGTCGCGGCTGATGGCCGCGAGCAAGGCTTTTTCCCCGGCGGCGAGTTGTGCCAGGCGCTCGCGCAGTTCATCGCTTTGCGTTTGCAGCGCCGCTAACTGCGCGCGCCGCGCCGCTTCGCCGAAGCGAAAGTCCGCCGCCGCCACGCCGCTAAAACGCGCACCGCGGCGCTCGCGGTGATAACCCGCACGGGTGATCCAGTCTTGCTGCGTATCGAGCTTGGCGCTGGCGGCCGCGTCCTCGACACGCTGCACGCGGTTTAACCACGCGCTGAGCCACGCCGGCACATCGCCCGCGAAGCGCAGCACTTCCAGCATGCTGCCGGCCGCCGGCGCGGGCGGTGGTTCGAGATCGGGCGTGAGAAAGCTCCTATATTGCAACTTCTCACCAATGCGCCAGGCCGCTTCGCGGTCGCGCGGACGTTTGAGCAGCACCAGGTGGCGATACGGGGCGAGCAGCGCTTCCACCGCGGCTTGCCACTTCGCGTCGCTGACTTCGACGATTTCAGTGAGCATCGCGTGTGCGATGCCGGCTTCGTCGAGCGCGCCGCGCAACTGCGCGACATAGTGTTCCAGCGCGGGTTTGCCGCTCTTGAGCGCAGCCAGGCGCGCATTCGCCTCGGCGTGCTGTTGCGTTGCGAGCCTGATTTCAGCTTGCGTCGCGGCAAGCCGGGGCCGTTTTTTTTCAAGCCGCGCCGCCGCTTCGGCGCTGTCGCCGCCCGCGGCCTTGGCTTGCTCACGCAGGCGCTCGCGCTCCTTCAACAAGCTGCGTGTTTCCGCGGCGCGGGTGAGCGCCTCGCGCTGGCGCGCGGCAGCTTCCCCGCGCGCACCGGCCGCGGCTTGTTGCTTGTCGGCGAGTGCGTCGAGTTCGATGTCATTGCGTGCGCGGCGGCGATCTTCCTGCGCGATGCGCGCTTGTTGTTCCGCCGCTTGACGGCGCAAGTTGTCGAGCCGCGTTTCGGCGTTGCGCATGTGTTGCCTAAGCTCCGCCACTTCCAGCCGTGGGCGGATCTGCGCGATAAGCGCCTGTTCCTGATTTTTGAGCCCGCGCCATTGCAAAAAACTGTTGGCGCGCTGCACGAACGCCTGGTGTTCGTTATCGGTGCGCGCGAGGTCGATATCGAGCTGGGCGAGCTCCGCTTCGCCTTCGCGTTGATCGCTGCGCGCCTGCATATAATCGTCAAGCACGCGTTTGTCGCCGAACACGTGAAACACCAGGTCGAGCAGCGCCTTGGGCGTGTATTCGCACAGCCGGTCGGTTTCGCCTTGTTCCAGCGCCAGCACCTGCGCGATCGCCGGCGTCAAGCCGCCGCTGGCGAGACGCCGCTCGTAATCGCGCACGCCGAGCCAATCGGGCGAGCGTTCCATCGCCTCGTCGATGGGCGCGTCGCCCGGCGCGATCAAATATTGGCGCTGCCAATCGCCGCCTTGCTTGCGAATGCGGCATACCAGCGTGACTTCATCCTCGAGCAGCGGAAAAAACGGGTGGCGCGCGTTGCCGATGCGCCGGTTGTCCACCACCGCGCGCAGCCACGCGAACGGTTCGTTGGCATGGCGCACATAACGCTTGTAGTCGCGTTTGCCCGCGCAGGGCAGCGCAAACAGCGTGCGCAGCGCATCGAGCAGCGTGGTCTTGCCCGAGCCGTTGGGGCCGACGATGGCGACGATGTTGGCATCGAGCGTCTGGCGAAAACGTTGCCAGTAATCCCAGTGCACCAGCTCGATGCTTTTGAGGTGAAACACGCGCGTTAGTCTCCGCTGTCCGCCGCTTCTTGCGTTTTGGCGCCGCGCGCGGCCAGCAGTTGCGCCAGCGCGCCGTCGAGGATGCGCGGCGCAAGCACGCCGTGATCGAGCGCGAGATCGAGCATCGGGCCCTCGTAAATCACGTTGTTGCGACGTTCGATAAAACCATGGCGCGAGAGCACGCCGAGATTGACGTTCACGCGCATTTTGCCGCCGAGCTGTTTGCCGAAGTCGGCCAGCAGCGCCGATTCCTGCACGCTGCCTTCGACCGCTTCGCCGGTGGGTATCGGCTTATCCAGGCCGAACAAATCGTTTTGCTGGGCTGCGCTGTTGTCGCGGCGCGACAACTGGCGCTCGCGCTTGGGCAGGATCAGTAGCGCCCACAACACCACCAAGAGCGCCACGCCATCGCGCGGCAGCCCAAGGTTGCTCGATAACCACTGCCCGTTGCGGCTCATCACCGGCTCCTCGGCCTCGCGCGCGAGACCCAGCGCGATGTGCGTGGCGTAGGGGTTATCCAGCAGCCGCAGCCCGCAGGCGGCGAGCCTGCGTTCGACCTCTTCGCGAAACGCTTCGTCCACCAGCACGCGCCGTGCCAGCGGCTCGTCGCGCGCGAGCCAGCGCTCGGCGATCAAGCGCGCGATCAGGGTTTGCGCGTCGTCGGTCATGCGGCGCTGTTTCCCTAACCCCCGCCCCCTCTCCCGGTGGGAGAGGGGAGATTCGCGCTGCCTGTTCGCGCGGGCAGGCTTGCCTGAACGGGGACGATTGTGCCGCGGCTGATTTGCGCGACCTCGTCGCGCGCGATGGATTCGTGCGCGGCGAGCAGCGTGACGGTCAGCGGCAAGCGTGCGAGTTCGGCAATGGGCCCGCGCATTTCCGCCGATTCCGGATCGCCGATTAACGACAGCAGCGACAAGCGGTAGGCGGATAGCGCATAACCGCCGCGCACCACCGCATCGGCGAGCGGGGTTTCGTTTTGCAGGGCGCCAAGTTCGCTGATGTAACGCTCGAGTGCGGCGTGGCGCTCGTGGGTCATTTCCGCGGTGTGCGGCGCATCGCACGGCGGCGGCAGCGTGGTATCGGCTTGCGCGGCGCGCTCGCGTTCGAGCAATTCGTATTCGGCTACATCGAGCATCAGATCGGCCATGGCGAAGGGTAACGGCAGCACGCCGCCGATCACGTTTTCACCCAGCGCCGCGAGCCGCGGCTGATTCAACGTGCGCAGCCATTGCGCCACGTCGGAGGAGGAGAGCCCGCTGCCGCCCAGCGCCACGCTTTGCAGCTCCAGCGCGTGCAGCGTGCGCGCGAACGCGGCGTGCATGCGCAAGAGCCGGCTTTGCGCCTGGCCGATGGCTTGCGCGTTGCGGTGCATCGCGGGCGCGAGTTCGCCGTCTTTCATCAGCGCGCGCAGAATGTCGTTGCCCTTTTGCACCGTGGCCTCGATGGCGTCAAACTTGGCGGCGGCCTGGCGAATGCGAAATTCCGAGCCGCTCACCAGCGCATCGTCAAACGCCTGTTGCAGCTCGCGGTACTTGGTGAGCAGCAGATTCAAGGCTTCGAGCGAGGGCTTGCCCATCGCCTGGCCGGCGGCGACTTGCGAGGTGATGTAGGCGAGATCGGCATCTTCGCCCGCCGGCAGCGCCAGCACATTGGCGAGCGCGGAGAGCGCCACGCGCGCAGCACCCGAGAGCTGCCAGGTGCGGTCTTCGGCATCCCACAGCAGCAGGCCGAATTCGCGCAAGCGGTTTAACACCGTGCGCAGCTTGACCGCATCGAGGTAGGCGAAGTGTTGTTCGAGTTCCTGCGGGCTCCAGCGCGGCGCGTCGGGGCGGGCGCCGATTTCACGCATCACCAGCAAGCGAATCAGGATTTCCGATTCGCCGCCGCGAAATACCGTGACAAACGCATTCAACAGCCCGCGCGCGTTGGTGAGCGGCGCGAGCGCCGGCACATCGTTTTGCGTGACGCCGCCGGCGAAAAACTGATCCAGCGGCAGTTCGGCGTCGTCGGTGGGGGTGTTTTGATCCATGGTCACACGGGCGCGCGCCGGGCCTGCGAGCGAAAATGCGTAAGTATTTGATTTAATGTACTATTTTCTGACGTGGCCGTCACCGAACACGACATACTTAAGCGAGGTGAGGCCCTCCAGGCCGACCGGCCCGCGCGCGTGCAACTTGTCGGTGGAGATGCCGATTTCGGCGCCCAGGCCGTATTCGTAACCGTCGGCAAAACGCGTCGAGGCGTTGACCATCACCGAACTGGAATCGACTTCGGTAAGAAAGCGCCGCGCGCGCGTGAGATCTTCGGTGACGATGGCGTCGGTGTGTTTGGAGCCGTAAGTCGCGATGTGTTCAATCGCCTGATCGAGGCCGTCGACCACGCGCACGGCGAGAATCGCGGCGAGATACTCGGTGTACCAATCCTGTTCGTTCGCCGGATTCATTTCGGGCACGATGGCGCGTGCGGCTTCATCGCCGCGCAGCTCGATGCCTTTGTCGAGATAAATCTTGCAAAGCGGCGGCAGGATTTTGTGCGCGATGCCGCGTGCCACCAGCAGCGTTTCCATGGCGTTGCACACGCCCAGGCGCTGCGTCTTCGCGTTGTCAGCGACGCGGATCGCTTTGTCGATATCCGCCTTGTCGTCGATGTAGACATGGCACACGCCATCCAGATGCTGAATCATCGGGATGCGCGATTCATGCAGCAGCCGCTCGATCAAGCCTTTGCCGCCGCGCGGCACGATGACATCAACGAATTCGCGCATGGTGATCAATTCGCCCACTGCCGCGCGGTCGCTGGTTTCAACGACTTGCACCGCGTGTTCGGGCAGGCCCGCCGCGGTTAAGCCTTCGCGCACACAGGCGGCAATGGCTTGATTGGAATGCAGCGCTTCGGAGCCGCCGCGCAAAATCGCGGCGTTGCCCGATTTTAAGCACAGGCCCGCGGCATCCGCGGTGACATTGGGCCGCGATTCATAAATGATGCCCACCACGCCCAGCGGCACGCGCATTTGCCCGACTTGAATGCCGGAGGGCCGATAACTGAGCCCGCTGATTTCGCCGATCGGGTCGGGCAAGCGCACGATTTGCATCAAGCCATCGGCCATGGCGGCGATGGTCTTGGGCGTGAGGGTCAAGCGATCGAGTGCCGCATCCGGCAGTTTTTTGTGGCGCGCTTCGGCGACGTCCTTGGCGTTGGCGGCGAGCAGCGCGGCTTCCCCGCGTTCAATCGCCTGCGCGGTGACCGTGAGCGCGCGGTTTTTGGTGGCGGTGTCGGCTCTGGCCATCGCGCGCGAGGCCGTGCGCGCCTGGCGGCCGATGCCATGCATGTAGGTTTGCACGTCCATGGGGCGATTTTAGCGCTTTACTTTAGTGGAGGGTGAAGGCGTGAAGGGTGCCCGATGACTGTGGCCCATCACCTTTTACGCCTTCACCGGGCGTTGCGCGCCAGCGCGCGCAAACCGCATCGCCAACTGCAGCAACTCGTCCCACACATCACCCTTGGCCAGCCCCTTGACCATGCGGTCGATGGCCGCGGCGTGACGCAGCGCCTGCGTCACTTGGGTGGGGGTGAAGCGCCGCAGATTTTGCTGCAGGGCGGCTTGGTGCGCCGCGCCCCACACGCGCGCTTCGCGCCACAGTGTGTTCAGCGGGCGCCCGGCCGCCTGGCCGTCGAGCAGCTTGCCGATGGCGCGGATTTCTTCAGCGAGCGACCACAGCGCCATCGGCGGCGCGGCGCCTTCGCCTTTTAAACCATCGAGCATGCGCGTAAGGCGTACCGCGTCACCCTCGATCATCGCCTCGCCCAGGTTGAACACGTCATAACGCGCGACGTCGAGCACGGCGTCGCGCACTTCATCGAAGTTAAGCGGGCCCGGCGCAAACAACAGCGCAAGCTTTTGCACCTCTTGAAACGCCGCCATCAAATTGCCTTCGACGCGCTCGGCGATAAAGCTCAGCGTGTCGGCATCGGCCTTTTGCCCTTGCGCCTGCAGCCGCCCGGCGAGCCATTGCGGCAGCGCCTTGCGTTGCACCGCCTTGGCCTCCACCACGATGCCGGCGTGATCGAGCGCTTCGAACCACGCGGCTTTTTGCGCGCGCCAATCGAGTTCGGGCAAATAAATCAGCGTCACGGTGTCGGCGGGCAACGCCGCGCAAAACTCACGTAGTGTTTCGGCGCCTTCCGTTCCTGGTTTGCCACCGGGAATACGCAATTCCAGCAATTTTTGCGCGGCGAACAGCGACTGCGAATTCGCCGCCATCGCCAGTTGCCCCCACTTATAGCCACTGTCGACGGTGAGAATTTCGCGCTCGACAAAACCCTTGGCGCGCGCCGCCGCGCGGATGCGGTCGGTGGCTTCGAGTGCCAGCAACGGCTCATCGCCAAACACGGTGTAAAGGGGCTTGACCTCGCGGGCAAGCTGCTGCGCGAGCTGCTCGGAAACGAGACGCATGCGCTGAACCTATTGGGCGGGGCGCATCGCCTGCAATTGACGCATCAACTGGCTGACCGCGTCGGATTGCATGTCGCGGTAAAGCAGCGCCTCTTCGGATTCCTTGGATAACGCGTCTTCGTCGCGGTAAGACAAATCGCGGTAGAGCGCGATTTGCGTCGGTGCGCGCAATTCCCGGTTGTCCTTGCCGGCGACGCGGTAGGCCATGTGATAGCGCAGCTGATACTCGCGCACGCGCCCGCCCGCGGACAACGACAAAATGACCTTTTCGCGCGTTTCGCTCAGCAAATGAAACGTCGCTTGCGCTTCCTTGGGAGTATCGACCACGCGCGTGTTGCTGCCCGAACGCACCGCGCGTTTGAACTCCACCGCGAAGGGCGAGGTCGGCGGTGCGTTCACAAACAGCGTTTCGTAAGGCAGGTTGGCCGCGCCCCGCAACTGAAAACCGCAGGCGGCCAGCAGCAGTGCCGCGGCAAGCGCGAGCGCGGCGGGCAATAGCTTGCGAGACATGGCTGACATTTTATGCGCTCTCATGCCGAGACCAAGGTATTTACGTAAGTATTTGATTTAATTGAATATTTTTAAACGACCAGATTAACCAGCCGGCCCGGCACCACGACGAATTTTTTGATCGCTTTATCGCCGATAGCGCGTTTGACATCGGCGTCGCCGAGCGTGATGGCCTCGATGGTTTCATTGTCCGCCTCGCGCGGCACGCGCACGCCGCCGCGTTTTTTGCCGTTGACCTGAACGACCAGTTCGATTTCGTCTTGCGTAAGCGCGCCGGCATCGGGCTCGGGCCACGGCGCGTTGAGGATGTCTTCGCCGTAACCCGCATCGCGCCACAGTTGATGGCAGATATGCGGCGTCATCGGCGACAGTAGCCGCAGCGTGAGCGACAAGCCTTCGCGCACCACCGCTTGTTTTAACGCGGCGTCCGACGCGCTTTTTTGCGCGGCTTCCAGCGCGTTTAGCATTTTCATGCCGGCGGAAGCGACGGTATTGAACTGGTGGCGCGCGATGTCGTAGTTGGCTTGCTTTAACACCGCGTGGATTTCGCGGCGCGTGTCGGCGAGATCGGCGGGGAGCTTGGCGCCTTCAAGCTTGGCGGTGAGCGGCGTGCTCGATTGCGTGAACTCGTAACCAAATGTCCACAGCCGGCGCAAAAAGCGCGCCGAGCCTTCGACGCCGGCGTCGTTCCATTCCAGCGTTTGCTCCGGCGGCGAGGTGAACATCATAAAAAAGCGCGCGATGTCGGCGCCGTATTCCTCCATCAGCGCTTGCGGGTCGACGCCGTTGTTCTTCGACTTGGACATGGTGCCGATGCCGCCGGATTGCACCGGCTGCCCGTCGGCGCGCAGCGCGGCGCCGACGCGGTTGCCTTTGTCGTCGGTTTTGATTTCGACTTCGGCGGGGTTGTAATAGCTAATGCGACCCGTTTCTGGTTTGCGAAAAAAAATCTCGTTCAACACCATGCCTTGTGTAAGCAAGCGCGAAAACGGCTCATCCATTTTCACCAAGCCCAAATCGCGCATCACCTTGGTCCAAAAGCGCGAGTAAAGCAGGTGCAAAATCGCGTGCTCGATGCCGCCGATGTACTGATCGACCGGCAGCCAGTAGTTGACGCGCTCGTCGACCATGCCGCCGGCCTGATTAGTACAAGCGTAGCGCGAGTAGTACCACGACGAATCGACAAAGGTGTCCATGGTGTCGGTTTCGCGCTTCGCCGGTTGACCGCACGTCGGGCACGCCACATTCAAAAAATCCGCGCGTTTGTTGAGCGGATTGCCGCTGCCGTCGGGCACGCAGTCTTCGGGCAGCACCACCGGCAAATCCTTGTCCGGCACCGGCACGTCCCCGCAGGCGCCGCAGTGGATCAGAGGTATCGGCGTGCCCCAATAACGCTGGCGCGAAATGCCCCAGTCGCGTAGACGGTAAAGCGTTTGCTTTTCGCCCAGACCTTTTGCTTGGAGATCGGCGGCGATGGCGTCGACCGCGGCGGTGTAGTTAAGTTTGTCGTACTTGCCGGAGTGGATGCATACGCCGTTTTCTTTATCGGCGTACCATTCTTGCCACGCGTCGATGCTGAAGGTTTTGCCCGTAACGTCGATGACCTGCTTAATCGGCAAGCTGTATTGCTTGGCAAGATAAAAATCGCGCTCATCGTGCGCCGGCACCGCCATCACCGCGCCTTCGCCGTAACTCATCAGCACATAGTTGCCGACCCACACCTCGACTTTTTCGTGGGTCAAGGGATGCTCGACAAAAATGCCCGTCGGCATGCCTTTTTTCTCCATGGTGGCGATGTCGGCTTCCATCACACTGCCGCGTTTGCATTCGTCGATGAAGGCGGCGAGTTTAGGGTTGCTCTTCGCGGCATGCGTGGCGAGCGGATGCTCGGCGGCGACCGCGACGAACGTCACGCCCATGATGGTGTCGGCGCGGGTGGTAAACACCCGTAGCTTTTCGGCTTTACCATCGACCGCGTAAGGGAAGGCAAACCGCACGCCATAAGACTTGCCGATCCAGTTGGCCTGCATGGTGCGCACGCGCTCCGGCCAATCGGGTAGCCCATCGAGCGCAGTTAACAACTCGTCCGCGTATTTCGTGATCGCCAGGTAATAGCCGGGAATCTCGCGCTTTTCAACCACGGCGCCGGTGCGCCAGCCGCGGCCGTCGATGACTTGCTCGTTGGCGAGCACGGTTTGATCGACCGGGTCCCAATTCACCACCTGGGTCTTTTTGTAAGCGATGCCTTTTTCCAGCATGCGTAAAAACAACCACTGGTTCCAGCGATAGTACTCGGGCTTACACGTGGCGAGTTCGCGGCTCCAGTCGATGGCGAAGCCCAGCGACTTTAGCTGCTTTTTCATGTACGCAATGTTGTCGTAGGTCCATTGCGCGGGCGGCACGCTGTTGGCCATGGCGGCGTTCTCGGCGGGCAAACCAAACGCGTCCCAGCCCATGGGCTGCATCACGTTGTAGCCCTTCATGCGGTGATAACGCGTCAACACGTCGCCGATGGTGTAGTTGCGCACGTGCCCCATGTGCAGCTTGCCCGACGGGTACGGGAACATCGACAAGCAGTAATACTTGGGCTTGCCCGGCGCTTCGCGCGCGAGGAACGCTTGGGTGGTTTCCCAATGCGCTTGGGCGTCGCGTTCGATTACGGCGGGATTGTATTTTTGCTCCATGATGCAGAAATTTTTTTAGGCTCTTGATTGCGCCGATTATACCTGCTGGGGCATGCGCTCGATGCCGTATAATCGCGGCAAATTTCTCTCGTGTGCAATGACGCCTGCTTTTTTAAACGGACTTAACGATCAGCAACTCGAAGCGGTGACCTTGCCGCATCAGTCTGCGCTAATTTTGGCCGGCGCCGGCAGCGGCAAAACGCGTGTGCTGACCACGCGCATCGCGTGGCTCATCTCAATCGGTGAAGCGAGCCCGCAGGGGCTATTGGCGGTGACGTTCACCAACAAGGCCGCCAAGGAAATGCTGCTGCGTATTTCCGCCATGCTGCCGATCAACACGCGCGGCATGTGGGTGGGCACCTTTCACGGGCTGTGTAATCGCATGCTGCGCACGCATTATCGCGAGGCGGGGCTGCCGCAGTTCTTCCAAATTCTCGACAGCCAGGATCAGCTGGCGCTGATCAAGCGGTTGATGAAGGCGTCGAACATTGACGAAGATCGCTACCCGCCGCGTCAAGCGCAGTGGTTTATCAACGAGTCGAAAGAAAAGGGCTTGCGCGCGAAGAACGTTGAGCCCTACGACGAATTCACGCGCCGCATGAGCGAGTTTTACGCCGCCTACGACACACAATGCCAGCGCGAAGGCGTGGTGGATTTCGCGGAGCTCTTATTGCGCTCGTGCGAAATGCTCGCCGCCAACGATCCGTTGCGCGAGCATTATCAGCATCGCTTTAAACACCTGCTGGTCGACGAATTTCAGGACACCAACCGCTTGCAATACCGCTGGTTGAAACTGCTGGCCGGCGCGGCGAGTTCGATGTTCGCGGTGGGCGATGACGATCAAAGCATTTATGCGTTTCGCGGCGCCACCAGCGAAAACATGCTGCAGATCCAAAAGGATTTCGCGGTCGAAAAGGTGATCAAGCTGGAGCAAAACTACCGCTCGCACGGCAACATCCTCGATGCGGCTAACGCGTTGATCGGCCACAACCAGCGGCGCCTGGGCAAAAACCTGTGGACATCCGAGAGCAAAGGCGAGCCGCTGCGGGTCTACGAAGCGGCGACCGACCTCGAAGAAGCGGCGTTCATCGTCGAGGAGGTGAAAGCGCTGCGTAACGAAGGCGTGAGCCTCGCCGACATGGCGGTGCTGTATCGCTCCAACGCGCAGTCGCGCGTGCTGGAACACGCGTTGTTCAACGCCTCGGTGTCGTATCGGGTCTATGGCGGTTTGCGCTTTTTCGAGCGCCAGGAAATCAAGCATGCGCTGGCGTACCTGCGCCTGATCGCGCAGCAGGCGGGGAGCGAGGACGACGGCGCGTTGTTGCGGGTGA
>Ga0194132_10002917_pt1 | contig 31234 bp, 23 predicted proteins | sample TA2KigOf80mmetaG_FD_148612 | JGI IMG/M metagenome (GOLD analysis project Ga0194132, IMG submission 148612) | Freshwater microbial communities from Lake Tanganyika, Tanzania - TA2015054 Kigoma Offshore 80m | ecosystem: Environmental > Aquatic > Freshwater > Lake | place: Tanzania: Lake...
TCGCCTTCTTTATGCTTTCGGCCCAAGGGATTCCCCGCCTCTCAGCGATTTCTTCCGGCGAGAAAACACGGAAAAGAACGGCTTTCCAAAAGGAAACACGCCCCGGCGGATTTGCCCAAGAGCGCCGGCGGATTCGACCTGCCCATCGCCATCGGCATGTTGGTCGCGACAGGGCAGCTGCTGCCGGAACATGTCGCCGGCTGGGCGATGGTCGGCGAGCTGGCGCTGGAAGGAAGCGTTCGGCCGGTCAAGGGCGCCCTGTCGATCGCGATGGCGGCCAAAGCCGGTGGGCTCACCCAACTCATCGTGCCGACCGCGAACGGCCGCGAAGCAGCGGTCGTCGAGGGCATCCGCGTCTACGGCGTCAACACGCTCAGCGATGCGGTCGGTCTGCTCACCGGCCAGCTCACGTCGGAGCCGATCAAGGCGCAGATCGACGATCTGTTCAAGAAGCTCAACCACTACGACATCGATTTCGCCGACGTCCGTGGCCAGGACTACGCCAAGCGGGCTCTTGTCGTGGCGGCATCGGGCGGGCATAACGTGCTGATGATTGGTTCGCCGGGCTCGGGCAAGACGATGCTGACGCGGCGGATGCCGACGATTCTGCCGCCGCTGACGCCAAGCGAGAGCCTGGAGACGACGCGTATCTACAGCGCGATGGGGCGACTCTCGCCGGGCGAGGCACTGTTGGCGACCAGGCCCTTTCGCTCGCCGCACCATACGATTTCTGACGCGGGCATGGTTGGCGGCGGCACCATTCCGACGCCGGGCGAGATTTCGCTCGCGCATCACGGCGTTCTCTTCCTCGACGAATTGCCGGAATTCAATCGCCGCAGCCTTGAAGTGCTGCGCCAGCCGCTCGAAGAAGGCAAGGTGACGATCTCACGCGCGCTCAACTCGTCGACCTTCCCCGCCAGCTTTGTCCTGGTGGCGGCGATGAATCCGTGTCCCTGTGGCTACATGGGCGATCCGAAGCGAAGCTGCAAATGTTCGCCGATGCAGATCGAGCGCTACATGGGGCGCATCAGCGGGCCGCTCCTGGATCGCATCGATTTGCACATCGAAGTGCCGTCCGTTCCGTATCAAGAGTTGGCGGCCCGGCACGACGGCACGTCCAGCGCCACGATGCGGACGCAGGTGCAGCAAGCCCGCGACGTGCAGATGCGCCGCTTCGGCGGCGAGGGACAGCGTCTCAATAGCCGCATGAACAGCCGGCAACTTCGCAAGTTCTGCGTACTCGACGCCGAGTGCCAGGGATTGATGCAGAACGCAATGGAGTCGCTTGGCCTGTCGGCGCGGGCGCACGATCGCATTCTCCGCGTCGCCCGCACTATCGCCGACCTTGAAGACGCGCCGGAGATCACGCACGCGCACTTGAGCGAAGCGATCGGCTACCGAAGCCTGGATCGGAAACTGTGGGCGCGGTGAGGATGATTTTTCGTTTAGCGCTCGCATGGTGATAAGCGAGCGCTAAACGAAGACGGGCCGGTTCGACGTCGATGTCAATACGTGGCGAGCCAAGCGCCGCCGCCGGCGATGACGATGGCTACGAGGATCATCGAGGCGCAGCCGCCACCGTCCAGCTCGGCATCGGTGGGCTCGGGTCGGCCTTCGAGTTGAGCCTTGGCGATCGCCAGCATCTTGCGAATGAGGATAACGCCTTCGTGGTCTTCGCCGAGGATATTTCCCAGGCTATTCGCCGTATCCGTGGACGTGGCGTGCATTTTCGCGAGTTGGCCCGGCTCGCCGGAGCGATCCGTCCAGTCCGTGAGGGCGATCAACTTCGCGCTCGCCTTCAGTATCGTCACGCTGGTATTGCGCACTGTGTCGACCGGCGACGGCAGGGCGTCGATCATCTCGGCGAATTGTTTCAGGCGCTTGCTCATGGAACGCTCCGCCGCCCATATCCCAGGGGTTCGCTGCGCTCACGTCAGGGCTTCCGCGTTTTTTTTCCCCGCAATTAGGCCGTGACGAGGGACTTCTTTTGCTTCGGCCCGCGCATCTCGGTCTTGGTAACGCCAAGAATATTGAGGAAGTGGTTGTAGACGTCGCGCATGAAAATCTCTTCGTTGAAGATCTCCAGCTCGCGAATTCGTGCGATGCGCTTTTGGCTTTCGTCCAGGAGATCGTGAATGGCCGGCATCTGAAAGCGATTCAGGGCCAAGCGCAGCGCTTCAAGCGTCGATTCACGGTCGACCTTCAGGAACAACTCCAGGAAAGAGCGAAAGAGACCCGTGTGAGCCGCCTCATCGACGGAGACAAAACTGAGAACTTTTTCCAATGCGGGATCGCCTCCCTTGGCGATGACACGCTGTTTCAGATTGCGGTAGTTGATGAACGTGGCATGCTCTTGCACCATGGCGTAGGCAAGCATGCCCAGCGCGTTGCCGACCGGCAGGTTCCACTCGCGTTCGAAGACTTTGCGCTCCAGGTCGAACATGTATTCTTCGGTGCGATGGCCGGATCGCAACAGCCAATCGGATAGGGCCAGCGAGTGCTTCGATTCTTCGTAGCCCCAGTTGGCGTAAAACCAGGTTCGAGATTTGCTGTGGCGCACGATGGGCAGAACTTTTCCGACGTAGTCCGGCAGGTAAAGCTCGACAGCGCAGAACGTTTCCACGATATCCGCGATCGCCGGATCCAGATTGGGATTGCATTTATCCCAGGGAACATCTTCGCGAATGCGCCATCTCCGCTTGCGCTCAGCGGCGTCGAAGAAGTCACGGTAGATGCGCCAGAGCGAGCCCTCGACTTCGTACGAAGCCAGTTGTTTCGTATCAGCCATGTGAAAGCAGCGTCTCGTGAGAAGAAGCGAAAAAAAGTGTCGTCCGTAACTACCGGAGATCCCACTTACTTGCTGGATAGGATAATATTATCCAATTTGAACGAACTGGCCAGCTTCGGCATTCCCTTACACGGACGGCGGTTCCGCCCCTACATCCGGCACGACCGATTCCCTCGGTAACTGGTAAAAGATCACGCAAAGATACGCGGAGAGAACCGCCGCGAAAAAACACCAGACTGAAATGAAGGCATACTCGAATAGTAGCGCCGTGACCAGAGCCGACGCGCCCAGCACCAGACCCGGTATGCGGCCGAAGTTCGCCGATCCGAGCACCATCGGCAATGCTACGGACAGGAAGTAAAGCACTCGGAGCACTCCTTTCGGCACGTAGGAGTGCACCGGCAACGCGTCGACCGCATAGTCGATCGAATGGTGCGTCACGCGCGCTTCAAACGCAACCGCCCCGGTGACAAGTGGAAAGTACAGAATCCAAAACCAGACCAAGCAGATCACGCTCATCGCAGCGAAGATCGATCTTCGAATCGGTTCGGGCTCCATCATCGTGGCCAAGATCGGGAACCAGGTAGGCCAGAACGCCAGCGCGAAGAACAGAAACACCAACGACCAGAGGTGCATCTGAGCCGTGTCGCCGTGCTCGATGGCATGCCAGACAAACCCTTCGCTGATTTGCTGCAGTCCAACAACGAGCGGCACCGCGGCGAGTCCAAGATAACCCGGCTTCTTCAGCGCAGCCGACCAAAGGCAGAACATGCCCGCCGGTATCAAGGGGGCGCCAATGGCAAAACTTGCGGTTGCAGAAAAACACACGAGAGAATGCCCTCAGCCCGATTCGACTGTCTGAGCCTGAGCGCCAATGTAGCGGCGAGCTGCCAGCTTACCGGGACCTTGGCACATGCTCGCATCTTGTGCCTACGGTGAGTTAACGCACGATCACGACATAATCGGTCGGAGGCGAGTTGAACAGCTTGCCGGAATCGCCGCCGGGCGCGATGTGGACCGTCGCTGCCTTTCCGCCGGTCCGCTGCACGGCGCGATTCGGAATGCCAAAGCCCAGGTCGATGTGCCCGCTGCCGGCGAGCACCACCATGCGGCGAAGATTCCTCGAGGTCTGAAACATGGCTGCGCTGGCGCCCATGTACTCATCCCACGTCGTCATCACTTGATAGGATCGCTCTTTCTGATCCTCGCTGACCTTCGTATTGCCATGCATCTTGGCAAGCGTTTCGTACCAGTAATCGCGATGGACCTTGACGTGATAGTCGATCGGGCCGAGCGTTTTCTTGTCTTCGTCGCTCAGGCTCTTGTAGCCGCCCTTGGAGATCTTGGCCGTCATCTCCCTGGCAACGTTAAGCGCGGCGAGCGGTACGCTGTTGCGGCGGCAGAAGTCGACGATCGGCTGATAGAGCGACCAGTGGAAGCCCCAACGCGTGCGATACTCAGTGTGCTTGAGCATTTCATCCTCGCTTAGGTCGCCGCGGATGAACTGGTCGAGGAACGTCTGATACGGGCGTTGGAACATCTCCATGCCCACGCCGAGCCGAGCGTCGCGGGCATGCAGCGCCTTGATGATCTGAAGTTGAACGCGATGGCACAGAACGTTGTCGTGCGATTCGCCGATGCAAATCATGTCAGCGTTCAGCAATCGATCGGTCAACTCTCCAAAGGTAATCTGGCGGCGCTCTTTGGCGCTGTAGACAACGAGCGTCGGTTCGCCTTCAAGGCGATCGAAGGCGGCGCGATAAGCGGGCTCGTTCGGGGCTTCGATAACCGAGACCCGTGTGCCGGCAACGTGGACGCGTTCGACGGGGCGTTTGTCGCTGGGCGACTTGGCACTCACGTGGGCTTCGTAGGCTTTGCGAAAGCGATCGGCATGATCGGCGGTGTCAAAGGCAAGCTGCCAGGCCTTGACGGCGCCGTCTTCCGCGACGCGATCTCCGATCCATCCGCCGGCGGCGCTAATCGCCAGCGAGCGGGCGATTTCGTCTTTGCCGAGCAACTCGATCAACCCAAACGCGCCGACCGACCGGCCCGGTCCGAGATCGATGGTGTGGGCGGCCGGATTGAGAATCGCCGCCGTCGTGCGCGGCGGAAATCTGTAGCGCATGTCGACAGCCGCCCAGCCACTGTTTTTCTTGGTTGTATTCTTGTCCTTAATCCCTTTCACGTAACGTGCACCGAGCCCGTAGAGAAACGCATTGCGCAGGTTCTTGGCTTTCTCCAGCGAGGTTTTCAGCATCATCTCGACTTTGGGCTGCTCCTTCTTGAGCACCTCGATCATCGTGAAAGTCGCGTCGCCTTCGATGAGGGCTGCCATGGCAAGTTCGGCGTCGGTGCCGAAGGTCTCTTGGTGCAGCTTGGCTAGTCCGAAATGTTGATCTTGCAGGGCGTGGACCATTTCGTGAATGAGGACGCCTCGCTCGTAGTTGCCGGCGATGTCGTCATACAGGTAAAGCGTTTTTTCTTTGATGTCGTAGTAGCCTTGCACACCCTTGGCGCCGGCTTTGGGCCTGGCGATGACCTTGGCGGCCACCGGGTTCTTGAATGCGAGGCCGCGCACCTCCGCGATTTCCTTCTCAAGTTGCCGCAGCGTCGCCTCGACGATCTTGATCTTCTCCGGCGCCTGGGCCTGAACGAAAGCCGTCGTAAGCAGGCAAGCGAAAGCAGCGGCGATGAATCGGCAACGTGTCATGGGGAGTCCAATGGAAGATTAGGCGACGGCAGGGTTGTTCCTGGGGTCATGATATCAACGGTGGATCGTTGGACACAGGTCCAGTCACTTCGTTTAGCGTCCGCGTGGCGCTAGTGCCCTGTCCAGACTAAATTTTCGAGTTGGTCGATTGGAGTGTGGACTTCAGTCCACACGATTAGGCGGCTCCCGGAGCTACTCCGCGTGGACTGAAGTCCACGCTACAATACTCTCCTACCCGAGAATTTAGTCTGGACGACGCACTAGGAAGCTTTTTCAAAACCCGCGTGGCCTACCATTCCAATGGTGTGGAACCCGCGAAAATCACACGATTGGAATCGAATTCCACGGGTTTTGAAACAGCTTCTAAGTGAGGAGATGATCACGTCTGCGTCGCAAGGGCGATCGCATACGCACAGCCGTCGAGAAACTCATCGAGATCGGCGTACTCCTTGATCGTGTGCACATCGTGCTGGCCGGCGCCGAAGGTGATGGTGGGGATGCCAAGACGTGTCAGCCAGTTCGCGTCGAGCCCGCCGTTGGCGACCTGCAGCGTCGGCTTCCAGCCAAGTCCTTCGGCCACGCTCTGTGCGGCTTTCACTACTGGGCTGTGATCCTTCAGGCGGAAAGGGTAGTAAGCTCGAAAGGTCGAGAACTTCACCTTGGCCGACTTGCCCTTGTCGTCGCGCACTTGCTTGGCGGCCTGTTTGAACGCCTGCCGATAAGCCGATGAGATCGCGCTGATGAACCGAGCGTCATGGCTACGTGACTCGCCGAGGACTCGGACATAATCGGTGACGACGTTGGTCGCCTGGCCCGCAGCTCTGCCGTTCGCATCGCCGACCGGACCGACATTGGACGTTCCCTCTTTGCCATGCTTCTGAATCTTGCCGAACCAGCCGTGTTGATGGATCGAGGCCAAGGCATGAGAAGCAACGATGGTCGCCGAGATGCCTCGCTCCGGATGAACGCCTGCGTGTGACGCCTTGCCGAAGATCTCGACCTCCCAGCGATCGGCGCCGACGGCGCCGAGCGTGATCGTTTGTGCGGATCCGCCGTCGATGTTGAATCCCATGACGGGATGCCCCAGGTCGGCGGGCTTGACGGTGCGGGCGCCCCAGAGTCCGCTTTCCTCGCGCACTGTGTACAAAACGGTCATCGGCCCGTGCGGCAAGCTACGGGTCAAGATTTCCGCGATCATCGTGACCAGAGCGGCAACGCCGGTGCGATTATCGCCGCCCAGCGCTGTCTTGCCCTGCGGCACGACGCGGTTGCCCTTGCGCATCGGCACTGCCCCGGCACAGAGCGGAACAGTGTCGAGATGGGTCGAAAACAATCGCCGCGGCCCCGGCTTCGTGCCCGGCAACGTCACGATCAGGTTGCCGGTTTGCGTCGGCACGGGGATCCGGGCGTTGGCGTCGTCGAAATGTATCGCCGACTGCGGGACGCCGGCCTCGCGAAGCGCCCGGACGACTTCCTCGCCGATCGCCTTTTCCTGGCCCGTGACGCCCTCAACGGAAAGAAACCGCATGAGACGCGTGATGGCTTTTTCTTTGTCCATAGTCTGTAGTCCGTAGCCCGTGGTTCGTAGTAGATCATGATATTGGACGGCTGCACCACTTTGCCATCGACTAGAAGCTGCGGACCACGAGCCAAGGACCACGGAGGGTGCACGACACGGTCTGCGCGGCCCCTTTTGGGAGGGCGAGGCTCCTGCCGAGCCGGAAGCGTCAGCATAGTATTGTCAACTCGGATTATTTGCGGGCTCGCGGCTCGGCAGGAGCCTCGCCCTCCCGTGCCGTTTGCAAACCATGTCGTGCACCCGACTACGGACCTAGGGACTACCGAGAAACTTCGTCTCGACTCAGTTTCGGGGTTTGGTTAGACTGTGGGCGATTGGAAAGATGATGGTGCGTTCCGTCCGTGCCGGGCGAGCGCTAAACGAAGAAAAGGCGTTGAGGAGATAACATGCTGAAGCACACGGGCCGGACGGTGATGGGGGCGATATTCCTGGTGTGGGTTGGGCTGGCGTCGGGGCAAACGCTGCAGGTTCCGATGCCGAAGGTTGAGCCACCGCCGGCGCGGGACGTAATAGCGGCTCGCGTTAACGGACAGGCGATCCCGGAATTGGCCGTCTATCGGGGTTGCATGCGCGTTCCGCCACAACGGCGAGAGGATGCTCGCAAGGACGTGCTCAACTTCCTTATCGACAACACCATTGTCGATCAATACCTCCTGCAACTCAAGATCTCCGTTGATGCCAAGGAAGTCGATGAACACGTCGAAAAAATCAAGAAGGAGGCAGCCGACGAAAAGAAGAACCTGAAGGATGTGCTCAACGAGTTGATGATTACCGAAGAGGAGTTGCGCATCGAGTTGGCAAGCGCTCTGCGGTGGGACAAATTCGTGTTACAGCAGGGGACGGACAAGGCGCTCAACGATTTTTTCAAAGCCAATATTGAAATGTTCAACGGAAGCAAAGTCCACGCTCGGCACATACTCGTTCCTGTGGTCGATGGAAAGAAGGAGGCTGCGCAGATCAAGCTTGCGGTGCTGAAGAAAGAGATCGAAGACGAGGTCGCGCAAGCGCTGGCCAAGGTGCCTCCGACAGCCGACGCAATCACCCGCGAAAAGGAACGGGCCAAGGTCCTAGAAAAAGCGTTCTCCGATCGGGCGGTCAAGCACTCGACCTGTCCGTCGTCGAAGGAAGGCGGAGACCTTGGCCTCTTCCCGCGCGCCGGCGCCATGGTTGAGCCGTTCGCCCGGGCTGCATTCGCTCTGAAACCCTTCCAGATGAGTGACCCGGTCGCCACCGAGTTCGGCTATCACCTCATCCTCAACGTCGATTACAAGACGGGCAAGGAAGTGAGGTTCGAAGACAAGCCGGTGAAGGCGTTTGTCCAGGAAGTCTACGGCGAACGCCTGCGCGAAGCCGTGCTGACCGCGTACCGAGGGAAATCGAAGATCGAGATCTTCGAACGGGCCAAGAAGTAACTGTTTTCGTTTAGCGCTCGCCCGGTGCCGGGCGAGCGCTAAACGCAAGCCATCACGGATACAACCCGCGGCGTTTCTTTTCCTTGGCCACCTTCTGCACGCCGAGGCTCATGGCGGCCAGTCGCATCGGAATCTTCTTTTCTTTCGCCAGGCTGCGAACCTGGTGGAACGCTTTCAGCATCAATTGCTCCAGCTTCTGATTGACCTGGGCTTCGTCCCAGAAGAACTGCTGCATATCCTGAACCCACTCGAAGTACGACACCGTCACGCCGCCGGCGTTGCAAAGCACATCGGGAATGATGAAGAGATCTGTCGCCTTCAGAATCTCATCAGCTTCAGGGGTCGTCGGGCCGTTGGCGGCTTCCGCGAGAATTCGGCATTTTAGTTTGCCGGCGTTCGTCTCGGTGATTTGCCTCTCCAGCGCCGCCGGCACAAGTACGGTACACGAAATGGTCAGAAGGTCGTCGGGGTCGATCTCGCGAGCGCCGGGGAATTCCTTCAGCAGCTTCCCGTCGCCGACGTGCTTGAGCAACGCAGGAACGTCGATCCCCGCGGCGTTGGCGATGGCGCCGTAGCGATCGCCGACGGCGACTATCTTGACGCCGCGCAACGCCAACTCCTGGCACGTGACCGATCCAACGTTGCCAAAGCCTTGCACGACTGCCGTGGCGTTGGCGGGACTGATGCCGATCTCTTGCAGTGCCTGCATGATGCAATAGACAACCCCGCGACCCGTGGCTTCGCGGCGTCCGACGCAGCCGCCCAGTTCGATCGGTTTTCCTGTGACAATTTCGGGACAGGCGTAGCCAACCGACATGCTGTACGTATCCATGAGCCAGGCCATGGTCTGCTCGTCAGTGCCCAAGTCCGGAGCGGGCACATCCATGCGTGGACCAATGATCGGCAAGATCTCCTCGGTGAAACGCCGCGTCAGGCGTTCCTTCTCGCCGATGGAGAGTTTATCGGGGTCGCAGGCGATGCCCCCCTTGGCGCCGCCGAACGGCAGGTTCATGATGGCGCATTTCCATGTCATCCACATGGCCAATGCGGCTACCTCGCCCAGATCGACGCTGGGATGATAGCGCAGTCCGCCTTTCGACGGCCCGCTAGTGAGGCTGTGCTGCACGCGATAGCCGATGAACGTATGCGTCTTGCCGTCGTCCATGCGAATCGGCACCGCGGCGATCATGGCCCGCTTCGGCTTGCTCAGACGTTCCAGAATGTTTTGATCAAGATGAATGTGCTCGGCTACGGAAAGCAGTTGCAGCACTGCCATCTGATAGGTCGGCGATTCGCCGTACACGGGCTTGGGAAGGTTCTTGTGGTTGGCATCCATGTCAGAGTTTCCATCGGGAGAGAAATGGTCCATGTTCTCGGCAATGCCGAGCGTTTCTTGCGTCACCTGAACTTCGAGTGCGCACGCGGCATTCACGTCATACAGATGCTAGGAGGTCCCGCCAGCTCTTGACGTCAACGATCCCTTCCAGCAATAACTCAAGTCGCCCGACGTTGGTGACGGAGTCGAGGTGGGCGCGGATTTCGCCGCCTGGCTCGCCCAAGAGTTTGCGGCCGAGGCGGAGAATCATCGCCTTCAGTTCTTCGAGTCGTCCTTCTTGACGTCCTTCTTCACGTCCTTCTTCCAGGATCGCGATAAAGGTGGCTGAATCACGCATGGCTCGCACTCCATGAAAATACTCACGGGCTTTGTCATTCGACACACGCAATCCCGTTAAAAGGAATGACGCGGTCAGCAGATGGCGCATCTGATCGGGCGCAGTCTCTCGGTTCAATCGATCGATAATCCGGGCAACGATGGCGGCCAACCCTGTGTCGAGATCGATGCCGGCAGGAAGTTTGCCCAGCGTGGCGAGCGGCAGAGCGCCGACATCTCCTTCCAGCAGTTCCTCGACCGGCCGTTCCCACAGGCGAACGACTTCGTACCGAAAGTCCATCTTACCACGATCCGGCCGCGGCGCATAGGTCACCAATCCATGCAGATTTGGATGATCCGCCTTCGGTCTGAGCAGCACAATCAAGCTGTGCACCGGAACAAGGTACTGCCGATGCAAAAGCGCATTGTAAACTGCGAGATCGACATGTTTGGTGGCCGAGTTGCTGGATTGAAAGTCCAGATGCACAATCTACTTCACGGGCTCACCGAGCCCGAACACCAAATCCGCGGAAGTGGTGTTACCGTGGATAGATCGACGTTGAGCAGGGAGATCGGCACGTCCGGCGGCGAGTCAAACGCCGACAGCAATCCGCGGGGTTGGCTTGTCCCAGATCCTTCAGTGTAGCGTCGAATCGCAAGGGCATCGCGTCACTCCACGGTACAACTCGCGCGCAAACCCCGGTCGTAATCAGGATAGGAGAGTTCGACCGTCAATTCCTCCTTCATGCGACGATTGTTGATGCGGCGATGCGCCTTCTCGTGCGGCGGCATCAGATCGCCGGAGGGCGTTACGAAGCGCGGCTCCGACGCGCCCAGCAAGCGCGCCAATGTTGCGTAAAAGTAACGCCGTCGCACCGGATGATCGTCGCACACGTTGTAGACGCGGCCCGCTCTGGCGTGTTTCTCGGCCGACAGGATCGCTTGCACGCCGTCGTCGACGTGAATCAGATTCAGCCATTTGTCGGCGTCGCCCACTATCGGCTCCCCACGCTCGATCGCCCTTTGTCGCAGCAACCGTCCGGGTCCATAGATGCCAGCGAAACGGAGGATGGTTGCTAAGCCACTGGCAGCGAGGATATTCTCCGCCTCGAGCACAATCTGACCTGACGGTTCCAAGGGTTGAGTCGGCGAATCCTCATCGACCCAGCCGCCGTCGGTTTGACCGTACACGCTCGAACTGCTGATGTAGATGAATCGCTCCGGCGGAGGCAGATGTGCAAGCACATTTCGCAGTCCGTCAACATACACGGCCCGCATCGTTGCGCCGCTGGAGCGATCGAACCCAATCGCATAGACCACGGTATCGACGCGTGGCAAGCGCTGTAAGCTTCCTGGCTTGAGCACATCACAAACGATCGGTTCAACGCCCGGCAATGCTAGATGAGTTGGGTCGCGCGTCGTGCCGAACACCTGTCGGCCTTCGCGCAGCCACGGGGCCGCCAGACGCGATCCGAGGTAGCCACAGCCGATGATCAACGCGGAAGACATCGAAACACCAAGAATTGGTTAGCCCACAACGGGGAGCCGGGCTGTTGGCGCGCATAACCCGCCCGCGTCCAAGACGCGCGGCTAGACTGGTTCGGGTTCAACGTTCAAACCTAACTCCGCCAGTCGCGTCAGGAGCAGGGCCACATTTTCTTCCGCGACCACCAATGCCGTCGGACCAAGGCGCTCAGCGATCAGATCGCGCGTCGCCGGCCACTGTTGGAGACCATCGGCCAGGGCGTCACTGTCGACTCGCAACACCAGCAAGCGACGCAACTGGGCCGGCGGCGCGTCAGGGCCCGTTGTCAGTAGGGCGGCCGCCGACGTGATGGGCAAGCCAGTCCGTTGCACGAACCAGGTCTGCAGATTCGTCAGCGACAGGCCGTGCTGCCTCGCTGCCAAAACGGATACCGGCGTCAACTGAAAATACCGCTTTCCCGGCGATCCCGTCTGGTCGATAGGCGTGGCGAATCGAAGCAACTCCGTTTCCAGGAGCAGATCGGATCGCGCCAGATCAACGCTCAGCGTCACGCCGTCCGGCTCGACATCCACGCAGCGTTCCGGAGGCAGCGTGTAGTCGCGCGTGCCGGTCAGACGAAAGTGTTTGTAGTCGATGTCGTTTTCCCGGGCCACGATCGCGAGCCGGTCCGTCAAGCGGTTTGCCGGCAGTCCGCGGGCGATGGCCTCGGTCATATCCGCTGCCGACGCAAACTCAAAGATGGCGCCGGCGGCATATACGCTGATCCGTTCGCGCTTGTTCGACCAGGTCCTGAGCGAATCGAGCACGGCGGTCGGCAACGCCTTCATGCCGTGGCTCTCCAAGAGCTGCACGATGCTCGACAGTGATTCGCCCATCTCGAGCGCCCGGTAAACGCTGCTCGGCTCCAATTGCAACGTGCACGCGGGACCGAGCCCTTTCCAGGTTGCGATCTTGCTCATGCTGGCGATCAGGCTTGGCGTCAAGCCTTGCCGATAGGCTAGCATCTCCAGGTTCGGCTGCACGAGGAGCGTTTGCTTGAACTGAGGCGCCGTCGGCGGCTGATCGCTCAAGCCCAGCGCCCAGCAGCCGAGCGGCGAGAGACGGACGAGCCAACCCGCGTCGGATTTCGTCGCTTGCACCAGTCGCAGCGAATAGGCGATGCCGAGCAGAAAGCTCGCGATTCCGGTGGGCGACGACGGCTTGCCCTGCCAGTACGGATGGCGTGACCCGACGATCTGCTCGATGACGACTGGGTCGGCCCAGGCTTTTTCCGGGAGCCGAGCCAAGAGCGCCATCGCAAGAAGACAGGCCGACGGGTAGGGATTTCCGGGCGTCGCCAAGGGCGCCTGGCCGGTGGCCGGATTCCACCCAGACAGGTGCGGAAGCGCCGCCCAAAAATTGCCGAGCAGCGCCGGCAGCGCGTTGGACCAGGCGGACGGGAAATCCCCCGCGCGGAGCTCCGCTTGCTCGGAACGCAGTAGACCCGACGCCAATGCCAGCGCCGCCGCGAAGAAACCCGGATCGGGAACCTCCGCCAGGACATCGGTCGGCACGCCGCTCAGGAGCGGCTCGGCTTCGAGACGATCGGAATCGCGCTTGAAGAACCCGCCCTGTTGTGTGCGCCGCAGCGGCGTGCCCAAAGCCTGCTGCCACAACACCGCCATCCGCAGCGGCCAGTCCAGCCCGTCGCCTTCATGCACCGCTGAGTTCGGCGGCATCGTCACGCTCGGACACTCGATGCCAAGGTCTTCGCGTAAAACGCGCCGTGTCACCACAGGCGACGCCAGCACCATCGGCATCGGCTCCGATCGGCCAAGCCACACTGAAAAATCTCGGAGCCGACCTCGGCCCGTGTGTTTATCCTCCGGCGGCTTTTCGCCGAATGGATACAACTCGGGCAATAGCAGGCCCGATTCGAGGAGCGTCAGCAGCGGCGCCAGGCCGTCTGCGGCGCCCAGGGCTGTCAGAATCTCGACGAGCGATCCGACCGGCCAGCGCGGTTGCCGGCTTTGAGCGATGAGCGACAGAAGGCGTCGGCACGCGGACGGCATCTCCTTCAGTCGCCGATCGACCATCGCGAGATTGTCGAACGCCGACACGATGCGATCAAGCAGTTCCGCGACGGGCCATTGATTGCGCGGTTTGCAGAGCTTGTGCGCCACCTGACGCAGCAGCGCATCATCGTAGCGCTTGAGCGTATGGCGGAGGTGAAAAGTCCAGCGTTCGTTCGTTCCGATGGTCATGAAAAACCGAAAACCGTTTTTCCCAGCCTCATGGAGGCAGGCCACCAGGGCGTCCGCCCGGGTCTACGACACGGGGCTAAACGCCCTACAGCACCGACGGCGTGTGCCCCAGACGGCGCAACTCCTGCACGACCGCGTCAACGCGGCCCGCACGGACTAAGAGCACGCGGTCCGACAATCGGCCGACGATGTCCGCCGCCAGCTTCTTGTGCGCGAGCAATTCCTCGGCCAGGAGCGCATCTTCGGTCAGCACCAAGGCGACATTGCGATGCAGCTTGACGGGAATGCGCGTCGGAGCTTTTTCGATCATGAGACCTCGACCTCGCGCTCGACGTTCGACGCCGATTTGCCGGCGAGCAGATCGCCGCCGTCGACGATGCCGTAGCTGTAGCCTTGCTCGGTGAGGAACATTTGCCGATGGTGGGCGAAATCGAGCTCGCGCGTATCGCGCGTGACGAGAGTGAAGAAGTGGGCCGACTCGCCGTCGGCCTTGGGGCGGAGGATGCGACCGAGCCGCTGTGCCTCTTCTTGCCGCGAGCCGAAGGTTCCGGACACCTGGATGAGGATCTGGGCGTCGGGCAGGTCGATAGCGAAGTTGCCGACTTTGGAGAGGATGAGCCGCTTGATCTCGCCGCGGCGGAACTTGCCGTACAGGTCTTCTCGCGTCGCGTTGTCGGTGGCGCCGGTGATGAGCGGGATGTCGAGGCGCCGATGCAAACTGCGCAGCTGCTTGAGATATTGCCCAATGATCAGAATGTTCTTGTCGTCGTTGAGTTCCATCAGGCGTTCGACGAGATCTTCTTTGGCCGGGTTCTCGCTGGCGATGCGATACTTGTGGCGCCACTCGCTGACGGCATATTCCATGCGCAACTCGTCCGGCAGCGCGACGCGCACCTCGGTGCAACTCGCCTCCGCGATCCAGCCTTTCGATTCGAGTTCGCGCCACGGCACGTCGTACTTCTTCGGCCCGATCAGGCTGAAGACGTCCCCCTCCCGGCCGTCCTCGCGAATCAACGTCGCGGTCAGACCCAAACGGCGTCGCGCTTGAATCTGTGCGGTGACGCGAAACACCGGCGCGGGCAAGAGATGGACCTCGTCATAGATGATCAAACCCCAGTCGCGCTGGTCGAAGATCTTGAAGTGCGGGAAGTCCTCTTTCTTGTCGGGCCGATGGGTCAGGATTTGGTACGTCGCCACGGTGACCGGGCCGATGGTCTTCACCTCGCCGGAGTACTCGCAGACGTCGGACTCGGTGAGGTCGGTGCGATCGAGGATTTCGCGAATCCACTGCTTGACGGCGGTGATGCTGGTGGTGAGGATGAGCGTCGATTTTTGCATGAGAGCCATGGCGGCGATGCCGACGATGGTCTTGCCCGCGCCGCAGGGCAGCACGATGACGCCGCTGCCGCCGCGCACATCGCCGCCGGCGTAAAAAACGTCGGCCGCGTCGCGCTGATAATCGCGCACATGAAACGGAAGCCCAGCGCGCGTCACGCTGCGCACATGGATCGGCAAGTCCGCACCGGCAGTGTATCCTGCCAGATCCTCCGCCGGGTAGCCGATCGTGATCAACGCTTGCTTCAAGACGCCGCGAAAGCCCGGCTCGATCTCGAAGCTCTTCGCATCCAGTCGAACGCCCAGGTAGGCGCGCAACTTCGGCTGTCGGGCTAGCTCTTCCAGGAGCGGCTTGTCGGCACAGACCAGCTTCAGCTTCTCGCCATGCTTGACAAGCTTGACCCGGCCATAGCGTTCGACTCGCTCCGAAATCTCGGTCAGCAAGTTCATCGGCACAGGGAACTTGCTGTATTTCCGCAAGACGACGATCATGTCGTCCGCCGTCAGCCCGGCGGCCGCGGCGTTCCAGAGCGACAGGTCGCTCAGTCGGTAGGTATGAATGTGCTCCGGAGATTTTTCGAGTTCGGCGAAGGGGGCCAAGGCGTCGCGAGCCTCGGCGTATCTCGGATTATCGACTTCGACCAAAACCGTCCTATCTCCTTGCACGATAAGCGGATTGGTCGGATCATAGTGCAGTCCATCACTCATGCAACATCCTCGGGATGGGGTGGCAATGTTCCGCGCGGAACATTCGTTCACGCCCCGGGCGCTCGGCTCAATGCCGAAAATGGCAATGTATTGCTTTGGAGAGATGGTTGCAAGGCGAAGTCGCCCCGTTTGCCGCTCGCGGCTTCGCGCTCGCGTGGCGCCCAGCGAACGCAAAGCCGCAAGCGGAAAAGACGATCCTTAACGCACGTGAAGCAACTCGACTTCGAAGATAAGGGTCGCGTTGGGGGGAATGCTGTCGCCGGCGCCGCGTTCGCCGTAGCCCAACTCAGGTGGAATGATGAGTTTGCGTTTGCCGCCGACTTTCATGCCAGCCACGCCTTCGTCCCAACCGGCGATGACCTTGCCTTGACCGAGCGGGAACGAGAATGGCCGCGTGCGACTGAGGTTGGAGTCGAATCGCTTGCCGTTCATCAGCGTGCCAATGTAGAGCACCTCGACGAGATCGCCTTTCTTGGCTTCATCGCCGTCGCCGACCTTGATGTCGAGATACTTCAGCCCGGAGGGTCTCTTGACGAGGTTGGGGTTCTCGAGATCGGGGTCTTTTTTGCCTTCGCCGTCGCAGGCGGTCAGAGTGATGAGGGCCACGAATACGCTGACATGCAAGACAATTCTCATGAATTCGACCTCAGTGCGATTGAAAAGATCCACACATGTTTCCGCCCACACGGCGCAATGCGAGCGCTAATCGAAGTAATGCTGGCTCAATGCTGCAACAAGAACTCGCGCGTGTTCAAGAGGCTCCACATCACGCCGCGTAGGCCGTCGCCTTCGGTTGCCGACTCGCGGATGTACTTCAAGCACGCTTCGCGTTCGGCGGGGCTCGGCGGCCGGCTTACCGTAAGCAGGAAGACTTCCGCGATGCGCTGATCGTTGTCCGTGTGCGCTTTCAGGATGCGGACGACATGCCCCTTGTCGTCGGCGATCTTCTGCCGGATGCGCGGGTGGTTCGCAACGGCCAGCACCTGCAACACCGACGCATTCGAGTCGCGTTCGCAATCGCACTGCACGCCGCTGTTTCGCTGCGGCCGTCCGAACTGCTCCAGCATGAACGTCACGAAGGCGTTGCGAGGGGCGTACGGAATCTCGACCGTCTTCCACTCCGGCTTCCAGTGGTAGTACTTCATGTCCATGTCTTCGCCAACGCCGGTCGCCTGGTTGAGCGCGTCGACCAGCACCTCCGCCGGCAGCCGGCGATAGTAGAAGTACGCGTAGTTCGAACGATCGGTGCGATTGGCCGCCAAGGCCTGGCTGCTCGTCTGATATGTCCTGCTGGTCAGAATCGCCCGATGCAGCCATTTCAGATCGTACTTGTTCTTGACGAACTCCCGGCACAATTCATCGAGCAGTTCCGGGTGCGTCGGCGGATTGAGCGGCGACAGGTGATCGGGCGGATCGACGATGCCGCGCCCGAAGTAATGCGCCCAGACGCGATTGACGATTGCCTTGGCGAAGAACGGATTGTCCGGCCGGCGCATCCAGGCAACGACGATGCCGCGCGGGTCTTGCTCCTTGGGCACGTCAATGTTCTTGGTTTCCGCGAGTAAGCGGTAGGTGCGCGATTCCTGCGTGCCGAGCGGGCTGGTGACCTTCGCGGCGGTGTCCTTGGTCGGGACAAGGTGCATGGTCTCCGCGTGCATCAGTCGGCGGCCGATCTCCGGCAACACCTTGCTGCGACGGTCGAGCGCGTTAATCTCCTGTTGCAGCTTCTTGACCTCGTCCGACTTGGTGTCGAGTTTCTTTAGCTTCGTGTCGCGCAGCATCTTGGCTTGGTCGCCGAGCTTCTTGGCCTCGCTGTTGAGGTTCTTGACATACGCGGCGACTTCGGGGAACCGCTTCTCGTTATCCCCCTGAAAGCCCGGCTGACGGACGTGCATGAAGAAGTTGGCGAAGCTCAAGAGGTCGTCCTGCTGCCAAATATCATGCGGATGGCGATGACACTGAGCGCATTCGAGACGCAGACCGAGGAACGCGTGAGCGATCTGCAGCGTGCCCGAAACGCCGGCCGACGCGCGGCGCTGCCAATAAAGATCGAGCGTCTTGCGCTTGGCGTAGAGCGTGATGTCGGTGCGAGGCGTCGCGTAGCCCTCGTTGGTTTCTACGACCTCCTTGCCCCAGGTGTCGATGCTTTTTCCCTCTCGGCTCGTCGCGGTCAGGATGCGTTCGACGAACTCGTCATACGGCGTGTTTTCTTCGAGGCGAGCCCGAATCCACTGCTGGAAGCGCGGCGCGTCCTGCTCCTGGCTCATGCCATCGGCGTAGACGCCATAGTCGCTGGCGTTCAAGATGTCACAGAACTTCAACGTCCATAAGGCAGCGTAGCCCGGACGGTTGAGCAGTTCATCGATCTTGCGCGCTCGCTTGTCGGCGCTCTTGTCGGAAAGGAAAGCTCGAATCTCGTCGGGCGTCGGCAACTCACCGGTCACATCCAGAGTCACGCGGCGAAGAAACGTCGTCTCGTCGGCAAGCGGCGACGGCGGCACGTTCAAGCGCTTGAGCTTGCTGATGACATGTTTGTCGATGAAGTTGCTCGGCGTGTATTCAGGAAACGGATCATTGCCGGGCCGCGGGACGAGCACGGATGCAATGGCCGGCGTTGCACGATAACGAACGATGACGGCGGCGTCGCCCGCGCCTTTGATGTGCACCTGCCCGTCCGCTTCGACGACGGCGACGTGCTTATCGAGCGTTTCATACGAACAGAGTGCGCTGACGTCTTCGCGGGCGCCGTCAGCAAACGTCGCGTCAACCTTGAGCCGATAGCGCTCACCGATCTTCGCAGAATGCTCGGCGGGACTTACGCGAAGTTGAACGAGGCGCGCTGGCCCGGCTGCATCGAGCAGGGCGCCGGCGGCGATCCAAGCACGCAGTAGCTTGTACTCAGGCGAGTCGGCGCTCATGCGCTTGCCGCCGACGTGTGGCAAGTCGCCGGTAGCCTTGCGCAAGAGCAAACTGGCGTCGGGGTCTTGCTGATTGAGGCGGCGACCACTGAACTCGCGGGTGAGGCGCGCATGGTCCAGAGCAGGGTCGGCGCCGAAGAGGGTGAGGCGAAAGCCGTTCTGTCCCTGCACGGCCCCGTGACAGGCGCCGCCGTTGCAGCCGAGCTTGCTGAACACCGCTGTCACGTGCCGATGGTAGCTCGGCGCGTCGTTGACCTGGGCGCTCGCCGTCGCCGTGACAAGGAAGAGACCCAGCAGAGAGAATATCGAGCGGTGCATCATGACGCGACCTCGGCCAGGAATGCGTGGCAGGCGGGTGATGAAATGCTACGCGAAAAACGCTGCATGTGCAATGGGATTCGCCTGGGCCCATGCGGTCGCGGCTCGTATTCCTGGCCGGGTAGATTCCGACGCATAAGATGCTCGCAACGAGCCAGTACCTCTCTGATTCCTCATGCTGCGAGAGTAACTATGCACCGACTCATTATCGTCTTGGTTCTGTCCGGAGTCTGCTTGACTGCACATGCCGGTGACGACGTGCAGAATGAACTCAAGAAGTTTCACGGCAAGTGGGAGGCGCTGGCAGCTCATGGCTTCGACGGCAAGGTGGCCACCGATGTCGAACTACAGCTTTCGAGCCTTGAGGTCGACGGCGACAAGTTCACCATGAAGACCGGCAGCTTGACGATCAAGGGCACCTTTTCCATCGATCCGACCAAGAAGATCAAGACAATCGATGTCTATTTCGGCGACGGCAAGGACAACCCCATGCGCGGCATCTACGAGATCAACGGCGACGTGCGCAAATCGTGTTTCGCCAAGCCGGGAAACGCTCGCCCCGACAAGTACCGCAAGGAGAAGGATTTCATGTACCTCGAATGGAGGCAGGTGAAATAACCACTCCAGTTCCAAATCACCGTCGTATTTTCGCGGCATTTCCGGAGGCCTCATGTTAGACGTCATGTTGACCATGGCACTTCTCGGCGTCGTATCAGCTGATAGCAAGACGTCCGATGACGCAATGAAAAAGGAGTTGAAACAGTTCCAGGGCAAATGGGCCGCCGCCGTCATGATCGACAATGGCAAGCCCGTCGATGAAAAAATGCGCAAAGCGACAACACTGATCGTCGACGGCAACAAATTCGTGCTCAAAGACGACGACAAGGTTATCCTCGAAGGCACCTTCAAAATCGACCCGTTGAAAAAGCCGAAGTCGATCGACGCCACCGTAAGTTTCGGCGCCAACAAGGACGTTGTGGTGCTTGGCATCTATCAAATCGACGGCGACGTGCGCAAAAGTTGCTTCGCCGATGCCGACAAGACTCGGCCTGATCGATTTCGCAAGGAGGAGGGTTTCCTCTATCTGGAATGGAAGCGCATCAAATGAATCGGCGTTCGTGAAGCCCGCATCTCAATGAGGTTGAAACGCGGAGAGCACAACCGCAGAACCCTCCGCGTTCTCGGCGCTCTCTGCGTTTCAGATTCCTCTTGTTTTCGCGTCTTGCCTTGCTTGCCAAAGTGTGCCGACCTGCCAGACAAATAGGGCTGGATTCGGCTCACGTGGGATGCTACATCCCCACGTCGAAAGCAATCCCTGGCACGGAGGCATTCATCATGCGCAATATCCTCGCACTTGTCGGTTTCCTCGTGGTCGGCTTCGCGGTCGCCGGCTATTTCCTCGGCTGGTATCAACTCACGAGCGAGCCGTCGCCAGATGGGCATCGCAAGTTCAATGTCGATCTGAATACGAAGAAGATCGGCGAGGACGTCCAGACCGGCACCCAGAAGGTTGGCGAGGTCATTAATAACCAGACGAAGGGTTCGACAACACCGACGGCCAGCGATCAGAATCCGCAGACACCGCCCAAGAAAGATGGCGAGGTGCAGACGACCGGATTCCAGTTCACGCCGGAAGGAACCTGGATCCGCGTGCAGCCGAAAACCGAGTTCAAGACGTACGATCCGATGCCGAAGTGAAATTGCAGTCACAAGCCCGCAGCGCAAGCAAGGGAACGGCGTCCCTAGCTTGCGCTGCGCGTTAGTTTTGCTTCATCATCTGCAACACCGTCTCTGCCGCGGTTCGCGCGAACTCCGGGTCGTTGATGTGCAAATCGAGTTCGATCACTTTCACGTCCGGGCTGATCCAATTGCGAATGCTCTGAAAGAGCGCCCGATCCGCCTCCGGCCACCAGAAGGGCTGCCCTTCGCGATCGATGGCCGACACGCCTCTTAGCGGCAGGAGAATCGCAGTCGGTCCGCGGGCGGCACTGGCTTTCTCAGCGATCTCTTTGCCGAGCTTGTCGTTCTCCTCCGGCGTCGTTCGCATCAAGGTCACATTCGAATTGTGCTGATAGAATCGTCGATCCTTGAACTTCTCGGGCACGGTGTCGCGTGGTCCGAAGTTGACCATGTCGAGCGCGCCGACGGAGATGACTTGCGGAATACCGCGCACGGCGGCGGCGGTGAGGCGATCGCGGCCGGCGCTCAAGATGCCGCCGACCAACTCGTCGGCAAGCTCCGTGGTCGTGATGTCGAGCACGCCGGTGATGAGGCCATCGGCGATGAACGATTCCATGGTCATGCCGCCGGTGCCGGTGGCGTGGAAGACGAGCACTTCGTACCCGGCGGTTTCGATTTGCTTGCGTGCCGCTTCGACACACGGCGTGGTGACGCCGAACATGGTGGCGCTGACGAGAGGTTTGTCGCTACTCCGCTCTCCCCTCTCACCCCCGACCCCTCTTCCCCGGAGGGGAGAGGGTAAACCACGGACCATCCCCGCCATCGCATGGGCGGCATTCGTAAGCACGGTTCGGCTAATGCGATTGATGCCGCTGATGTCGACGACCGAGTGCATCATCATGATGTCGCGGACGCCGACGAACGACTTGACCTGCCCGCTTGCGAGCGTGCTGACCATGATTTTCGGGATGCCGAACGGCAAAGCGCGCATGGCCGCGGTAGCGATGGTGGTGCCTGCCGAGCCACCCAGGCCGAGGATGCCGGTAACTTTTCCTTGCTGATGCAGCGCGACGACGAGCTTAGCCGCACCGGTTGCCGCCAACTCAACCGCTTTGCCGCGATCGTTGGCTCTGACGACGGCATCGAGCGTAGTGCCGGCGGCTGCGAACACGCTGCCGCGCGGAAGGTCTGGTGTGAAATGCGGCGGTCCCATGACGCCGGCGTCGATCACGAGCGTGTCGAGGCCTTGCGCAATGAGTAGATCACGCACGAATTGAAACTCGATCCCTTTGGTGTCGAGCGTGCCGACGAGAATGATAGGCATGATAATCGACCCAAGAAAAGCTTCCCCGTTTAGCGCTCGAGTGTCGCGCGGCGCGACGCGAGCGCAAAACGAAGACAAAGAAAATCAAACGATCCCGGTTATCTCACGCGTGAGCGCCTCGATCAGAACTTCCAACGATCCCGCCGCGACGCAGGCGATGGCGTCTTGATAGATGCCGTAACCGTATGCGCTGGCCGCGGGAACATAGCCAGGCTGCCAGTCGTTGGTCAGCGTCGCAATGATCAGCGGATGAGCCGGGAATCGCGTGCGCAGCGTCGTTTGAAACGTCTGATACAATTCGCCCGGCGTCAGAATCCAGATCGCATCACCCAGCCGCGCCACGCGAATCTCATACGGAAATACCTTGCCTGCCGGAATCGACGACAGCCTGGTGATGCGGCGATTCATCTGCTCTACCATCGCCCGGCAATCGCGGGACTTTCGCTCATCGCCGGCAGCTCGCGATTGAGCCTCCTCTTGTTGCCAACGGACATGCTCGGCCTTCGTTTCGTCGAGGTCGGGCAGGTCGTGGCGATACGCAAGCTCAACGGTTCGTTGACGAATCTGCCACGATTCCTGTCTCGTCAGGACATCCGGTGCGAGCGACTCGTGGCGCCACGTTCCGATTGTTGTACCCGACACGACCGGGCCGGCATATGTGAAGCGAGTGCCCGGCACCGGCAGCGATTCCAAGGCCGACAGCGCCGCGTAGCCGAGCTGCTTGCCGTTGCGATCGGCAATAGCGGTATCGCCGACAAACCCTTCGCGCGGGCCAAGGTCGCCGGAGGCCCCTTGCAAAAAGATGCACGGCGCCCCGGTCGCGCCTTCGACGATCTCGCGCATGGCGCCGACGTAATCGGGGCTGACCAGCGTATTGTCCCACGCCAGCGTCGTCGGATGGCAGGCATAGTTGATGATAGTTGCCAGACACTTGCTATCAGCGCTGTGAACGCGTGCGACCATCACCGTGTCATCCGCTGTGCCATTCGGATTGAAGCCACATACGAACTGCTTGTTCCTTTCGTCGAAGAAGTCCCGGTGTGCTGCCAGATTGCAGCGGCCTTGGCCATAGATGAATGTCGCGGGTTGCATTGACTTTTTTGCGTCCGTCGCAAGCATTGCGAGCTTGGCCGTTACATCGTCGAGATACGGCCCGATCAATTCGCCGCCGGGGAAGTGCGAGCGGGAGCGCGACATCCACCCGGAGCCATGCGTGTGCGAGAGGGTGATATGAACCTGTGATGCAGCGAGCCCGGAGGCGTCAGCGACGGCATGGCGCAATCGTGTCATCTCCACACTGTCAACGACGCAATGGTCCATTGCGATGAGAACGATCGGAAGCTCCGGGGTGAGGCGCTGCGAGCCCCGGGGTTCGGAGTACCTCACCCCGGGGTTTCTTGGTTCTAGCCACAGCGCCGTCGCCAAGAGCGACCGATGCACGCCGGCGGCGCGGTCGTGCCGAGCGGCGCCCCACATGCGATGATAGATGCCCACCGGCGGCGTGATGTCGCAACGCGCGACGCCGACGACACAGCGCGTTTGCGGGGTATTAACGTGAGTCATGTTCATTCCCAAATTCGTTTAGCTCCGCCTCGCGGAGGCGGGGCTAAGCGGATTGCTCCGGAAACAACGGTTCTTGCGGATTCAGCATCGCCCAGCACAGGGCATCGACGGCGAAAACCGCGGCGATCATGAACACCGCCGCGTCCCAGCTTTGCGTCCGCTGCGCCAGCGACCCGGCGGCCAGGTGCACGATGGCGGCGGCGATGTTGCCCGACATGTTCATCATGCTGAAAACAATCCCGATGCGCTTGCCGCCGAACTCGATGGCAACGGTATAGCCGCTGACGCCGCCGAACGTCGCAATGAAGGCGCCGATGCTGAACACGACGACGGCTATGATCTTGTCCTGGATGAAGTACGTCATCACGATCAAAACGCAACAAATGCTCATTCCGAAGACCGCAATTCCCTGACGCGAGAGCCGTCGCCAGCCGGTGACGCTCAAGAGCCAATCCGAGAAGAACCCGCCAAGGACGCCGCCCGCGAGGGCCGAGAGGTTGACGCATGCCGCGAAGAGCCCAGCGTCGGCATCGACAAATCCGCGCGAGTCCTTGAGAAACTTCGGAAACCAATTGATGAAGAAGATCATGGCCCCGGCGCGAAAGAACTGCTGGCCGCACAAAAGCCACATCGGCGCGCTGGAGAAGAGTCGTCGCCAATCGTCCCCAGTCATTTCGGGCGCAGTCGAAGACGCCGCGTCGCGCTCCGGTATTGTTGTGACGTAGCTGATCGCCCAGACGATACCGAGGATGCCGTAGAAAAAGTAAGCCCACTGCCAGGTCCAGTCCTGATGAAACAGCAGCCACGATGTCAAAGCACTGGCGGCGGCGTTGCCCAGCATCGTAGAACTGCCCAAGAGCCCGGCCGCCATCGCCTTCTGCGTGTCCGGAAACCACGCCCCGATCGATTTGGCGGCACACGGAAACACCCCGGCGAGCGCCATGCCCATGATGAACCACAGGGCCAGCAGCGTTCCGTAGTCCTGGCACAGCCCGATCGCTGCGGTGATCAGCGACCAGAGCAGAGCATAGAAGGTCAGCGTGTTGCGAGCGCCCCAGCGGTCCGCCAGCCACCCCGCGGGAACCTGCAACAGTGCATAGCCTACGAGCCAGGCGAATCCGATCGTACCGAACTGCTCGGTGTCGATTTCGAATTCGCGCATGATCGGCGTGCTGGCGGAATTGATGCCGGTGCGCTGGATGTACGCGATGACGGCAACCAGGCACAGGAAGGTAAGGACGAGGTAACGCATGGGGAATTTACAATTAACAATTAGCAATTGACAATTGCCAATTGCAAGCGAGCGAACAACCGATCGATCTCCGCCGTGGTCTCGGCATCTAGCTCCCACGAGTATGGTTTGCGCCGTCGGGCCGATGGAAAGATGCCGCGCTTGACGAGCAGGTCTTTCTCGATGGCGAGGAAGCCATCGAGCCCTGCTTGCATTTGCAGGGCGACGATGGCGCAGATCGGGTAGTAGATGCGATAGACCGCCTCGTCGTCGCCGCGCTCGAGGGCCTTCCAGAGAGCGACGATGGCGTCAAGCAGTTCCATGCCGGGCATCGTTCCGGCGATGCCGCGGCGATAACTGTCCACCAGCAAGATACCGCCGGAGCCTTCGAAGATGCGCGCCTTGCCGCCGGTCGCGTCGCGCAATGCCGACAGATTCGGCCCAATCGGTGACGCTTCTGGCTTGAAGACTATCTTCTCTGGCCCAAAGCGTTCGAGGAGTTGCACGTAGACGCTGATCGGGATCGACTTGCCGACGTAGCCGGACGCATCTTGCACGATCACGGGGAGCGAGATCGCGTCGGCGATGGCGCAGTAATAGTCGACCACATGCGTCGTTAGTGACGCCGTCATCACTGGCGGCACCGCCATCACGGCGTCGCATCCCGCTTTTTCGGCGGCCCTGGCGTAAACGATCGCTTGCTTGGTAGATTCCGCTCCGACGCCGGCGAACACCGCGCCGCGCCCGGCACTCATCTGGGCGATGTGATGGGTGAGCGCGATGCGCTCTTCGTAGGTTAGGCGCAGCAACTCCGACACCATGCCGGTGCCGAGCCCGTCGGCGCCTTGTGCATACGCCCAGTCGATCTCGCGCTGAAGCGTGGCAACGTCGATCTCGTCGCTATCGGTGAACGGCGTGTGGACGATGGGAAGCACGCCATGAAGTCGTCGTGTCATCAAACCACTCGAAGCCCAGAGGTGAGCGCAGCGAACCTCTGGGATGAAGGCCCCTTATCCCCAGGATTCGCTGCGCTCATCCTGGGGCTTCCCATTGCGTCAACGATACTCCGGCACGTCGTGCACTAGGAGCACATTCTCCTCGACTGCGTTCAAGTTGGCGAGGATTTGCCGATGCTTCAGATCGATCACGCACGAGGCGCCGGCGAAACGGATGCCGCGCTCGACGCCGACGCGATTGGCGATGGCCATGACGATCGGCATCCCCAGCACCGGCTTCATGCGCACGGCCCAATAGTTCAGCAGTTGCGTCGTGCGCTGCTCATCACTGAGGTCCTTGTCCGCTTCCGAACGGAGCCAATTGTTGCACACGATGGCCAGATTCGCCGTGAGCCGGTGCGACTGCGAATGATACGCTTCGAGATACTTTAGCGGCGGATCGAACAGAGACGAAGCGAATTCATAGCGCTCGAACGGCGCTTTGAACTGCTTCGGATTCAGGTCCATGCAGATCGCGAAGCTACATCGTCCCAGCCCAGGCACCTCCAGGCAGGCAAAACCGTCTCCCTCGGTCGCCCACGATTCGTCGGTGACGTACAGCAAGTGTTTGCGATGCACATGGACCGTTGCGCCGGTTGGGTCCACCAGGATCATCGAGTTGTACAAGAAATCAATCTCGCCGCGTTCCGGGAACCCGCAGGCGACGAAACACTGCAGCCGTCGCGCGGTCGCTCGACACCAGGCTGCCGTGATGCCGTGCTGGGCCGACTCGGCGAACGGTGCGATTTCGTCGCGATTCTTGAAGCAGTAGCCGCTGAACGCCATCTCCGGCAGGACAAGCAGATCAACATCGCCCTGCTCGAGTGCGGACAACAGTGCGTCGGCGCGAGAGCGATTGGCGAGCGGATCGCCCAGCTTCGGATCGAATTGCAGGCAGGCGATGTTCACGTTTTCCCTCATGAGCACGCAGCGCAAGCACGTGACGCACTTGCTTGCGCTGCGTGCTCGTAGCGATGTGTGCTCGTCGTCACCAATCCCCCACGCTGCCGTCTTTGTAGAAAACGCGCTGCAGCACTTCCTGCTGGAACGGATGCTTCTTCACTTCCGCTTCGTTGATCGTGATGCCCAGCCCCGGTTTCGTGTTGGGCCTGACGATGCGGCCCTGCTTTTCGACGGTGAATCCCTCCTGAACGACGTCTTGCCGCCAGGGAACATCGGCGTGGACGGTTTCGCAGATGATGTAGCTCGGTTGCGAGAAGCCGAACTCGAGCGACGCGGCCGTGCTAACGGGGCCTTGTGGATTGTGCGGCGCCAGGGCGATACGGTGCGCTTCGGCCAAGGCAGCAATGCGCCGCGCTTCGGTGAAGCCGCCGCAGTGGGTGAGATCGAGCTGACAGATTTCGCAGCCGCGCGCGTTGAAGAGATCGCGGAAGTACGCGATGTTAGTGCCGCGCTCTCCGGTCGCGATCGGCGTCGTCACGGCGGCGTTGATGGCGGCCAAGCCGTCGATGCTCTCCGGCCAGCACGGCTCCTCGAAGAAATACAGCCCGTATGGCTCCAGTGCCTTGGCAAACTTCAAGCCCATCGCCGGCGATGGGCGGGCATGACAATCAACCATGATGTCGATCGATTCGCCCACCGCGTCGCGCATCGCCTTCACCGCCGCCTCGGCCGCCTTGATCGGTTTCAATCCTTCGATCGGCATGGTCGGTGGGACGGCCATCGATTTGAACGCGGTGAACCCGTCGGCGACAGCTTGACGTGCGAGGTCTCCGAATCGTCTGGCTTCATCGACGGCGGTTTCGTAGAAGTCCTCCATCTTGCCGCCGCCGAGATGGCAATAAGTGCGGACGTAATCACGCACGGGGCCGCCGAACAGCTTTGAGCACGGCAATCCCGCAACCTTGCCGAGGATGTCCCAGAGGGCGATATCGATTCCGGCGATGGCGGTGGCGCGCACGATGCCGCCACCGTGCCAAAAGTGCTGGCGAAACATCATCTGCCAAAGGTGCTCGGGCCGTGTCGGATCCTCGCCGACGACAAGTTGGGCCAGGTCTTCGATCGCGCCGACGACGGCTCGCGTGTGCCATTCGAGCGTTGCCTCGCCCCAGCCAAACAGGCCATCCTGATTGGTCAGGACTTTGACGAAGATCCAATTGCGCATGCGCGCGTGGCAGACGTGCGTTTCGATTTTGGTGATTTTCATGGCTACTCTTTCTACGCCCACAGACGACAGGCTGCGGGAATAGGGCGCGCCCGATCGCGCAGCCTGTCGGCTGCCGGCGTCCTAGATGATTGACATTTGGCAGCGATCATGGTAATTCTCAAGTATCGTCCCGCCACGAATTTCACTCTTCGGACTGCATTACGATGATCGCGCGGTCGACTATCTTGCTGTTGTTGGTCCCGACTCTTTCACAAGCGCAGTCCGTCGATTATTTGCGCGACGTCAAGCCGATCCTGGCTGCCAGCTGTTATACGTGCCACGGGGCGATCAAGCAAAAGGGCGATCTGCGGCTCGACACCGTCGCGTTCATGAAAACGGGCGGCGACAATGGATCGGTACTCAAGGATGGTCTGATTCTCAAGCACATTCTGGGCGAGAAGGGTTATCGCCGCATGCCGCCCAAGGAGGACGGCGAGGCGCTCAAGCCCGCGCAAGCCGCCGTCATCAAGCTCTGGATCGAGCAAGGCGCGACCGGACCGAAGGACGAGAAACCCGAACCCGATCCGCGCGATCACTGGGCGTTTCGAGCGCCGGTGCGACCTGCTGTGCCCAAGGCGAGCGGCCAGCGTAAGCTGGCTGGTGAATCGCCACATAATCCCATCGACGCCTTCCTCGCTGCAGAGCACGAAAAGTATGGGCTAATTCCGCAGGGCCCGGTGGAGCCCAGCCTGTGGATGCGGCGCGTGTATCTCGATCTGATCGGGCTGCCGCCAACGCGGGAGGAGATGCAGGAATTCTTGAAAGATTGCGCGAGCGCGAAGCCGCAAGCGGCCTATGCGAAGGTCGTCGACCGGTTGCTCGCCAGTCCACAGTACGGCGAGCGCTGGGGACGCCATTGGATGGACATCTGGCGTTACTCGGACTGGTGGGGGCTCGGCGCCGAGTTGCGCAACAGCCAACGGCACATCTGGCACTGGCGCGACTGGATCGTCGAATCGCTCAACAAGGACAAGGGCTACGACCAGATGCTGCGCGAGATGCTCGCCGCCGACGAGCTTTATCCGACCGATGCCGATGCGTTGCGCGGCACCGGGTTCCTTGCCCGGCATTACTTCCTGTTCAACCGCACCACCTGGCTCGACGAAACGATCGAACACACGTCGAAAGCGTTCCTTGGCATCACCATGAACTGCTGCAAGTGCCACGATCACAAGTACGACGCCTTCACGCAAGGCGATTACTATCGGCTCCGCGCGATCTTCGAGCCCTACCAGATTCGCAACGACATGGTCCCCGGTGAAACGAACATCGACAAGAACGGCATCCCGCGCGTCTACGACGCGAATCTTGACGTGCCGACCTATCGCCACGTCCGCGGCAACGAGGCGCAGCCGGACAAGAGCAAGGCAATGCAGCCGGGCTTGCCGAGCTTGCTGTTGCCGAACGGCTTGCAGATCAAGCCGATCAAGCTACCGATGGAGGCATACAATCCGGCATTGCGAGCATTCGTGGTGGAGAATTATGTTCGCGCTGCCGAGAAGCAATTGAAGGATGGCCAGGACGAATTGGCCAAGGCACGCTCCCGTTTAGCGCTCGCAGAAAAAAACCAGAAACAAACGCCACCAGTCGACAAATCCAAGCGCTTGCTGCACGACGACTTCGCTTCCCTCAAAAAAGACCGTTGGCAACCCTTCGGCGGCGACTGGAAAATCGAAAACGGCAAGCTCGTTCAACAAAAAACCGGCGCCGTCCGCGGCGCCTTGCGTCTGCGCGACGACGTGCCGACCGATTTCGAAGCCCGTGTCAAGTTCGCCACCCTCGGCGGCGACACGTACAAGTCCGTCGGCATCAGCTTTGACGTGGACCAAGATCATGAAGCGATGGTCTACCTGACGCCCCATCCCCCCGCGCGCATCCAGGTGTCCTTCAAGAAAGACGGCAAGCACGTCTACCCGCAAGACGGCGCTCAACAACATGCCGTGCCGCTCAACCAAACGCACGAAGTCATCCTGCGCGTTCGCGGCAACTTGCTCAACGTCAGCGTCAATGGCAAGCCGCCGCTCGTCTATCGGCTGCCGATCGCGCGACGGCCGGGCAAGCTTGAGTTGATCACCTACGATGCGTCGGCACGGTTCGAGGAATTCGTACTCCTGACTCTGCCGACCGATGTCGCCATGCTCAACGTTGGGAAACAAGACGGTCCGGTCAGCGAGAAACTGGCGCGAGCGCTCGTGCGCGTCGCCGAAGCGAAGATCGCTCATGCCGAGGCGACGATGGTGGCGCTACGAGCGCGAGCCGCGGCCGATCGCGCGATTGCCGACAACGCAACCGAGGTCGGCGCGTGGAGGCGGGCAGCCGCACAGGCGGAGAAAAAGCAGGCGCTCGCCCTGGCGGAATGGACCCTCGCTCGAGCCGAGGCTGGGCAAGCCGAGGTGAAGTTGAATTCGGCCCAGGCAAAGGCCGCCGTCGATGCGGCGCGAAAAGCGCTCGCCATTCCGGGCGATGTCTACACGCCGCTGGTGGGATCGATCAAGACGCGCGAGAACAATTTGGAGGCGGATGCGAACCGGATGAAGCCGTTTCCCAAGGAGAGCACGGGCCGCCGCGCCGCCTTGGCGCTGTGGGTTGCCGATCGTGACAATCCGTTGACGGCCCGCGTTGCCGTCAATCATATCTGGGCGCGGCATTTCGGCCAACCGCTGGTCGCGACCGTCTTTGACTTCGGCCGCAAGGGCGCGGCGCCGACGCATCCGGAATTGCTCGATTGGCTCGCCGTGGAGCTCATGGACGGCCCTCCCTCACCCCCGACTCCTCTCCCGGGGGGGGAGGGGAGAAAATGGTCCATGAAGCATATCCATAGGCTCATCGTGCTGTCGAACGCGTACCGCATGACGACCTCGTCCCTCGGGGCATCAGAAAAAAACCTGAAGATCGATCCGGAGAACTGCTCCTACTGGCGCATGAACACGACGCGCATGGAATCGCAGGTCGTACGTGATTCGTTGCTGCACCTGGCTGGCGATCTCGACCTGACGCGCTGCGGTCCACCCGTTGAAACGCCGATGCAGGACGCGTCCAAACGCCGCAGTTTGTATTTCTTCCACTCGGCCATCGAGCGCAACAAATTCCTGATGACGTTCGATGAAGCCGACCCGCTCGATTGCT
>Ga0194132_10002918_pt1 | contig 31225 bp, 23 predicted proteins | sample TA2KigOf80mmetaG_FD_148612 | JGI IMG/M metagenome (GOLD analysis project Ga0194132, IMG submission 148612) | Freshwater microbial communities from Lake Tanganyika, Tanzania - TA2015054 Kigoma Offshore 80m | ecosystem: Environmental > Aquatic > Freshwater > Lake | place: Tanzania: Lake...
TCCAGCGGCTGACCTGGCTCGGAGTTGGCCGGCACACGCACCTTCAGCTTCACCGTCGGAGGCGGCGGGTCCTTCGGCAAGCAGTCCTCCGGGCCGGCCGGCAGCCGACCCGGTTCCGAGGAGATCGAGAACGGCAACGTCGTCGCCGCCAAAAGCGCCACGGTGAACGTCACGCGTCCCAGGAGGATGTGCGTTTTCATGAATGATCGATTCGCAAGAGATGCGCCGGCCTCTCCGCCGCCCGTGGGAGGCGAGGGAGAAAAGTCCCCCCCATTATCCAATCATCAGGCCAGCTTGTCTTGCCCAATCGGCAAAATTTGCCAAAGGAAATGTCTCGCTGATCGGCAAAGTCGGCATAATCGCTGTCTTCGTTTAGCGCCCGGGATGCGCCCTGTGGGCGTTTATCGTGCTTCGAAAAACGACATACCCCCGCGGGGCGCGGTCCGAGCGCTAAACGAAGAAATGAAATCACCGCGTCAGCCGCAACGCCCGGCCCGGCGTCGCTCCGGTGTGCTTGCCGCGATCGAGCACCAGTTGGCCGTTGACGATGACGTACTCGATGCCTTCGCAATACGCGAACGGCTCGGTGTACGTGGCTCGGTCGATTACGCGGTCCGGGTCGAACAGCGTGATGTCGGCAGCCATTCCGGGTCGCAGAATGCCGCGATCATGCAACCCGAGCTTGGCGGCATTTTGCGAGGTCATCTTGCGCACGGCCGTTTCCAGGCTCAGCATCTTTTTCTGCCGCACATAGACGCCGAGCACGCGCGGGAACGTGCCGAAGCTGCGTGGATGCGGATGGCCTCGGCGCAGCGGCCCGTCCACGGCCAGCGCCAGGCCGTCGGACCCGATCGAGCACCACGGCTGCTGCATGGCGAGGTTCATGTCCTTCTCTGTGTGATGATCGTACACCGTCGAGACGCTGCCGCCTTCTTCGATCAGGAGGTCGAGGAATTCGTCGAGCAGATCAGGCGCCGGCTTCTTGCCCTTGACGCGGGCATCGAGGATGCGGTCCATCGTCAGCCCCTTGTAGCCCGAGTTGGCGCTGATGAGCATTCGGCTCCAGTCCCCGCCGACGGCCGTGTAGTGGTTGTACCATCCGGGGATGCCGTCCTGGATGTCTTTTTTGATCTTGGCCCTCTGGGCGGAATCCTTGAGGCGGGCGAGCATTTGCTTCGTGCCGCCTTCGTGCGCCCAGGGCGGAATGATGGTGGCGAGATTGTTGTTGCCTCGGGTATACGGATAGATGTTGGCGCCGACGCTGATCCCTTCTTTTCGCGCGTTGTCGATGAGGCGAACAATCTCGTTCATTTTGCCCCAGAAGCGTTGATCGGCGATCTTGATGTGGATGATCTCGACGGTGATGCCGGCGCGCCGGCCGATGTCGATGGCTTCGCAGATGGCGTCGAACACGCCGGTTCCTTCGTTGCGGATGTGCGCCGCAAAGATGCCGCCGTAACGGCTCACGATCTTGCACAGCTCGACGATCTCCGCGGTGGTGGCGAGCGAATCGGGCGGGCTGGCGAGCATGCACGACAGGCCGCGGGCGCCGTTCTTCATCGCCTGCGTGACGAGCTTTTTCATTTCTTCGAACTGGGCGGTGGTGGGACGAGCATGCGAATCGCCCATGACGTTCCGCCAAATGGTGCCGAGGCCGACGTACGAGACGATGTTGATTGCGGGCCGTGCTTTGTCGACGGTGTCGAAGTAGCCGCCGAGCGTGGTCCAGCTCACAAGCTCCTTGCCGACCCGAATCGACGGAGGCGTCAACTTGCCGAGATACGGCCCGGCCGAGCTGCTTTCGCCCAGCACATCGGTGGTGACGCCCTGAAAGATCTTGGACATCGCCCGGCCGTCTTCGAGAATCGTGAAGTCGGAGTGAGCGTGCATGTCGATGAACCCGGGCGCGACGACGAGACCCTTGGCGTCGATGACCCGTTTGCCGTTGCGATCGATGCGGCCCAGAGCGACGATCTTGTTTCCCGTGATGGCAACGTCGGCGTGGAACCACGGGTTGCCGGTCCCATCCACGATGTTGCCGTTGCGGATAACGAGATCAAACTCCGGCTCGTCCTGCGCGGCGGTTGTGATCGGAATGATGAGCAAGCACAAGGCCAGGAGCGGTAGCATGAGCCAGCGTCGCATGACTTCCTCGTGATGATGGAGACGGGCGCTGACAACCGACAACTGATCAGGCTATCTGGAAAGGGAGGGCGAGGCTCCTGCCGAGCCGTGGACCCTGAGGATTACTGACGCTTCACGGCTCGGCAGGAGCCTCGCCCTCCCGGAAATTGCCCTTTCCAGACAGCGTCTGACATCCAACGTCTATTCTCCCAGCGTCTTCAGAATGGTCTGGGCGACGAGGCGGTTGCCGGCCTCGTTGAGATGAACGCGGTCGCTGGTGAGGATTCCCGACGCTTTCTTCTGCGCATTGTTCGCTTGGAGATGGTCGACAAACGCCTTGCGCAGATCGCACAGATTCAGGTTCATCTCCTTGGCGACCTTGCGGCTGATGTCGGAATATTCGTCGAGCTTCTTGTCGAGGTTATTGGCGCCGCCGGGGAGTTCGCCGATCACGCTCGGGGTGCAGAGGACGACCTGGGCGCCGGCGTTGGTGCATTTGCCGATTACCTCTTTGAGACCCGCTTCGAATGCAGCGGGGGCGGTGCCGTTCTTGGGGTTCTTTTCGCCGTGCCAGACGTCGTTGATGCCGATGTAGATGACAACGATGGTGGGCTTCCTGGCGACGACGTGCTTATCGACGCGTTTCTGCAGATCGGGAACCTTGTTGCCGCTGATGCCCGCGCCGATGCACTCGATGGCGAGGTCTTTTTTCTTGTCGGCGAGGTGGCCGCGGATGACCTGTATATAACCCTTGCCCGAATTGCCGCCGGCGGTGATCGAGTCGCCGAGAAAGACGATGCGATCCCCCTTCTTCAAGCTGATCGGCGTCGGGTCCGCACTCGCAGCCGAAGCGATGATTGCCACGAACAAACAGGCGGCCAAGCGAACCATGTTGCGTCTCCAGGAATGGGAATTCGGGACGATTTCTTCGCGTTGTTGTTAAATGGGACACCGGACCATTCGGCAACGACCGGCGCTCAGCGACATCAAACCTGGAGGCACCCACGACCAGCTTAATTCAGAGCCCTGAAGGCCACGCTTGGTAACAGCTGGCAATCAGTCGTCCGCGATCGCAAAATGCGCGGCGACCTTGATTCGCCAAGTCCGATGCCAGCGCGGCGAGCCTCAAGCAATACGGCATCACGCTGAAGCACGTGCCGACTAAAACGGAATTTGAGCACGATAACACGAAAGAACGCAGGTAATTCCGTTTCCTGGTTTCGCGCTTTCGAGATCAGAAAAAGGAGCGATCATGGGACATGAATTCGAAGCGTTGTCCGGCCGAATCATTGACGCAGCAATTTATGTCCACAAGCAACTCGGCCCAGGTTTCTTGGAATCGATCTACGAGAACGCGATGAAAATCGCCCTGCGCAAGCGCGGCCTTGCATTTTCGTATCAGCAAGAGGTGCAAGTGTTCTATGAAGGCGAGGAGGTGGGTTTGCATCGACTCGATCTGGTGATTCAAAAGGAGATTGTCGTCGAGCTCAAAGCGATCAAGGCCCTGGAGGACGTGCACTTCGCCCAGGTGCGCTCGTGCCTGAAGGCCACCGGGTTGCACGTCGGTTTGCTGATGAACTTCAACGCGCCGACACTGGTCATCAAGCGTATTGTGCTTTGAATTGGATCACGAAAACACGAAAGCACGAAAAATGCGGAGAGAGCGGGCAGTGGTAGAAGGGCTCCCTGCCTGGTTCTTTTCGTGTTTTCGTGCTCTCGTGATCAATAAATTGTCAGCTCCCCTTTGCACGCGGCACCGATCCCTGTTACAACAGATCAAGCATCTCTTGGCCGGTTTGAGAAACGAGGGCGGATCGTTTCATCAGTATCAGATCCATCGCGTAGGGAGGTTTCTTCATGGCGGCGACCACCGGACGTGTGCATGGTTCCAGTCGGCTCTTCAGCATACTCGGCGCTTTGCTGGTCCTGGCTTTCTTCGCGGCAACTAGCATTAGCCAGGACGCTAAGGCGCCGGGGAAGATCGTCGTCCTGTTCGATAGTTCGGCGAGCATGGGCACGGTCGACGGTCCGTTGCCGCCCGGCGTCGATCCGGCGACGTTGCCGAGCCGGCAGGAACGTGTCGTTCAATTCTTGACGGCGAAAGCGAAAAAAGGTGGCCCCGCGTTTCTGGAACAGCTCATGCAACGAGGCCCGGTCATAGCCTATCGCTTCGGCGCTGAGCTCAATGACGTCATCGAACCTGACGCCGACAAGCCGTGGTCGGCCGACGAGTGGCGGCGCTGGCTGAAACCGCAGGACGGCGCCGGGACCAACATCGCCGGGTCGGCCCTACGCATGCTGCGCGAGGAAGCGGGCAACGGCATCCAGGCCATCGTCATCGTCTCCGATGGCCGTAGCAATCGCTCCGCCGCTGACCAAGTGAAGGACCTCCTGGCGCAGGTCAGCGACGCCAAGATTCCGGTCATCACCATCGGCGTCGGCAACCCGAAGCCGGGGCCGAGCCTGCGTATCGGCCAACTTCAGACATCCGAAACCGTGCGGCCCGGGCAGCGTTTCATCGTCCACGTGCCCATCGAGAGCCGAGGCCTTGCCGGCGAGGAGATTCCGCTTACGCTCGAAGCGGTGCGCGTCAGCGACGCCGCCGGCAAGGCACTGAATGCCGCGAAGAGCATCGTGCCTGGACCAAAAAAGGCGAAGCTAAAGGCCGATGGGCCGACGCTCGTTGATTTCGATATCGACCTGGAAGCGCTGCACAAAAACGTGCCGCCGGCCGACCTGCACGGGACTTGGCGCTTTACGGCGAAAGTGCCGAGGCATCCGCGTGAGGCGTTCGCCGGCGCCGAACATGTCAGCGAGCCGGCAGCCGTCGTCGTGCAGGAGCGCAAGCTGCGCGTCTTGCTTTTCGCCGGCGGCGCATCGCGCGAGTACCAATTCCTCCGCACGTTGCTCGTTCGGCAAGTCCTCGACAAGCGGCTCGATCTCTCGGTGCTTCTGCAAACGGGACAGGACGATGGCGTCGATCAAGATGTCGATGGCGACAAGCTGCTCAAACGCTTTCCCGACAAGCTGGCCGGCGTTTACGATGTCATTCTCAGCTTCGATCCCGATTGGACCATCTTGACGGCGAAGCAACTCAAAACGCTCAACGAGTGGGTCGATAAGCACGGCGGCGGCCTTTTATTCTCAGCGGGCAGGATCAACGGCCACCAACTCGCACGGCCCGGCGGGTTCGACCTTAGTTCGGTACAGGCTCTTGTACCGGTGGTGCTCAAGGATCATCGGCTGCACGGGATCGGTCTCATGGAGCCTGATGCGACGCGTCCGTATCCGCTGCGGTTCACTCCCAAGGCCAAAGACTATCCGTTTCTGAAGCTCGACCACGAGTTGCCCGGCCCGACTGCCGGGTGGAACTCGTTTTTCTGGAACAATGAAAAGTTCGACTTCGACCCGGCCAATCCCGCGAAGCCGCGCCGCGGGTTCTTCACGTATTATCCGGTGGAACGCATCAAGGCCGCGTCCGAAGTGATCGCCGGTTTCGCGGGACCGAAGGAGTCGCGCATCGGCGCGGGAACCAACGAATACAAGGACCAGCAGCCGTTCATCGTCGCGATGCCGTTCGGCGTCGGGCGGACGATGTATCTGGGCAGCAGCGAGTTTTGGCGGTTGCGGCAGGTCAAAGAATCGTATTACGAGCGATTCTGGTTTGGCATGATTGCTTACCTGGTGCGACAACGAACAGAGAAGAAGGGACTTGGGCAAATATTGACGCCGCGCTCACCCCTTGCCGGCGCCATTTCGTTCGAAGCGCAGCTTCTTGACGCCAACCAGAAGCCGATCCCCGCCGATCGGCCGATGCGTGCCGAGATACGGGATGCACGTGCTGCGTCGAGCGAGCCGTTAACGGTCGATCTTCAGCCCGCCGCGAATAGAGCCGGCTGGTTTCTCGGAACTGGCCTGCTCAAAAGGGCTGGCGAGTACACGATCCGCATTGCCATCGAGCCCGACGCCGAAATCAGCCATCGCCTGACGATCCGCGAAGTGGCGGACGAACTGGATGATGAGCGCGTTGATTTTTCCCATCTGCATCAGCTCTCCAGCAAAGCCGATCCCGTTTTGCAGCCGCTCAAGGCCGACGCTCGCAAAGCCGTGGAAGCAGCCCTAAGGCGATCGGCAGAACTTGCAAAGGACGCGGCCGACCCAAACTCGCCTCGCTTGTTTTTCCAAATCAATGACGCCGATGCTATCTTGAACTGCGTCGGCAAGTTGCCGACGAGGCTGCTCCCCAAAATCGGCGCCGAGAAACCGCTGGAGCCGATGGAAAGCGTCTTCAAGGAGAAGAAGACGCAAACAGTTCTCATCATTGATGGGGCGGGGGCGGCGGGTCTGAAAGACGGCGGCGACGCCAGGTGCATTTCGGCGGCGTTGCAAAGTGTGCCGGGCGATCTTTACAAGCCGGTATATGCCCACGACCTTCCCTTGTGCCGTGAGGCGCCGTCTCTGGCGTTGGAACGGAATGACCTGAACAAGTTCACCGCGATCTTTCTGCTGAATGTGCCGCAACTTCTTCCGGAACAAATCACCAACCTCGAGAAGTTCAGCAAGGCGGGCGGAGGCGTTGTGTTCTTCCTCGGCCCGCGCGTCGATGGCGCGCGCTACAACGCCACGCTCTACCGCGACGGCAAGGGCATCTTTCCGGCGCCGCTTGCGCCGACGTACTTCCCGCCCGCGTCCGAGAAGCCGCGTGCAAAGGCTGTGGACCAGAGTCATCAACTCTTGTTGCGCGATGACCTATTCCCGGAAATGAATCGCTACGCGATCCTGGGCCCGGTATTCACCGAGCGCAGAATGCGCGACGTGCTCGCCGACCTGCCGATCGGTCGATACTTCAAGGTCTCACGTGATCAATGGAAAAACGCCAAGGAATCGCTTGAATTGGCAACGTTGCCCAACGATGCGCCGGCGAACACATTGGCCAAGCGCGTCGCCGACTTGACGCAGGGTCCGCTGCGGACGCTGATCGCCGATCCGTCTCAAAAGCCGCTTCGCCCCCAGCTCGAAAGGCATCGCGGCGTCATCGAAAGCACGGTCGGCGCCGCTTCGGAAAAACGCTGCATCGACCTGGCAAGCGCCATCGAGAATTGCCTGCTCGACCGCTCGTTGGCCGACTTCTGGAAGAGTGCCGACGTGAAGGTCCGCGCCCTGCTCATCGATCTGGCGAAACTGCGCCACGACGCGCGCTATGGCGATCCGTTGATCGTTGCCGGCGAGTTCGGCAAAGGGCGAGTCGTCGCCTTCATGACCAGCGCCGGCACACAATGGAACCAATTCGCTTTCGGCAGCCTTGGCAGCATCGTATACGCACCGGTCGTCTGGGAAACCGCCAACTACGTGACACGTCAAGACACGCCGGCCTCGGGGTTTGCCCAGCTACCCGCACCGATCGCTCGGGCGCCGCAATTTGTCGGCGTCGATCTTGGGTATTCGGCAACGATGCCCTTCAAGGGGAAAAACGAACTGAAAGAGCTCGGTCCGGTTTATCTCGCCACACTCGATGCGGCGATTCCCTTTGCCGGCGCCCTGCACAGCCCCGACGGCCTCGGGGACTTGCGCTGGGAGGTCGACGTTCGCCCGATGCCGATTCCCGACAAGAAGGCCATCAAGAATCCGCCATCGCGATTTACGCTGACGATTCCGATGCAGGCGTTCCATGATCGCCGCCGACAGCGCTCGCTCGATGAACTCACCCAGCAAGTGCTGCGCGACCCAACGACGACGTCGCTGCCGGCGGGTTATTCCTTGACCCACGCGCTAACCGAGGAGACGTCCTTCGACTTTCGCCGTCATCTCGCTCGGCTGAAACCCAAAGACGGCGATCCGCAGTGGGAGTACCTCGTGAAGGTGTCGATCGTCGCAACGAGCGCCGGCACGCAACCCAAGACAGCGTCACGGGCATTCCATTTCCTGGTGGTTACCGAAAACGAACTCGTCATGCAAACGCAAGGCGCCCAGGAAAACGACGTGGACGACCTGAGAAAAGCGCACGAAACACTGGATCGCTCCCAGGTGCTTCTGGATGAGCAGATCGCCAAGCTGCAGGCCGCAGACGTCGACATTGAAGGCGTGAGCGTGCGCGTGGCCCAGGTGAAACGAGACATCGCCCTGGCCGCCGATCTGGTCGCCAAGGCGAGCCATCGCCTCGACCGGCATCTTACGGAGTTCGACGTCAACCGTGTCAAGCTTTCGCACGTGAAGGCAGTCGAAGCAACGGCGGACTCGCTCCGCAAGCTTCTCGACGACGGCGGGAATTTGCGTAGGTTCGAAAGCGCGCTGCATAAGGCGTCGCTGGCGCTCGAGAAAAACCAGAAGCAGGCCGCTCTGGTAGCGATGCAGGCCGCCCGGCCGGACCTCAGCCGAGCCTGTGGCTCGCTGGGCAAAACCATCGAGTCGATGGAAGAAGGCCTCACCGAGCTCAAACTGATTGCCATGCTGGCGCAAATCGAGCGCAGCCAGCGCGGCGTCAGCGCCGACCTTCGATTCCGCTGGCATGAGCATAGGCGCCTTGCGATCGAAGAGCTGCTGAAAGGACCAGCAACGAAAACTGGCAAGTGACTTCGTCGCCCAACGAATCGCGGAGCGTCAAGTAGAACCGTTGCATGGGCAACGGCAAAGTGTGCGAGATTCCCACTCGTAAGCGGCACTTCATCCTGATCGGTGTACCCCGACAACGAGACACGTTTTAATCAGGTCACCGTCCCAGGAATTAATAGAAAATTAATTTTTTTAATTGATTGACAATTACAAATAGTTATTGATAATAATCAACTAGGACTTATCGAAAGAATCGCCCCCCTGCCGGAGTTGACGTCGCGTCAACTCCATTTCCGGGACTTCGGTCCTGGGGTTTTTTTCAAGACACGCCCTGCGAACCGTTGCGCCCAAACTCTGCCGTGGGGTCGGGATTCCATCATCTTTGGAAAGGAACAACCATGCGATTGCGCCGACGTGGTGCGTTTACGTTGATTGAGTTGTTGGTGGTCATCGCCATCATCGCGATCTTGATCGGGCTGTTGCTGCCGGCGGTGCAGAAGGTTCGCCAGGCGGCCGCTCGGTCGCAAGCTCAAAACAACCTCAAGCAAATGGGGCTCGCAGCCCAGAATCTCCACGACACCTACAAAAAGATGCCGGCGATGTACGGCAATACCGGCGGGCAGGATGGCTCGATCTTTTTCCACTTGCTTCCGCATGTCGAGCGCATGGATCTTTGGCAGCTTGGCCAGAACGCTGCTCGTCAAGCCCAAGTCGAAGTCTTTCGGCACCCCGCGGATGTGACGAACCTCGGAACTTTTCAACTGACCATCGCCTCGGACATCCCGCCTTGGGCCACCGGCAGCACCCAGTGGGGTCTAAGCAGCTTTGCGGCCAACTGGCAGTTCTTCGGCGAAGAGGGCATCACGCTCGACAAGGTCGGCGATGGTACCTCCAACACCATCATGTTCAATGAGAAGTACGCCATCGCCAAGAACGCCGGCAGTGTCACCGGCGCGTGCCTCTGGGGTTATGGCGTTCGGCCGAACTTGTCGGTTGCACAACGATTGAAGATGGCCCCGCCCCCGAAGTTTCCAACGACGTCGGGAGCGTACCCCGACTACGACTACCTGTGGAACAAAGCCTGGTGGGCCCGCACCGGGTACGTCAACAACCCTGGACCGGCCGGAACCTTCGGGCAGTGGCCGAACACGGCGACGACCCTGGTGAACTGGGAATTCAAATGCATGCGCTGTGCCGAGTATCAGCCCCCGCAGGACACGCTGAACGCGTACAAGTCGCAAGGCATCACGCCGGGCGGCATGCTGGCGTGTTTCGCCGACGGCAGCGTTCGCACGATTGCCGCGGGCACGTCCGACCGTGATTTCTGCGCACTCGAAGGTCCCAGCGACGGCGAGACCTTTGCCGTTCCGTGAACAACCATGGTGCATCACCGCCGGCCCGGGGCGCATTCGATGGGACATTGGTCCCGTAGTATGCGTTCCAGGCCGCTGTGACCTTCTGACCTCCGACCAATCCACCTATGGACCAACAAAAGTTACGTCTGACCTGGTGTCAAATGCGCGTGGCATCGTTACTGCTCGGCCTGCCGATTTTCGTGGCTCTGGCCGGCTGCAGCAAGCCGGAAGATCTCAACAAAGCACGGGCCGGCGTTGAGTCGGCATTGGAAGCGTGGAAGAAAGCGCAGGATCCCAAGTCGCTCGCAGGCCAGGACATCGAGATCAACGAGCCCGATTGGCAATCCGGCCATCGGCTGCTGGATTACACCGTGAAATCGTCGGCGTCGCAGCCACAGCAAGGTCCCCGCGTTGTCGTGGTTCTGAACATGAAAAGCAAAGCAGGGAAAACAGTGACCACCGAGGTGGCTTACGAGGTGATTTTCGCGGGGAAGACCAAGATCGGCCGTGACGCCTTTCACGTCGCGTCTCCGTGACGCGGGCCATCTTCCATCGCCATCCCGAGTTGCGTTACACGTTACTGTCACCAATCAACGCAAGAAATGCGGAGTATCTAATGCCCCGGTGGTTCACGATCCTTGGCATGATTGCCACTCTATTTGCAGGCTGCGCCAAGAAAGAGATTGTGGAAGCCAGACCAGGCCCGGGCGACACAATCTTCCCCATCGTGAACTGTCCGAAGTCGTGGACTGCGGGTTCGCCCATCGCGATGACCGTGAAGCTCTGGATGCAGCGCGACGGCGAGCAGAAACCGCAATTGTTGACATTCGAGGAGGTTCCGCACGAGCCGGAGCTGCGGGCGACGTTCACGTTTCTCAAGGACGACGAGGTGGTGAGTACGGTAGCCGACGTCCTGTTGACGCCGGATTGCTGAAGCAGCGGAAAGAGTCCATTTCTCGCTTCGGTCGAAGCGATTCAGGTTCCGAAAGATGCTAATCGCGCCAAACTAGACGTCACGTTCAAGATGCCCGCGCCATCGGGTGTCGCGTTTCGACCGACACGCGGCGTCATGCGCGTCGAGCCTCCGGCCTTGAAGAAACAGCCGTGACGGCCGACGATCGTTGCGACATGGCGATTCACTCGCGTCGAGATATAACAAAGCCAAAGATCAACTCTTATCGGGAGCAGCGTCATGAAGCGATCGATTCTTGCCGCATTCTTGTTGCTTAGCGTGGTCGTTGTCGTATTCGGGAGCATGCAGACCGAGTCGCCGGTCACCCCGCCGCTGGGTCAGGAGCGCATCTTCCCATCGCCGGCGGATGCTCGCAAGTCGCCGCGCGAAAAACTTGCTTACGTCGTCTGTACCTACGTCGGCACCGGGATCAAGAAACCCGACTATCTGGCCACCGTCGACCTCGATCCAGAATCGAAATCCTATTCGCAGGTCGTCCATCGCCTCGAGATGCCGAACGTCGGCGATGAACTGCACCACTTCGGCTGGAACGCCTGCGGAAGCTGCGAGGGCCGTTGCGAACGCCGCTATCTCGTCGTCCCCGGCGTCCTTTCGAGCCGAATCCACATCATCGATACGAAAAATCCACGTGAACCGAAGATGCACAAGGTCATCGAACCGGCAGAGGTCTTGAAGACCAATCTGTCGACACCGCACACCGTGCATTGCCTGGCCGACGGGAACATCATGATCTCGATGCTGGGCGATGCCAAGGGAGATGGTCCCGGCGGTTTCCTCTTGCTCAACGACAAGTTCGAAGTCGTCGGCCCGTGGGAAAAAGACAAGACCGGCATGAAGTACAACTACGACTTCTGGTATCAACCCCGGCACAACGTCATGGTGTCCAGCGAATGGGCCGCCCCAAAGACCGTCGTCCCCGGCTTCAAGCTCGACGATGTCAAAGCGGGTAAGTACGGCCAGCAGATTCACTTTTGGGACTGGAAGGAGCGCAAGATCACCAAGACGTTCGATCTGGGAGGCTCAGGTATGATCCCACTCGAAGTTCGTTTCCACCACGACCCCGCCAGCACCCACGGCTTCGTCGGCGCGGCGCTCTCCAGCGTCATGTGGCATTGGCACAAGGCCGACGGCCAATGGAAAGTCGAGAAGGTCATCGAAGTGCCTGCGGAGAAGAATGTCAAAGGCTGGGACATCCCGGTGCCGGGCCTCATCACCGATCTGGTGCTGTCGATGGACGACAAGTACCTCTACTTCTCCAACTGGCTGCACGGCGATATCCGCCAGTACGATGTCAGCAATCCGTCAAAGCCCAAGCTCGTCGGACAAGTCTGGGTCGGCGGCCACCTCGGCAAGTCGCCTGAGTTCCGCGGCAAGAAGCTAACCGGCGGCCCGCAGATGCTACAAATCAGCCTCGACGGCAGACGGCTCTACGTCACCAACTCGCTCTTCTCCGCCTGGGATAACCAGTTCTATCCGCAGATCGGCAAGCAGGGCTCGTACATGCTGCAAATCGATTGTGACACCGACAAGGGCGGCCTGCGCCTCAACGACCGCTTCCACGTCGATTTCGGCAAGGAACCCAACGGCCCCGTCCGCGGCCACGAGATGCGCTTCCCCAACGGCGACTCGACGTCGGATATCTGGAACTGAGGCCACGATGAGCCGGGCACGAAGTAAGCGGTCGGCAATGCCGCTTACTTTGTGCGCGGCTCTTTCGGTTGGGTGCGTCAGCATCATACAATAGCCGAGTTGCCGACCGTCCAGAGACTCGGTTCATGATCAATGAAACATCGCTATTTCGCTCCGCGGGCGTGCTGCTGCATCCAAGCTCGTTGCCCAGCCCGTACGGCATCGGCGACCTCGGGCCGACGGCGTACGCCTGGATCGACGCGTTAGCGCAAGCGGAGTTGACTTGGTGGCAGATCTTGCCGCTCGGTCCCACCGGATTCGGTGATTCTCCGTATCAGTGTTTCTCTGCCTTTGCCGGCAACCCCTACTTGGTCAGCCCCCAGGGCCTGATCGAGGACGGGCTGCTCAAGGCCGACGAACTGCCGATCACCGTCTTCCCAGCGGACCACGTTGAGTATGGGTCGGTTATCACCTTCAAGAATCATCTCCTGCGGCAAGCCTGGGAGCATTTTCGCAAGGGACGAGCGGCGTCGCTGCGCGAGCCGTTTCAGAAATTTGTTATCGAGGAAGCGGCATGGCTGGATGATTTCGCCCTGTTCATGGCCATCAAGGAATCCGAGCACGGGCAGAGCTGGCAGGAATGGCCTGAACCGGCGCGATTGCGCCGGGCCGACTTCCTCAAAAAGGCGCGCAAGGAACACGCCGACGCCGTCGAACGGCATCAGTTCGCGCAGTTCCTCTTCTTTCGCCAATGGGATCGGCTTCGCCGGTACGCCGCCGAGCATGGATTGAAGATCATCGGCGACATCCCGATCTTTGTGTCGGGCGACTCTGCCGACGTTTGGGCCAACCCGCAACTGTTCGCGCTGGATGACAAGCGTCGGCCCAAGGTCGTTGCCGGGGTGCCTCCCGACTACTTCAGTGCGACGGGACAGCTCTGGGGCAACCCGATCTATGAATGGAAGGCCCTTGAGAAATCCAAATTCGCCTGGTGGGTCGCACGTTTCAAAGCAGCCCTTCGCCTGGTCGACATGATCCGCCTCGACCACTTTCGTGGCTTCCAGGCTTGCTGGGAGATACCCGCGGGCAGCCCCAACGCCATCATCGGCAAATGGGTCGAGGCGCCCGGCGAAGCCCTGCTCAAGACGCTGCGGCACGAACTCGGCTCGTTGCCGATCATCGCGGAAGACCTCGGCGTCATCACACCGGAAGTCGATGCGCTACGGCGCGTGTTCGATCTTCCGGGTATGCGCATCCTGCAATTCGCCTTCGACGGCGGACCGGACAATCGGTATCTGCCACACAACTACGACACCAAGACCGTCGTCTATTCCGGCACGCACGACAACGACACGACATGGGGTTGGTATCGCGCGGTCGGCGAGAAAGAACGCGATCACGTTCGCCGCTATCTGGCCCGCGACGGCAGTGACATCGCCTGGGATCTCATCCGCGCTGCCTGGGCGTCGGTCGCCGACTACGCCGTCGCGCCGTTGCAAGACATCTTGAATCTCGGGACCGAAGCGCGTATGAACTTTCCGGGCAAACCCCAGGGCAACTGGTGCTGGCGATTTCAGGCAAGCCAGTTCAATCCGTGGATTCTGGACCGCCTTGCGGACCTGACAAAACTCTACGGTCGCGGTAAGATAAAACAGCCGGCGAAGTAGTGGTTAGCTGGACGCGCCAGCGACGGATAGGCATCCGTCGCTGGCGCGTCCAGCTAACGATCGAAACGAACAAAAGCAGTGAACAACAAGAACCTTCAGCCCTATATTTGGATTCTGATAAGCGGATTCGCCTTTAGCTGGATGGCCACCCTGGCGCCGCTCGCCGGAAAAGGCTGTGGCTGGCAGGCCGTGGCCATCGTGCGCTGTCTCGTGCCGCTCATCCTCATCTCTGCCTGGGCGAGTTGGGACGGCGTTCAACTCGTCTTCTTCGGCTCTCCGGTGCTGTGGATGCGCAGCCTCGCGGGAAGTTGCAGCCTGGTCGGCTCCTTCTACGCCTTCGCACATCTGCCGCTCACCGACATTTACGCCATCTGCAATATCTTTCCGATCTGGGTCGCGCTCTTGTCCTGGCCGATGCTCGGACGCTTTCCATCGGGCGCGGTTTGGCTATCGATCTTTTGCAGCATCATCGGCGTGGCCCTTTTGCAGGGCCGCGAGATCAACGCCGGCAATCTGACGGCGCTTGTGGTCGTTGGTGTGTCGATCTTCACCGCACTGGCCATGATGGGGCTCAATCAGCTCAAGGACCTCGATCCGCGGGCCGTCGTCGTCCATTTCTCCGCCACGGCCTTGATCTTCTCGGTGGCGAGCCTGGTGTTCTTCCCGCTCGAAACCACCGAAGAAGCCTTCAGTGCCGTCCACCTGGCTGAACTCCTCGGCGTCGGCGTCACCGCGTCGATCGGACAGTATTTTCTCACCAGAGCATTCACCGCCGGCGATCCGGCCCGCATGTCGGTCGCCACGCTGTCGCAATTTGTGTTCATCTTGGTCCTCGACGTCTTCGTGCTCGGCAATCCGCTCGAGCCGATCAAGCTCTGGGGCATCCCCCTCGTACTCGGACCAACACTCTGGCTGATGTCGCAGCGCATCCAGGAACCCTCAGCGATCGCCGACAATGATGCCGAGGATCCTACGAATCCGTCCGTCGACGAAGAACCCGAGGCGGACTGGGCAATGCAGGCAGAACCAGTCGGTTCTAACGAATCGAAGTGATCTTCCTATCGCGCCCGTCCCACCCACTCGGTGCGTCCAAGTGAATAGCCGCCGGCCGCGAAGCGAAAGTGCGTGCGCCACCTACAAATCTGCCACGATCGCCGGCATCGCCGGCCCACGGCGCCGGTCCCTCGTCATTTCCCCTTAAGCTTCCCAGTCTCCGCAGTCGATGATTTCGGTACGACATTGACGCGCATCTGGAGACTTGCGCCGCGGAGGAAGAATGCTTGCATCACTTGCCGTCGCCGGATTCCTGTTTACAGCCTCGCCTCAAGCCACCAATCCTAACTCGTACCTTTTCCACATGCAGACTGGTGCGGACGGCAAGGTCCACCTCGTCGGCAAACGCTACCAGCCCCAGTCGGGCGACCTCATCCTTTTCGACGACCACAACCCGGTCACCGCGAAGATCTACTCGTGCTGCGGCACCGGTCGACCTCTGCACGCCGGCATTATCTTTCTCAAAGACGACGGCAGCCCGGCCGTCCTCGAAGCCGGCACGAACGCGGTCATGAAGGTCTTCGTCTTCGATTTTCATTCGCGATTGAAGAACTTCGACGGCACGATTCTCATTCGCCAACTGAGGACCCCGTTGAGTGTGGAACGTGAAAAGGCGCTGCGCGATTTCGCTTGGGGCCAAGAAGGCAAGGGCTACGCGCTGGGCCGAGCGATTCTACACGCCTCGCCGTTCCGCGCACGCGAACCGGTGTACACGGCCCCATTCGGACGAACGGTGCTCGATCGGGATCGCTGGATTTGCTCGGAATTGGCTGTGGCGGCGGCGACGTCGGCAGGCATCCTGAACCCGGCAACACATCCGGCCAACCTGATGTTGCCGAGAGACCTGTGCTACGACGAGCGTTACGATTTGAGCAAGATGTACGAATCGCCGGCGCTTTGGTCGCCGCGCGCGAAACTGGATGAAGTGGATGGCGGAGTGCGGGTGGGGCCGCGATAATCTGTCGCTTGCGGCTTCGCGCTCGCTTTACGTTTGCAATGAAATCTGCAAGCGCGAAGCGAGCGCGAAGCCGCAAGCGGCGAAGGGTTAGCAATCAAAGTACAGCAAGTACTCGTACGGATGCGGACGTAGGCGGATGGGGTCGACTTCCTTCTTCCGCTTGTAGTCGAGCCAGGTTTCGACCACGTCCTTGGTGAACACGTCGCCTTGCAACAAGAACTCGTGGTTCTTTTCGAGATTGCCCAAAGCCTCATCAAGCGAGCCCGGCGCCTTGGGCACCTTGGCCAATTCTTCAGGCTCCAGATCGTAGATGTCCTTGTCCAGCGGCTCGCCTGGGCGGGTCTTGTTCTTGATGCCGTCGAGCATGGCCATCAGCATGGCGGCGAACGTGAAGTAGGGATTGCTCGAGCAGTCGGGGCAGCGGAACTCGATGCGTTTGGCCTTGGGACTCTTCGAATACATCGGAATGCGGATCGAAGCCGAGCGGTTGCGCTGGCTGTAAGCGAGGTTGACCGGCGCCTCGAAGCCGGGGACGAGTCGCTTGTAACTGTTGGTCGTCGGATTGGAGAATCCGCAGATGGCCGGCGCGTGCTTGAGCAAACCGCCGATGGCGTACAGGGCCGTCTCGCTAAGGGCGGCGTAGCCCGAGCCGGCGAAGAGGTTCGTTCCCTTCTTCCACAGCGACGTATGCACGTGCATGCCGGTCCCGTTGTCGCCGAAGAGCGGCTTGGGCATGAACGTCACCGTCTTGCCGTGCTGCTTGGCCGTGTTCTTGACGATGTATTTGTACTTCATGACCTTGTCGGCCATGTCGACGAGTGGGGAGAACTTCATGCCGATCTCGCACTGGCCGCCGGTGGCTACTTCGTGGTGCTGCATCTCGACGGGGATGCCGGCGTCGATGAGCTTGAGCATGATGTCGGTGCGCAAATCGGTGAGCGTGTCGGTGGGTGGAACCGGGTAATAGCCTTCCTTGTGGCGAATTTTGTAACCGAGGTTCGGTCGCTCCGGCGTGCTTTCGCGCCCGGAATTCCAAATGCCTTCGTCGCTATCGATGAAGTAGTATGCGAAGTTCGAACCGGCATCGACGCGCATGCTGTCGAACACAAAGAACTCAAGTTCCGGGCCGAAGTAGGCGGTGTCGGCGACGCCCGAGGCGACCATGTAATTGACGGCTTTACGGGCGATGTAGCGAGGGTCGCGATTGTAGTCCTGATGGCTCAGCGGGTCTTTCACGGAGCAAATCATGACCAGCGTGGTTTCTTTGAAAAACGGATCGAGAAACGCGGTCTCGGGATGAGGGATCATGATCATGTCGGATTCATTGATCGCCTGCCAGCCGCGGATGGAGGAGCCGTCGAACCCGACGCCTTCTTCAAAAGTGGATTCTTCGATGTTGGCGGCCGGGGTGGTGACGTGCTGCCACGTGCCCGGGAAGTCGATAAAGCGCAGGTCAACCGCCTTGACTTGCTTTTCACGGATGAGAGTCAGAACTTCTTTCGGCGTCATTTAGAGAACTCCTACTTGGAGAAACAGGGAGGGTATGTCAACAGGATATTTTTTTGGGTGCGGGTTTCCACAACAAAACCGTCCTCGTTTAGCGCCCGCCTGGCGCCGCGCAGGCGCTAAACGAAGACGTCACGGTCCGATGGCCTGGCCGCCGCGTTCGCCGGTGCGGATGCGAACGCAGTCTTCGAGCGGCAAGACGAAGATTTTGCCATCGCCGATGTGTCCGGTGTCGCCGGAGCGGGCGGCGTGCACGATCGCTTCGACAGCGGCTTCCACAAACGCATCGTTGACGGCGATTTCCAGCTTCAACTTCGGCAGCAAGCGGACCTTGAACTCGGTACCACGATAAACTTCCGTGTAGCCGCCCTGCACGCCGCAGCCGCGCACATCGCTTACGGTCATGAGATAGACATCGCTTTTGGCGAGGGCGTTCTGCACCTCTTCGAGCTTCTCGGGGCGAATGATGGCGACGATCATTTTCATGAGAATCCTCATACTGCCGCTTGCGGCTTCGCGCTCGCTCGGCGTTCGATGATTCACTGCAACAATCGAACGAGCGTGAAGCCGTAAGCGGTATTACGCCTCGATCTTCACGCGTAGCGGCCGTTTCAGCAACTTCTCAAACAACTTCTGGACGTTCGCTTTCATTTCTTCTTTGTCGCCGCCGCGGAACTGGAATCGGTTGCCCTGGACCGTGGTGACGTAGCGGTAGATCGCCTTGAATTCGGGCGCGGGGGCCGCCGTCGGCTTGCAAAGTTCCGACCAGGCGTGAATGAGGTCGCCGTTGCTCGCGCCCTCGACGACGACGTGGAATCGGCCGACACCGTTGGGCGGAACGATGGCGGCGCGTGGCTCCACGGGGCTGGTGATTGCTGCCACTTCATAGCCGAGGCCGAAGTCGAACCCGGTTTCGCCGTGCTCGATGCGATCGAGGCCTTCGACTTCTTCCTCGTCGTCGGCCATGAAGCCGATCGCGGCATCGATGAGCTTGATCATTGCGAGACTCAGGACAAATGCGAACAGAGCAGAGATAACAGCCGCCGCCAGCTGGATTCCCAATTGCGTCATGCTTCCCTGCGTGGCAATCAGGCCGAGCGCGCCGACGGGGGGATCATCGGGACCGCCGAATTTCCATTCGTAGCAAAAAACGCCGGTGAGAACGGCGCCAAGAAATCCACCGACGCCATGGACGCCGAAGGCATCGAGCGAGTCGTCGTATTTGAAGTAGGGCTTGAGCGTCACTGAGAAGTAGCAGACGACTCCAGAGACGAGCCCGATGGCGCATCCGCCCCAGGGATACACGTAGCCCGATGCCGGCGTGACGGCGACGAGCCCGGCGACGAGCCCGGTGGCCAGGCCGAGCGCTGTCGGCTTGCCGCGGTGCCACCATTCGATGAGCATCCAGCTCACGGCCGCCGCCGCCGCGGCGCATTGCGTTGCCGCAAACGCCGAGGTCGCCAGTGGGCCGCTTGTCAGTCCGCTTCCGCCGTTGAATCCGAACCAGCCGAACCACAAGATGCCGGCGCCGGTCAGCGTCAGCACCATGCTGTTCGGATGCATCGCGTGTTCCGGATAGCCGATGCGGTTGCGCAGCACCATGATGGCGGCCAGGCCCGAGAACCCCGCGGCGATGTGCACGACCGTGCCGCCGGCAAAATCGAGCGCTCCCATCACGCCCAAAAGGCCCACCGGATGCGTGCCCGCGCCCGCCGCTCCGCTCCACCAGTCCATAGCCCATACGCAATGCGCTAACGGGCAATACACGAGCACCATCCACAGTAGCAAGAAAATGCAGTACGGCTTGAAGCGGATGCGCTCGGCCACGGCGCCGCTGATCAGCGCCGGCGTGATGATCGCGAACATGCCTTGATACAGCATGTGCAAGTAGATCGGTATGTTCGTCCCGGGCAATAATGCATCGGCCTTGTAGCCGTAAAGAAAGATCAACTCCTTGCGAAACCCGATCAGGCTCCCCGCTTTGCCGAAAGCGATGGCGGGATCACCGAACGCCAGAGAATATCCGATCGTCACCCAAAAGACTCCGACAATGGCGAGAGTGACCATGCTCTGCATCATGGTAGCCAGTACATTCTTGCGCCGGACCATGCCGCCATAGAAGAGGGCCAGCCCGGGCACCATGAGCAGGACAAACGCCGTCGAGACCATCATCCATGCAGTATCGCCGCGGACTTTGGCATCGTCGATGTCGGCCGCGACTTTCTTGGCGGCGTCCTCGACCTTCTTTGCCTCAGAAGTCTCTTCCGCGCGCGCGATGGATGGCGTTGCACCGACGATGCCCAACGAAAACACGAGGAGTAACAGACGCGTCAGCAAGGCATACCCTCCAGAACTCGCATGAGCCGACGAGGTATCCCAGTAACCGCTCCTTTCACCCTGTTCGGAGGCGGAAAATGGAAATGCAGCCACGAGCCAATGGAACGAGAACGTCCACGGCCCGCCGCAGTCCCACGGAAAGGGATGGAATCAGTTTGTGCGAGGAGAGAATGGCAGGATCGATGCCAAACCGGCACCAATCGGAACAAACGCTACAACCGATTATAGGACAATCAGTTGTGCCACGATCTGTCACGGGATAAGAAACGGCCGAAGGGCCGCGATGCCAAAGGAGCGAGCAAAAACAGCCCGCTTTCCGGGCTATGGACGAAACCAAACCCGATGGATCAGCCACATAAACGTACGACAATCGCCACAACCCGTCTCCAGGCTGTGGCGCGATTGTTTTAGATGTTCGCGTGTATCGGCTGCAAATCCGAACCTTAACGCCGGGCTTCTTGGCCAACGCTGGTGACCTCGGTTTTGTTGGCGTAAATCAGGAACTCGCGAACTTCGTTGACATCGATGCTCCACGACACGAGTCGCTGTTTTTCGTTGAAGGCCGAAATCACGCCGACGACTTCGCCCTTGTCATTGACGAGCGCTCCACCGCTGTCGCCGTGGTTGATGGGCGCCTGCGTTTCGACGACCTTGGCGTTGATCATACCCGTCTCGATTTTTATCTGGTATTGGGCAACCAATCGCACTTGGCCGCGGGTGTAGCGCCACAGCACGCCGTTTTCCGCGCCGGAATTGCCGATGGAGTGGACCGTCTCGCCAGGCCGTGCGCTTTTGGACGCCAGCGGCAGCGCCTTGGCGTTGGCGGGAAGGGATTCGAGCTGCACGAGGGCCAGGTCTCGGGCGACGCTGCGAATGAGCACCTTGCCACCGATGGCCTTCCCGGCGTCCGACATGACGTGTTCAACTTCGCCATCACGGAATGTGGGGAAGGCAATTTTCGCGTCGTTGATATCGCCGACGACATGGTTGTTGGTGATCACGAGCTTTCGTTCATGATCAACAACCCAGCAGGTGCCGACGCTTGGCTTGCCGTCCGCCCGCTTGACACCGATGATTCCCGTGGAAACCACGACTTTGTCATAAACCTCGGTGTTGGCCTTCGCACCTGCGACCAGAGCGGAGAGTGTGAACACCGCAGCCAAAACTACGCGAATGAGGATCGTGGTCATTGTCAGCTCTAGTGTGTTTTTTTGATTTCCGCCACCTTTACACAGTAATTTGGCTGTTTGTGATAAAAAAAGTTTGTCGCCAGAGGGCATTTTTCCTTTGATTTTCAGTGAACCGCGTGTTTAGATCGATCCTGGAGGTGTGCTCATGGCATGGCGTAACATTGTGAGCGTCGTCGTCTTGTCGGGCATCGGTCAGCCATTGTTCGCCGACGCCAATGTGCGCGTCGAAGTCATCAAGACTGGCGGCATCGCGATCTATCGGCCCGACGTGAAGGCGCCGCTCTTCGTCTTCAACGCGCCGGAGGACGCCCGTTCGTACGTTCATCCCATGCTCGCCCCGGACGGCCAAGGAGTCATCACCGAATTCGCGCCCGGTCATCACAAGCACCAGACCGGCATTTACGTCGGTTTCCTGAAGGTCAATGGCCGTGATTATTTCCACAATCGCGGCGCCGATTACTTTCGCCGTCGGGCTTTCGAGTGGAAGAACGACTCCGAGGGGGTGCGTTGGACCTCGACCTACGAACTTTTCGACAAGGACAAGAACGTCCTGCTCGTCGAAACGCAAACCTGGCACTTTCGTGATTTCACCAAAACGTACCTGATCGACCTCAAGCACACGTTCAAGGCCGAGGAAAATGTCTCGTTCGGCGCCCACGATTATGGCGGGCTCTTTATCCGCATGCCGTGGAAGGGCCAGAAAGACGCCAAGGCAATCAACAGCAACGGCAACGTGAACAGCAAAGCTGAGGGCAAGGAAGCGAACTGGGTCGACATCGGCATGAGCGTCGAGGGACGCAAGAATCCTGCGCACATCGCGGTGTTGGCGCATGAGCCGGTGCTGTGGCGGGTCGATGGTCAGCTTGGCGTCGGTCCCGCGCCGAGCCGAGCCGGCGCCTGGAAGCTTGCCAAGGGGGAGAGCAAAACGGTCCGCAATCGGTTCTATGTCTACTCCGGCGAATTTCAGCACGAGCAAGTCGAGGCCCAGTCGAAAGCGTTCAGTGCCATAAGATAAACCGGCGAGCCGAGCCCCGTAAGGGGCCGGGTCATGATGATGGACGCCCGGCTGTTAACCCGGCTCGCCGTAAATAACCCGCGAGGAACCATCCATGCGATCCATTGCTTTTTCTGTCATCGCCGCCATCGTCATCCTTCCCAGCGTCAACGCCGGCGGCAAAGATGTCGAGCTAACTCTCCGCAAACGCATGTCGTTCGATACCCCGGATAAAAAAGTCGAATACAAAGTCGAAACAGCGACGCAAGCGTGGTCGCCCAAAGGCGTCGCTGTCATTGTCGTGGACATGTGGGACACGCACCACTGTTACAACGCGGTCCAGCGCGTCGTCGAGATGGCGCCGCGCATGAACGAGGTGCTCGTGAAGTGCCGCGACATGGGCATGACGATCATTCACGCCCCGTCGAGCTGCATGAACGCCTACAAGGACCACCCCGGACGCATACGTGCTCAGGATGCCCCCCGCGCCGCGAACCTGCCCAAGGACATCGGCGTCTGGTGCCACATGATCGACCGCGAGAAAGATGGCCAGACCAAGAACATTAAGTACCCGATCGATGCGTCCGATGGCGGCTGCGATTCCGATCCGATCGAACAAGAGAAGCACAAGCAAGCCCTCATCAAGATGGGCCGCAAGCCGGGCTCGCCGTGGCTGTCGCAGTATCACGTCCTCAAGATGCACGACATCGACATCGTCAGCGACTCCGGCGTCGAAATCTGGAACATTCTCGAAGCGCGCAAGATCAACAACGTCATCATCCTCGGCGTGCACACCAACATGTGCGTCCTCGGCCGACCGTTCGGCCTGCGCCAGCTGGCCAAGAACGGCAAGAACGTTGTCCTGATGCGCGACATGACGGACACGATGTACAACCCGAAAATGCCGCCGTACGTCAACCACTACAAGGGGACCGAGTTAATCATCGAGCATATCGAGAAGTATGTCTGCCCGACGATCACCAGCGATCAGATCATCGGCGGCAAGGCGTTCCGCTTCAAGGTGGACCCGAATTGATGTTAGCTGGATTCGCAAGCGACGGACGAGTTGTGAGTAGCGAAGGCCCCATTGCTTATGGAGTCGCCGCGTTGGCCAACTTCCGCAGCAACGCTAGCCCCTGTTCGCGCGTGGCGATGGTCTCGTCGAGCTGCGCCTCGCGGACGGCGTCGAGCAGTTCCTTATAGCGCGGGCAGGGCTGGATGCCGAGGGCCATCACGTCGGCGCCCGTTACTAGCGGCGGCGGGTTCAGTTTTTCCGCCGGCCAATCACACAGCGCGCGTTCGCAGAACTCCACGTGCTCAATATTCGCGCCGTCCGCAAGTGCGTCGGCACGGTGCAGGGCAAGCAATTCGTGGATCCCCGGGTGAATCAGCATCCCTTTGAGTTTGCTCAGCCGCAGCCGATGCGCTTCGACGAGCGACTCATGGTGCTCTACCAGCCATACAATGCGGCCGCGTTCCTGGTTCGATAGTTTAAGACGCAGTGCGATCGCATCAGCCGTCGCAACGCTGACCGGCAGCAAGAGTGCCGCGAACGCGAGCGGAACGGATGGCGCCGGCCCGAGCAGGTCCATGAACCGAAGCCAGTGCTCGACACAAGGCGCGTCTCGGTTGGTCATCAACTCCGGCAATATCACACCCGCTAAGCCCAAGTCAACCAAGAGCCGCACTCCCGCGACACGGCGCGGATGCACCAGAAGTTGTCGCAGCTCCTCGGCAATGCGCTCGGCACTGACGACCGGAAGTTCGCTGGCCATCGCTCGGATCGCCGATGCGGTCTGTGGTTCAATGGCGAGCTCAAAGCGCGTGGCGATACGGACGGCACGCAATAGGCGCAGCTTGTCCTCGGTAAAGCGAACGTGCGGATCGCCAATGGCGCGGAGGACCCGCGCGTGCAGATCGTTCTGCCCGCCAACGTAATCGTGGAGCTGGCCGGCGATCGGATCGAAAAACATCCCGTTGATCGTAAAGTCTCGCCGCAGGGCGTCCTCGCGCGGCGACGAGAAGACGACCTGATCAGGCCGCCGACCATCGGAATAGCCGCCGTCCGTGCGAAACGTCGCCACCTGCACGACGAGATGCTGGCCGTCCTGCCGCGGGCCGAGCACCTCGACGACGCCGAAGCTGGCGCCGATCGCCAGCGTTCGCCGAAACAGCTTCTGCACCTGCTCGGGCACCGCGTCGGTCGCGATGTCGTAATCCTTCGGCGTCAAACCGAGAAGCTCATCGCGCACGCACCCGCCCGCCCACAGCGCCTGATGCCCGGCGTCCTGCAGCGTCTTGACGACAGAAATAGCGAAAACGCGTTCAGTCATGAGACGGCCATCACCTGAGTTGCTTAGCGACCGCATGGCGGCGCGCAACCGCTAAACGAGGACCGATGCTTCCCCGCTCGTGATCTCGCGCTGCCAGATCAAAAGTTCGTTTCGCCCGTAGCGGCGAACTTCCCAGTCGTGCAGCGCTTCGTCGAGCGGCGAGCCGCGCTCAGTTTGGACGACGATCACCGAGTCTTCGGCGGCCTTCAATTGCAGCGTCGCAATGGCGTTGAGCAGGTCGTCGGTCTTTTGCGATAAATCGGCGAACGGCGGACTCAAGAAAATGTTCACCGGCTCTTTCGGCGCAATCCACGCGGCGACCCAGCGATAGGCGTCGGTGCGGTACAACTTCGCTTGCCGGGTGAGGTCGAATTGTCTCAGATGCGACTCGATGCTCTTGGCAAGGTCCGGATCGCGTTCGACGAAGTGCGCGCTCGACGCCCCGCGGCTCAAGGCTTCGATGCCGACGACGCCGGTGCCAGCAAAGATATCGACGAACGGCCGATCCGGAATCGCGTTGCCCAGAATGCTGAAATACGCTTCGCGCACCATCTGCGGCGTCGGGCGAAGGTCCGGCGTGACATCGCACGATATCTTGCGCCCACCCAACGTACCGGCCACAATTCGAATCGAGGTTCGCATCACAATCGCCTATCTAACCAAGACGTCATCGCACCGCGCCGATCGCTCGGCCAGCGAGATCGTAGCCATCCGCCGCGGTGATCTTCACAGAGATAATGTCGCCGGGCTGCAAGTTCTTGCCCTTGACGCGGACCATGCAATCGATGTCGGGGGCGTCGGCGTGGCCTCGCGCTTGCACGTGGTTCGGCACTTCGGGATCGGGACCGTCGACGATCACGTCCAGCGTCTTGCCGACCTGGGCGGCGCACCAATTCAGCGCGATTGCCTGTTGCGCCTCCATCAAGCGATTGCGACGCTCGGCCTTGACTTCTTCCGATAGATGGCCATCCAACTTCACTGCCGGCGTTCCAGGCTCGAGCGAATAAGTGAACACGCCGCAGCGCTCGAACTTCGCATCCTTGACAAAAGCGACCAATTCCTCGAACTCGGCGTCGGTCTCACCAGGGAAGCCGACAATGAAGGTGGTGCGCAAGGTAAGGTTGGTGATCGCCCGTCGAAGCTTGCCGAGCAGCGTTTCGATGTCCTCCCGGCGAACGCGGCGCTGCATGCGCTTCAGCGTGCGATCGTTGATGTGCTGCAGCGGCATGTCGAGGTACGGGATGATCTTCTCCGAGGTCGCAAGCGTCTCGATCAAGGCATCGGTGAAGTAGATCGGATACAAATACAGCACACGAATCCACTCGATGCCGTCAACCTTTTCGAGCTCGCGCAACAGTTCCGCGAATCGGACTTCGCCGTAAAGGTCGAGGCCGTAGTAGGTGGTGTCCTGAGCGACGAGGATCAACTCGCGCACGCCGTCGTCGGCCAGTTCCTTAGCTTCCCGAACAACTTCCTCGATCGGCTTGGTGACGTGCTTGCCGCGCATGCCGGGGATTGCGCAAAAGGTGCAGGTGCGATCGCAGCCTTCGCTGATTTTGAGGTAAGCATAATGACGCGGAGTGATGCGCAAGCGCGCCGTGTCTTCGAGTGCACGCACTGGCGCGGGGCGAAACAGCGAGCGCTGGTCCCCCTCACCCCTATCCCCTCTCCCGGAGGGAGAGGGGGAAAGCTTGATAGCGCGATCGACGACGTGGGCAATCTCCTCCCGGCCGAAGACGCCGACGATCTGGTCGACACCAGGCACTTCGTTCAACAACTCATCGTGCTTTCGTTCCGCGAGGCAGCCGGCCACGACAACGGCGCCGACCCGGCCTTGTTCTTTCAGTTCGAGCATCTCGCGGATGACGCCGAGCGATTCCTGCCGGGCCGGTTCGATGAACCCGCACGTGTTGACGACGACGACATCGGCGCCGTCGACGTCGGTGACCAGTGTGTAACCATCCTGCGCGAGCTTGCCGAGCATGCGCTCGGAATCGACGAGATTCTTGGGGCAGCCAAGGCTGACGAAGGCATAAGTGCCTTTGGATTCCATGCAACGACCTCAACAGGACGGAGACAATTGGGACGCGTTATTATACTCAACGCGAAGTGGTTTGTAATAGAAACGTTCAGCCAGAGATCGAAGAACTCGACCGCGGTGTTTGCGCCCGCTACGATCGACGGTCGCCAGCTCAACGTGGCACGGTGAAAACGTGCCCAACGGCGGCGACGGGCGAAAAACCGCGCCGGAGCCGCAAATTCCTTGACCCCCGATGCGAAAACCCCTATCATTACCTCAAACCAAAAACCACAGAGCGGACGGTTGTGTCGCACTGCGCGTACAGGCTTCATCCGGCTCATTTTTCTTCTTTCAAGAGAGGTTATTAATGAAACGTCTCCTGTCTGTGTTCATCCCCTTCGTGGTGGGAATCGCTTTTGTCGGCTGCGATTCCACCACCCATCCAGCTGCCACCGTTACGGGCACTGCAAAATCCGACGACGGAAAGCCGTTGGCCGGGTGCAAGATTACGTTCACGCACAGCAATGATAAGGCACAAGGGAGTTGCGACGTCGACAAGGACGGGAACTACAAAATGCAAGCCCCGGTCGGGCAGTGTAAAGTCACCATCACTCCGCCGCCGAAGGTCGACAAGACCACCGGGGTCAAAGATCCCCTTGCAAAAACTGAATCGTTTGAGTGGATTGATGTTCCGGACGCCTATCAGGACAGAGCCAAGACGGAGCTTAGTTTTGAAGTAAAAACCGGCGCCAGCACTTACAATATCGTCGTGAAATTGAAAAAATAGGCATTCGTGCAGCCGTCCACCCATCGTGGACGGCTGCCATCTTTTGGAGCACAGGGTCAATTTGGGTTGCGAATGCCGGTATTGAGTCGAAGCGTCGTGGTCAAGTCCGCAACCAAGTTAGACCTTCTGAGGAACAAAAGAGCGAAACACGTCTCGGCCACCGTTGAGTAATTGTCAAATTTCCATGAACCATCTACCGCTTGATTGTAGACAAGGATCTGGGCGCCCCAGCCGTACCAGTCCTTACCACCGATCGTATTCTGATCGTAGACCAGCGCAACCCGTTCGATCGACCATAGCAAATACAGATTAACCTTTGGCAATTGGCCAGCTATGTCGTTCGTTGGCTGGCCGATGACGCGAGCCACGGAAAAAAGACTTTTTTGGATTGCTGGGTTCTTCAACGCCGGGCCCGCTGCGGGAGTCACGCCGTGGCCCAGCGCCAATCCGAGCAGGCCGGCACAGGTCATCGTGTCGGACGATTCCTTTCCTGGAGTGTAGCCCCAGCCGCCGTCACTATTCTGATCGGCTGAAAAATATTGATGGGCCAGCCACAACGAACGTTCCGTTGGAACGCCATGCCGACGCGCCGCCCAGAGTGCCAAGACGGCGAGTTGTGTATTCGAATTATCCACGCCGACGCCCGCCAGGGAATCTATGCCGCCGCCTGCGGTTTTGCTCGGCATCTGTGTCACCACAAGAAGTTGCTGAAGTTGTGGAACCAGATTCTGCGGATGCACGGGTTTGATTCCTTTGGCAGGCACATTCTTGGCGATGAAGTCTCCGAGTAGGTCAAACGGGTCGGACAAATTCGCTCCAGCCTTGGCGGCCTGCGCCAGTTCTTTGCGAGGCTGATGAGCGGGCCGGTGTGATTCGAGATAGTAGTAGAGTTGAAACATCTCCTTGATGTCAAGCATGGGATTCCCGTAGGACCATCCGCCTTGGTTCTTCTGCCCCGCCATGAGGCGCATGGCCATGCCCTGAATACGTCCGCGATCGCGCGGATCGCCAAGGCGGTCCAGAAACAGGATTGCAACGGAAAGATCATACGTTTGGTCCGAGAACGCGATCTTGCTGCGCACATACGCTGCTGCGCGTTGAACTGCGGCATCGGACGCCGGCACACCACACTCGACCAGAGTCAGGCCGGCGAATGCCGCGTATCCGATCGCATGGGACGGTCCTTCGTCGTTCTCATGCCACCCGCCTTTGGCCAGCTGCGTTTTTTTCAAGTAGCCGATGCCGCGTTCGATTGCGGCATCGATTTTTTTCTGATCGACTCCTGGTATTTGCCGAGCGGCCTGCGTCACGGTTGTAATCGGATCAAACTTCGGTTCCGTGCCCTGATTGCTTGTCGATTTGCTTCGTTTGAGAGATTGCGTGAGTTCGTCTTCGAGTTTCTTGCGGATGTCCTCTTCTTCCTGCTCGGTCAGTTTGGGCTTCGTGTATTTCGGAGAGTCGCCGCCGACACCCTTTGGCCCGATTTTTCTTTCAGGTTCGCCTGATTTCGGCTTGCCGTTTTCAACGGGTTTGACGTCATTCTTTTTCTCAGTAGAACCATTGCTGCTCTGCGTGCCATCGGCAAAAACTTGAGAGTCACCGGTAGAACTCCCCTGCGTGACCCGCCAAATCCCGTATGTCACTCCGATTGAGAAAAGTATGAACAACACGATAACGATTGACACACCGGCAGCGCCTCCCGAGGCTGGCGTGCCACGGGTCGGGGGAGCCGGCGACGCAACCGGCGCAGCTTCTTCTTCGACGGTCTTGGGGACCAAGGGGCGCGTCGACTCCGTCGGCTTTTCTTCCTTCATCGCCAGCTTCACCGGGTTGGTTGCAGCGAACTCGCGCATGCAGATCAAACATGTCAGCGGAGTTCCCGACGCGATCTCGGTCCCAAACGTGAGCGTCGACTTGCAATGCGGGCAAATAAGTTGCGTGCCACCCATGTCGAGACCTCCGCGCACTTGGAACTACCCGAAAGGAGCGTTTCCCTGCCGTTTGATCCGCCTTATACAGGACGGAATCGGTGCTTCGATTGTATCACGAATCGAAGCGCCAGGCTACGGTCTTCCTGCTCCTTTAGCAACAGCAGGTGCACGACACGGCTTATGAACTGCTCGGGAGGGCGTCGTTCCTGCCGAGCCGAAAGCGACAGGATGCTTGTCCGAAGTTGAGATTTTCGCGGGCTCGCGCCTCGGCATCCCGAAACTGGCCGCGCAGACCATTTCGAGTACCCCACAGCAGCTGCGGCGTTGCCGACAAAGGGCATGCACCGAGCACATGGAATCACAGAAACAAGGAGATCTAGCGCGAAAAAAAACGACTGACAAACGGCGTACCGCTCGCCAATCGTTTTGGTTTCACGAAAAGCGCCCGTTCTCTCACACTACGAAATGCGCTAGAAATCGCCTTGCGGATTTCTGCTGTCAGCAGGCAGCAGCGCGAAGTTCCAGTTGGCTATGGTAACGCCTTGAGCCACATTGACGACCTTGCCGTCACCCATACCGACAACGATAACGCCGGTGTGCAAGCCCTGCGATCTGCGCTTCTCAGGGATAGAGTTATTGCTTGCCGGAACATTAGCTGCGGTCATGTTGAAATCGGGAAGAAGATTAACGGCCGCGGTACCGTGGTTTCGGGTGTTGCCGATAACCGGAGTCCACGCCCACGACCAGTCGATGCCTGGGTACGCCCAAAGGTTGCCGGTCGAGTTGTTTTGCGTCGCGGCGGCCGCTTCCGTGAAGAAAATCACATTGGAGGTTCCATCGGGGATATTCGCAAGGGTATACTGAGGAGCGTCCGAGTTGCCGCCGGCGCGAACCGTGCCGAACACTTGGAAGTTGGCGGCGTACGACGAACCGCCCCAACCACCGACCTGCGCTTGCGACCAGTGGGCTTGCAGGGTCGGGTCTGACGGGCACAGGTACGGGGGTATCGCCTGAGTGCGCGTAGTCGGGTTTCTGTTGCCGTCCCATGTGCTGCCTGGGTTGGCAGTTGCCGACTTGAAGAGAGGCTCTTGTTCGATGTACGGAAGAATGGTGATGAGAATACAGCCCTGATAACTGCCAAACGCCGGTGCGCCGGTCGATGAGGTCAACGCGGGGAGCTTCTTCTTAGCGTCGTGCACATTGTGCGTCGCCAGGACGATCTGTTTCATGTTGTTCCCGCAGGTCATACGCGCCGCGGCGGCGCGGACCTTCTGGACGGCCGGCAACAGCAAACCGATCAAAATGGCGATGATCGCGATCACCACCAATAGCTCGATCAGCGTGAAGCCGGAACTCTTTACCTTTCTTACCTGTGCCATCGAACGCTCCTTTCGAACAAAAAAAGAAAAGGACAGACAGAGACAACCCGAACCAATCGGGCTACGAGTTCCAAAACTTATGAGAGCATACCGCGATCACCAAAAATCAACATGATGAGATATTTCTAATCTTAATATAGGCGAATTGCAGCGCCGTCAAGAAAAAACAGCGCATCTAGGCAAGTGGGACGTGTCGTGGCGGCCGACGGAAGCGGCATTAAACAGGATGTATTACGTGAGATTGCATTGTTTCACCCGATCTGGCACAAAACGGCCTCAATCGGAAGCAACCTTCTCCCCCACTTCAAAGTGCATTGTTTCACCCGATCTGGCACAAAACGGCCTCAATCGGAAGCAACCTTCTCCCCCACTTCAAAGGCTAACGTTCCTTGCTCCAGGCCCAGGTTCCTTTCCCGCCTCCGGTGTCTCGCCTCCACCAA
>Ga0194132_10002919_pt1 | contig 31225 bp, 30 predicted proteins | sample TA2KigOf80mmetaG_FD_148612 | JGI IMG/M metagenome (GOLD analysis project Ga0194132, IMG submission 148612) | Freshwater microbial communities from Lake Tanganyika, Tanzania - TA2015054 Kigoma Offshore 80m | ecosystem: Environmental > Aquatic > Freshwater > Lake | place: Tanzania: Lake...
TGTGATGGCGGATCTGGGCGTGCCCGAGAGGCGGGTGTGCCGGGTCGTGGGCCAGCACCGATCCACACAACGCAAGAGACCGACGATGCCAGATGATGATGCCGCATTGACTGCGGCCATCATCGCGTTCGCCCGCCAGTACGGTCGCTATGGGTACCGCCGGATCACGGCGCTGCTGCGGAGGGCCGGCTGGGCGGTGAACAAGAAGCGCGTCGAGCGGATCTGGCGGCGTGAGGGGCTCAAGGTTCCTGCCCAACAGCCGAGGCGAGGGCGGCTCTGGCTTAATGACGGGTCGTGCCTCCGTCTGAGGCCCGAGCGACCCAATCATGTCTGGTCGTACGACTTCGTCGCGGACCGAACCCATGACGGGAAGGCCTATCGCATGTTGTGCATCATCGACGAGTTCACGAGGGAGGCGCTGGCGATCCGTATCGCACGGCGGCTCAAGGCAACCGACGTGATCGACGTCTTGTCCGATCTCTTCATCCTGCGCGGTGTTCCAGCCCACATCCGTTCGGACAACGGGCCGGAGTTCATTGCGGCCTCGCTGCGAGACTGGCTCGCTGCCGTCGGTGCCAAGACCGCTTACATCGAACCCGGAAGCCCGTGGGAGAACGGTTACTGCGAGTCGTTCAACGGCAAGCTTCGCGACGAGCTGCTCAACGGCGAGATCTTCTACACGCTCAACGAGGCCAGGATCGTGATCGAGACATGGAGGCGGCACTACAACACGCTCAGGCCGCATTCTTCACTGGGCTATCGACCACCCGCTCCCGAGGCCACCGAATGGCCGGGCTCGCTCGCCTCGTCGCCCGGCGCTCGCCCGGCCAACCCACCCGTGGTGCCGAACGCGCCCGTGAACTAACATTACAACCGGACCACTCCAAGGGGGCTGGTCACACTCACTCGCGTTCAACGCCAAGTTGCATGCTAGTCCTGGCACTAAAATACGCCATACATATTTAATCTTGACATGTCAAAATGTCGTATTAAATAGAGCGCCATGGACACGGCGACCTATAGCTTGCACGACCTGTCGGAGGCCACGGGGATCGAGGCCCGGACTATCCGCAGCTATATCCAGCTTGGGCTCCTGCGCGGGCCCGACGGAGCGGGAAGGGCGGCTTCTTACGGGCCCTATCATCTAGAACGTCTCAAGGCCATCGTCGTCCTCAAGGACCTCGATGGCCTGAGTCTTTCCGAGATTCGGCGCCGTTTTTTGGCGGCGAGCGAGGACGAGGTCAGCACGGCCGCCGCGCGCTTCGCGGGACGCCCCGCCAGTTTCGGAAAAGACGATGGACGCGACTCGACTCTCGCCTATGTCCGACAGCTGCGGAGGAAATGGGCCCACGGGAAGGATCGCCTGCGCGCCCGCTACTCCATGGGGAACGGCTTCAAGGAAGAACAGCCGCCCCTCGCGGCACCTGAGAGGGGAGTGGTGCCGACGGCCTACGCGCTGCCAAGTCCCGAGAAGGAACCCATCGAACGGACCCGACGGCTTCCAGCGGAGGAGTGGGTGCGGTTCACCGTGACGCCCGACGTCGAACTCCATATCCGCGGCCCCGTGGATGTCGAGCGCCGCGGTTTTTTCGAGCGGCTCGCCGTGCGGATTCGGGCACTGGTCCTCGGAGGGCGCGATGAATAGTCAGGCCGATGTCATCGTCGATGCCCGTCTCGACCGCTCGCTGATCTGGACTGGCGGCGATTCGGTCCGCTACTTGGTCGTCCGTGTCGTTGGTCGGGCGCGCGACTCGGACACTGGCGCTCGCCGCCCGCACAACCTGGCGTTGGCAATCGACCGATCGGATGGTCTGGGGCCGGCGGGTCTCGCGGCCGGGAAAGCGATCGCTGCGGCCATCATTCGGCGTCTCTCGGCCGAGGATCATCTGGCCGTGCTGGCGTTCGACTCCCAGACGCGCGTTGTCGCGCCGAGCTCCCCCATGAACGACGAAGCAAAGAGACAGACGCTCGCCGCACTCGAAACGCTCGGAACGGGCCAGGGGCTGGACCTCGCCGACGGTTGGCTGGCGGCGGCCGAGGAGGTCGCAACGCAAATGACCGAAGGCGACGCCCACAACCGGGTAATTCTTCTATCGGGCGGAAGGGTGAGCCATCGTATCGTGGTCCCCGAGGAACTTGCCCGCGAAGCCGCGGCGCTCCGAGTGCGCGGTATCTTCACGACGGCCATCGGCATCGCCGCCCATGGCAATGTCGCGCCGTTGGCGGCGATTGACGACCATCGCGGTCACCGCGTGCAGGTCGCGCGCAGCGCTCAGGAAATCGCCGAAGCGGTGATCGCCGGTAGCCTTGAGTTGAGCCCGGTCGTCGCCGACGACTTGACCATTACCGTTCGTTGCCGTGAGGCCAGGATCGAGGCGCTCAATCCGCCGGTGGCCCACGTCGCGGTCGCGGGGAAAGTTCGCTTCGACGGCCTGCGCGCCGGCGAGGTGGTAAACTTGGTGTACCGCCTAATCTTTCCACGGGGTGCCGCCGGCGAAACAGCCGCCGTCTCGGTTGGGGCGTCGTGGTGCCATCCGACCAGCGGTGACGATCTGACTGCGCCGCCCATCCCGCTCGAAGTGCGCTTCGCCGAGGGCCGGGAGAATACGCCGCAGGCGCGCGACGAAGCCGCAAGCACACTTGCCGCCCTTGCCTGGCAGGCACGGATCATCGGCCGCGTTATTGACTTCGCTCTCGAGCGGCGGCACGGCGAAGCGGAGATCTATCTCGCCCGCGAACTGCTCCATTTCCAGCGTTATTGCGAGGGCCTGAGCCAGGGCGAAACACTGCGACACTCCCTGCGCCAAGCACTTGATTCGGCCCATCGCCCTTGGCGGGCGCGGGCATTGCGGGAGCGCCCGCCCATCCGCGCGCCCTGAGCGGCCGCACCAGCGGCCAAACCCCTGTTCACGTCGATACGAAATGCCGGATTCCGGCCACGGAGGAACTCATGCCCAATCAAAAAGCGTACCTCGACTCGCTCGCCATCGGACCCGCTGTCCAGCACCGCAACCTCACGCTCGTCGTGCTGTTGGGCCCCGATGCGCCCCGTCGCTATCGCACTCTCGACGAGGCACTCGGCGCCGGCAGTGCCCGAATCACCGAGATTTCCGCAGCGGGCTCGGTACCGGAACTCCGGCTCGTCAACCAGGGCGATACGCCGGTGCTGCTGCTCGACGGCGAGGAGCTGATTGGCGCCAAGCAGAATCGAGTCCTCAACCTCACCATCCTCGCCCCCGCCAACGCAAGTCTGACGATCCAGGTTAGCTGCGTCGAGGCCGGCCGCTGGGCGGCGAACTCCGCAAACTTCGCCTCCGCCGACCGGGCGCTCTATGCCCGTGGCCGGGCGCGCAAGCTTCACCAAGTATCGATGAGCCTCCAGTTCGACGGCGTCCGCCGGTCGGATCAGTCCGATGTCTGGCGCGGCATCGACGAGAAGCTGGCGCAGAGCGGTACGCATTCAGCGAGCCGCGCCATGGCGGATGCGTTCGAGAACCGGCGCGCTGGGCTCGATGAATTTGTCGCGGCGATGAGAGCCCACCCGGGGCAGACCGGCGCGTTGTTTGCGATCGACGGCACCGTTGTCGGCCTCGACTGCTTCGATTGCGCCGACACGCTCAGCCGCCTCCTGCCCAAGCTCGTTCGCAGCTACGCGATGGACGCCCTCGATTCGCCCTGGCCGATGGCCCAGACCGTGTCGGCCGAGGCGGCGCGCACGTTCCTAAGGCTGGTGGGCGAGGCCGAAGCAACGGCACACCCAGCCATCGGGCTCGGCCAGGATCTGCGCTTCGCGTCGGCCGAGGTCAGCGGTGCCGCGCTGTGGTGGGGCGATGCGCCGGTGCATTTCTGCGCCTTCACCCAGCGCTTGGCGGGCGAACGCGAGCACCCTCACGGCACCTCATTCACGCGGGCGTCGCGCCGCCGGATGTTTCACTAGATGGGGACGGTGTTTTCGGACGGCAGCCTTGCGTCTCAGGTCGCTGGTCGCACCATCGCGAGGGAGTTATCGTAATGGTTATGCTGCTACCCATAGTCACCAGGTACGATCGACCCCCGTGGTCGTGGTGATGCCGACGGAGGAGCATGAGCGGCTGAAGGCGTTGGACGAGCGGGGTTCCGTGGCGGCAAAACCGAAGGGAAAGAAGCTGTGATGACCTGGGAACCTTCCAATACGCCGGGTCGATGCCCGATGAACCGTCGGCAAGTGCTTTGGACATCAGGCGCCTGGGCCGCTTGCTTGGCCACAGCGGGTTGCGTCACTGCGGAGGGCGGCTCGGGAATTGCTGCGGAACGGTGGGGCGCAGCGCAGAACTATCCGACTGGCTGGGGACCGCCAGACCAGCCGCCGCGTTGGGAGGGGTACCCCGCGTACCACGCTGGAAACTTCTCCGGCGGCTTTGAACAGATGTTCCGGCACAATGTCATTCGTGCGGGTAGCTCGCCCTCACCACTCCTAACGTCCCGCAGCACTGGCCGCTTGTCTGCGAACGCCGAAGCGTATGCCCGCGCCTGGCCTATCACGGGGCTGCTCATTACGCGCGATGGCGAGGTTCGCTTCGAGCATTACAACTTCGGCCGCACTCCCGAGATGCGCCTGACAAGTTGGTCAATGGCCAAGAGTGTAACATCACTGCTGTTCGGTATCGCGCTTGACCGCGAGCTGGTGCGTGATCTGGATGATACGGCGGGAGACTACGTACCGTCGCTCACGGGCACGCTTCATGGCTCAATAAAGCTCCGCCACCTGCTGAACATGTCGAGCGGGGCGGATGTCGATCATCGGCGAGATCCTGTGCGCATCGACGTGCCCGCCATCCTCGGTCGTACGGCAGCGCGGGCGGCTGGAACGGATGTCGAGCGGGTCGTTCGTGGATGGCGTGACAAGCGAGAAGAAGCAGGGATTCGCTTCAACTATAATGAGCTTTGTCCCCTCACCATCGGCATGGTGATCCGCTCCGTCAGTGGTGGAAGCCTCGCCCGTTTTGCACAAGACCACCTCTGGCAGCCTCTTGGCGCCGAGGGTGACGCGACTTGGCTCACGGACTCCCTTGGCCGCGAGTACAACTGCGCGGGTTTTGCTGCGCGCCTTCGCGACTGGGCGAGACTCGGCCAGCTAATCGCTCAGAACGGGCGAGTGGCCAATCGGCAGATCGTCAGTGCGGGATGGATCGAGGCGTGCCGGACTTGGGGAGAGCAGGACCGGCAAGTCGCTTATGGCGCCGCGCGCTCTGACACGGGTTACAAGAACTTCTTCTGGCATCCGTCACCGAATGGCCAGTGGCTGGTGATGAATGGCGCACATGGTCAAAGGCTAGCGGTCGACGTGAACTCACGTACCGTCATGGTGCAGACTGCCGTTAGCAGCGAGGGACCGTGGAGCAGAGATTTCTACGCGCTGTTCGACTTAGCCGCTTGGTCCTGAGGGGACTGCACCTCAGCGCAGAACGGACCCCATGTGCTTTAAGTTGGGCCGCGCGACATCCGCCGTCATCTCCTGAAAAGGCCGCTACACCGCTGCATTCTGGGGCGCCTGTGTTCTTAAGGCGAAGGTGGTAGGCAGGGCGTCGCGTTGTAGCGGCGATTTCCAAATATCAGGGGCTGCCTGCCTGCGTCGGCCAATCCGCTCTAACTAATAAAATATTTAGCCAAGTCTCGAGCGCCATCCGTGCCGTCGGCCGGCGTCGCGCCCCGGAGGTGATCGTCGACACATGGCGGTCGGCGCGGCCTGAGATCGACGGTCTGTCCGAGGCCGAAGTCAGGGAAGCCTTGGAAGGCCTCGACCCGCTTTGGGACGAACTGTTATGAACCGGACTCGAGGCAACTCGCAAAGGCGAAACAGCTTGTCGAGGCCCGGCAGGCAATCGGAGATCCACCGGATTGATGGCGACGGATGGAGCCGTTGGGCCTTGGCGAGCATCGGGCCGGACGGCTCGACGGCAACGACCTCCAGCCCGCGTGAAGCCAGCCAAGCCGCATCTCAGCCGGTCCCAGCGCCGACATCCAACACCAGCGCCGGTGCGCTCGGCAGCAGGTCGACGAGCCAGCCGTGGACGATCTCAGCCGCTACGGACTCATAGCGCCGCGATACATCTTCGGCATTGGCGTCGTACCAGCGAATTGCGTCTGACATCTGCCGTCAGAGTATGCGCCCCTTGTCGCAGCGGGAAGAACTGGTGGGCGTTTCGATGTGATTGCCCCTCGCACCCCGAGAGGGATACGAAAGCTAAGGATTTTTCATGCCGAAATACGTCGGCAAATCAGACGCTTAAAATCCGTACTGTTTTGCCGAAGTCAGGAGCTTTGGAGAATACGGGCTGGAGAGAGACGAATTTTGGCTCCGGCCCGGTTCACTCGGTCAACAGCTTTGGTGGGTGAACCGCGCGGATACTGGGGTTTTCGTCGGTGCCGCGCGGAGGCGGAGAGCGTTGTCGCGATAGAAGTTGGCGGAGGGAGTGGGATTCGAACCCACGATACGGTTTCCCGTATACACGCTTTCCAAGCGTGCGCCTTCAGCCGCTCGGCCATCCCTCCCTAGGCGGCGCACTCTAGAGTATTGATCGGCCGAAGGGAATCCCGCCGGCGGGCGGGGATCGATTCCGCCATATCGCGCGGCGTGATAGCATCGTTCCGTCTTGGCGGGGCAGCGCGGGCGGCGGGGGCATGATCATCGGGCGGACGATCGGCTGGATATTCCTCCTCCTCGCCGTCGCCGCCGGCATGTTCGAGGTCGCCTCGGCGGCGATGGCGTGGGAGTACCGGTTCGTCGCGCTGGGCGAGCTCTGGTATCGGCTCGATGCCACGAGCCTCAACGGTCTTCAGGCCGGCATCCAGCGCTATCTCGCGCCGTGGCTCTGGGACAATGTCGTCGCGCCGATCCTTTTCGTCCCGGCGTGGCTCGTGTTCCTGGTGCCGGGCGTCCTGTTCCTGATCCTCTGCCGCCGGCGCAACCGCTCGGTGCGCCGCTAGGCCGGTCGCGACGGCGGCCGGCCGCCCTCAGTCGTCGCCGATCCGGAGCGCGGCGATGAAGGCCGATTGCGGGATCTCGACCTCGCCGAACTGGCGCATCCGCTTCTTGCCTTCCTTCTGCTTGTCGAGGAGCTTCCGCTTGCGCGACACGTCGCCGCCATAGCACTTGGCGAGCACGTCCTTCCGGAGCGCCGAGATCGTCTCGCGCGCGATCACCCGCCCGCCGATCGCGGCCTGCAGCGCGATCTTGAACAGCTGGCGCGGGATCAGGTCCTTCAGCCGCTGGCAGATCATGCGGCCGCGGCTCTCGGCGCGGCTGCGGTGGCTCATGAACGACAGCGCATCGACCGGCTCGTTGTTGACGAGGATCGCGACCTTGACGAGATCGCCCTCCTCGTAGCCCTCCATCTGGTAGTCGAAGCTCGCATAGCCGCGCGACACCGATTTCAGCCGGTCGTAGAAGTCGAACACCACCTCGTTGAGCGGCAGGCGGTAGACGATCATCGCCCGGCCGCCGACATAGGTGAGCTCCTTCTGGATGCCGCGCCGCTCCTCGCAGAGCTTGAGGACTGCACCGAGATGGTCGTCGGGCACCAGGATGGTCGCCCTGATCCACGGCTCCTCGATCATGCGGATCTTCACCGGGTCCGGCATGTCGGCCGGGTTGTGCAGCTCGAGCACCGTCGCGTCGTCGAGATGCAGGCGATAGATCACCGACGGCGCGGTCGCGATCAGGTCGAGGTCGAACTCGCGCGTGAGGCGCTCCTGGATGATCTCGAGATGGAGGAGGCCGAGGAACCCGCAGCGGAAGCCGAAGCCGAGCGCGGCCGAGGTCTCGGGCTCGTAGTGGAAGCTCGAATCGTTGAGCCGGAGCTTGGCGAGCGAATCGCGGAGCGTCTCGTAGTCGGCCGAATCGACCGGGAACAGCCCGCAGAAGACGACCGGCACGCTCGGCTTGAAGCCCGGCAGCGGCACCGCCGTCTGCCGCCGCTCCTCGGTCAGCGTGTCGCCGACACGGCAGTCGGCGACGGTCTTGATGCCGGCGGTGATGAACCCGACCTCGCCCGGGTGGAGCGCCGCCATCTCGACCCGCTTCGGCGTGAAGGCGCCGACCGAATCGATCTCGTAGGTGGCGCCGGTCGCCATCATCCGGATCTTCATGCCCTTGCGGATGACGCCGTCATAGACGCGCACCAGGACGATCACGCCGACATAGGAATCGTACCAGCTGTCGACGAGGAGCGCCTTGAGCGGCGCCGCCGCCTCGCCCTTGGGCGGCTTGATGCGGGCGACGATCGCCTCGAGCACGTCCGGGATCCCGAGCCCGGTCTTGGCCGAGATCATGACCGCATCCGCCGCCTCGATCCCGATCACGTCCTCGATCTGGCTCCGCACCCGGTCCGGCTCGGCCGCCGGCAGGTCGATCTTGTTGAGGACGGGCACGATGTCGAGGTCGCTCTCGATCGCGAGATAGGCGTTGGCGAGCGTCTGCGCCTCGACGCCTTGGCTCGCGTCGACGACGAGGAGCGCACCCTCGCAGGCGGCGAGCGACCGGCTCACCTCGTAGGTGAAGTCGACATGGCCCGGCGTGTCGATCAGGTTGAGCTCGTAGGTCGCGCCGTCCTTCGCCTGGTAGAGAAGCCGGACCGTCTGCGCCTTGATGGTGATGCCGCGCTCGCGCTCGATGTCCATCGAATCGAGGATCTGCTCGCGCATCTCGCGGCTCTCGAGCGCACCACACGCCTCGATCAGGCGGTCGGCGAGCGTCGACTTGCCGTGGTCGATGTGGGCGACGATCGAGAAGTTCCGGATGTGGCTGAGATCGGGCATGAGTGCGGCGCAACATAGGGTCTGGCACAGACCGATTCAACCGATGCGCCGCGGCGGCGGCGCGGCGGCCGGCCGATCGATCCGGCGGGCCAGCCTATCGACAGGCCCGGATCGACAGGCCCGGATCGACAGGCCGGGCGTTGTCAGATATGTAACGATATAACATATTTGACGCGTCCGATCAGAGGGCCTGATCGCAACCGAAGAAGGCAAACATGCGTGCGCGGCGTGGCGCGATGGCGGGGTGGCTCGGGTTCTGGGTGGCGGCTCTGGCGGTGCCCGCCGCGGCGACGGCGGCGCCGTTCTATACGATCGTCGATCTCGGCACGCTCGGCGGCACGACGAGTTTCGCGCTCGACGTCAACAATCTCCGCCAGGTCACCGGCAACGCGCAGACGCCGACCGGCCAGCCGTCGCCCCGTCTCAACGGCTTCGTGTGGTCGCCGCCCGCGGGTCCGATGGCCAATATCGGGACGCTCCCCGGCAGCAATAATTTCAGCCGCGGCTACGCCATCAACGATTCGGGCGTCGTCGTCGGCGAGAGCGACAACAACAACTCGCGCGCCTTCCGCTGGGATTCCGGCGCCGGCACGACCGGCCTCATCCGCCTCGTCGGCGACAACGACCGCGGCGTTCCTCGGCCAGGATCGCGGCGTAGGCGGGAACCGCCGCCATCAGTTCATCTTGGCGAGGTCGAGATCGAGGAGCCGCGCCATCTCGCGGAGACTGTCATAGGCCTTGTCGTCGCTCGGTGCGAAGCCCTCGACGCGGAACGACCTCAGGATTTCCTTGTCCTTGAGATCGAGGAATGCGCGCCGGATCCCCTCCTTGAGCGCGGGCGCGAGATTGCCCTGCATCACGATCGGATAGTTGAGGATCGGATCCGACAGGCTGATCTTCACGATCTTCGCCTCGTCGATGACATTGCGCGCGACGAGCGTGCGGAAGATCGGCTCCGATAGCGCGCCGGCCGGAACTTGGCCCGCCTGCACCGCACGGGCGACGGCATCGTGCGTCCCGAGATGGATGGGCTTGTAGTCCTTTTCGCCGACCAGCCCGTGCTTGACGAGATGGGCGCGCGGGGCGAGATGGCTCGAGGTCGAGGCCTGGTCGCCGAAGGCGAAGGGCTTGCCCTTGATGTCGTCGATCGACTTGATCGGGCCGTCGCGTGTCGCGATCAGGATCGAGTTGTAGGTCGGCGCGCCGCGCTCCACGCCGACCGCGAAGGTCTCGATCTCGGGCGCGCGCGATTTCGCGAGCACATAGGAGAACGGGCCGAAATAGGCGATCTCGATGCGTCCGAACCGCATCGCCTCGATCATCGAGGAATAATCGGTGGTGACGACGATCTCGATCTCCTTCCTGAGCGCGGCCTCGAGATGGGCCTTGAGCGGCTGCGCGTTCTGGATGACGGTCGCTGCGTTCTCGTCCGGCAGGAGCGTGACGCGGAGCTTGGCGGGATCGCGGCCCTGGGCGGTCGTCGAATGGGGCGCGAGCGCGACCGCGGCGACGACGGCGATCGCGAGGAACAGACGTCGGTTCATGCGTAGGTCCCTGTCCGTTGTGGTTGAAGATCGAAGTCGTCCGGTTCGGCGGCGATCCGGCCGTAGACGGCCGCGGCCTCGCGATCGCCGAAGGCGGCGGGCGGCCCGTCGAACACGACCCGTCCGGCCGCCAGCGCGACGATGCGGTCGGCATAGCGGCGGGCGAATTCGAGCTGGTGCAGGCTGACGACCGCGGTCAGCCGGTCGGCCTTGCAGATGCCGTGCAGGAGGTCGAGGACGCGCGCGGCGGTCGCCGGATCGAGGCTCGCGACCGGCTCGTCGGCGAGGATGAGCGCGGGCACCTGCACCAGCGCGCGCGCGATCCCGACGCGCTGCTGCTGGCCGCCGGACAGCGTGTCGGCGCGCTTCAGCGCGTAGTCGATCAGACCGACCCGCTCGATCGCCTCGAGCGCGCGCTCACGCTCGGCGCGCGCGAAGGGGAGGAGGGTGCGGAGCGCGCCGTGATAGCCGAGCCGGCCGGTCAGCACGTTGCCCAGCACCGACACGCGGCCGATGAGCTGGTGGCTCTGGAAGATCATTCCGGTGCGGCGCCGGTGGCGCGCGAGCCGGCGGCGTCCGTCGACGGCGCCGATGCCGTCGACGACGACGCGCCCGCGGGTCGGCGTCACGAGGCCGTTGAGGGCGCGCAAGAGCGTCGACTTGCCCGCGCCCGACGATCCGAGGAGGACGGTGAACGCGCCACGCGCGAAGCCGAGCGAGACCGGATCGAGCGCGCGGGTGCCGTTGGGGTAGACGACTTCGAGTTCTTCGACGGCGATCATCGGCGACCGGGCGCTGCGACCGGCGCCTGGCCGCCGGACGACGCCTTATCTACGGCGCACGCGATTCTCGGGCGCTCACGTTATCGGCGCATGACGATCGTGTTGCGGTTTGATGACGGCCGTCACGCGACGACGCGGCCGTCAGCCGCGGAGCGCGCCCCCGGTCGCCTTGGTGATCGCGGCGACGATCCTCGCCCCGATCGCCTCGATCTCGGCGTCGGTGAGCGTCGCCTCGCTCGGCTGCAGCGTGACGGCGATGGCGACCGATTTCTTGCCCGCCTCGACGCCCTTGCCGGCGTAGATGTCGAACACGGCGACGTCGGCGACGAGCTTGCGGTCGGCGCCCTTGGCCGCGCGCACGATCTGGCCGGCGCCGATCGCATCGTCGACCAGGAACGCGAAGTCGCGCACCACCGGCTGGAACGCGGAGACGCGGATGAGCGGCCGCGCCGCGCCGCGCCGCGCCTTGGGCTCCGGCACCGCGTCGACCATGACCTCGAAGGCCGCGATCGGCCCCGCGACATCGAGCGCCGCCAATGCGGCCGGGTGCAGCTCGCCGAACCAGGCGAGCGCGGACGGTCCCTGTCGCAGCGTGCCCGACCGCCCCGGATGATACCAGGCCGGCGCGTCGGTCGTCGTCTGGAGGCCATCCGTCGCGACGCCGAGCGCGATCAGCGCCGCGATCGCGTCCGCCTTGGCGTCGAAGGCATCGACCGGTCGCGGCGGCGCGTTCCAGTGGCGCGACCCGCTCGCCCCGGCGCGCACGCCGCCGGCGATCGTGGTCTGGCCCTCGGGCGTGTCGTTCGCGTATTGCGGGCCGACCTCGAACAGGGCCGAATCCGCGAACCCGCGCGCGGCGTTCCGCCGTGCGGCGTCGACGAGGTTGGGGAGCACCGACGGCCGCATGGTGTCGAGATCGGCGCTGATCGGATTGGCGATGCGGAGCGCCGGATCGGTGCCGCCGAACGGCGCCGCGAGGCGCGCCGACAGGAACGAGAACGTCACCGCCTCGACCATGCCGCGGCCGGCGAGCGCGCGACGGACGAGCGCGGTGCGCCGCTGCACCGGCGTCAGCGCCGGCTTGCCGACGATCGTCTCGCGGTGCATCGGCACGACCGGGATCTTGTCGAAGCCGTGGATGCGCAGGACCTCCTCGACGAGATCGGCCTCGCCGTGGATGTCGGGCCGCCACGGCGGCACGTGCGCCGTGATCGTCGCCGCATCGCCCGTCGTCTCGAAGCCGAGCGCATCGAGGATGCGGCGCGCCTCGGCCGCCTCGACCGCGATGCCGCCGAGACCCGCGATGCGCGCGAGGCGAAGCGTCTGGCTTCGTGTCCAGCCGGGCTCGACCCCGGTCGCGGCGAGTGTCGAAGCCTCGCCGCCGCAGAGCGCGAGGATCATGCGCGCGGCGACCTCGGCGCCCCAGATCGCCGACGTCGGATCGACGCCGCGCTCGAAGCGGTACCGCGCGTCGGAGACGATGCCGAGCTTGCGCCCGGTCGCGGCGACGCAGATCGGGTCGAACAGCGCCACCTCGAGAAAGACGCTCGTCGTCGCGTCCTCGGTCTTCGAGCTCTCGCCGCCCATGACGCCCGCGATCGAGCGCGCACCGCGATCGTCGGCGATGACGAGGACGGCGGGGTCGAGGGTATAGGTCTTGCCGTCGAGCGCGGCGATCGTCTCGCCCGGCCGGGCGAAGCGCATGGTCGGCTGCCCGACGAGCTTCGCCGCATCGAAGACGTGGAGCGGCCGGCCGAGATCGAGGGTGACGTAGTTGGTGACGTCGACGAGCGCCGAGATCGGCCTGAGCCCCACGGCGCGGAGCCGGTTCTGGAGCCACGCCGGGCTCGGCCCGTTGCGGAGGCCGCGGAAACTGCGCCCGACCACCATCGGGCAGGCATCGCCGTTGCCGGGGAGATCGCGCCGCCAGCGGAGCGGGCTCTCGAACGTGCCCGGCACGGGCGTCGTATCGAGCGGCTTCAGCCGCCCGAGCCCGGCCGCGGCGAGATCGCGCGCGATGCCGCGGACGCTCGCACAGTCCGACCGGTTGGGCGTGATCGAGACCTCGATGACCGGATCGTCGAGCCCGGCGAGACGCGCGAACGGCGCGCCGATCGGCGCGTCGGCGGCGAGCTCGATGATGCCCTCGTGCTCGTCGGAGAGGCCGAGCTCGCGCTCCGAGCACAGCATGCCGTTCGACGCCTCGCCGCGGATGATCCCGGCCTGGAGCACCATGCCGGTGCCGGGGATGCGCGTCCCCGGCTTCGCGAACACGCCCTTCATGCCGGTGCGCGCATTGGGCGCGCCGCACACGACCTGGATGGTCTCGGCGCCGGTGTCGACGCGGCACAGGCGGAGCCGGTCGGCGTTGGGGTGCTGGCGCGCCTCGACGACATGGCCGACGACGAAGGCGGCGAGCGCGCGGCCGCGGTCCTCGACGCCCTCGACCTCGAGGCCGATGCGGGTCAGGGTCGCCGCGACCTCGTCGGCCTTCGCCGTGGTGTCGAGATGGTCCTCGAGCCAGGAGAGCGTGAGCTTCATCGGGTGAGCCCGCCCGCGATCGTCGGCACGTCGTAGGGCGCGAAGCCGTAGTGACGGAGCCAGCGGAGATCGCTCTCGTAGAAGGTGCGGAGATCGGGGATGCCGTATTTCAGCATCGCCACGCGCTCGATCCCGAGGCCGAAGGCGAAGCCCTGGTAGCGCGCGGGATCGATGCCGCAATTGGCCAGCACCTTCGGATGCACCATGCCGCAGCCGAGGATCTCGAGCCAGTCGGCGCCCTTGCCGATGGTAAGCCCGCCACCCTCGCGCGAGCAGCCGATGTCCATCTCCGCGCTCGGCTCGGTGAACGGGAAGAAGCTCGGCCGGAATCGGACCGGCAGATCGTCGACGTCGAAGAAGGCGCGGCAGAACTCGATCAGGCAACCCTTGAGGTGGCCCATGTGCGTCGTCTCGTCGACGACGAGCCCCTCGATCTGGTGGAACATCGGCGAATGCGTCGCGTCATGGTCGGCGCGGAAGGTGCGGCCGGGCACGATGATGCGGATCGGCGGCTGCGCCTTGCGCATCGAGCGGATCTGCACCGACGAGGTGTGGGTGCGCAGGAGCAGCCGCGTGCCGTCCGCCTTCTCGGGCAGATAGAACGTGTCGTGGTCCTGCCGCGCCGGGTGCTCGGGCGGAATGTTGAGCGCGGTGAAGTTGTGCTCGTCGGTCTCGATGTGCGGGCCCTCGGCGAAGGCGAAACCCATCTCGGCGAAGATGCCGACGAGCTCGTCGACGACCTGGCTGATCGGGTGGATGCGGCCCTCGGTCTCCGGCCGCGCCGGCAGCGTCACGTCGATCCGCTCGCGCGCGAGCCGCGCGGAGAGCGCGCCGGTCTCGATCGCGGTCTTCCTCGCCTCGATCGCGGCGGCGATCTCGTCCTTGAGGACGTTGATCAGGGCGCCGGCGGCGCGCCGTTCCTCGGGCGCGAGCGCACCGATGGTCTTGGTCAGCTCGGTGACGCTGCCCTTGCGCCCGAGCGCCGCGACGCGCACGCGCTCTATGTCGTCGGCGGTCGCGGCCGCCGCGATCTCGGCGAGGAGCTCGGTCCGGATCTGGTCGATGTTCTGCATGGCTCAGGCGTCTCCGCTGCCGGTCGCGCGGCGGGCGCTTCCGGCATCGGTGCGACCGCGCGGTTGGGGCGCGATCAGGCCGCGAGCGCGGCCTGCGCCCGGTCGACGATGGCCTTGAACGCCTCGGGCTCGCGCGCGGCGATGTCGGCCAGCACCTTGCGGTCGATCTCGATCCCGGCCTCCTTGATCCCGTTCATGAACTGGGAATAGGTGAGGCCATGGGCGCGCACGCCGGCGTTGATGCGCTGGATCCAGAGCGCGCGGAAGCTGCGCTTCTTGTTGCGCCGGTCGCGATAGGCATAGCGCTGCGCCTTCTCGAGCTTCTCGAGCGCGATCCGGTAGTTGGTCGAGTTGCGGCCGCGAAAGCCCTTGGTCTGGTCGAGGACCTTCTTGTGCCGGGTGTGGCTGGTCACGCCGCGTTTCACGCGTGCCATCGCGCTAGCTCCGGTGATAGGGCATGTATTTGAGGATGATGCCGGCGTCGGAGGCGTTCAGCACCTCGGTGCCGCGCGCCTGGCGCTTCATCTTCTGCGGGCGCTTCCTCAGGTTGTGCCGCTTGTAGGCGACCGACGCCCGGACCTTGCCGGTCGCCGTGGTGCGGAAGCGCTTCTTCGCCCCGCTTTTGGTCTTCATCTTGGGCATTTGCCTCTCTCGCTCGACGGGGTGAGGGATCGGGGTCGCCACGGCATGCCCGCGGGCCGGGCGACCCGTGAAGGCGCGGGTTATAGCGGTCCGAAGGGCCGGACGCAAGGGTACGCCACCGGCCCGGCGCCGGGACCGCGCTTTTTAAAGGAAGGCGCCGGAATTTACAAAGCGCGGTCCGCTTTGTCGGTCGATTTACAAAGCGATGCACCCCCCGCGGGGCGCGATCACCGCGGCGCGATGACCATCACCATCTGGCGGCCTTCGAGGCGGGGGAACTGCTCGACCTTGGCGATCTCGTCGGTGTCCTCGCGGACCCGGTCGAGCACCTTGGCGCCGATCTCCTGGTGCGCCATCTCGCGCCCGCGGAATCGCAGCGTCACCTTCACCTTGTCGCCTTCGCCGATGAACTTCTTCACGCTCCGCATCTTCACGAGATAGTCGTTCTCGTCGATGTTGGGCCGGAGCTTGATCTCCTTGACCTCGATGACCTTCTGCTTCTTGCGGGCCTCGTTCTTCTTTTTCTGGACCTCGTACTTGAACTTGCCGAAGTCGAGGATCTTGCAGACGGGGGGGTCGGCCTCGGGGGCGATCTCGACCAGATCGAGGCCGCGGTCGGCCGCCTTGTCGAGGGCCTCGTCGATCGCGACGACGCCGATCATCGTTCCGTCCGCATCGACCAGCCGCACGCGGCGCGCGCTGATCGCTTCATTGATCCGCCGATCGTCCTTCGACGGCGGTTCCTGGATCGGTGATCTGGCTATAGAACTGTCTCCTCTTCCGTTGTCCGGGCGTATGCCGCCGGCGCGTCGGCACCCTCAGCCGAGGGGACCACGCGCCTCCGCGCCCAGTCTAGTGATGACGTCTTCGAGCGCAAGGACTTCCTGATCGTTGCGCCCGAGGCGGCGGAGCGCGACCTCGCGGTTCTCGACCTCGCGCTTGCCGACGGCGAGGATGACGGGAACCTTCGCGACGCTGTGCTCGCGCACCTTGTAGCTGATCTTCTCGTTGCGGTCGTCGATCTCGGCGCGGATGCCGGCGGCGTCGAGCGCGTCGCGCACCTCGGCGGCATAGGCGTCGCTGTCGTTGGTGATGGTGGCGACGACGGCCTGGACCGGCGCCAGCCAGAACGGCAGCCGGCCCGCGTGGTGCTCGATCAGGATGCCGATGAAGCGCTCGAACGAGCCGAGGATCGCGCGGTGCAGCATCACCGGGCGGTGCTTCTGGCCGTCCTCGCCGACATAGCTCGCATCGAGCCGCTCGGGCAGCACGAAGTCGACCTGGAGCGTGCCGCACTGCCAGTCGCGCCCGAGCGCATCGCGCAGCACGAACTCGAGCTTCGGTCCGTAGAACGCGCCCTCGCCCGGGTTGAGCGTGAAAGTCAGCCCCGCCGCCTCGACCGCGCGCTTCAAGGCGTCCTCGGCCTTGTCCCAGATCGCGTCGGTGCCCGCGCGTGTCGCCGGCCGGTCGGAGAACTTGATCCGCACGTCGTCGTAGCCGAAGTCGCGGTAGACGCTCATCAGGACGTCGCAGAACCGCCGCGTCTCAGCGGTGATCTGGTCCTCGGTGCAGAAGATGTGCGCGTCGTCCTGCGTGAAGGCGCGCACGCGCATCAACCCGTGCAGCGCGCCCGACGGCTCGTAGCGGTGGCACGATCCGAACTCGGCCATGCGCAACGGGAGGTCGCGATAGCTCTTGAGCCCCTGGCGGAAGATCTGCACATGGCACGGGCAGTTCATCGGCTTCAGCGCGAAGATGCGCTGGTCCTCGGTCTGCGCCGTGAACATGTGGTCGCGGAATTTCTCCCAGTGCCCCGACATCTCCCACAGCGTGCGGTCGACGAGTTGCGGCGTGCGCACCTCGACATAGTGCTCGCGCTTGAGACGGGCACGGATATAGTCCTCGATCACGCGGTAGAGCTGCCAGCCCTTCGGGTGCCAGAAGACGCTGCCGACCGCCTCCTCCTGGAAATGGAACAGCTCCATCTCGCGCCCGAGGCGGCGGTGGTCGCGCCGCTCGGCCTCCTCGAGGAGGGCGAGATAATGCGCGAGCTCCTTTTCGTCGCGCCACGCGGTGCCGTAGATGCGCTGCAGCATCTCGTTCCGCGAATCGCCCCGCCAATAGGCGCCGGCGACCTTGAGGAGCTTGAAGCCCTTGCCGATGTGGCCGGTCGCCGGGCCGTGCGGCCCGCGGCAGAGATCGAGCCAGTCGCCCTGGCGGTAGACCGAGATGCCCTCGCCGGCCGGGAAGCCCTCGATCAGCGCGGCCTTGTAGTGCTCGCCCTTCTCCTTGAAGGCAGTGATCGCGTCCTCGCGGTCCCATTCCTCGCGCACGAACGGCGCGTTGCGGGCGATGATCTCGTGCATGCGCGCCTCGATACGCGCGAGGTCCTCGGGCGTGAACGGGGCCGGGCGGGCGAAGTCGTAATAGAAGCCGTTCTCGATATTGGGGCCGATCGTGACCTGGGTGCCCGGATAGATCTCCTGCACCGCCTGGGCGAGGACGTGGGCGGCGTCGTGGCGGATGATCTCGAGCGCGATCGGGTCCTTCCGCGTCACGATCGCGATCCGCGCCGCGCGCGCGACGACCGTCGCGAGATCGACGATGCGCCCGTCGATCTCGAGCGCGAGCGCGGCCTTGGCGAGGCCGGGGCCGATCGCGGCCGCGATCTCGGCGCCCGTCACGGGCCGGTCGAAGCGACGCACGCTGCCGTCGGGCAGCGTGATCGCGACACCGGCGCCCTGAGGCGCGGCTGTCTGGTTCGGGGCTGTCATCGTCGGGTGACCACGGGGTTCTCTACCCCTCGGCATTTAATGCATGTTTAAGGCCGCGGCAACCTCGGCCGGGTCGAGGGTGGCGAGCCGTGGCCGCTGCAGGACGGTGACCCCGGCCCCGCGCGGGGCGCACAGCGCCGGCTCGGATTCGGGGCCGAACAGCACCACGGTCGGTGCGCCGGCGACCGCGGCGAGATGGATCGGCCCCGAATCGTTGCCGACCGCGGCGGCGGCATCGCGCGCGAGGCCGACGAGGTCGGCGAGCGTGGTCCGGCCGACGAGGTCGACCGCCGACGGCGCGGCGGCGCAGATGATGTCGGCCGCCTCGCGCTCGACCGCGGTGCCGACGACGACCGGCGTCACGCCGCGCGCGCGGAGGTGGCGGGCGAGCGCGCCGTAGCCCGCCGCCGGCCAGCGCTTGCCCGGCCGCGACCCGGCCGAGCCCGGCACCAGGAGGACATAGGGCCGCGCCAGGGCGAACCGCGTCGCATCGGCGACGACCCACGAGAGATCGGGCGCCGGCACATCGAAGATGCCGGCCATCGCGAGCTGCTCGACCTGGCGGTCGAGGGTGTGCATGCGGTCTCGATCGGGGTTGGCGTCCGGGTGCGAGGCGCCGCGCGCGATGCCGGACCACTCGGGGCGGGGACCGGGGCCGAGGAGCCGGAAATAGCCCGCGGTGCGGTCCGAGGTCTGGAGGTCGTAGACCCGGTCGAGCCCGGCGCCGCGGAGCCGGCGGCGGAAGGCGAGCCAGGCGAGCGGCTCGGCGAGCCGCGGCCGGCGGTCGATCCAGAACGCGTCGAACCAGCCGGACGGCGCGAGGGCGGTGTCGTAGGGCCGCGTGGTCAGGAGCGTGATATGCGCGCCGCGATGGGCGTTCCGGATCGCCTGGAAGGCGCCGAGCGCGAGGACGATGTCGCCGAGCGCCGACAGCTTGATCACGAGGACGCGGCGGATCGGGCTTCCGTCCGCGCGCGCGATCTCGGTCATGGCGCCGATGCGGCGGGCAGGAGCGACTCGTAGACCGCGAGCGTCTCGGCGCACATGCGCTCGCGGGTGAAGTTCGCCTCGACATGGGCGCGCGCGACGAGCGCGAGACGCACGCGGTCGTTGGTCGACAGCGCGAGCGCCTGGTCGAGCGCGCCGGCGAGCGCGGCCGCATCGCCCGGCGGCACCAGCCAGCCGGTCTCGCCGCCGAGGATCGTCTCGCGCGAGCCGCCGTGGTCGGTCGCGATCACCGGCCGGCCCATCGCCTGCGCCTCGACCGCGACGCGGCCGAACGCCTCGGCCTCGACGGAAGCCGAGACGACGACGTCGGCCAGCATGTAGGCGGCCGGCATGTCGGTGCAGTTGCCGACCAGGCTGACGCGCGCGCCGAGACCCTGCGCGACGATCGACCGCTCGAGCGCCTCGCGGTACTCGGTGCGGCCCTGGTCGTCGCCGACGAGGACGCAGACCGCGTCGCGCCGCACGATCCGCGCCATCGCCTCGACGAGGACGAGCTGGCCCTTCCAGCGCGTGAGCCGGCCCGGCAGCATCACGACCGGCGCGCCGTCGGGAAGCCGCCAGGCGCGCGCGAGCTTGATCACGCGCTCGGCCGAGACGTTGCGCGCATCGAAGGCGCGGAGATCGATGCCGCGCGGGATGGTGACCACGCGCGAAGGGTCGATGCCGTAGCGCGCCACCACCTGGTCGTGGATGAACGACGAGATCGCGATCACCCGGTCGCCCTTGGTCATGACGCGGTTGTACCAGCGCTTGATCGCGCTCTCGGCGCTGTAGTTGCCGTGGAAGGTGGTGACGAAGGGCCGCCGCGTGCGGCGCGCGGCGCGCCATGCGCTCCAGGCCGGCGCGCGGCTCCGCGCGTGCACGATGTCGACGTGCTCGGCCTCGATCAGCCGGGCGAGGCGGCGCGCATTGGCGTGGATCGAGAGCGGGTCCTTGCGGTGGACGTCCATCTCGATATGCGTCGCGCCGGCGCGCACGAGATCGTGGACCATCGGCCCGTCGTGGCTGACCACGATCGCGCGCCAGCCGGCGGCCGCGAGCGCCTGGGCGACGTCGACGGTGCCGCGCTCGACGCCGCCGGTGACGAGTGCGGGCAGGACCTGGAGGACGACCGGCGGCCGCGTTTCCGCCTCGGTTGCGGTCATGCTAGGGTTCCGGTCGCAGTCGGGACGATGGTCGCGGCCGGGTGGCGGCCGATGATGGGGATGATGTCGGTCATGGACGACGCGGGATCGCCGGCGATCCTACCACGCGGCGGCGGCGCGGCAATCGCCTACCATCGGCGCGCGGGCGCCGAGCCCGGTGTCGTCTTCCTGTGCGGTTTCCGCTCCGACATGACGGGCTCGAAGGCGATCGCGCTCGAGACGCATTGCCGCCTGCACGGCCGCGCCTTCCTCCGCTTCGACTACCAGGGCCACGGCGCCTCGACGGGCCGCTTCGTCGACGGCACGATCGGGCTCTGGGCGACCGACGCGATCGCCGCGATCGATGCGCTTACCACCGGCCCGCAGATCCTGGTCGGCTCGTCGATGGGCGGCTGGATCATGCTTCTCGCCGCGCTGGCGCGGCCCGGGCGCATCGCCGGCCTCGTCGGCATCGCCGCCGCGCCCGATTTCACCGAGGACCTGATCTGGGCCCGGCTCGACGACGCGCGCCGGCGCGCGCTCCGCGAGGACGGCGTCTTCCACGAGCCCTCGGCCTACGATCCGAAGCCGACCCCGATCACCCGCACTCTGGTCGAGGAGGGCCGCCGCCATCTCCTTCTCGACCGGCCGATCGCGGTCCACTGCCCGGTCCGCCTGTTCCACGGCATGCGCGATCCCGACGTGCCGTTCGCACGCGCGATGCGGCTCGCCGATGCGCTGCTCTCGACCGATGTCGAGGTGCGGCTGATCAAGGACGGCGATCACCGCCTGTCGCGCGACAAGGACATCGCGCTCGTCGCCGCCGCGGTCGACGAGCTCGCCGACCGGGTGTGATCGCGGGCGCCGTTCAGCCATCGGCGGCGAGGATCGCAGCGAGGCCCTCGCGATAAGACGGGAAGCGGAGCGCATAGCCGAGCTCGGTCTTGATCCGCCCGTTGGCGACGCGCCGGTTCTCGGCGAAGAAGCTCCGCGCCATCGGCGTGAGCGTCGCCGGGTCATAGGGCTCCTCGGGCGGTGGCGCGACGCCGAGGAGCCGCGCCGCCTCGGCGACGACCGCGGCCGACGGCGCCGGCTCGTCGTCGCAGACGTTATAGATGCGATCGGCGTAGATGCGATCGGCGTCGACGCGATCGGCGCGGGGCTCCGCCATCGCCGCGCGGATGACGCCGACGATGTCCGCGACATGGACGCGCGAGAACGCCTGGCCCGGCTTGACGATGCGCCGTGCGGTGCCGGCGCGAAGCTGGTCGAACGCGCTCCGCCCCGGGCCGTAGATGCCGGCGAGGCGGAAGACCACGACGGGGATGCCGGCCTCGCGCCCGAGGCGTCGCCACGCCGCTTCCGCCGCGAGGCGGCGGACGCTCCGGTCCTGGCCGGGCGCGGGCGGCGTCTCCTCGTCCACCACGGCGCCGCCGCGGTCGCCATAGACACCGGTCGTCGACAGATAGCCGATCCAGCCGAGCCCGGCCGTCGCCGCGATGTCGGCGGCGTGATGATCGAGGACGGGATCGCCGTCGCCGTCGGGCGGCACCGAGACCACGAGATGCGTCGCGCCGTCGAGCGCCCCGCGCGCGTCGTCGAGCGGACGGCCGCGGTCGAAGAGATGCGCCGCGATCCCCATCGCCTCGAGGCCGGCCGCCTCCGCCCTCATCCGGCAGGTGCCGGCGAGCGCGGCACCGTCGGCCGCGACGGCGCGGGCGAGATGGTCGGCCACATAGCCGACACCGAACAGGAACAGCCGCACGGGACCCCCGGTTGTAAGCGCAGGGGCCGGCCGCTATGGTCGATGACCGATCCCGCGCGATGGACGATATGGCGCTCCGACACCGCTTGACCAGCGCGCTCGCGGCCGCGCTCCTCACCGCCGTCCTCGCCACCCTGGCGCCGGCGGCGGCGCAGGACCCGGCCGAGTACACCGCGTGCATGGAGCGCGCGCGGTCGAAGCCGGCCGAGGGCCGCGCCGAGGCGCTCGCCTGGCGCAACCGCGGCGGCGGGGTGCCGGCGCGGCACTGTCTCGCGGTCGCGCTGTTCCAGCTCGGCGAGAACGAGGAGGCGGCGCGCCAGTTCGAGGCCGCGGCCGAGGACCGCGCGACGCCGTCGGTCGATCTCCGCGCCGAGCTCTACGCCCAGGCGGCGCAGGCCTGGTTCCAGGCCGGGCGCGTGCCGCCGGCCCACCGCGCGCTCTCGCTCGCGATCGACCTCCGCCCCGACGACGCCGAGCTCCTGGTCGAGCGCGCGATCGTGCTCGGCGGCGCCGAGAAGTACTGGGAGGCGATCGACGACCTCAACCGCGCGCTCGATCTCGCGCGCGACAATGCCGATGCGTTCGTGCTGCGCGCCTCCGCCTATCGCCGGGTCGGCAGCCTCGACCTCGCCGAGGAGGACATCGGCCGTGCGCTCGCGCTCCAGGCCAACAATGTCGAGGGGCTGCTCGAGCGCGGCATCATCCGAAGGCTTCGCGGCGATCTCGCGCGTGCCCGCGCCGACTGGATTCGCGTCCTCCAGCTCCGCCCCGATTCGCCCGCAGGCGATGTCGCGCGCGCCAATCTCGAGGCCGCCGACGTCGACAAGCGCTAGGCCGCCCTCTACTCGGCGGCGTCGCCGTCGGCGCGATAGATCGCGGCGATCCCGGCGGCCGGCGAGCGCGTTCATCCGCTCGCCCTGAACGAGCACATCGCCCGTGTCGGGGGCGACGAGCCGGCTCACGCAGCGGAACACGGTCGACTTGCCGGCGCCGCTCGGGCCGAGTAGCACGACGAACTCGCCGGGCGCGACGGCGAAGGAGACGTCGTCCGCGGCGACCGTGCCGCCATAGCGCTTGCCGACACCGCGAAGCTCGACCGCCGGAATCATGCCAGCCTCCGGCGCAGCCAGGCGCTGAGCTGGTCGATGACGGTCACCATGAGCAGGACGATGACCGTGAGCGTGAAGAGCCGCTGGAAGTCGAGAAGGTCGATCGCGGCCTTGATCTCGATCCCGATTCCGCCGGCGCCGACGATGCCGAGGATGGTCGAGGTGCGCACGTTCGCCTCCCACACATAGAGCGAGACCGAGGCGAGGTTGGGCAGCACCGAGGGCAGGAGCGCATAGGCGACGACGCCGGTCCGGCTCGCGCCCGTCATCGTCACCGCCTCGAGCGGCGCGGCGAGCACCGTCTCGATCGCCTCGCTGTTGAGCTTCGTGATCACCCCGACGGCATGGACGATCATCCCGAGCACGCCCGCGAACGGGCCGAGCCCGACGGCGGCGACGAACAGGATCGCGAACACGACCGTGTCGATCCCGCGGCACGCGGTGACAAGCCAGCGGACCGGCAGTGCGAGAACGGGCGACGGCGAGACGTTGCGCGCGACGAGGATCGAGACCGGGAAGGCGAGGACGGTGGCGACCGTGGTCGCGACGGTCGCGATCGCGACCGTCTCGGCCGCGCGCAGAAGCATGACGCCGATCTCGTCGGTCTGCGGCGGCCATGCCTTCGCAGCCCACGCGGCGAGCCGCGGGAGCCCCTCGATCAGGCTTCCGAGGTCGACCTCGCTGAGCCACACCGAGACCGCGAAGAACAGCGTGAGCGCGGCCGAGCGAGCGCGCCGACAGGAGCGGGAGCGAAGGTTCGGCGTAGCCGCCGGACGCCAGCCGGACCGGAACGGGCGGCGTCATGACCGGCGCTAGGAACTCCGCTTCAGCGCGCCGAGGTCGTAGCCCATCTTCTCGAGGACGGCGTAGGGCTCGTGCGTGCCGACGACGAATCCGGTGTAGGGATAGGGCAGGTCCTTGGCGATCGGCTCGCCGCTGATCGCGACGAAGGCGTCCTGGAGCTTCTTCGCCGTCGCCTTGTCGAGATTCTTGCGTATCGCGATGACCTCGTTCGGCAGCGGCTCGGACTCCCAGATCACCGCGTTCGAGTCCGCCTTGATGGTGCCGTTGCGGATCATGATGTTGCGATGGGTGTCCCAGCCGGTGGCGAGGTCGACCTGGCCGTTGACCGTCGCCATCTGCGCCGCCGCGGCCGATGAGCCCTCGGCGTATCTGCCGAAGAACGTCTTGGGCTCGATCCCCTTGCCCTTCAGGAAGTGGGTCGGCACCAGCCAGCCGGAGGTCGAGCCGACGTCGAGCATCTGCATCGACAGCCCCTTGGCATCCTCGGGAAAGCGCGCGATCGAAAGCCCGGGCCGCCCGACGATGATCGCCTTGTAGGTGGGTTTCCCGTTCACCAGCATGGTGTTGATGATCTCCGCGCCGCCGTTGATGCGCGCGAGCACGTAGCCCCAAGGACCCATCTGGGCGAGATCGATCTGCTCGTTGGCGAGCGCGGTGGCGATGCCGGCCCAGTCGTTCGCCACCTGGAGGCGGAGCTCGGCGCCGACCCTGTCGCATACCGCCTGGTAGATCGGCTCCCACACCCGCTTGGTGTCCGCCTGGGTCGGCTGCTGCGGCCCGAGACCGACGCGGATGACCGGCTTCGACTGCGCGCGCGCGAGCGTCGGTGCGGTGTTGAGCGCGGTGGCGGCGGCCGCCACGCGCAGAAAATCACGACGATCCATGGTTCTGCCCCCGGTTGGCGCGGCCGTTGCATCGGTCGCTCGGACGGCGAGGGTGGGGCGCGCCGATGACGGGCCGATGACGGCCGCCGGTCAGTCCGTCGCCGCGGCGAAGGCGTGCGGTCCGGGATAGAGGCCGATCGGGACGAGATGGGTGACGAGGCGGCCGAACGGGCCGCCGTCCGGGTCCCAGACGTGGAGGTGGAGCCCGGGCGGCTCCATGTGGAACGTCGCGGGCGCATCCGGCGCGAGCGCGAGGCTCACCGCGTGCGCCGGGCTCGGCGCGATCGAGGCGGCGCGGCCGGCGAAGGTGGTCGCGATGCTGCGGTGGACATGGCCGGCGACGGTCGCGAGGACCTGCGGATGGCGTGCCAGCACGGCTTCGAGCGCGCCGCCGTTCCGGCAGTTCATCGCGTCCATGTGGCGGATGCCGGTCGCGAAGGGCGGGTGGTGGAGCGCGACGATCGTCGGCCGCGCCGGCGCGCCGGCGAGCAGGGCGTCGAGCCGGCGCAGCCGATCGTCGGTCATCAGCCCGTGCGGCGCGCCGGGGACGGTCGAATCGAGCATCACGAGGCGGAGCGCGCCGATCTCGGCGGCATAGGCGAGATCGCCGTCCCGGCGCGCCGGGTCGGGCACGCCGCGATCGGCGAAGGCGTGCGCGAACGCCGCCGTGCCGTCGTGGTTGCCGGGAAGCGGCAATACCGGCATCGCGAGCGGCGCGACCAGCGCGCGGAAGCGGTCATAGGCGTCCGCCGTCGGCGCATCGACGAGATCGCCGGTCACGATCACCGCATCGGCCGGCGGCGCGAGGCCGGCGATCGCCGCGACCGCGTCGGCGAGATGGGCGACCGTGTCGACCCGGCCATAGGCGCGCACGCCGCCGTCGCGGATGTGGGTGTCGGTGATCTGGGCGATGATCATGGCACGACGGATAGCGCGGCGGCGTGACCGGAATGCGGCGTACCGCGGTCAGAAATCGAGATCGTCGTAGTGCTTGGGCGGCGGCTCGCCGGGCAGCCGGTCGGCGAGGATCGGGCGAAAGGACGGGCGCGACTTGATCCGCGCGTACCAGTGCTTGGCCGGCTCGTGCTCGGCCCACGGCACGTCGCCGAGATAGTCGAGCGCCGACAGATGCGCCGCCGCCGCCATGTCGGCGACCGACAGCCTGTCGCCGGCGAGCCAGGTGCGCCGCTCGGTCAGCCAGCCGACATAGTCGAGATGATAGTGGATGTTCTCCTTGCCGGCGCGGATCGCGCGCGAGTCGGGATAGCCGGTGCCGAGGAAGCGCTTCATTACCTTCTCGCCGACCAGGTTCTCCGTCACCTCGGCGTTGAACTTGCGGTCGAACCAGTGCGCGAGGCGGCGGATCTCGGCGCGCTCGGCGGCGCTGCCGGCGATCAGCGCCGGCTCCGGCACGGTCTCGTCGAGAAACTCCGCGATCACCGCCGCGCCCGCGACGACGACGTCGTCGGTGACGAGCACCGGCACCTCGCCCGCCGGGTTGAGCTTGATGAATTCCGGGCGTCGCCGCCACACGTCCTCGGTCTTGAGCTCGCAGGCGAGCCCCTTCTCGCCCAGGATCAGGCGAACCTGGCGGCACGGCGGCGACAGCCACAGGTGATAGAGCGTGCGCATCGCACGCCACTGTAACCCGAATGCCGCGCCGTCGTCACGCCGTCGTCACGCGCGCCGCTGATGCGGCTCGGCCGCGCGCACCGGATGCGCGTGGCGGCCGAGCATCGCCTTCGGGATCGCCTGCCAGAACCGCTTCATTTCGCGGTCCCAGTCGATCAGGAGACGCTCGGCGAAGCGCGACTGCGTCTCGCGCACGTGCTCGGTCACGAGATCGCGGATCACGCCTTCCCAATGGGCGGTCTCGATCCGCTGCCACACGACGGTGTCGCCGTTGACGCATGTCTCGAGCCGCAGCCCTCGACCACCGCATCGGCGCCCGAGTTGCGCACGGCGAAGCGCACGCAATCCATCGCCGTGTCGCCGCCGCCGATGACCACGACCGCGCGCCCGCGCGCATCGAGCGTGCCGTCGGCGAAGGCGATCGTGCGGCCGATCTCGACGTCGCGATGGATGCGCACCCCGCTCGCCTCGAGGAGCTCGACGCGGCGGCGCTGCTCGGCGGCCGCCATGCCGGCCGGGCCGGCGCCGATGATGCCGATCGATTGGGCGCGCTTGTCTGGGGTCTCCATGCCGAGATCGACGCACCGGAGCATGCGCGTCATGCGGCCGTTCCTTTCCGTGCACCGCGACAGCGTTAAGGCCGGGGCAACCAGGATCGGGCACGATCACCGTGGCCCGTCGCGTTGACGGGCGTTCCGGTGACGCTAGGTAACGGTTACTGACCTTTCTATACGGCAAGCACGCCAAAACAGTAAGTTTCCCGTGGCGATTCGGGGGCGAACCCGCCACAAGAAGTCCCGTTTTGGAACTAATGGCCCCTGCCGGTCCGCCCCGCGCGCGCCACGGATCGTCCGCAACGAACCGGCGCCGTCGTCGGAGTGCCCGTGACCACGCTTCAGATCATCGTCCTGGCCGTCGTTCAGGGGATCACCGAGTTCCTGCCGATCTCATCCTCCGGCCACCTGATCCTGGTGCCGCACGTGTTCGAGTGGCCCGACCAGGGCCTGATCGTCGACGTCGCGGTCCATGTCGGGAGTCTCGTCGCCGTCCTCCTGTTCTTCTGGCGCGATGTGCTCTCGATGATCGTCGGCATCCCGAAGCTGGTGACCGACCGCCGCCATGACGGCGCGAAGCTGATCATCGTGCTCCTCGCCGGCACGGTGCCGATCATCCTGGTCGGCATCTTCGCCAAGGACCTGATATCGGCCTCGCTCCGCAGCATGGAGCTGATCGCCTGGACGACGACGATCGGGGCGATCCTCCTCTATCTCGCCGACCGCTTCGGCATGATGGTGCGGCGGCTCGAGCACATGACGGTCGGGAGCGCCTTCCTGATCGGCTGCGCCCAGGTGATCGCGCTCCTGCCCGGCACCAGCCGCTCGGGCATCACGATCACGATGGGACGCTTCCTCGGCTTCGACCGGCGCGAGGCGGCGCGGTTCTCGTTCCTGCTCTCGATCCCGACCATCAGCGCCGCGGGCATCCTCGGCATCCGCGACCTGATGAAGACCGGCGATACCCAGCTCCAGCACGATGCGCTGATGGCCGGCATCCTCGCCTGCCTCACCGCGCTCGGCGCGATCTGGTTCCTGATGTTCCTGCTGAAGCGGACGAACTACACGCCGTTCGTGATCTACCGGCTATTGCTCGGCGCGACGCTGTTCGTCTGGGTGTACTGGATCAACTGATCCGCCGTCACGACGCCGCCTGGGCGAACGCGCCGCCGCGACGATAGCGGCTGAGATAGCTCGGCACGATCGCCTCGATCGAGGTCGGCGTGATGCCGAGATCGGCAAGGCCGAGCGCGCCCTCCGGAACGACATTGTCGCGCTTCAACATGAGGAGCTGGTCGCGTGTCAAAGGCGGCTTCGGCAGGAGCTCGGCCGCGAAGGCCTGCGGCCACAGCGCGCAGCCGGGCACCGGCACGAGAAGCCGGCGGCGGCCGATGGTCTGCAACAGGAACTCCATCAGCGCGCGGAAGGAATAGACGCGCGGGCCGCCGAGCTCGTAGATGCGGCCCTTGCTCGCATCGGTCCGAAGCGCCGCCATCACCGCATCGGCGACATCGTCGACATAGACCGGCTGGAACCGGGTCCGTCCGCCGTCGACCAGCGGCAGCGCCGGGGCGAGCTTCGCCATTGCGCCGAAGCGGTTGAAGAAGTCGTCCTCGGGACCGAACACGATCGAGGGGCGGAGGATCGTCACGTCCGCGAACGCCGCCCGCGCGGCTTCTTCGCCGGCGGCCTTCGAGCGCGCATAGGCCGCGCGCGCATCCGGATCGGCGCCGATCGCCGAGACCTGGATCAGGCGCTTGGCGCCGGCGGCGGCGGCGGCGCGCGCGATGCGGCCGGCGGCCTCGGCGTGGACGGCATCGAAACGCTGGCGGCCGCGCTCGGCGAGGATGCCGACGAGGTTGATCACGACATCGGCGCCGGCGACCGCGGCGGCGACCGAGTTGTCGTCGCGGACATTGGCGAGGACGGGCGCGATCTGGCCGACCGCGCCCATCGGCTTGAGGAACTGGGCGCGGTCGGGATGGCGGACGGCGACGCGGACGCGAAGCCCTGCCTTGGCGAGCTCGCGCACCACGTAGCGGCCGATGAAGCCGGAACCGCCGAACACGGTAACCAAGCCGTTGTTCATGGACCTCTCCCGCGTCCGCCGCGCCGCGAGGCAGCGCCCGTCATTGGCCTAATATTGGAGTTGCCGTGGTCGCGTCAACGACGGCGAAAGCTGTTGACCCGGATGCATGCGCTGGCGTACCGAAAGGACCCGTTCCAAGGGCCCAGGTGGCGGAATTGGTAGACGCGCAGGTTTCAGGTACCTGTGGCCGCGAGGCCGTGGAAGTTCGAGTCTTCTCCTGGGCACCAGACCATTCCCCGATCGCCGCGACGGCCGCGCAGAGGCCATGACCGTCACCCTGCACCAGGGCGATCTGCCGGCCGGGCTCTCCCTCGGCGCCATGGTCGCGATCGACACCGAGACCATGGGGCTCCGGCCCGGCCGCGACCGGCTCTGCCTCGTGCAGCTCTCGGCCGGTGATGGCGATGCCCATCTGGTGCAGTTCGCGGCGACCGCCGCGCCGCCCTATGAGGCGCCCCGGCTCGCCGCACTCCTCGCCGACCCCGCCGTCCTCAAGCTGTTCCACTTCGCGCGCTTCGACCTCGCCGTTCTCGCCCACTATCTCGGCGTCTCCGTGCGCCCGGTCTACTGCACCAAGATCGCGTCCAAGCTGGTCCGCACCTTCACCGACCGGCACGGGCTCAAGGACCTCTGCCGCGATCTCCTGCGCGTCGATCTCGCCAAGGAGCAGCAGTCCTCCGACTGGGGCGCAGCGACCCTTGCGCCCGAACAGCTCGCCTATGCGGCGGCCGATGTCCTCCATTTGCACGCCCTGAAGGTGCGGCTCGATGCCATGCTCGCGCGCGAGGGGCGGACGGCGTGGGCGGCGGCGGCGTTCGAGTTCCTGCCGACCCGCGCCGCGCTCGATCGCGGCGGCTATCAGGACATCGACATCTTCGAGCACTGAGCCCGATGGCGGGTGCGGTGCCCCCCGTCTCCGCCCCCCGCGCTGGCCCCATCCGCGCCCCCATCTACGCCGAGACCCTTGATCCGGGCGGGTCGAAGCACGAACATTGAAGGAACGGTGCCGGCCGTCGCCCGGCGTGTCGGAAACGAGGGGTGGAGGCGTCCGACCCGATGACGATCGCCGCGCAATCGCTCAACCGCGCGACCGACGACCTCGCCGTCGCCCGGCGCGTGCTCGAGCTCGAGGGCAAGGGCCTCGCGCTCCTCGCCGCCGGTCTCGACGGGCGTTTCGTCGCCGCCCTCGACGTGCTCGGCCGCACGTTCGGGCGCGTCGTCGTGACCGGCATGGGCAAGAGCGGGCACATCGCGCGCAAGATCGCGGCGACCCTCGGCTCGACCGGCACGCCGGCCCAGTTCGTCCACCCCGGCGAGGCGAGCCACGGCGATCTCGGCAACATCACCCGCGACGATGCGGTGCTCGCGCTGTCGAACTCGGGCGAGACGCCCGAGCTCGCCGACCTCGTCGCCTATACCCGGCTCCGCACGATTCCGCTGGTCGGCATCACCGGCCGCGCTGGATCCTCGCTCGACCGCGCCGCCGACGTCGCGCTGGTGCTGCCTGAGGCGAGCGAGGCCTGTCCGATGGATCTGGCGCCGACGACGTCCTCGACCGTGATGCTCGCGCTCGGCGATGCGATCGCGGTCGCTCTCCTCGAGCGGCGCGGCTTCTCGAAGGAGGATTTCCACCAGCTCCACCCGGGCGGCCAGCTCGGCCGCCGCTTCGTCAAGGTCACCGACATCATGCACGCGGGCGATGAAGTGCCGCTCGCGCCGGCGTCGATGCGGATGGGCGATGCCCTCCTGGTGATGACCGCGAAGAGCTTCGGCTGCGTCGGCATCGTCGACGGCGATGGCCGGCTCGTCGGCATCATCACCGACGGCGATCTCCGCCGCAACATGGGCGCCGATCTCCTCGCCAAGGACGCGGGCGCGGTGATGACGCGCCAGCCGCGGACCGTCGCGCCCGCCCTCCTCGCCGCGCAGGCGCTCGCGCTGATGAACGAGCGCGCGATCACCAGCCTCTTCGTCGTCGCGGACGATCGTCCGGTCGGCATCGTGCACATCCACGACTGCCTCCGCGCGGGGATCGCCTGAGATGGCGGCGGAGCCGAGCGCGCGACGCGCCGGCGCGGCGGCCGCGGGCGCCGTCGCCTTGCCG
>Ga0194132_10002925_pt1 | contig 31200 bp, 31 predicted proteins | sample TA2KigOf80mmetaG_FD_148612 | JGI IMG/M metagenome (GOLD analysis project Ga0194132, IMG submission 148612) | Freshwater microbial communities from Lake Tanganyika, Tanzania - TA2015054 Kigoma Offshore 80m | ecosystem: Environmental > Aquatic > Freshwater > Lake | place: Tanzania: Lake...
GCGAAAGCGGTGCGGGCAAGGCGCCCGAAGCAGGCGTATTGAACCTCAAATACGCCGAATGAGGGCAACGCAGAACGCGCCGCTTGCAGCCGGGCGACGCCAGAATGGAGTTTGCAGACAGGCCCTATGGGATCAGAGGGGGTGGGGCCACAGCCCCACCGGCAACCCCTCCTGGGTGTAGGGGGCGCGGTTGATGGCGCTGACCGGCCAGCACTGGCCGCCCTGGAAGTGGTATTCCGCCTCCAAACCGCAGAGCCAGGTGAACAACTCGGCGGCCCCGATGCCGTCCATGAACTGCTCGAAGGGCGGCCGGCCCGAGCTGAGGTGAATCCACGAGAAATCAAATGTCGGATCAGCCAGCCAGTCGCGCCGGGGCGGGGTAGTGCGCCAGTAGTTGTACTTGAGCAGGTTTCGCACCCCCTCCCCGGTGCTCTTGCCCCGGCGGTGCCAGATCGAGTAGATGGTGAGGAAGATGGAGCCGGCCGGGGCCGCGGTGCGCACCCCGTGGCGGATGCAGTCGTAGTGCCGCATGTAGTTGGACTTGCTCCGCACGAAATGGGAGCCGGGAACCACCTCGGTGGGACCCATCTCCTCGGGGGTGTCGGTGGGGTAGTAGAAGACTTGCAGGTAGTCGAGGCGGCGGTTGTAGATGGAGCCCCCGTCCCGGTGCCAGCTCTGGGCCGGCTGCGGGCAGTGGGTGCGGTGGTTGGCCATCATCCCGGGCAGGCGGAAATGGGCCCCCAGGAGGGAGCGCACCGCCCCGGCTGCCGCGGGGTTCTTGAGCACGGCCTCGGCGAACCACTCCTCGTCGAGGATGGGGTCGGGCTGCGGGCCGTTGTGCCGCTCCAGGAATTCCACGGTGCGGTGGTTGATCTCCTCGGGCACCACCCCTGGCAGGACCAGGTAACCGTCGCGGCAGAAGTCGAGGACCTGCTGGTCGTTCAGGGTGGGGGGGCAGTCATAGCTTGCCGGAAGCACGATCTCACCTCTTCACTTTTCTAGAATAAACTCGCACCCCCGCCGGGTTATAAATGGCCCGGCGCGGCAACAAAATCCTCTCAGTCTCATTTTTCAAGGACAAACTCACATCCCAGCCCAATGGTCTGGTCCGGGTGTACTAACAGAGCCAGCTCGGGGAACTTGATCACCCGCCAGCCCGCCCGTATGGCGTCCAAGACGGTCTGGTAGGGCCATTGCTCGGGGTCGGCGGGCACCTCCTGTACCTGGCCCCCGGCGATCAAGGACATGCCGATCACCCGGGAGTCCACGCTGCTGCCCCCAGCCTGGAGGTAGAGCAGTTGCTGGGGTGAGGGCTCAGCCAGGGCCAGGGCCTCTGCCAGGTCGGCCTCGGCCAGTTCACCTCGCCGAAACCTCTCCAGGCACACTTGCAGTTGGTCCCGCAGTTTGTCCACGCTCACACCGTGGCCAGGGCCGGATTGAAGCCGTAGGGCAGGTCGTTGCGCAGAGCCGGCAGGGGCCAGCTCTGCCCTCCTGTCACCTGGTAGTGGGGATGCTGCCCGGCCAGCCAGCAGAACATCTCCGCCGCCGAGTAACACTCGTGGAACTGCTCGCCAAAGCCGGCGGCCGGACCGCTGAAGTTGGCGCGGGCCATATCGAAGCCCGGTTCCCGCACCCAGTCGCGGGCTGGAGGGGCGTTGCGCCAGTAGCAGTACTTGAGCAGGTTGCGGATACCGCTTCCCGGTGCGGCGGTGGCCCGGTGCCAGATGCGGTAGCAGGTGAGGAAGATGGTGCCGGCCGGGGCCGCGGTGGAGGCGCTGCCCCGGATGCGGCCGTAGTGGGCCATGGCCCGCTGGGTATTGGGAACGAGGTGGGTGCCGGGCACCACCTCGGTGGGGCCCATTTCCAGGGGGGTGTCCTGGGGGTAATAGAAGACCTGGAGGTCGTTCAGTTGGGGGCCCCAGCGCGAGCCGCCGTCCACATGCCAGCCGCCCACTCCCTCGTGGGGGCATTGACGGCGGTGGTTGCTCATCAGGATGGGCAGGCCGTATCCCGGACCCAGGAGTGAGCGCACGGCGCCGGCTGCGGCCGGGTTGCAGATGACCTGGTCCTGGAACCAGTCGAAGTCGAGGATCCTGGTGGGCTCGTAGTGGGTGTCGGTCTCCAGGTACTCGAAGGCGCGGCGGTTGATCTCTTCGGGCACCACCCCGGGAAGCATAAGGAAGCCATGCCGGCAGAACTCCAGCACCTGGGAGTCGGTCAGGGTGGGGGGATGGTCGCAGGTGCGGCGGGACATGGGCTCAGCTCCACTTTTCTAGGATAAACTCGCAACCCGCAAGGCCATAAAGATGGCCTTGCGCGGCAGCAGAATCCTCTCAGGTCCATTTCTCCAGGATAAACTCGCAACCCAGCGTCTGAGGCACTGCCTCGTCCATCAGCAGGGCGAGGTTGGGGAAGGAGATCACCCGCCAGCCTTCCTCGATGGCGGCCAGGACCGATTGATAGGGCCAGTCCTTGGGGTCGGCCGGCGGCTCCACCATCTTACCCGCTATGAACAGGCTCATGCCCAACACCTGGGAGCCGGGGTTGGTGTTGCGCAGCTGGAGATAGAGCAGGCTCTGGCGCTTGGCTGGGGCTTCGGTGTCGCTCATGACCATTCTCCGAAAAGTCACGGGAAGGGCAATTTTACAATAAGCCAAGGGCAACGCACAAGGTCCTGAAAAGGGACGGGGCTCTGCCTATGGCCAGGTCCGCGGGGTGCCCACTACGGGCGTCTCTGCAGTCCCGGATCTTCCCCCTCGCTCGATAAACTACGCTTCCCCCGACCCCGCCCTGCGATCCTGCCCCCAGCCTCTCCCCCAGACACGCCCTTCGGGGCACTCCCGCGGCCCTGGCTCACTGTCAGGCGAGGCCGAAGCGCAGGGCGACGATGGCCTGGTCCGTGCAGCCGTACCCGTCGTCGCCGCCCACATGGCCAATCACCAGAATCCTGCCATCGGCAAGTTCCACGGCCTTGGGGTAGTAGGGGGTGATAGGGCCTCTATGCAACTGCTCTAGGCCGTCCCCCAGAGGCAGGTCCTGCCAGGTGCGGCCTTCATCCTGACTCGCGGAGATGCCGGTGGTGGCGAGGTGGAGCAGGATGCCTTTCTGGGTCTGCAGGACTTCGGGATGGCCGCTGTGGGGCAGGCCGTTGGGTCTGGCTGGAGCGGGTTCCCAAGCAGTGCCCCGCTTGGGCAGGCGCAGCTGCAGCCGGCCCTCCTGGGGATCGGCGCGCAAGACCACGAGCAGGTCCCCGTTTTCCAGCTCGGCCCAGTCGAATTCCTCGGTGAAGGCGAAATCCCGGCGCTGGTCTGGGGGAATCACCGGCAGCGGTCCCTCCCAGGTGTGTCCCCCATCGACAGAGGTGTAGAGGGCCGGGAAGAAGTCGGCGAACCAGCCGGTGCGGTTGTCCTGGCCCGGCTGGTGGCGGAAGAAGCCTCCGCCTGCCAGGAGCCGGCCATCGCGCAGGAGGCGCAGGCGCTTGGGCCAGAAGCTGGTACCTGGATCGCGGTTGATCAGCTCGGGCGCCGACCAGGTGTTGCCCCCGTCACCGGAGCGTTGCACATACCCGTCCTGGGGTACCGGGTCATAGGGCAGGTACTTGCCCCAGACCCCGCGCAGGAGTGCCCCGTCGGGCAGGGCCATTTCGGCCTCGCCGGTGATGCCGTTCATGCAGGAGCGGAAATCGTCGCTGCCGCACTTGCGCCAGTACTGCCCCCCGTCAGCAGAGTGGAGGTGGATGTTCTGCAGGTGCAGGCCGGTCATGTCGTACGCCTCGGTGTGCCCCTCTGGGGGCCATTCCAGGCGTTGCCGCACCTCGGACGGGGCCTTGGACCGGCCCTGGAAGGGGCCGGTGGCCTGGGTGAAGGAGCACATGGGGCTCCCGTCCGGCATGGTCCACAGCCCGCACCAGCTGGTGAAGCCCGGGTACTGGGGGGAGTGGTACAGGAAGAGGCGCTCCAGGTCGCGGATCTGCACGGCTCAGAGTGCGGCAATCTGCGTGGTCATAGCCTCGGTGAGCGCCTCCAGGCACCCAGGGCCCAGGCAGGAGGGCTCCTCCTGGTACAGGCCCTTGCCATAGCGGTCGCGGGGCAGCAGGTACGCCGCCTGGAAATCGCTGGTGAGGGGCGAGTAGAGCAAGACGTACTGGGGGAAGCGCCGGCGCAGCTCGGTCTGGAGCAGGCTGTAGGGCTCGCCCCCGCTGGTGGCCCAGATCGCGTCCCCCAGGCGGTGGACCGTGAAGTGGAAAGGATAGACAGAGCCCTTGGGCAGGGCTTCGAGGCGGGCCAGCCAGCGCCGGGCCCGTTCGGCCAGGGCGCCGCAGTTTCGCACTTCGAGGGCATCGCCCTTGGCTTCGGCCTCCTGCTGGCGGTGGGTCCATTCTGCCAGTTCGCGCTGAAAACGCGCTGCCTCCAGGCCGGGCATGAGGGGCAGGTCCACCTGAAAGGTGCCGCCGCGGAAGACCGCCGCCTCCTCCTGCCGCTCCGGGGTGAGGGCCTGGTGGGCCCAGGTCCCCAAGGTAGCCCCGGAGATCACTGGACCCTGGTAGACATAATCGCTTCCCGCCGGCCCCATGCCCTCCAGGGTTCCCAGGGCCGCATACCCCAGCTGCCGGCCGTTGCGGTCGGCAATGGCCAAATCCCCCACAAATCCCTCGCGCGGCCCCTGGTCTCCGCAGGCCCCCAGGGCAAAGGTGCAGGGAACGCCGGTGGCCTCCTCCACCACCTGGCGCATGGCCCCCGGGTAGTCCGGGCTGATCTGGTCGTTCTCCCAGGCCAGGCTGGTGGGATGGCAGGCGTAGTTGACCAGGGTGGCCAGGGGTTTGCCGGACCGCCCCGAGAAGCGAGCTACTGTCAGGGTGAGGTCGGGGGTTCCCTCGGGGTTGTAGCCGCAGACCGGGTGGCCGGCCCGGGCGTCCCAGCAGTCCCGGTTGGCAGCCATGGCGCACTGGCCCTGCGCGTAGGTGACCACCGCCTCCTGCATGGCGTAGAGGGCCTGCGCGGCGGCCTCCTGCATCTTCGCGCGCAGGCGGCTCAGGTACGGGAGGATCAGTTCCCCTCCGGGCAGTTCGATGCGGTTGGGGACGAAGAAGCCGGCCGAGTGGGAGTGGGAATAGGTGACGATCACCTGCTCCAGAGGCGCCCCGGTGGCCTGGGCCAGGGCCTGGCGCAAGTCATCGTGCTGGGCCTCGGCCAGGCCCACCAGGTCCAGATGGGCGCGGACCAGCAGGGGACCCCGGTCCAGAGGGGCCAGGAGCAGCACGTCCCCCCTCAGGGGCCGGTGGACCCCGGCGGCCCGGTCATGGCGGGCCGCCCCCCACATACGGTGGTAGATGCCCACCGGCGGGGTGATGTCGGCGGCGCCCAGACCAAAGCGCAGGTGCGAGGTAGGGGCGGGGACGATCATCTCAGACCTTGACCGTGCCGCGGCTGGAGCCGGCCTTGAGGATGCTCACCGCCACCTTGAGGGATTTGATGCCGTCCGCGGCCGTGACCAGGGGTTGTTCGCCCCGCTCGAAGCAGCCCACCACGTGCTTGAGCTGTTCGACGAACATGTCCTGCTGCTTATAGGGGTAGACCCGCTCCTTGCCCTGACCGGTCTTGAGGGTGAGGGCGCCCTGCTTCTGCGGGTCGAAGCCCTTGGGGGCCTGGGCGGCGGTCATGCCGAACTGCAGGGCCCCCTTGGGGCCGATCACGTCGTTGAGGTAGGTCACCGGGGCGCCGGCGGCCACGCCCCAGGACCAGATCAGGCTGTGCTGGTCCCCGGACTTGAAGTTGACGATGACACTGGCGGTATCGGCGCCCACGCTGGTCTTGTCGAACTGGAGGGAGGAGGCCTGCACCGAGGCCACGGGCCCGAAGACCTGCAGCATGAAGTCGTAGTTGTGGATGGCCCCGTCCATCAGCGGGCCGCCGCCCTTGTGCACGTCGCGGAACCAGGGATTGGCAGGGCGGCCGCCGGCAGCGAAGCGCCAGATCACCGGCCGGCCCAGCGCGCCCGACTGGACCACCTTCCTGAGGGTGCCCCACTGGGTGTCGAAGCGGCGCACGAAGCCGATGGTGAAACGGACCTTGGCCTTGGCGGCGGCCTCGGCCATGCCCTCGGCGTCGGCCAGCTTGAGGGCCATGGGCTTTTCGCAGAAGATGTGCTTGCCGGTTTTGGCCGCGGCGATGACCGGGGCAGGGTGCTGGAAGGTGGGGGTGCAGACCCAGACCGCATCCACATCGCCCTGCTTGAGCAGCTTGCGGTAGTCGGTGTAGGGGGTGCCACCAAAGTCCTTGGCAAAGCTCTGTGCCGCGGCTTCGACCACATCGGAGGCGGCGACGATGCGGGCGTTCTTGAGCTGCTGCATGCGGGTGGCGTGGTGGCGGGCAATGCCGCCGCAGCCGATGAAACCGATCCTGAGCATGGCGGGCCTTTCTCGGGGTAGGGGGAAACGGTCCAGAATGTAGGCCAGGGGGCGGGGGGGATCAAGGTGCGGTTGCGCCCGGTGGGGAATAGCCCCATCTTCGGGAAAAACCACCGGAGAACCCATGTCAATCCTGGTCGGAAAACTGCTCACCCCCCTGCTCTCGCCCCTGGGCCTGGCCCTGCTCCTGTGGGTGGCCGGGGCCCTGCTGGGGTGGCGGGGGCATGGGGCCTGGGGTCGGCGCTGCCGGGTGGGCGGGTGCCTGCTGCTGCTGGTGCTGGGCTGCCCGCTGGTGGGGGAGCGGCTGCTCCACAGCCTGGAGGGGGAGTACCCCCTGATCCCGGTGGCGGAAAGCCCGGCGGCCGAGGCCATCGTGGTGTTGGGGGGCTTCACCAAACCGCCCATCCCTCCCCGCCTGACCACCGAGGTGGACGAGGGCTTTGACCGGCTTCTGCACGGGGTGCGGCTCTGGCGGGCGGGCAAAGCCCCGCTGATGGTCCTCAGCGGCGGCAATATCCCCTTTCTGACCGGCTCGGCGCTGAGCGAGGCGGCCAGCTTGTGCAGCCTGGCCCTCGAGTACGGGGTGGACCCGCAGGCCCTGTTGCTGGAGGACGCCTCGCGCAACACCCACGAGAACGCCCTGTACACTGCCCAACTGCTGCGGGAGCGGGGGCTGAACCGCATCCTCCTGGTCACCTCGGCCTCGCACATGCCGCGCTCGGCGGCGGTGTTCCGCAAGCAGGGCTTCGAAGTGCTCCCCTCGCCCACTGATGTGCAGGTGGTGCCCCGTCCCCTCACCTTGCTCCAACTGCTGCCGGCCATGGAGTCCCTGGCCTATTCCACCACCGCCATCAAGGAGCGGGTGGGAATGTGGGTCTATTGGCTGCGGGGGTGGAGCTAGACCTCATCCATTAACTCGGGTTCCTCTCCTCGGGAAAAGGCCTGCGCGATCTGGTCGCAGCGCTCGTTGCCCTCCTCCCCGGCATGGCCCCTGGTATACTGCCACCGTACCCTGGGGTGGTTGAGTTGGTCCAACTCTTCCCACAAATCCTGGTTGAGCACCGGCTTCCTGGCGGCCGTCAGCCAGCCCCGCTTTTTCCAACCCTGAATCCACTGGGTGATCCCCTTTAGCAGGTACTCGCTGTCGGTGACCAGGACCGCCGGGGCCGTGCCGGCGACCCGCAACCCCTGGATGGCCGCCCACATTTCCATGCGGTTGTTGGTGGTGTCGGGCACGGCCCCGCCCAGTTCGCGGATGCGGCCGTCGGGGTAGCAAAGGCGCACAGCCCAGCCGCCCGGCCCTGGGTTGCCGGAGCAGGCGCCGTCGCTATGGATGACGAGGGAAGGGGAAGGCGGTGCTGGAGAGTGAGTTCCCACGGGTTTCTATCTGCCTTGATGAGGTAGGGGAGATTTCCCATAAATCGGCGCAATACCTACATTAGTACCCGCTCATTTCAGTGTCAAACCCACAGTGCGTGATTCGGGGGCTTATGGCTGGTTCAGATACCTGGGATTTCATCGTCATCGGCGGGGGGCCGGGAGGGTACAGCGCGGCCATCCGCGCCGCCCAATTGGGCCGGCGGGTGGTGCTGGTCGAGAAGGAGGAAAAACTCGGGGGCGTCTGCCTCAACTGGGGCTGCATCCCCACCAAAGCCCTGCTCAAGCAGGCCGAGGTGTACCGGCTGCTACAGCGGGCCGGGGAGTACGGTTTTACCGTGGGCGAGGTGGGGTACGACTGGCCTAAGGTGATACAGCGCAGCCGGCAGGTGGCCGAACGCCTGAGCAAGGGCGTCGAGTACTTGATGAAGAAGAACAAGGTGGAGGTGGTGAAGGGCCGCGGGCGGCTGGTTCCGGGCCCGGCGGTGGAGGTGCGGGATGCCAAGGGAAGTCTGATCCGGACCTTGAATGCCCGCCACGTGGTCCTGGCCACTGGCAGCCGGCCCCAGGTGCTCCCCGGGGTGCAACCCGACGGGGCGCAGATCATCACCAGCCGCGAGGCGATGGTGCTGGAAAATCCCCCCAAGTCCCTGGCCATCATCGGGGCCGGGGCCATCGGGGTGGAATTCGCCTATTTCTACAATGCCTTCGGCGCCAAAGTGACCCTGCTGGAGGCCCTGCCCCATATCCTGCCCCGCGAGGACGAGGAGGTTGCTGGGCTCTTGACCAAGAGCCTGACCAAGCAGGGGGTCCAGATCGCCTGTGGGGTGCAGGTGGGCTCGGTGAGGGCCGGGGCCAAGGGGGTGGCAGTGCAGTACCGGGACCAGAGGGGGGACCAGACCATCGAAGCCGAGAAGGTGCTGGTGGCCGTGGGGGTGGTGGGCAACACCGAGGAGTTGGGCTTGGAAAAGCTGGGGATCAAGACGGTCAAAGGGGCAGTCGAGGTCAACGAGCGGCAGGAGACCAGCGCCAAAGGGGTCCTGGCCATCGGGGACCTGGCCGGCCCGCCCCAACTGGCCCACCTGGCCGCGGCCGAGGCCGTGGCCGCGGTGGAGTTCGCCCTGGGCCACCCACGCCAGCCCCTGGACCGGGGCAATATCCCCTTCTGCACCTACTGCCAGCCCCAGGTGGCCAGCCTGGGGCTGAGCGAGGCAGCGGCGATCAAGGCCGGGCATCAGGTCAAGGTGGGCCGCTTTCCCTTCAGCGCCAGCGGCAAGGCCCTGGCCGCCGGGGACAGCGAAGGTTTGGTGAAGCTGGTCTTCGACGCCAAGTACGGGGAGTTGTTGGGTGCCTCGATCATCGGCTCCGAGGCCACGGAGCTGATCGCCGAACTGGGCCTGGCCCGCCACCTGGAGGCAACCTACGAGGAGTTGCTGCACACCATCCACGCCCATCCCACCCTGTCGGAAGGGGTGATGGAGGCCGCCGGCGAAGCCTTCGGGCAGGCGCTGAATCTCTGAGCATGGATCACAGCGAGGATTATCTCAGCCAGCTCAAGACCGCCCTGGACGCCCTGGACCTGGAGGCGGTGCGGCGGGCCAGGGACTGGGTGGGGCAGACCCGCCTGGAGGGCCGGCAGCTCTTCCTGTGCGGCAACGGGGGCAGCGCCGCCACCGCCAGCCACCTGGCCAATGACCTGGGCAAAGGGGCCAGCTACGGCAGGGCCAGCCGTTTCCGGGTCATTGCCCTCACCGACAACCTGCCCTGGATCACCGCCCTGGCCAACGACGTGGGGTACGAGGCCATCTTCGCCGAGCAGTTGCGCAACCTTGGCCAAGAGGGCGATCTGCTCATCGCCATCAGCGGCTCGGGCAACAGCCCCAACGTGCTCAACGCGGTGCGGGTGGCCGGAGAACTGGGGATGCGCAGCATCGGCTGGTGCGGCTTTGGGGGGGGCAAGCTGGCGGGGATGGTGGACCTGCCGGTGGTGGTGGACAGCCGCCACATGGGCCGGGTGGAGGACGTCCACGCCATTCTCATGCATCTGATCTGTTATTACTTCATGGAGCGAGAATCATGAGTCCGATAGACCGCAACGTGTCCCGTCCCATCCCCCCCTCGATCATCCAGGTCCTGCCCGCAGAGCCCCTGCTGCTGATGGGGGCCGGCCCGGTGCCGGTCCCCGCCGAGGTGGCCAGGGCCGGAGGGCTGGTGATCAACCACCTGGGGGACACCATGAATATGGTGGTGGACGGGGTGAAGGAGATGTCCCGCTACGTCTTCCAGACCCGCGACGACAAGATCTACGGGATCTCGGGGCCCTCCTCGGCGGCGATGGAGATGGCGATGGGCAGCCTGCTCTGGCCGGGGCGAAAGGTGCTGGTGCTGAAGCTGGGCACCTTCAGCAACCGCTTCGCCCAGATGGCCGAAGGGGTGGGTGCCCAGGTGGACCTGCTGGAGGTGCCCGACGGCGAGCCGGTGCGGGCCGAGCAGGTGGAGCGGAAACTGGCCCAGGGGCAGTACGACGTGGTCACTACCGTGCAGGGGGAAACCTCCTGTGGGGTGTGGACCCGGGAACTGCCCCAGATCGCCTGCCTGGCCCACCAGGCCGGAGCCCTGATGGTGGTGGACGCGGTGTGTACCCTCAGCACCATGCCCCTCAAGAAGGACGACTGGGGCATCGACGTGGTCTTCACCGGCAGCCAGAAGGGGCTGTCCTCCCTGCCGGGGGTGGCCCTGATCGCCTTCTCCGACGCGGCCTGGGAGGCGTTGCATCGACACCCAGGGCCCAAGCCCCACTGGTGCCTGGACCCGGTGCGGGCCCAGCACTTCTGGGGGGAGCACACCTACCACTACACGGCCCCGGTCACCGGCCTTCTGGCTCTGTACGAGGCCCTGCGCCTGATCTGCGAGGAGACCCTGGAGCAGCGCTTCGCCCGCCACCGTCTCAGCTCCCTGGCCCTGCAGGCCGGCGTCGAGGGCATGGGCCTCAAGCTGTCCATCGCCGCCGAGCACCGGCTCAATTCGGTGCTGGCCATCGAGATCCCCCAAGGGACCGACGGGGCGCGGGCCCGCCGCTACATGGCCGAGCGCTTCAAGGTGCAGATCTCCGAGTCCTATGGCCGCAACATCGTGCGTATCGGCCAGATGGGGGAGCAGTGTCGCTCGCCCAACCTCTTCCGCACCCTGCATGCCCTGGGCATGGCCTTCAGCCGCGAAGGGGCCAAACTGGACCTGAGCCGGGGCATGGCCGAGTTGGAGGCACACCTCATTGCCCACGCTGCCGGAGTCCTCTAAAGGAGCTATCCCATGAACCTCAATTTTCCGACCTACGAAGCCATCGGGGTACGCCCGCTGATCAACTGCCGGGGCACCTACACCATCATCAGCGGTTCGGTGATCCTGCCCGAGGTGCGACAGGCCATGGTGGAGGCGTCCCGGCGCTACGTCCACATGGACGAACTGATGGAAGGGGTGGGTAAACGCCTGGGCCAGTTGATGGGGGCCGAGTTCGGCATTGTCACCAATGGTTGCGCCGCGGCATTGTGCCATGTCACCGCCGCCTGCATCGCCGGCAATGAGATCGAGAAGATGCGCCGGCTGCCCGACACCTCGGGCATGAAGAACGAGGTGATCACCCAGCCCTCGCACCGCCACATCTACGACCACGCCATTCGTATGACGGGGGCCAGGATGGTGGAGGTGAAATCGGTGGCGGAACTGGAGGCGGCGGTGGGGGAGCGCACGGCCATGATCGCCGTCTTCGGCGACGCGGTGGATCGGGGGGAGGTTCCCCTGGCCGACCTGGTGCGGGTGGGCAGGAAACACGGCATCCCCATCCTGGTGGACGCCGCAGCCGAGCGGCCCGATGTGCCCAACGTGTACCTTGAGGCAGGAGTGGACGCGGTGGCGTACAGCGGGGGCAAGTGCCTGCGCGGGCCCCAGGCATCCGGGCTGCTCCTAGGACGGCGGGACCTGTTGTGGACCGCCTTCATGAACAGCGCCCCCCACCACGCCCTGGGCCGGCCGATGAAGGCGGGCAAGGAGGAAATCATGGGGCTTTTGGCGGCAGTGGAGATGTGGGGCAAGCGCGACCACCAGGCCGAGTGGAAGGAGTGGGAGCGCCGGCTGGCGGTGATCGACCATGCCGCCACGGCGGTCAAGGGCGTGACTACCACCACCCATGTGCCAAGGCCCTCCAATGTCTCGCCAATCCTGCACCTGCACTGGGACGCCAAGTCTCTGGGCCTGACCCCGGAGGAGGTGCAGAAGCAGCTTTCGGAGGGGACCCCACGCATCGAGGTCTTCACCCACCAGGACGGGGTGAACTTCAACGCCTACATGATGGAGCCGGGCGAGGAGATAGCGGTGGCCAAGCGGATCGGGGAGATCCTGGCGAAGAGGGGGTAGGAGGTCTCCAGGGGGCGTCTCCCCGCCGCTTGGGTCAGCTGATCTGGGTGGCCAGGTACGCGGCGATGGCCCCGTCGTAGTGGGAGGTGAGGCGGTAGACCTCCAGGGCCAGGCGACGGCCAAAGGCAGGGTCGAGATGGCCCTGATCCTCTTTGAGGCGGGAGATGGCCTCCGGGTACTGGGCGGGGGAGCTGAGCACGTACACACTTTCGTGGTTCTTGGCCGCGGAGCGCAGCATGGCCGGCCCGCCGATGTCGATGTTCTCGACGGCCTCGGCAAAGGTACAGCCGGGCTTGGCGATGGTCTGCTCGAAGGGGTAGAGGTTGACGCAGAGGATATCGATGGGCGCGATCTGGTGCTCCTCGAGGGTGGCCAGGTGCTCGGGCAGGTCGCGCCGGGCCAGCAAGCCCCCGTGGACACGCGGGTGCAGGGTTTTCACCCGGCCGTCGAGCATCTCGGGGAAGCCAGTCACCTCGGCCACATCCGTGACCTGCATCCCGAACTGGCGGATGGCCTTGGCCGTGCCGCCGGTGCTGATGAACTCGATACTCAGCTCCGCCAGGGCTTTCACCAGTTCTTCCAGACCGCTTTTATCGAAGACACTCAGCAGGGCCCGCCGCGCTCTGACCGCCATTTTTCTCCTCCTCGCTCGACAGTGATTCCCAGGATGTAAATACTACTCCATCCCCCAGGGCCTGGCAACTTGCTGCGCCTCCTCCGGTGTGATAAGCTATAGATAAAAGGAGGGGGCGAGGATGAAGGTGCTCTTTGTGGGCGGCACGGGCTTCATCAGTACCGCGGTCAGCCGGATGGCGCTGGCGCGGGGGATTGAATTGTACCACCTCAACCGGGGGCAGCGGCAGGCCCCCATGCCAGGGGTACACCATCTAAAGGCGGACGCCCGCCAGCCCGCCTCGGCCCGGGCTGCGCTGGGGGAGCACCATTTCGACGCGGTGGTGGACTGGATCTGCTACACCCCCGAGGATGTCGAGCGGGACCTGGGGCTGTTCCGGGGGCGGACGGAGCAGTTCGTCTTCATCAGCTCGGCCTCGGCGTACCAGAAACCCCCGGCCACCCCCATCATCACCGAGTCCACACCCCTCCACAACCCGCACTGGGAGTACTCGCGGAACAAGATCGCCTGCGAGGAGCGGCTGCTGTGCGCCTTCAGGGAGGAGGGTTTCCCCGCCACAATCGTGCGGCCATCCCTGACCTACGATCCCAATTTCCCCATCGCCATCGGCGGCTGGGGCTGCTACACCCTGGCCGACCGGCTGCTCAAGGGTCAACCCATCATCGTCCACGGGGACGGCTCCTCGCTCTGGGTGGTGACCCACGCCGAGGATTTTGCCCGGGGCTTCCTGGGATTGCTGGGAAACGGGCAAGCCCTGGGCCACGCCTTCCACATCACCTCAGATGAGGTACTCACCTGGGACCAGATCTACGGGACCATCGCCGGGGCTCTTGGCGTGAAAGCGAAGATGGTCCACATCGCCTCAGAATTCATCGCCGGGGTCTCGCCGGGCATGTACGGCTCGCTCCTGGGGGACAAGACCTGGAGCGCGGTATTCGACAACAGCAAGATCAAATCCTTTGTGCCCGGGTTCCAGGCCGTCATCCCCTTCCGCGAAGGGGTGCGCCGCACCCTGGACTGGTTCGACGCCGACCCCGCGCGCAAGCGGGTGGACGTGGCCGTGAACGAGGAAATGGACCGCATTCTGGCGGCATATCAGCGATAGGAGAACGCGATGGCGCATCAAGCAGCAGAAACCCGGTACAGCTCCATGCGCTACAACCGCTGCGGTCAGAGTGGGCTGAAACTGCCGGCCATCTCCCTGGGGCTGTGGCATAACTTCGGCGGGGTGGACCCCTTCAGCAACAGCCGATCTCTGGTGCTGGCCGCCTTTGACCTGGGGATCACCCACCTCGACCTGGCCAACAACTACGGCCCGCCCCCCGGCTCGGCCGAGGAGACCTTGGGCCGGGTCCTGGCCCTGGACCTGAAGCCCTACCGCGACGAGCTGATCATCTCCACCAAGGCGGGGTACTATATGTGGCCTGGGCCCTACGGGGAGTGGGGCTCGCGCAAGTACCTGATCTCCAGCCTGGACCAGAGCCTCAAACGCCTGGGGGTGGAGTATGTGGACATCTTCTACCACCACCGGCCCGACCCCGAGACCCCGCTGGAGGAGACCATGGGGGCCCTCGACTACGCGGTGCGCAGCGGCAGAGCCCTGTACGCGGGGGTGTCCAACTACGGCCCGGAGCAGATGCAACAGGCCGCCGCTCTCCTGAAGAGGCTGGGCACCCCCTGCCTGATTCACCAGCCGGCGTACAATATGTTTAACCGCCGGCCCGAGGAAGGGCTGCTCCAGACCCTGGCTGCCGAGGGGATCGGCTGCATCGCCTTCTCGCCCCTGGCCCAGGGATTGCTGACCGACAAGTACCTGGAGGGTGTCCCGGAGGGCTCGCGGGCCAGCAAGGCGCACGGGGCCCTCAAACCTGCCCAACTCACTGAGGAGAGAATGGCCAAGGTACGGGCGCTCAACAAGCTGGCGAAGGGGCGCGGCCAGACCCTGGCCCAACTGGCCCTGGCCTGGGTGCTGCGCCATCCTGGCATGACCTCGGCCCTGATCGGAGCCAGCAAGGTGGACCAATTGGAGGACGCGGTGGGTGTGGTGGAGAGGCTCGCCCTCAGCGCCGAGGAGTTGCAGGCCATCGAGGGGGTTCTCAACTAGGGAGGCACTATGAGTACCTGGTTTCACTGGGCCCTGCTCTCGGCGGTCTTCGCTGCCCTCACCGCCATCTTCGCCAAGATCGGCATCCGCGACGTTGATTCTGACCTGGCGACCCTGGTCCGCACGGGGGTCATCATCGTGGTTCTGGCCTGCTTGGTGGTATTGACCGGCAAGTGGAGCAATCCGCTGGAGTTCAGCGGCAAGACCCTGGGCTTCCTGGTCCTCTCCGGGCTGGCCACCGGGGCCTCGTGGGTCTGCTACTTCCGCGCCCTCAAGGCCGGGGAGGCATCCAAGGTGGCGCCGGTGGACAAGCTGAGCCTGGTGCTGGTGGCCCTCTTTGCGGTGATCTTTCTGGGCGAGCGGCCCCAACCCCGGGAATGGCTGGGCATCGGGCTGGTGGCGGCCGGGGTGCTGGTCCTCAGCCTCAAGAGATGAGGGGATGAGCGCAGACCGCCCCCTGTTGGCCCTTACCCTGGGCGATCCAGCCGGCATCGGCCCGGAGGTGGTGCTCAAGGCCCTGCTGCCGGGCGAGTTCCAGGCGCGTTGCCGGCCCCTGGTGGTGGGAGACCGGCGTATCCTCGAAAGGGCGGCCGGCTGGCTGGGCTGCACTCCTGTTTTTGAGGAGGTGGAGCAGGCGGAGGAAGGCGTCTACGCCCCTGGCGAGATCTCCCTGCTCGACCTGCACAACGCCGACCCCTTAGCATGTCCTCCGGGCAGGATCAGCGCGGCGGCGGGCCGGGCTGCGGTGGAGTACGTGTGCCGGGCCTGCGACCTGGCCCTGGAAGGGGGAGTGGAGGCGGTGGTCACGGCCCCGCTCAACAAGGAGGCCATGAACCTCGCCGGCTTCGCGTACGCCGGACACACCGAATTGCTGGCCTCCCGCACCGGGGCCGCCAAGGTGAGTATGCTCCTGACCGGACCCCAACTGCGGGTGGTCCACGTCAGCACCCATGTATCTCTCGCCGAGGCCATCCGTCGGGTGGAGCATCGGCGCATCGGCGAGGTCATCGACCTGGCCGAGCAGTCCTGCCGGCTGCTGGGCATCGAAAATCCGCGCATCGGAGTTGCCGGGCTCAATCCCCACGCCGGGGAAGGGGGGCTCTTCGGCGACCAGGAAGCCACCGAGATCCTGCCGGCCATCGAGGCGGCCAGGGCGCGCGGCCTGCAGGTGAGTGGTCCCGAGCCGCCAGACACGGTCTTCCTGCGGGCGGTGAAGGGGGCGTTCGACATCGTGGTGGCCATGTACCACGATCAGGGCCACATCCCCATGAAACTCCTGGCCTTCGACGCCGGCGTGAATGTCAGCGTGGGCCTGCCCATCATCCGCACCTCCGTGGACCACGGCACTGCCTTTGACATCGCCGGCACCGGCCGGGCCAGCGCCCAGAGCATGGTGGCGGCAATGGAGGTGGCCCTGCAGATGGTGGCCGCCCGCCGCCGCGGGGTATGAGCCCGCCCCGGCTGCTGATCCTGGCCGACGACCTGACCGGGGCCGCGGACACCGCCGGGCAGTTCGCGGCGGCGGGATTGGCGACCCTGGTGTGTTTCTCCCCGGCCGCAGCCACCTCGGCCGAGGTCCTCTCCCTCTCCACCCACAGCCGTCATCTCTCTCCTAAGGATGCCGCCCAGGCCCAGCGTCGCGCCCTGGCAGGGCTTGGGGGCATCGGGACCTGGATCTACAAGAAGATAGACTCCACCCTGCGGGGGCAGCCGGCGGTGGAGTTGTGGGCAGTGATGGATACCTTGGGAATCGAACGCGCCCTGGTGGCCCCTGCCTTTCCCTCCCAGGGGCGCACCACAGTGGGGGGACGCCAGCTGGTGGAGGGCCAGCCCCTGGAGCAGACGGCTTTTGGAGGGAACTCAGATTTGCTCCAGGTCTTTGCCGCTGCCGGTCCCCTGGTGGGCCACCTGGATCTGGAGGCGGTGCGGGGGGAAGGACTCGCGGAACTCCTGACCGCCGAGGGGATCCACGTGGCCGACGCCGCGGGGGATGAAGACCTGCGCTCCCTGGCCAGGGCAGCGGCAGCGGCGGGGGTGCGCCTGCTCTGCGGCTCGGCGGGGCTGGCCCGGGCCTTGAGGGAGAGCGGACTGCTCGGGGAGGGAATGGGATCGCCCGCCTTGTCGGCTGCGCCCGCGGGGCCGGCGCTGGTGGTGGCCGGCAGCCGTCATTCCCGCACCGCGGAGCAGGTGCTGGAGCTGGGCAGTACGGGGGCTCTGGTGCTGGGGTTGGGGGAGAGGGTGGTGGAACAGGCGGCAGCCGTGCTGGGGGAAGGACGGAATGTGGTGCTGGGCACAATGGGCCTGGCGCCGGGGGATCCCGAGGAGGTGGCGGCGTGCCTGGCGCGCACCACCGGAGAGATCCTCTGCCGCAGCCGAGCGGGCGGGCTCGTGCTGACCGGCGGGGACATCGCCCTGGCGGTGTGCGCGGTCCTCGGTGGCACCGGGCTCTGGCTGCGCGGCGAGGTCGAGGCGGGCATCCCCTGGGGGCTGCTCTCCGGAGGGGCTTGGGAGGGGATGAGGGTGGTCACCAAGGCCGGAGGGTTCGGCGGCGATAGGTCGTTGGTGGGGGCCGTGGAATTGCTGAAGGCCGGGATCTCGTGATCGAATCCTCAAGCATCGAAGCCGGCGCCCTGGCCGTGGTCCGTACCCTTCGGGAAGCGGGCTTCCAGGCCCTCCTGGCCGGCGGCTGCGTGCGCGACTTGCTCTTGGGAAAGCCCCCCAAGGACTGGGACATCGCCACCGACGCAGCTCCTGAGGCCGTGGTGCGCCTCTTCCCGGGCAGCGAGGAGGTGGGCGCGCATTTCGGGGTGGTGCTGGTGCGGCTGGGGGAGCGCCAGTACGAGGTGGCCCGATTCCGACGGGACGGGGTGTACCGGGACGGCCGGCACCCAGAGGCAGTGGAGTTCGCCGTGGCCGAGGAGGATGCAGGGCGGCGGGATTTTACGGTCAACGGGATCTTCCTGGACCCCCAGTCCGGGCAGGTGATCGACTATGTGGGCGGTAGGGAGGATCTGGAAAAGCGCCTGATCCGCGCCATCGGCGAGCCAGGAGCCCGTTTTGAGGAGGACCACCTGCGCCTCCTGCGGGCAGTGCGTTTCGCTGCCCGGCTGGATTTCGCCATCGAGGCAAGGACCCTGGCGGCCATCGCCGAACTGGCGCCCCTGGTCTTGCGGGTCAGCGCCGAGCGGGTGCGCGACGAGTTGACCCTGATGCTGACCGGGGGCCGGGCCGGGCAGGCCATGCAGCTCTTGCTGGAAACCGGCCTCATGGCGCAGTTGCTGCCCGAGGTCGCCGCTATGGACGGGGTGGCCCAGCCGGCCGAGTTCCACCCGGAGGGGGACGTGTGGACCCACGTGCGGATGATGCTGGACCAAATGGCCGCACCCACCCCCACCCTGGCCTGGGGGGTGCTGCTGCACGATATCGGCAAGCCGCCCACCTTCCGCGAGGCGGACCGCATCCGCTTCGACGCCCACGATGCGGTAGGGGCCCAGATGGCCGAGGGGATCTGCCGGCGCCTGCGCCTCTCCGGGGAGCAGAGCGAGCGCATCGACCACCTGGTGGGCCAGCACATGCGCATCCGCCACGCCAAAGAGATGCGGCCCAGCAAGCTCAAGCGCCTGCTGCGCGAGTCCTATTTCCCCGAACTACTCGAACTCCACCGCATCGACTGTCTGGCCAGCCACGGGATGCTGGATATCTACGAGTACTGCCAGGAGCAGTTGCAGCAGGGCGAGCCCGAGGAGCTGCGGCCCCCGCGCCTTCTCGGTGGAGACGACCTGATCGCCATGGGTTTTGAGCCGGGGCCGCGTTTCAAGGAAGTCCTGGCCGCCCTGGAGGACGAGCAGTTGGAGGGCCGGGTTCAGAGTCGTGTGGAGGCGGAGCGTTTCGTGCAGGAGCGGTTCGCTCCAAGCTCCTTATCAGGGTAGGGGGGAGAGTCCCACCTGCACCGGGATGGCGCCGAGGGCTATTTTCAGGGCTTCCGGTTCCACCTCCACCAGAAAACCCCGCCGGCCACCATTTACCAGCACCCGGCCGAGGAGCAGCAGGGTCTCCTCCATGTACACTGGCATTTTCGCGCGGGTGCCAAAGGGGCTGACCCCTCCGGGTTGGTACCCGGTGTGCTTCTCTACCCCCACCTCACTGGTCGGCGCCACGCTCTTGACCTGGAGGAACCTGGCCAACTGCTTGGTGGAGACCTCGCAGTCCCCGTGCATCAGCACCAGCAGGGGGCTGGGTCGGCGTCCCTCTTCGTGCGCCTCCATCACCAGGGTCTTGATCACTGCGGGCTCGTCCACCCCCAGGGCATGGGAGGCGGCCCGGGTGCCGCCGTGTTCAACCCATTTGTAGAAGCGCGGGGTGAACTCCAAACCGGCGGCGCGCAGGGCGCGCACCGCCGGGGTGACGGGGATTTCAGGTTCTTTCATCTCAGCCCAACCCCGCCTTCAACACCTCGATCACCGGCTGGTGCGCTCCCGGCGACATCAGGTACAGTCCCGCCCACCCCTCCTGTTTGATCCAGCGGATCTGCTCCACGGCCAGCTCCATACCCGCGCGTGCCTGGTCCTCGGCTTTGTCATAGGCACCTAGGCGCTGGTACACTGAGTCAGGCACCAGCACCCCGGGCACCTGGCCAAGCCGGCGGGCCTGGTCCAGGCTGCCCAGCACCAGCACCCCTATTAGGAATGCCGACTGGCTGCGGAAAGGCTCCAGCGCCCTGAGCGGTTCGGTGCGGAAGACCGGCTGGGTCATGAGGTAGTCGGCCCCGGCCCCGAGTTTGCGCTCCAGCTTCTCCAGTTCGCGGGCCGGGTCCAGGGCCTCGGGCTCAAAGCCGGAGCCGATGGTGAAGTGGGTGCGCGGGTCCGGGTGCCGGCCCAGGGGCTCGCCGCCAAAATCCACCCCGGCGTTGAGACCGGCGTGGGCGTAGCGGATCATGGCCGTCGAGTCGCAGTCGAAGACCGCGGTGGAGCGCGGGTACGAGGGGGACATCTTGGGCGGGTCCCCGGTGACGAAGAGCACGTTGTGGATGCGGCGGGCGTGGTAGCCGATCAGCCGGCTCTGCAAGCCCATGAGGTTCAGGTCGCGGGTGGTGAAGTGGGGGATGAGTTCGAGGGGATCCTCTTGGTTCCAGCCCAGCCTCTCGCGCAGCACCCCGATGAAGTCCCCCGGCGGCATGAGGGGGATACCGCGCGAGCCGTCGGTGAGGTCCACTGCCTGGGCCAGGCCCGAAGCCGCCAGTGCGGCGACAAAGTCCACCTTGCCCTGCAAGGTCCTGGGCGCGGTGCCGCGCGCGGGCAAAAGCTCCACGCTGACGGCGAATTCCCGGTCCAGGAGCCGGCGGGAGAAGGGGCCGTTCTGCCTTTTCTCCTCCGGGCCGGTCGGCGGGTGCGCCGGGGCAGAGACCAGGACCGCGCTCGAAGTTCCGGTCCGACGGCCCTGCAGGTAGTTGCGCATCTCGGCCAGGTATGGGGGGTGCACCTCGCAGCAGCCGCCCACCAGGGCCACCCTGCGCTCGGCCAGGGTGCGGGCGAATCTGCCCATGAACTCTGGGTTGCCCCGGGTCATGTACCGGTGACCGATGCGCTGGAAACCGCCGGCATTGGGCATGGCCGAGAGCAGTACCAGGCCCTCTTGCACAGCGGGCAGGTGTTCCACCGCGTCCAAAAAGGCGCTCAGCTCCCAGGGAGCGCAGCAGTTGGCCCCCACCAGGGCCACCCCGCGCTCGACGAGGGCCTGCACCATGGCCACGGGATCGGCGATGGCCGTGCCCACCAGCTCCACGGCGATGGGCGGGGGCTGGGGCAGGGATTGGACGAGATCGACCAGGGCCAGTACCTGGGGCAGGGAGGTGAAGGTCTCCAGGAGCAGGGCGTCCACCCCTGAGGCGATCAGTGCTTCCAGTCCGGGGCGGTACTGCTGTGGCCCTGCCTCTTGCCCATCGCCGGGTGGTCCAACGGAACCGAGGACGAAGAAGGGGCCTGGATCCTGACTAACGGCTTGATATTGCTCGATGGCTTGACGGGCCAGGCGCACCCCGGCGCGGTTGATCTGGGTGCAGCGGACTCCTTCCCCCACTGGATCGAGGTGGGAGGGGCTGGCGGCAAAGGTGTTGGTGGTCAGGCAGCGCGCCCCGGCCTGCAGATAGGCCTGGTGGACGCGGAGCACCAGCTCGGGATGGTCCAGGTTGAGGGCCTCGTACACGTGGTTGCGCTCGGAGAGGCGGCCGGTGCGCTCGAAGAGGTAGGAGCCCATGGCCCCGTCAGCCAGCAGCGGGCCCAGGCGCAGGGTGTCTATGAGAGGGGAATTCACGGTGTAGACTTTTCTCCGAAGTGGTCGGCGAAGAGGAAGAAGTCGGCGAAATCGACGAGTTGGTTTCCGGACAGATCGAAGGCTGCGTTCCAGCCTGGAGAGGCAGAGGTTTCTCCGAAGTGGTCGGCGAAGAGGAAGAAGTCGCTGAAGTCCACCTTCCCGTCCCTGTCGAAGTCGGCGATAAGTGGCTGGACCTCTGGGTTGATGGCGGGAGTCTCGGCCACCGGATTGACGGTGAGGATGAAGGTCTGGCTGGTGCTGTCGGTGCCGTCCGAGACCACCAGGGTGATCAGGGCGCTGCCCGAGCTGTCGGTGGCCGGGGTGAGGGTGAGGGTGCGGTTGGCTCCGCTCCCGCCGAGGGCGATACCAGAGGAAGGGAGCAGGGCGGTATTGTCGGCGCGGGCGCGCAGACTCAGGCTGTCCGACGGGGACTCAGTATCCCCCAGAATCAGGGCGATGGGCCCGGCGGTCTGGTCCTCGTCGATGTTCTGGTCGGCGACAGCCCCCAGAGTGGGCAGGGTATTGGGCAGGGTATATTCGACGGTGAGCTTGGGGCGCTGGGAGGCGCTGCCGGCCTCGCGGCTGTAGAAGCGCTTGGCCGTGCGGTTGCCGGCCTCCCCGCCCAGCAGGATCCAGCCAAAGTTGGCGGAGGGGGTGTCGACCCAGGCCCGCACATCGGCCAGCATCTGGGCGGACTCCCAGGTATAGGCGCCGTTTCTGGCCACGGTCTGGCTGGCACTAATGGTGCTGGTGTAATCCCCTCCGGGGGTGGTCCAGAGCGTATTGCTGAAAAAGGTGTGCTGCCAGGTGGCGTCCCCGGTCGCGGCATTTGTTCCCTGGCCACCCGGATCACCGGCGTTCGAGGTCCCTTCTCCCCAATCTGCCAGCATCCGGTGCAGGGTATGGGTCTGGCCTCCGGAGACGGTCTTGGACACCGTCAGGGTGAGAATTACCCGGGTGAACTGGGCATTAGTCGGGAGGGAGGACAGATCGAACTTGAGGAGGGCCCGGCGGCTGCTGCCCTCATTGGTCTCGCCGGAAAAGAGGAACTGCCCGCTGCCGTTGCTGAGGGTGCCGTTGGCGCTCTCGTACAAGGTGTTGTCCTTGGCCGGGGGCAGGGTGAGGGTAGTGGCCTGGGCAGAGGCCGCCAGGAGGAGAACAACCCAGCTCCAAGATCTGAGCGACATGGCAATCCCTTTCAGGCGGTGGGAGAATGGAGTTGTTCCAACTGTGCGATCACCTCCCGGGGCTGGATGCGGCTCTTGAAGAAGAAGACCCCGCCGGGCAGCTCGGCCAGGTCCTCCTCGCAGACGTTGAGGTCCCGGGACACGGCCACGATCAGATCAGCCCGTTGGGCCTGGCGCAGCTTGTCGAGTTTGCGGCGCAGGTACTCGGGCCGCCAAAAACCGACGATCTCCAGGAGGGCGGTGCGGCCGTCGGGGTGGCGGAAGGTGAAGTCGGGGATCATCACCGTCTCCTTGAGGTTGACGATCTCGGTTTCGCGTTCGAGCTGCCAGTCGGTCTGGGCTTGTTCAAAACGCTGGGCAAAGGTCTCCTCCAGGAGCGAGTCGTACAGGGTCTGATCGCGGTAGTGGGATACCAGGGGGCACTGGTCGTCGAGGACAAACTCGCGGTGGCTGCCGTCGGGCCAGATCAGGGAGGCGGACATCCCCCAGCGGGTACACAGGAGCAGGGCCGGCAGGAAGAGGGCCATCTGGAAGCCGTACTTCTGGGTGAGCCGGAACATGCTCAGGGGGCCGTCGAGATGGATCTCGTACCCCGCATCCAGATCACCCTGGATGGTGTGGATGAGCCGGTAGAACTTGATGAATTTGAAAAGCTGCTTGTACCTGACGGGAAGGTTTCTTTTGACGCTCAGGCGCAACAGCTCGCAGCGCAGCAGCAGGGTCTGGGCCAGAGCCAGGTTGTAGCGGTGCAACAGGGCCTGGGGCTCGGGTGCAGTGAAGCGCTCCAGCAGGTGCTGCTCGGGCAGGTCGGCGTACAGGGCCAGGTCCAGGGTCTGGGCCGGCAGGCCGTGGTGCAGGGCCACCTGGTCGAGCACATGCTGCCGGGTCACCGGGTAGATCAGGTTGGGCTCGCTGACCAGGGGGTGCTGCTCGCGGCTGAGGGCAAAGACCTGGCGCCGCAACTCCTCGGGGGGCAGGGGCGCGTCGATGCGGAACTGAGAGCGCTCGTCGAAAAGCAGCTTCACCAGGCCCCGCTGCACCCGGTAGTCGGTGCGGTCCCCCTCAAAGTGGTCCAGGGCCTGGCGCAGCAGCCGGCGGGGCTGGCCCTCGTGCTGGGTGAAGCATTCGATGAGGCCGGCGGCCAGGTCCAGGTAGCGGGCGGCGCCGGGGTCCAGGTAGCAGGGCTCCACGTAGGGCCCGCGCCGGCGGGTGAGCAGGAGTTCAGAGGAGAGCATCGGCGGGGGCCTCGGCGTAGGCGGGGTGGCGCCGCCGCCGCCGGCTGATCTGGTCCTCCACCGTATCGCGGGAGACCACCTCGTAGAGCACGGCCTCCTTGCCCTGCCGCCGGCGCAGGATGCGGCCCAGGCGCTGCACATGCTCGCGGATTGTGGCGCTGCCGGCCAGCACCACCGCCACGCTGGCCTCGGGGATGTTGACTCCCTCGTTGAGCACCTTGGAGGTGACCAGCACCAGGTATTCGCCCTGGTTGAAGCCGGCCAGGAGCGAGCGCCGCTCCTTGGTGGGGGTGAGGTGGGTGATGGCGGGCACCAGGAAGCGGCGCGAGATCTCGTACACCGTCTCGTTGTCGCCGGTGAAGACCAGCACCCGCTCGCGTGGGTGGGCCATGAGGATCTCTTCGAGCACCCTCAGCTTGGCCACCGTGCCCAGGGCCAGTTTGCGGTGGAGCCGGTAGGCCAGCATGGCGCGGCGGCCCTCGGGGGAGCGGGAGGAGAGTTGGACGAAGTGTTTCCAGCCCGCGGTGGAGCCGAGTTTGAGGTTCTTGCTTTCGAGGAAGGTCTGGTACTCGGACTTGGCGGTCTCGTAGGCGGCCCGCTCCTCGGCCACCATGTCCACCCGGCGGTGCTCCACCCGGTACTCGGCCAGGTACTCGCCGCTCAACTGGCGGATGCCCTGCTCGTAGGCCAGGGGTCCGACAAGATCGGGCAGCAGGGCGTGGCGGCCGTCGGCCCGCTCCAGGGTGGCGGTTAGCCCCAGGCGGTAGGGGGCCAGGGCCATCTGTGCCGCGTGGCTGTACACCTCGCCGGGCAGGTGGTGGACCTCGTCGAAGAGGATCAGGCCGAAGTGATTGCCGTACCGCTCCATGTGCAGGTAGGCGCTGTCGTAGGTGGTGACGGTCAACTCCTCCACCTGGTGGTACCCGCCCCCCAGCACCCCCACCTCCTGGTCGAAGTGGGCGCAGAGCAGGTCGTACCACTGGTTCATCAGATCAATGGTGGGGGCCACCACCAGGGCGCTGCGCCCAAGGTGGGCGATGGCCTCCAGTCCGACCAGGGACTTGCCCGAGCCGGTGGGCAAGACCACCAGCCCGCGGCAGCCCCCCTGTTTCCAGGCTTCGAGGGCTTCCTGCTGAAAGGGGTGCAGGGCGGGGGTCTGCCGGAGCCGCAGGCCGAGTCGCTGGTACCGGGGGGCGGTGTTTTCGAAGGAGGCACCGCGCTCGCGCAGGTACTCGAGGGCCTGGCGGTAGTACAGGGCCAGGGCTCGCCAGTGATCCACCCGTGCGTCCCAGACAAAGGGCGGGGGCACGGGGTCCCCTTCGGCCAGGTCCCGCAGCAGGAGGGTGCCTTCTTCAAAGGTGAGGCGCATCGGGGGTCCGCAGGTTGATGGAGGAGTAAAGACAGTATAAATTGGAGCGCATTCCCGGGCAACCGATGGACCTTGAAAGAGAACCCAGCCCAATTCCATAAGCGCCTGCGCGCCCAGTCCGTCCTCCGACTCCAGGGGGTGCTGGGAGAGCTGCGGGAGGACGCGCTGACCGTCGAGGAACCGCTGGAGATCCGCATCGCCGGCCAGGCCCTGGCGGTGCTGATGCGAACCCCGGGTGAGGACTTCGACCTGGCGGCCGGCTTCCTGCTCACCGAGGGGATGATCCGCCGCCCGGAGGAGTTGGGTGCCCTTTCCTACTGTCCTGATGCCCAGCCCCCCAACCTCGAAAACGTGGTGGAGGTGCAGCTCTCCGAGGGGGTGGGGTTCGATCTGGAGCGCTTCCGCCGCAATTTCTACGCCACCTCCAGTTGCGGGATCTGCGGCAAGGCCAGCATCGAGGCGATACGCGCACAGGCGCCGGCGCTGGCGGGGGATTTCCGGCTGCGGCGGGAGGTGCTCTATATCTTGAACGACAAGCTGCGCGCCGCCCAGGCCCTCTTCGCCCGCACCGGCTCCCTGCACGCGGCCGGACTTTTTGGCCTGGAGGGGGAGCTGCTGGTCCTGCGCGAGGACGTGGGACGGCACAACGCCGTGGACAAGGTGGTGGGTTCCTTCGTCCGGAGCGGCCGGCCAGTGCCGGTTCCGGCGGTACTGATGGTCAGTGGCCGCGCCAGTTTCGAGATCGCGCAGAAGGCCCTGATGGCCGGCATCGGGATCGTCGCGGCGGTCTCGGCCCCCTCGACCCTGGCCGTGGACCTGGCCCGGGAGAGCGGCATGACCCTGGTGGGATTCCTGCGGGGGGAGAGCGCCAATGTGTACGCCGGCGCCGAAAGATTGAGTCCTTGAGGAGGAAAAGATGGCCGGACAGGCCCTGGTAGGGGTGATCATGGGTTCCCGCTCTGACTGGGAGACCATGCGCCATGTGGTGGAGACCTTGGAAAAATTAGGAGTGCCATACGAGACCCGGGTGGTTTCGGCGCACCGGACGCCCCTGCTGATGGCCCAGTACGCCCAGGGCGCCGAGGCCCGGGGTCTGGAGGTGATCATCGCCGGGGCCGGAGGCGCGGCGCACCTGCCCGGCATGGTGGCGGCGCACACCGCGTTGCCGGTGTTGGGCGTGCCGGTGGAGTCCAAAGCCCTGCACGGGGTGGACTCGCTCTTGTCCATCGTGCAGATGCCCGCTGGGGTGCCGGTGGCCACCCTGGCCATTGGCCGGGCCGGGGCGGTAAATGCGGGGCTCCTGGCCGCGGCGATCCTGGGCGTCAAGCATCCCCAGTACCGCCAGGCTTGGCGCCAGTACCGGGAAGAGCAGACCCAGCAGGTACTCGACCACCCCGACCCGCGCGAGGGCGCATGAGGATAGGGGTGGTGGGTGGCGGGCAGTTGGGGCGGATGCTGGCCCTGGCCGGGTATCCATTGGGATTGGAGTGCCGGGTGCTGGAAGCAAGTGTGTCTTCGCCGGCGGGGCAGGTGGCCCCCTGCGTCGAGGGCGCGTACGACGACCCGGCGGCTCTGGCCCGCTTCGCCGAGGGGCTGGAGGTGGCTACCTACGAGTTCGAGAACGTCCCGGCAGAGACTGCACGCTTCCTCGCAGAACGCCTGCCGGTGTACCCACCGCCCCTGGCCCTGGAGACGGCCCAGGACCGGCTCTTGGAGAAGACCCTCTTCGCCCGCCTGGGCATCCCGGTGCCGGCCTTCGCCCCCATCGACAGCGCAGAGCAACTCCGCGAGGCCCTGGCGCGCATCGGCCTGCCGGCCCTGCTCAAGACCCGCCGCCTGGGGTACGACGGCCGGGGCCAGGCCGTGTTGCGCAGTACAGGGGATGCTGAGCAAGCCTGGACCGAGATGGGCAAGGTACCGCTGATCATTGAGGGCTTCGTCCCCTTCGAGCGGGAGGTCTCGCTCCTGGCCGTGCGCGGCCGGGAAGGGGAGACGGTTTTCTATCCCCTGGTCGAGAACACCCACCGCGAGGGCATTCTGCGCCTGAGCCTGGCCCCAGCGCCGGAACTGACCACCGCGCTCCAGCAGGAAGCAGAGGGCTACACCCGCAGGGTGCTGGAGGCCCTCGACTACGTGGGGGTGCTGGCCATCGAGTTCTTCCAGCAGGGGGGCCGGCTCCTGGCCAACGAGATGGCCTGCCGGGTCCACAACTCCGGGCACTGGAGCATCGAGGGGGCAGAGACCAGCCAGTTCGAAAACCACCTGCGGGCCGTGGCGGGCCTGCCCCTGGGCAGCACCCGGCCCACCGGGCACAGCGCCATGCTCAACATCATCGGCGCGTTGCCGGACACCCAGGCGGTGCTGCGGGTTCCCGGGGCCCATCTCCACCTGTACGGCAAGGCGCCGCGCCCCCGGCGCAAGCTGGGGCATTTGACCCTGGTGACCCAGGCATCTGCCGAAATGCGCGAGCGCCTGGAGGTGCTCCGACCTTTGATTGATCCCTGATCCACCCCATCCATTCCACACACGGAGAAGAGACATGGCCATAAAGAAGAAGTCGGGAAAACCCCAGCTCCACCTGGTCGCCGCAGCCTGGTCCTTGACCAACTACCCCTCGGCGGAAAAGCAGTGGTCCTGGGCCAAAAAGGTTAAGGCCGCCAAGGACGCCGGCTTCGTCGGCATGAGCGCCGGCGCCACGCCCGAACTGGTCCAGGCTCTGCGGGAGCACAAGATGGCCCTGATAGGCGGAGTGGACGTGGGCGAGCCGGGGGAGGCCGAGCCCAAGCTGCGGGCCTTCAAGGAGGCCGGGGCCGTACACATCAATGTGCAGTTGTGCGACCACGATACCCCCATCAACAAGGCGGTGCCGGTGGCCCGCAAGGTGATGCAGGTGGGCGTGGCCCTGGGGATCAAGCCGGCCATCGAATGGCACCGCGACACCGTCACCGAGACTCCGGAAAAGGCCATTGCCCTGGCTGCCCAGTACGAGAAGCGCTACGGCGAGCCCCTGCGTATGAACTTCGACCACTCCCACCCGGCCATCATCAAGCAGTTGCGGCCGGCCAATTACTGGGAGCGCATCGCCGAGTTCCGGCTGGACCTCTTGCAGAAAAGCGAGATGATCCACTTCCGCACCTTCACCGGCAGTCACTGCCAGACCCCCATCACCAATGGCAAGGGGAAACTGGACCGGGACTTCGTGCTCTGGCGCGACAACTTCCTCAAGCCCATGCTGGCGGCCTGGCTCAAGGGCGCAAAAAAAGGGCAGGACCTTTGGGCGGTGATCGAACTGGGGCCCCAGGGCTCCGGCTACGCCCTGGAGTGTTTCCCCGATGTGTGGAAGGACGCCATCGTCGCGCGGGGGGAGATCGAAAAGGTCTGGAAAAGCCTGGCAAAATGAGATGCTGGCCGGTCCTGCTCCTGGCCGCCCTCGGAGGAGGGTGCGCCGGGGGCAGGGCCAATGCCCCGGTAGAGGCCGAGGAGGCGACCATACCCAGGGTGCAGGTGGCCGGATACCTGCCCGAGTACCGCCTGGCGGAGTACGCCCCGGCGGACCGGGCCGGCTTCGACGTGCTGCTCCTCTTCTCGGCAGAGGCCACCCCGCAGGGGGAGTTGGACCTGGGGCGGCTGCCGGCCCCGGCCCTGGAGCGGGGCAGGGAAATCAAGGCGCAGCAGGGGTGCCAACTCCTGCTGAGTGTGGGGGGCTGGGATCGGTCTGCGGGCTTCCCGGCCCTGGCGGCTGACAGCGCGGCGAGCCGCCGCTTCGCCGAGGGATTGGTGTCCTTCTGCCGCGAGCAGGGCTTTGACGGGATCGATCTGGACTGGGAGCACCCCAAAGGGCATAAGGAAGCAGAGGCCTTCGGACGCTTGTTAGGGGAGATCGCCGCTCTCTTCGCCCCGCAGCATCTGCTCCTCAGCTCGGCCCTAGCCCCAAGGCAGCAATTGCCCGACGCGGTGTACCAGCACCTCGACCGCATCCACCTGATGGCCTACGACAATCCGGGCCGGCACTCCACCTACGAGGCTGCGGTGAACGACGTGCAGAACCTGCTCGACCGGGGGGTGCCGGCGGCCAAGGTCTGGCTAGGGGTGCCCTTCTACGGGCGCAAAACCGACAACTTCGGCGAGGCCCTGACCTATGCCCAGCTCGCAGCCCGCTTCCACCCCGGGCCGGAGGTGGACGAGGCCGGAGGCTACTACTTCAACGGGCCGCAGACCCTCCAGCGCAAGGCGCGCTTTGCCCATGAGAAGGGCTTGGGGGGGATCATGGTCTGGGAGTTGGGTCAGGATGTGGCGGGGGAGGGGTCGCTGCTGAAGGCCCTCGGGCTGGCTCTGGCGGACTAACCCAACTGCCCCTTCACCCACCCCACCACCTTCTCCACCATCGGCGCGGTAGCTTCGCCGGAGAAGACGTGGTTGGCGCCGGGGATCTCGAAGAGTTCCTTGGGATCATTGGCGCGGGCGTAGATGTCGCGGGAGTCCTGGAGGGGCACCACGTCGTCCTCGCTGCCGTGGATTAGCAGCCAGGGCACCCGGATCAGGGGGGCGCGGTCCACCACGCTGCCGATCTTTCCCAGATCGTCCATATACGCCTGCGAGAGCGGGCAGTCCTCGTCGTCCCACATGAAGCCCTCGCCGGGTTTCACCATGCCGAACTCCCTCCGGGCAAAGTCCGCGGTGTGGACCATGCCGGCCAGGGAGATCAGGAACCGGATGCGGCTGTCCTGGCTGGCCCGCAGCACCCCCACGGCCCCGCCCATGCTGTGGCCCACGTAAGCGATGGTTTTTCCCGCCAGGGCTTCGAGCACCGCGCCCAAGTCCCCCACCTCCTTGCTGATATTGGCATCGACGAAACGCCCCTCGGAAGCGCCGTTGCCGGCAAAGGAGAAGCGCAGGGCCGGGATGCCGGCTTTGGCCAGCCCTTCGGCCAGGGCCACTACGAAGGGGCGGTCCTTGTTGCCGGTGACCCCGTGGCCCAGGACCACGATGTGGTCGCCGGTCCCGGGGTGAAAGGTGTAATCGAGTTGCTCGCCCTGCGGGTTGCGGATGGTCCCGAACATTTTTAGACCGTCTGAGGTTGGGGGATGGGGTCGAGGCGCACCGGGCAGACCTTGAGTTCGGCGGTCTGGGTGACGGGGTCGTAGCCCGAGCCGGTGAGGATGTTCACCGGCACCTCGCTGAAGGCGAAGCTGGCGAAGACCGTGCCGCGTGGGGAACGGCGGGTGGTCTGCACCTTGATCTCGATGGTCCCGCGCACGCTGGCCATGCGGCACCAGCCACCCTCCTCCAGGCCCCACTCACGGGCGTCCTCGGGATGGACCTCCAGGGTTTCCTCAGGGAGAAAGTACTCAATGCCCTGGGCCCGGCCGGTCTGGGTGCGGGTGTGGTAGGACTGGAGCCGGCGGCCGGTGGTCAGCCAGACGGGGAATTCCTCACTGACCGTCTCGGCCGGGTCGCGGTAGTTGATCACCTTGAAGAGGCCGCGGCCATTCTTGAACTCCCCCTGGTGCAGCACGGGGGTGCCGGGGTGGTCCGGGGTGGGCACGGGCCAGTGCAGGGCCTCCTGGCTCACCCGCTCCCAACTCAGGCCGGCGTAGATGGGGGAAAGGCCGCACAACTCCTCAAAGACCTCCTTGGCGGACTGGAACTCGAAACCGGAAATCCCCAGCCGCTGGGCGAGTTGGCTGACGATCCACCAGTCGGGCCTGGCCTCGCCCTGGGGAGGGACCGCGGCGCGCAGACGCTGCACCCGCCGCTCGGTGTTGGTGCAGGTGCCCTCGGTCTCGCCCCAGGCCGTGGCCGGCAGCACCACGTGGGCCAGATCCGTAGTCTCGGTAGGGAAGATGTCGATGACCACCAGGTGGTCCAGGCTTTTCAGGGCGTGCTCGCAGTGCTGGCGGTTGGGGTCCGAGACCAGGGTGTTCTCGCCGTCGATGAGCATGGCGAAGATCTGCTCTCCGCACAGATCGAGGGCCGTCACCTTGGTCATGCCCCGGTCCAGGTCCACCTCGCGGCCGTAGAGCCCCTTAAACTTGGCCTGGCTGCCGGGGTCGCTGCCGGGCTGGAAGCCGGGGAAGTTGGCCGGCACCGCCCCGCAGTCCCCGGCCCCCTGGATGTTGTTCTGGCCGCGCAGGGGGTTGATGCCCGTGCCTTCGCGGCCCAGGTTGCC
>Ga0194132_10002927_pt1 | contig 31197 bp, 30 predicted proteins | sample TA2KigOf80mmetaG_FD_148612 | JGI IMG/M metagenome (GOLD analysis project Ga0194132, IMG submission 148612) | Freshwater microbial communities from Lake Tanganyika, Tanzania - TA2015054 Kigoma Offshore 80m | ecosystem: Environmental > Aquatic > Freshwater > Lake | place: Tanzania: Lake...
TTCGACGCGCGCACCGCCGGCGCCCAGTGGGCAACGGAAGGGGGCACGGACCGCCGGCCGCTCCTGCTGCTCGATGGCGTCGGCAACCCCCAGAACCTCGGCGCCATCGCCCGCACCGCCGCGTTCTTCGGCCTCCCGCGCCTGGTGCTGTCGGACCATCCCGGCCAGGCCCTGCCGTCCGACGCCGCCTACCGCATTTCCGAGGGCGGGCTCGAGCACATGGACGTCTACCGCTCCGCCGGGTTCGCCCGCGACCTGCGCGCGCTGCGCGAGCATTACCTTGTCGTCGGCACCGCCGCCCAAGGCGGCGGCGCGTGGCCCGCCGCCTTGGGCGGCCCCGCCCACGCCGGCGACCAGCGGCCCGGCGCGCTGGTGCTGGGCAACGAAGAGCAGGGGCTGCCGCGCGCCACCCTGGCGGCGTGCGAGGCCGTCGTAACCATCCCCGGCGGCGGCGCGGTGCAGTCGCTCAACGTCGCGGCCACGGCGGCGATCCTGCTGCACGCTGCGGTATGGCGGCGCCGCTGATGCGCCGGTGGTCCGCGGCGTCGCTGAAATGGCCGATACTTGCGGCATGTTCGAAGACTTGACGGTCGGCGACGTCTTCCCGGCGGCGATCCGGACCCTCGATCTCGAGGCCGATGTCGCCGGAGCGTTCAACGCGCGCCTCCCGACACTCGAGGGCCGCATCGTCTTCGACGACGTGCGGCAGCAGGCGCGCGTCATGATGCCGCCGGTGCACGAGTTCACCGCGTACATCGGCAACAAGCACGCCGACGCAGCCCTGTGGCGCGGCACCGTGAAGGTGGATGCATGAAGCGCGCGCTCGCCTTGGTCCTTGCCGCGCCCCTGGCGGTTGCCGGCTGCGGCGAGCCCGAGTGGTTCGGCGTCGTCTACCCGAACGTCAACAACCGCGCCAACTCGCGCATCGTCGGCATGTACAAGACCCTGGAGGAATGCCGCGAGGCGATGCAGCAGGAGTTCTACGAGATCCGCCTGGGCGGGGCTGGCGGTCCGCGCATGGCGATGGAATGCCACTCGCAGTGCGAGGAGGCCAACGGCGAGACCGTCTGCAAGCGGGTCGAACCGGCACTCGTGTAGAATTCCGCGGGGCGGTGGGGGGAATCCAAATGAGAATCGGCGAAGTGGCGGAGATGTCGGGTCTGTCGGTCCGGTCCATCCGCTTCTACGAGAGCATCGGTCTCCTGGAGGCCCCGCCACGGCGGGCCAACGGCTACCGCGATTACGGCACGGCCGAGGTGAGCGCGGTGCGCTTCGTCAGCCGCGCCCGCGCTCTCGGCTTCTCCATCGAGGCGATGACCGACCTGACGAATCTGTATCGGGACGGGCGCATCGATTGCACCGCCGTGCGCGATCGCACCGTCGAGCTGGTCGCCGACGCGGAAAGCCGGCTGATCGAGCTGGTGCAGATGATCGAGAAGCTCAAGCAGCTCGTCGCGACCTGTCCGGGCGGCTACGGCAAGGAATGCCCGATCCTCGGCGATCTGAGCCAGGCCGGCGACTCCTCATCGGCCAAGCGCGAGCCCTGTTGTGACTAGGCTGCGCCTGCGGGCGCTGCTCGCCGGCGCGGCGCTCGGCGCGGCGCTGCTGCTGGCGCCGGTCGCCGCGCGCGCGGACGCCGCCGCCGACTTCGCGGCCGGCGCCGGGGCCTTCCAGGACGGCCGCTACGACCTCGCCGTCGGCCTATACACCAGCGTCATTCGCTCCGGCGAGCTGCGCGGCGAGGCGCTCGCCAACGCTCTCTACAATCGGGGCTTGGCCTACGAGCGGCTGGGCGAGGGCGCCAAGGCGCTCGCCGACTACCAGGTCTTCCGCACTCTGCAGCCCGCCGATCCCGACGGCGCCGACCGGGTCGCGTCGGTCGCGGTCGGCTTGAAGCTGTTCGCCGACGCACGTCCGGCGCTCGAGTTCCTCATGGAACGACACCCCGATGCGACGCTGCGCAAGCGCTGGGAGATCATCCAGGTGGCGCGCGCCGACCAGCTCGCCGGCCGCTGGGCCGAGGCGGAGCAGCTCCTCGGCCGCTATGCCCGCGTCGACGGCCGCGACAACCCGGTGCGGCTGGCGCGGGCCCGCTCGGCGGCGGCGATGGGCAGGAAGCGGGAGGCGCTCGACCTCATCCGCGCCATCGACAACCAGTACACGTTGGTCCTGGTGCGCGCCGACAAGGGCTTCGAGTCCCTGTGGAACGATCCCGAGTTCATCGTCGCCACCGACCTCCGCACGCATTTCCAGCGCGAGACGGCCCGCCTCGAGCGCGAAGTGCGCCGCTCGCCCGACCGCTTGGCGCCCGTCGTCGGCTGGATGGGCGCGCTGCGCCGGAGCGGCGCCCTCGGCTACGCGCAGATCATCGGCGAGGACGCCATGGCGCTGCTCGGCCAGTTCGTCGATCGCCAGGATTACGAGGTCTGGCTGCACAACGAGGTCGCCCTGGTGGCGCTGCTCCTGGGCGACGTCGCCGGCGCCGAGCGCGCCTACCGGTTCGGCATCGACAGCCTGGGCATGACCAACGTGGACGCCGTCAACCTGCTCCTGAACGGCGGCATGTTCCTGGCGCGCGAGACGACCAAGTACCGCGACGCCTTGGACTTCGCCACCCAGGCCGAGCGCCTCGGCACCTCTCCCTTCGGGCAGATGATCGCGCGCGGCATCCGGGTCGCGGCCTACGCCGGCCTCAACCGCCCCGCCGAGCTCGAACGCGCCGTCTCCGACATGCTGCGCACCGTCTCCGACAACGCCGAGGAAGTCATCGACGCACTGCTCATTGCCGGCCGCAACGATGAGGCGGCGCGGGTGGTGGCGGCGCAACTCGCCGACCCCGCCAGCGTCGACGTGACCCTGCTTGCCCTGCAGCGGATCGTCGAGCGCCCGCCCTCCATGAGGCCCGTCGGGCAGGTGGTCGACTCCGGATGGGAGGGCCTGCGCGGCGATCCTCGGGTGCTGGCCGCGCTCGCCCGCGTCGGCCGTATCACCGAAGTGTTCGCCACGACGGCGTACTGACGGTATAGCGATTCCTCATGTCGAAGGCGTTCAAGCGCGAAGACAGCGAATCCGGCGACGAGGATGATGCGCCCGCCGCCGCGGCCGTCGCGCCCGTTCGCAACCTCATCACGCCGGCGGGACTGGAGCGCCTGCGCGCCGAGCTGAACGAGTTGCGCCGGGTCGAGCGTCCCAAGGTGGTCGAGACGATGGCCTGGGCCGCCTCCAACGGCGATCGCTCCGAGAACGGCGACTACATCTACGGTAAGCGGCGCCTGCGCCAGATCGACGCCCGCATCCATTTCCTGACCGAGCGGCTCAAGATCGCCAAGCCGGTGGACCCGGCCAAGCAGAAGTACCGCAATCAGGTGTTTTTCGGCGCCACGGTGACCTACGCGCAGGAGGACGGGCCCGAGCGCACCGTCCGCATTGTCGGCGTGGATGAGACGGGGACGGACGAGCAGGACGTGAGCTGGGTGTCACCGGTCGCCAAGGCGCTGTTGCGGGCGCGCGTCGGCGATCTCGTGCGCCTGCAGACGCCGTCCGGCGTCCGCACCATCGAGGTGCTGGCGATCGGCTATCCCGGCGCCTAAGCGGGCGAGAGCCGTGTCCGGGAGCGGGCGAGGGAGCCGCTGTCGTCCTTAAGCACGCCGAACTCGCGCGAGCGCGCGCCGTCGCTTGCGCGAAAGAAGCCGTCGCTCGCCAGGCCGCGCCGCAAGACCTCGCGCACCGCGGCGGCCGGCGTCGGCATCCGCCGCTGGAAGCGGAAGTCGTCGAGCGCCTTCAGCTCCTCGGAGGTCCAGTGCTGATCGACCTCGCCGAGCGCTGGGAGGAGCGGTCGCGGGAGCGCGCCGGCCGCGCCGGCGAATGGCCACAGGTGCGGGACCTCTTCCCGGCTGGTTCCGAGTTGGTCCGCAAACAGTCGGCCTGAACGAAACGGCCCTCCGCGGGGAGGGCCGTTCCGGTTCGGTTGCGCTCGGTGCGGGCCTAGTCGATGGCCAGCGCCGCCTGGCGCAGCGGCTCGAAGCGCGGCACGCGCTTGCGCTCGCGCACCTTGGCGCCGACCTTCAACCTCTCGCGCACGTCGATGGAGAGCAGGAAGTCGAGCGGCTGCGCGACGGTCGAGGCAAGCGGCAGCACTTCGGCGACCTGGGCCGCCCAGTGGCTCTGGAGACGGGCCGCGTCGGGGTAATGGACTTCGCCGCGGCAGCCCGGCTCGCCACGCGCACAGTGGAAGTGCTCGTCGCGCTGCAGGCCGAGGTTGGCGTAGTCGTTCGTCATCTCCTCGCCCGGCAGGATGTCGCGGACGGCGATCTCGAAACCGAGGTCGGTAGCGAGCACGTTGGGCGTGCACGAGTGGTTGACGAAGCGCGAGTTGTCCCAAGCCAGCGCGTAGAGGCCTTCCTTGGTCTTCCAGGTATGGCGGAGCAACAGCTCGCGCGCGACCCGCGCCGGCATGGCCTTCAGGTCGCCCGGCGTCAGGTAGCGGTCGAGCGGGTCCGTGGCCCACACGATGGTTCCCTTGGAAATCAAGGCTGTCGCAAACACCCCGCAGCCGATCACCGGATCGACCTCGCGCAGCTCCGTACGTGGATGGATCATTCTCCCCCCGCAAGGCGGCCGCGCAGCGCCCACGGCCGGGAGCTGACGTCGTCCGCGATTGATGTTCCCCCCGCATGGTATTCGCGGTTGCTCGGCAGCTGCTCGGTGCCGTGCACCCACGCCCAGAATTGATTGGGGTTGCGCGCATAGCCGAGGATCGGCTGCACGACTTGCGGGGCATACTTGAGGCTGTCGGCGACCCGGGCGTCCCAGGCCTGCCAGTGATGCAATACGTCGTCGCCCGAGACGCTGCCGCGGCACTGCGGCGAGCCGCAGTAGCACTTCAGGCGGCCGGAGAGGTTGAGGCCACCGTACTCGCAGGTGATCTCCTCACCGGGCTGGATGTCGCGCACGGCCATCTCGAAGTCGTGGCCCACGCCCATCAAGGTCGGGTCGCAGCTGTGGTTCACGTTGCGGCCGATGTCCCAGCACAGGACGTAGTCGCCGTGGCTGTCCACGTAGGCGTAGCGCTCGATGATGGGCTGGTAGGCGGGTGGCAAGGCGTCGACTTCGGCCACGCTCATGACCTTGTCGAGCCGGCATAGAACCCAAACGACGGTCCCGCGCGGGATGGGCTTGGTGGCGAAAACGCCAAACCCGACCTCCGGCGAGATGAAACGTAGTTCGGTGTCGGGGTGGATCATTGGTGGGATCCTCGGCCTTCAGGCCGGTATGGCTCCGTCATGCGCTGCCCAGCCGCGGGCGGAGCCGTCCTCGCGGCAGCATCTGGTTAGGCGGAAGGCACGCGCATGCATCGACGCGCGCACAAATGGCGGCGCCTTTGGCGCATGCAAGTGGCTGGTGAAAAAAACGTCCCGACGAAAAGGTCCGGGACGCCGGTTGGGCACCGTGACGCCGGAGCTTGCGGCGGCAGGGTCCTCGCACATGTCTACGCCTCGCGCTTTCGGAGGCGGGTCATCGCGCGGCTGCGAAGGCAGCCGGCGTCAAAAAGGCTCGCGACGCGACGCGTACCTTGGTGCCGGTAGGGGCGGCTCTGAAACGGGGAGACGAGAAACTGGCGGGGTCGCTGGCAACAGTGGCAGGGCACAGGGTTCGACGCTTCTCCGGGCGGCGAAAACGAACAACTCGCTTTTAATACAGCTGTGTCTGAAAGCGAGTCGTTTGTGGCGTCCGGCATCAAAAAAGTGATGCGCGCGATACCCGCCCCCGGCGTCGGCTCAGTCGGTCCCCGGACGCGCGGCCGACGCCTCGGCCTCCTCGCGGCGGATTTCCAGTTCGAGCCACCGCTCCTCGGCCGCCGCCAGGGCCGCCCTGGCCTCCGCGAGCTCTGCGGCCGCAGCCTCGAACGCCTTCGCGTCGCGCGCGAACAGGGCCGGGTCGGCGAGGCGCGCCTCGAGGGCGGCGATCGCCTGGGAGAGCACGGTCATCCGCGCGGGCAGGGTCTTGAGCGCGTGCTGGTCGTTGAACGTGAGCCGCTGGCGCGACTGCGAGGCGGGCTTCGGCGCGGCCTCGATGCGGGCCGGCGCCTTGGGCCGCGGCGCCGCGGCGGGAGTGGCCTTGGCCAGGACGCCATGCCCGCGCTGCGCCACCATGTCGGAGTAGCCGCCTGCGTACTCGATCCAGCGGCCGTCGCCCTCGAAGGCGAGGATCGACGTGGCTACCCGGTCGAGGAAGTCGCGGTCGTGGCTGACCACCAGGGCGGTGCCCGGGTAGTCGCCGAGCAGCTCCTGCAGGAGGTCGAGGGTCTCGAGGTCGAGGTCGTTGGTCGGCTCGTCGAGGACCAGGAGGTTCGAGGGGCGGGCGAGGGCGCGCGCCAGCATGAGTCGGCCGCGCTCGCCCCCCGAAAGGACCCCGACCGGGGTGCGCACCTGGTCGGGCTTGAAAAGGAAGTCGCTCATGTAGCTGACCACGTGCTTGGTCTCGCCGCCGACGGTCACGGTGTCGCCCCGGCCGCCGGTCAGTGCCTCCTGCAGGGTGGCCGTCGGGTCCAGCGACTGGCGCCGCTGGTCGAGGCTGACGAGCTGCAGGGTGACCCCGTGCTTGATCCAGCCTGCGTCGGGGGCAAGCTCGCCGGTCAGGAGCTTGAGGATGGTGGTCTTGCCGGCGCCGTTCGGGCCGACGATGCCGAGGCGGTCGCCGAGCAGTACGCGCAGCGACAGGTCCCGCACCACGGTCTGCTCTCCTCCGGAGGCGTCGCGCCAAGTCTTGGTGAGCTTGCGCCCCTCGATGACCAGCTTGCTGGTCGCGTCCTCGTCGCCGATGGTGAACTTGACGGTGCCGATCGCGCGTGGGGTTTCCGCCCGTTTGCGGCGCAAGGAGCCGAGGTCGCGCAGGCGCTTCTGGTTGCGCTTGCGCCGGGCGCTGACGCCGTAGCGGACCCAGGCCTCCTCGGCGACGATCTGGCGATCGAGCTTATGCCGCTCGACCTCCTCCTGGGCGAGGATGGTGTCGCGCCACTCCTCGAAGGCGTCGAAGCCCTGATTCAGCCGCCGCGTCATGCCGCGGTCGAGCCACACGGTGGTGCGGCAGACGTTGCTCAAGAGGCGCCGGTCGTGGCTCACCAGCACCAGCGCCGAGCGGCGCGCTGCCAGCGCACCCTCCAGCCATTCGATGGCCGGCAGGTCGAGGTGGTTGGTGGGCTCGTCCAGCAACAGCACATCGGGCTCCGGCGCCAGCACGCGGGCCAGCGCCGCGCGGCGCGCCTCGCCGCCCGACAGCGTCGGCGGGCTCTCCGTGCCCTTGAACCCGAGTGCCTCGAGGGTCTGGCGCGCGCGGTGCGGCTCGTCGGCGGGGCCGAGGCCGGCGGCGACGTAGTCGAGCACGGTGGCGAAACCGGACAGGTCTGGCTCCTGGGGCAAGTAGCGGATGCTGACCCCCTTGGTGACCACCCGCTCACCCCCGTCCGCGTCGATCAGGCCGGCGGCGATCTTGAGGAAGTTGGATTTGCCGGACCCGTTGCGGCCGACGAGGCAGATGGCCTCGCCGGCGCTCACGGCGAGGTCGGCGCCGTCGAGCAGGGGCGTCCCGCCGAAGGTCAAGTGGATGTCGCGCAGGGCGAGCAGTTGGCCCGAAGCCACTTGCTTGATCTTAGCCGCAATCCCAGTCTGGCGCGAAGCCCACAGCCCCGCAGCAAGGCATATGCCGATCGGCTACTGCCGCGGTGCTTGGCGGGACCCGCATCAGGCGCGAGGCGGTGGTCTCGGCGGCGGCGTCAGCGCGCGCTAAAGCGACCACCGCGACATTCGCGTCGCGGATTGCGCTCCTGATCGGCGCGCTCATCGCCGGATGGGCGGCGGGCGCAGGCGGCCGTCAGCGCGATGCCCACGAGGGGATGCCGTCCCCGAGATCAAGTAGCACATAACGTGAAGACCGCCTCATAATCTACTGTTATGGATGGATATTTACCTTGATCTAGGGTGTTCTCGCAGCTTAGGTCAGGCCATTGCCGGAGATAAGGCGCCGGGACGCCGTCCCGGCGTCGGAAGCTGGCTTCGGAGCGTAAAAACGGCGGACTGCGTGCAGTCCCATGGCGATAATTGGAGTCTCGGCCGGGGCTGCCCCCGGGGCGGTTGCCGGACCCGCGATCCCGCTTGCGAAGGAGCCCGGGTCGGCGGGGCGCAGAAACGCGCGAGGCCTATTGGCCCTAGCTGATCGGTGAGAACAGCCGAGCGCGTGCGATCCGTCCGCCGGCCATCTACCCATCGTCCTCCCCTAGGTACCTTAGTGCTGCCGTCTCAGCCGGTTTGTCTCCTTGGGACTACCCCCTTGGGGATAAGCCCCGGAAACCGACTGGGAGGCGGAGGCACTGAGTCCTACCCTCGCCACTGGGCGTTCCCGACCAGGAACGGCCGGGAGCAGTGGCCCTGCCGTAAGGCGTAAGCCTTTCGGGTGGGCTAATGCCCGCCACACTCCGGAGATTCTCTTGGGTTGTCGTCAGGAGGTATCGGGTGGATATCGGAGGGGCCGCGGCACCGGATTCCCTAGGAATCGGAAGCTCGCCCCGTCTCGGCGCCGTGTTGGGCCGCGGATAGCTTGGCCTCTGCCATTCGCGGCCAATGTTCGCCCGTCACTTTCGTGGTCGGGAGCGCACCTGATTGCTGGCTTGGCCGTGGCGGGGCATAATTCGGACAACGTCCCCGGGGTCGAAAGGGAGCCAGGAGCGAGGCGGTGACGCCCATGTTCCAGATCCAAGAGCGAGGCGGCGCACGCGGCCGCCTTTCGATGGCGATCGGGGCGGCCCTGGCACTCGCACAGGCGTGCTTCGCCGCGCCGGCGTCAGCGCAGCAGTTCGCGCCCCAGCAATTCGCTCCCGCAAAAGGCGCCGTTGGCTGGCGCGCGTGGGTCTTCTCGGCCGCCCCGGCGTCGCCCGAACGCCCCCTCGATCTCGGCATCGCTCCCGATGACCGCACCTCGCGAGTCGGTGCCGTCGTCACCTATCCGGTCGTGAACAGCCTCCAGGCCGGTTTGCGCCTGGATGGCACCGTCGACGCTACTGGCGCCCGCGCCAACAAGGCTTTCCTGGTGCTGCGCCTGCCGTTGTTCGGGCCCGCAGAGCCGCGCGCGCCGGCGGGCGAGGCAATCCCCGCATATGCGCCCGCCCCTCCGGCACCGGCGACGGCCGCTCCGGCCCGCGGCGAGGCGCCGGCGCAGCCTGGCCTCCTGGCGCGCCTGCTCGATCCCGCCTTCTATCGACAGGCGTTGCGCTTGCCGTGGTTTGGCACCGGCCCGGATATCCCAGAGGGCGACGAGGCGGCCGCGACGTCCGACGTGCGCCTGCCGCCGTTGCGGTCCTTTAAGCAACAGTAGGGGCGGTCCCTCCCGAAATCGGCGCCGTGTGATCGCCCGCGTGCGGGTGGCACCAAGAGAAGATACCGTGCGCCGCCGTGGCCGCCCCTCCGCCCCCGATCGCCTCCCGTCCCGTCGTCCGCCTGCGCGCGGCGAAGCAGCTGCGGGTCCTGCACGGCTATCCGTGGGTCTATTCGAACGAGATCGACATGGATGCCGCGGCCAAGGCCCTCGCGCCCGGCAGCGTGATCCGCGTCGAGCGCCACAACGGAGGGCCGGTCGGGACGGCCTTGTTCAACCCGCACACGCTGATCGCGGCGCGCGTGCTGTCCGCCGATGCGGAGGCCCGCGTCGATCGCGCGTTCCTCGAGTCCCGCGTCGATTCCGCCGTCGCGGTACGCTCTAAGCTGTTCGCGCAGCCATACTATCGACTGGTGCATGCCGAGGCCGACGGCCTTCCCGGGCTCGTCGTCGACCGCTACGGCGGCGTGCTGGCGGTGCAGGCCAACAGCGCCGGTATGGATCGCCTCCTGCCCGAGCTCCTGCAGGTGCTGACCGAGCGGTTGCGGCCGCGCGCCATCGCCCTGCGCAACGATTCGCCGGCACGCATTCTCGAGGGGCTGCCACAGGAGACGCGCTGGGCGCACAGCGAGGCGGACGGACCGGTACGCATCGAGGAGGGCGGCGCCACCTTCTTCGCCGACGTCCTGGCCGGGCAGAAGACCGGCTGGTTTTATGACCAGCGCGACAACCGCGATTTCGTCGCCGCCCTCAGCGGCGGTGCGCGCGTGTTGGACGCCTACAGCCACACCGGCGGGTTCGCCGTGCGCTGCGCGCGCGCGGGCGCCGCCATCGTCACGGGCATCGATCGCTCCGATCCGGCGCTGCTCATGGCGGAGAAGGCGGCGGAGGCTTCGGGCGTCGCGGCGCGCTGCCGGTTCCGGCGCGCCGACGTGTTCGCCGAACTGGAGCAGATGGGTGGCAGGGACGACCGGTTCGACATCGTCATCGCCGACCCGCCGGCATTCGTGAAGTCGCGCCGCGAGCTGGAGAGCGGGCTGCGTGGCTATCGCAAGCTGACACGGCTCGCCGCCGCGCTCGTCGAGCCCGGCGGATTCCTCGCCATCGCCTCGTGCAGTCACAACGTCTCGCCGGATGCATTCCAGGAACAGGTGGCGCGCGGCATCCAGGACGTGCGCCGTAGCGGCCGCATCGTCCGCGCCGCCGGGGCCGCGCCCGACCATCCGGTGCACCCGATGCTGCCGGAATCCGCCTATCTGAAGATGCTGGTGCTCGCCCTGGACTAAGAGCGGGCGGGCTGATGCAGCAGCGTCTTGGTCGCCGCGGCGATCAGGATGGCGCCGAGGATCAGCTTGAGCGTCGTGTCGGGCGCTTGCGCGGCCAGGACGGCGCCTGGGATCGTCCCGGCGACCGACGCGAAACCCATCGGCAACGCGATGCGCCGCAGCTCGCCGCGCGACGGCAGCATCTTCATGGCGCGATAGCGCAGCAACCCGGCGGTAACGGCGACGACCGAGATGGCGAGGCTCGCGGTGCCGGCGGTGGCGGCGTTGGCGCCGAACACCAGGATCAAGGTAGGGATGAGGAACTCGCCGCCGGCAACGCCCATCAGCGCGGCGATGGCGCCGATGACCGCCCCCAAGGCAATTCCCACGCCCAGTCCCGCCCACGACTCGGGATCGGCGAAGCCGATCGGTATCGCCGGGAAGTAGGCCTCGGCGATGAGGACCGCGGCAACGAACAAAAGCAGCAGGGCGAGAACGCGCTCGAATCCACGCTCGCTGAACCGGCGCAGCACACCCGGCGCGAGGAGGGCTCCAACAAGCGATCCCAGCATCAAGCCGTGAATCGCCATGGCGAAATCGTGCAGGGACTCGGTGGACAGCGTGGTCGCCCGCACCGCGAATGCGCCGAGCAGTGTGATCAGGCTGACGACGAGGTTCATGGGCACGGCGGCGCGCGCCGACATGCCGAACAAGAGAAGCAGGACGGGAAGGCGGAACTCGCCGCCGCCGACGCCGATAAGTCCGGCGATGAAGCCGATCGCCGCTCCGGCAACGAGCGCGCCGCTGGTCTGTCTTGTCAGACCCGAATCCTCGTCAGATCAGGATCCAGGAAGTGTCGCGGTGGCCGGCGCACGTGCGCTCCGCCAGCAGCGCGCGATGGACCGCCAGGAGGTTCCAGTGCACGGCCTCCAGCAGCTTGAATGAAAGGCGCGAGCCTTCGCGGAACAGGCGCCCGCCGCGCTCGACCATCACCTCGACGAGCCCGCGCGCCAGCACGAAGCAACTGGCGGCGGCGTCGCCCTCCGAGAACAACAGCTGGTCCTTGGCGACCTCCCACTGGCGCATGCTCTGGCACAGGGCGTTGATTTCCTGGTCGGTGAACGCTTCGAAGAAGGGCATGCGGCGCAGGAAGCCGACGCAGTCCTGCGACAGTCCGTGCACGCGGCCCGACAGTCCCGGATCTTGCGGGATCGCCGGAGCGGCGAGCTTGGCGGGGCGAGAGCCGATCTCGACGTCGAGGTGGCGAATGGCGCTGCACAAACCGAGCGCAAGGCGATGCAACACCTTGAACGCCGGTGGCGCGTAGTTGAGACGCAGCTCGCGGAAGCGTTCGAGGTTGATCTCGTAGCCGGTGGCGTCTTCGACGACGCGCGCCGTCGACAGGTAGCCAGGGGAGTCGCCCGCCGCAGACTCGCCAAGAGATTCGCCCGCGGTGGCGAACACCTGCAGGCCACGGCTTCTGTCGAACAGCGCAGTAGACAGCTCGACGCGTCCGCTGGTCAGCAGGTACATGCGGTCTTGCGGCATGTCCTGCCGGAACAAGATCGCGCCCGCCTTGCTCGAAAACGGCGTTACGAAGATTTCGATTTTGCTGCGTTCTTGGGCGGCCAGGTCGTCAAATGCCCGTACGACCTTCGGCGACTCGTGGACTCTGCCGGACATACCTTCCCCAATACCCCGCACGAGCCGGCGCCCCTTCCGGCTCGCAGCGCGCCCCATGGAGTGCGCACCATACAAAGGCAGCCTGCAAAAGACCATCGCGGCCTTGCGTGCTTGTGGGCTGGCGCTCCGCGGCGGGCAAACGCGGCGGATTCTCAGGCCCGGCTCGCACTGATATGGGATTATCCACAGCCTCTCGCCGACCCCTCCGACCACCATGCACGCCGTCATCCTGATCGTCTTCGTGCTGACGTACGTCGGCATGGCCATTGGCCGGGTGCCGGGTCTCAGGCTCGATCGCACGGGAATCGCCCTGTTCGCGGTGGCCGCGTTGCTGGCATCGCAAGCCGTCGATCCGGCGTTCGTCGGCGCCGCCGTCGAGCCGGTCACCTTGCTGTTGCTGTTCGGCCTGATGATCGTCTCGGCGCAGCTGGCGATGTCCGGATTCTACGACTGGGTCGCGGCGCGCATCACCGAGTCGCACCTCGCCCCGCAGCGGCTGCTCGCCCTCACGATCGCCATCTCCGGCGGCCTGTCGGCGGTTCTGGTGAACGACATCGTCGTTTTCGCGATGACGCCGCTGCTGGTGACGGGCTTGAACCGACGCGGCCTCGATCCGCGTCCCTACCTTTTGGGAATTGCCGCAGCCAGCAACGCGGGTTCGGCCGCGACGATCATCGGCAACCCGCAGAACATCCTCATCGCCGCCGTTGGCGACATCGGCTTCTGGGAGTTCTTCCGCGTGTGCGCGCTGCCCGCGACGGTGTCGCTCGGCGTCGCGTACGTCGTCATCGCGCGCCTGTGGCGCGTCGAGCTGTCGGTGCCGATGTTACCGGCTCGCGCGACGACAGCGGACGAAAACCGCGCCGACCGCGAGCAGATCATCAAGGGGCTGGTGGCAGTAGGTGCGCTGATCGTCTGGTTCAGCCTCGGTCTGCCGCGCGAAGTCGGCGCGCTCGCCGCAGCCGCCTTGCTGCTGGCGAGCCGCAAACTTGCCACGCGCGGCGTGCTTGCTATGGTCGACTGGCCGCTCTTGGTGCTGTTCGCGTGCCTGTTCGTGGTGACGGGAGCGGTGGCGGCGACCGGCGCTGCGGACGGTTTCCTCGGCTGGCTGCAAGTGCGTGGCTTGCTGCCCGATCGGCTAACGGTGCTGACGCCGCTGTCGCTCGTGCTCAGCAACGCCATCGGCAACGTGCCCGCTGTGGTGCTCATCACGACGTTCTGGAGCGAGGCGAGCGAAGGCGTGCTGATCGCGCTGGCGCTGCTCTCGACCCTCGCCGGCAACCTCCTGATCGTCGGCAGCATCGCTAACCTGATCGTCGCGGAGCGGGCAGCGGCCTCCGGAGTGCGACTCGGCTTCGTTGCGTTCGCGCGCGCGGGCATTCCGATCACGCTGATCACCACGGTGCTCGCCGTGGCGTGGCTCGCCTTGCTGGGCGTGATCGCGATCTAAAAGCGGCCGCCGACCTGGCTCTGGTAGGCGCGCGAGAGCGCGCAGAACTCGGCGACGCTCAGCTCCTCGCCGCGCGCCTGGCCGTTCACCCCGGCCGCGGCGATCATCTGCATTTCATTGACGCTCAGGGTCTTGAGCGCGACGCGCAGCATCTTGCGCCGTTGCCCAAACGCCGCGGCGACGACCTTCTCGAGATGCTCCCAGCGCGCCGGCGCGACCGGCTGCGCGCGGGGGATCAGCTGCACCACCGATGAGGTGACCTTGGGCGGCGGCACGAACGAGCCGGCCTCGACGTCGAACAGCCGCTTCATGTCGCACAGCCACTGGGTCATCACCGACAGACGGCCGTAGTCCGCCGTCGAAGGTTGTGCGACCAGGCGCAACGCCACCTCTTTCTGGAACATCAGCGTCATGGACGCGAAGCGCTTCGCGTCCTTGAGCCACTTCAGAAGCAGCGGCGTCGAGATGTTGTAGGGCAGGTTGGCGACGATCTTGGTGCCGGGCGGCGCGTACTGCGCCTCGTTCACCAGAATTGCGTCCGCCTGCAGGATGCGCATGCGGCCGGGGAAGACTTTCGACAGCTCCTCGAGCGCGGTGAAGCAGCGCTGATCGCTCTCGACCACGACCAGCTTGCGGGCGCCGGCCGCGAGCAGCGAACGGGTGAGGCCGCCGGGCCCTGGACCGACTTCGTATACCGGTCCGCTCTCCACCTCGCCGGCGGCAGCGGCGATCTTGTCAGTGATATTCTGATCGAAGAGGAAATGCTGGCCGAGCGCGCGCGACGGCGCAATGCCGTGCCGCGCCACGATGTCCTTGAGCGGCGGGAGGTTAGGCAACACTGCGGTGGGCAACGGTGGACTCGCCGTCGATGCCGCGACGGCGGGCGAATTCGGCGGCGGCGGCGATGGCGGCGATGAGGCTCTCGGGCCGCGCCATGCCGCGGCCGGCAAGCTCGAAAGCGGTACCGTGGTCGGGCGAGGTGCGCACGAAAGGCAGCCCCAGTGTCACGTTGATGCCATCCCAGAAGCCGAGCGCCTTGAGCGGGATCAACGCCTGGTCATGGTACATGCAGATCGCCGCGTCATAGCGGGTGCGCGCCTCGTCGTGGAACATGCCGTCGGGGGGCAGCGGGCCGGTCACGGCGATGCCTGCGCGGCGCAGGCGCTCCACCGCCGGCGCAATTATGCGCCGCTCCTCGTCGCCGATGCTCCCGTCCTCGCCCGCGTGCGGATTGATTCCTGCCACCGCCAGGCGCGGCCGGGCAATGCCGAAGTCTTGCGCCAGCGCCCGCGCGGTGATTTCGCCGCTTGCGACGATGTCGTCCGTATTGAGCTTGGCGACCGCGTCCCGCAGCGGAACATGCACCGTCACCGGCACCACGCGCAGGGTGGGGCAGGCCAGCATCATCACCGGACGGACGCCGGGGCCGGCGAGTTGCGCCAGATACTCGGTGTGACCTGGCGCCTTGAACCCGGCGGCATACAGGCTGTGCTTGTGGATCGGGTTGGTGACCACGGCGGCAGCCTCGCCGCGCCGCATCAGCGCCACCGCCTTGTCTATGGCGGCTATCACCGCCGGCGCATTCTTGGCATTCGGCTCGCCGAGCTTAACAGGGGCCGGCAACGCCACCGGCAGCACCGGCAGCGCGCGCGGAAACGCGCTTGCTGCTTCGGCTGCGGATTGCACGAGGCGCACCGGCGCATCGAGACCGACGTCCTGGGCGAGCCGTTCGATCCGCGCCGGGTCGTCGAGCAGGAAGAAAGGCGGGAGGTTCTTCTCGCGGCGCGCGCGCCACGCCATGAGGGTGATCTCGCCGGCGATGCCGGCGGGGTCGCCCATGGTGATGGCCAGTGGCTTCGGCGATTGCATTACAGCCTGACGCGGATGTCGATGTTGGCGGCACGGCGCAGGTCGCGCATGGCGCGCCGCTCCAAAACGTCGAGGCGCTGCTGGCCCAGCGTCTGGCCGACCTCGTTGCGGTTCGGCAGTTCGGCGTTGGTGGCGTCGCGCTTGCACACCATGAATACGTGCACGCCGAATTCCGAGCGCAGTGGCGCCGACGCGCGTCCCACCTCGATCGCGCCGATCGCGCCGCGGAAGCGCTCAGGCAGGTCGCCGAGCCGGACCGTGCCAAGGTCACCGGACTGGGGGTTGCCCACCTCCTTGATCATGGCGTCCATCGCCTCGCAGCCGCGCACGGTGGCGGAGATCGACTCGGCGCGCGCGTTCACGCGCGTGACCTCCGCCGGCGCGGCCGCTGTCGCAAGGGGCAGGGCGATCTGCTTCAGGTGCACTTTGGTGTCCGCGGGGTCGCTCATGCCGATCTGGCGTTTGTCGCGCACCTGCAGGAGGTAGTAGCCGCCACCTGCGTTGATCGTTGCGGAGACGCCTCCCACCGACAGCCCGCGCACAGCGCCGGCAAGCTCCGGAGCGAGCTGTTCCTCCATCACCCAGCCGATGTCGCCGCCGCCGAACGCCGACGCGCCACGCGAGAATTGCCGGGCCACCGCCGCGAATTGAGCGCCGGCGCGAATGTCGTCGGCCAGCCGTTGCGCCTGTGCGCGCAGGTCGGCGTCACGCTGGTTGGTCTCGGCCGGCAGGAAGATTTCCGACAGCAGATAGCGGAACTTGCCGGTGCTCTGGGCAAGACGCGCCATCTCCGCGTCCACCTCCTGGTCGGACACCTTCACCTGCGGGACCAAGGTGGACTGCACGACCCGGCTCCACGCCAGCTCGGCGCGGATTTGGCGCAGCACCGACTGCTCGGCGAGGCCCTGGTCGGCGAGGAACTTGGACAAGCCGCCGCGCGGGATGTTGTTGCGTTGCTCGATGAGGCGCTTTGCCTCCTCGATGTTGGCGGCGCTCACCGGCAGGTTGAGGCGGCGCGCCTCGGCCATCTGCAGGGTCTCGTCGATGAGAGTGCGGAGGACCTGCGGGCGCAGCCGGTTGCGCAGGTCGGCGCTGTCGTGCAGGCCGGCACTCGAGATCGACACGGCGATGCGCCGATCGAGGTCGAGCAAGGTGACGACCTCGTCGTTGACCACGGCGGCAATGCCCTGGGCGGGCGCCTGCGCCCGCGCGGCAGGTGCGGCCAGCGCCAATGCGGCGGCGAGGCCGATGCCAACGAAGCGGAACAGGAAGTTCATCAAGTAAGGAATCCTCTTGAGTGTTGTCCTAGCCGAGGTGGCGGATATTGACGCGCAACGAGATCGACGTGGACGGGGGAGCGTCGCGGTCACCGGTGAGCCGCCGCACTGCCTCAAGGCTTACTCGCATGCAATCGCAATTGTACTCGATACCGAAGGCGCCAAGCCGCAGCCCGCCATCGTCGCGCAAGTCATGCCGTGTGCGTCCGGTAAGGCTCCAGCCGCGGCCGATGCCCAACCGGCTGGAGAGGTTCATCTCGGCGCGCTCACCCAGCTCGTCGGTGATCACGCCCTCGCTGAGGAAAACATAGCGTGCCGCGAGTTGTGCGTCATCGGGACCGAGCGTGAGGTCGATTTCGTTGCGGCGCAGGGAGAAGGACCCGCGGTCCATGCGGAAGCGCTGCTGCAGGTCGAAGTTCGGCCATTGAATGGCGATGCGCCCGACGTAGTCCGAGGGGCTGCGCTCGAGGCCGCTTCCGGTCGCAAAGGTATCGTCCCGGGCGCGGATGGTCTGGCCGATCATGGCGTAGGCGGCGGTGCGACTGGAGTAGGTCCCCACTTTCAGGCCGTAGTTGACGCGCGGGCCGCCCTCCCAGCGGTCGCGGCCCGGAAAGCGCGAGGCGCTGAAAAGGTTGGTATCGTCGAACTCAAAGGCAAGCGAGTCCTCGTTGGGGATGAGGCGCGGATTGCCGCCGTACGGCGCCACGATGAACGCCGCGATCGGCTCGATCAGGAAGTTGTAGTTCGGGCCCGGGCGCACCAGCGGGTAGCGCCAGTCGAGGGCGATGCGCGGCAGGAGGCGGGCCTCGACGCCGTCGACGACGAGTTCATCCGCGTCGGCCGACTGGCGAGTGCCATCCACCGCGTAGCCGTCTGCGCGCAAGCGGGCACTCAGCTGGTACACCTCGCCCCGCGGAGACGTGTAGGGAAGCCGCCACGTCGCGCCGCCGCTCAGGCGAAACACATCGCGCCCCTCGGTGCGCTGTAGCGCCAGCGCATTGGCGTCGAGCAGGACGTACTGGCCGTAGGCCCCCTGTGGGCCGTACAGGCTGTAGTTGAGCATCGGCAGGACGAACGGCGTCTGACCGGGATCGTCGTCCTCACGCAGGCTTTGGAACGACCAGGCGTTGGCCGCGGCGTAGTTGCGCCCTTTGATTCCCTCCAGGTACGCGTTGGTGATGAGCACATTGTCGTCGGAGATCTCGTAGCGGCGCAGGTACGTGTCGTCCGAGGAACGGGCTCCGGTGAAACCCCAGCGGAACATGTCATCGATGCGGAAGTCGCCGACCGCCACGACGTGGCTGCGGGTGTCGCGGCCGGGCGCCAGCTCCAAGCCGTCGCGCGCACGCGGCCGCGTAATGCTGCCGCGCGTTTCGAAGCGCCCGCTCTCGAACGCCTGGCGGTATTCCCCCTTCAGCACCGTGCCCTCGCGGGTGGTGAATAGGGGCGAGAACGTCGCGTCGCGGTCCGGGGCGAGCGCAAAGTAATACGGTGTCTCGATCATCGCGCCGAGCTTGTTGTTGGTGCCGTAGGTCGGCGCCAGGAAGCCGGTCTTGCGGTCGACCGTCGGATCCGGGTGGGTGAAGTACGGCGTATAAAGGAGAGGAACCCCGAACAGCTCGAAGCGCGCGTGCTCATAGCGCACGGTGCGCGCCGCCTTGTCGTGCACGATGCGGCGGGCCTTCAGCTGCCACGCCGGCGGACTGGGATTGCCGGCGCAAGTGACGCAGGCGGTGAATACCGCGTTCAGCATCTCGGTGAGATTGCCGTCGGTGCGCGTGCCGGATGAGGCGGCGAAGCGGCTCTTGTCGGCGAGCAGGATGCGCAGGCCGCTTACCGTGCCATTGCGGAACTGATCGGTCAGCTCGGTCTCGTCGGCGAAGATGACCTCTCCGTCGGGCAGCAGGAGGGCGACGTTGCCTACGGCGCGTATGCGGTCGTTGCGCTGGTTCCAGATGAGCTGATCGGCGAGCAGCGTGTGGGTCTGAGTCGAGACCTCGACATGGCCCGTGGCCGTGACGATGGCGGTCGCCTGGTCGTGGACGATGGCGTCGGCCTGGATTAGCACCGGGCCGGACGGCGCGATCACTTGCGCGACGGCCGCCATGGCGGCGCAACACAGCCCGAGCAGCAGGGTGAGCCGCGCCAGCGCCGCCCCGGCATGTCGACTCCGGAGCAATCCCCCCAGGCGCATGTGCCTAGCCGTCCTCGAGGTGGAGCAGCAAGGCGGAGCCGAGCAGGGTGGAGACGCCCGCCGGCGTCCAGGCCGCCAGGACTGCGGGAACGCTGCCGGCGAGGCCCAGCGCCAGCACGATATCGTTGACCACGTACAGCACCAGGCCGACGAAAACGCCGCTGACGATGAGCAGCCCCGTGTATCCGCGTCGCGTAAGCCGCAGCGAGAACGTGGCGGCGATCAGCACCATCGCCAGCAGCAAGAGCGGCGAAGACAGCAACATGTGCCAGTGCAGGCGGTGGTTGAGCGCGGAGAAGCCTGCCTGTCGTAGCGTATCGATGAAGCGCGGCAGCTCCCAGAAGGAAAGAGTCTCCGGCGGCGCGAAGCTGTCTTGGATCTGGGCCAGTGTCAGGGATGTCGGCACGAGGTAGCTGTCAAAGCGTTGCGGCTGGAGGTCGGGTCCCGACAGCAACACGTCGCGCAGATCCCAATGGCCGTCGCGCAAGACGGCGGTGCCGGCGTCGATGCGGCCCGTGAAGCGGTCGGCACCCTCATAGAAGAAGATGGTGACGAGAGAGAGCTCCTCGCCCTGCTGGCCGACGCGCTCCGAGTGGATCACCGACTGCCCTTCGGGTCCGGCCTGCCGCAGCCACAGGCCGTTCTGCGACACCGCGAGCGAGCTGGTCTGGCCGCGGAAGTAGCGCGCCTCGAGCTGCTCGAAGCGCGCCGCCGCCGCTGCCGCGAACGGGTCGAACACCATGATGGATAAGGCGCCGAGTCCACCCGCCAGCATGATGGCGGGAGTGAGGAATTGCCACACCGAGACCCCGGCGCCGCGCGCGACGACCAACTGGTGGCTGCGCGTCAGCCAGTAGAACGCCAGCATCGAGCCGAACAGGGCGGCGATCGGCAGGATCTTCTGCGTCAGCAGCGGTAGGCGCAAAAGGCCCATCTCGATCACGAGCAGGGCGCTCATTTCGTCGCGATTGGCCGCGCGCCGCATCAGCTCGGCAAGCTCGAACAGGAACGCGACCGCGACGAGCACGCTCAGCACGATGGTGAGGCCGACCAGGAACTGGCGCCCGAAGTAGACGGTGAGGATGTAAGACAGCCGCATCAGGCGGCTCGCCGCCGGCGCGACCGCGCCGTCAGGAACGCGGGCCACCGCCGCACGCGCAGGACGGCGAGCGCCGCGGCCACCGTCAATGCTGGCAGCAGGTAGAGAAGAGGAGTGAGCTCGGGCTGGCGCACGATGGCCGAGTGCAGGCCCATGCCCGTCGCCTCGAACAGGATCGCGGCGACCGACGCGGTCGCGATGCGGCCCCACTCGCCGCGCCGGTTGAACTCTCCCGACAGCGGTGCCGCGACGGCGATTGCTGCAAGCACCAGGGCGTAGATCGGCGTCACCAACCGGTTGTGGCCTTCCGCCTTGAGCTCGTTGGCGTAGGCGCGGTCGTTGCGGTTGTCCTCCGGCCACAGCAGCGTGGCGAGGTAGCGCTCGGCGGGCTCGCGCCACCGCGTCGCCGAGGTCTCCTCCAGCATGTCGAGCTCGAGCGCGTTGCGCGCGAAGGTGATGATCGACACCTGCTTCTCCTGGACGCGCAGCTCCTGACGATTGCCTTCGAACAGGACGAAGCGCGGCACGCCGTTCTCGCCGGCGAGCAGCAGGCCCTGTTCGGCCATCAGCGTCACCGGGCGATCCGGGTCGCGCCGGTCGTGCACGAGGATGCCGCGCAGCTCGCCGTTCGACCCGCGCTCGCGCAGGAACACGGTGATGCCCTTGCCGATTGCGTTGAATTCGCCTTCCTGCAACAGCACCGACGCCTGGTTGCTGCGGATGACGAACTGCAGATCCTTGAACGTGCTGAAGCCGAGCGGCATCAGGTATAGCGAGAACAGGTAGCCGACGGCCGCCACGATGCCGGCCAGGACCATTGCCGGCACCGCCAGAGAGTGCGGGCTGAACCCGGCGGCACGCATCACCACGATCTCGCTGTCGTAGGTGAGGCGGTGGTAGATGTAGACGATGGTGGTGAACAGCGCGATCGGCAGGATCAGCAGCAGGAATCCTGGTGTCAGCAGCAGCAGCAGGTAGACGAAGCTGGTCGCCGACAAGCCGCGGTTGATGATCATGTCCACGAACGACAAGCTCTTGGTCAGCCACACCACCGCCGCGAGCGCGAGGGTGATGAACACGAGCGGACCAAGCAATTGGCGCAGGATGTAGCGGGAAACGTGGCTCACCCGGCCAGTATAGCGATGGTGCGGCGCGAAGGAATCCGCCACGTGGCCGGCAGGCGGCGGAATCTGCGATGCGGGTAGGGGTCGTCGGAGCTACCGGCAAGACCGGCCGCTACCTCGTCACCCGCTTGTGTGGCGACGGCCACGCTGTGGTGGCGCTGTCACGCAGCCTCGACCGCCTCGCCAGCGTCGACGCCTGTGCGAAAAGGCGCCAGGCCGATGTCGTGGTGCCATCGAGCATCGGCCAGGCGCTCGCCGACTGCGAAGTCGTGGTGAGTCTCGCGCACGCGCGGCTCACGGCGCCGCTGTTGGCGGCTCTGCCGGAGCGCTGCCGCTGGGTCGTTCTGACCGGATCCGTCCGCCGCTCCACCGCGCTGCCCGACGCGGCGGCCGACGCCGTACGGCGCGGCGAAGCGGCGTTCCGGGAATGGATCGCCGCGGGCGGCCGCGGCGTCATGCTCCACCCCTCGATGATCTACGGGGCGCCCGACGACCGCAACGTGGGACGCCTGTTGCGGTTCATCCGCGGCTGGCCACGCGCGCTGCCGCTGCTCGTGCCGTTGCCGGGCGGCGGCCGCCACACGGTACAGCCGGTCTACTTCGAGGATTTCGTCGCCGCGCTCGCCAAGGCAGTCCGGCAGCCCAATGGCTTGCCTCTCGACCTCGAGATCGTCGGACCGGAAGCCATGCAGTACCGCGACCTGGTGCGCGCCAGCGCAGCTGCCCTTGGCCGCGGCGTGACCATCGTGCCGGTGCCGCTGTGGCTGCTGGGTGCCGCCGCGCGCATCGCGGGCGCGCTCGGCGTCCGCGTTCCCTTCACCGCCGCCGAGCTGCGCCGCGGCACCGAGGACAAGCGGTTTGCGGTCGAGCCCATGCGCACGCTGCTCGGCGTCACGCCCCGCTCCTTCGACGCGGGCGTGCGCGAGAAAGTGGCCCGGGGCTGGTTCTGAGGCGTCGCCGCTGCGCTGTTTTGTCCGCCGCGCCGCGCCGCTAAGATGCGCCGCCCGCCGCGGCTTGCGCTGGCGGCAGCACAATCCGTGGAGCACGAATGAAGGTCTCGTTTGCCGGCACGGCGATTCCGTCTCAGGGCGCGCTGGCGCTCGGCGTCGCGAAAGGGGGCAAGAGCGGCCCGCGGCTCGGGCCCCTCGCCGAGAGCCTGGACAAGAAGAGCAAGGGAGCGCTGAAGCGCGCCATCAAGGCAGCCGAGCGCTTCTCCGGCGACAAGGGACAGTCGGTCGAGATTCTCGCTCCCGCCGGTACGCGCCTGTCGCGGCTCTTCCTGCTGGGCATCGGCAAGGCGGAGGACTTCGATGCCCGCGCCGCCGAATCGCTGGGCGGTTCCCTGGCACGCCGCGTCTCGGCGACCGGCGAGAGCAGGGCGGCGATCGCCCTCGACGCCGCCAAGGCCACCAAGATCGACGAGGTCGAGGCGTCGGCCCGCATCGGCTTCGGCGCCCGGCTCGGCAGCTACCGCTTCGATCGCTATCGGACGAAGGAGAAGCCGGACAAGAAGCCGAGCCTCAGGCAGCTCACCGTGATGACCAGGGCTAGCGCCGGCGCGCAAAAGCGCTTCGCGGTGCTCGACAAGGTGGCCGACAGCGTCTACCTCACCCGCGACCTCGTCACCGAGCCGCCCAACGTCCTCTACCCGCGCACGCTGGCTGACCAGGCGCAGGCGCTGTCCAAGCTCGGCGTGAAGGTCGAGGTGCTGGGCCGCGCCAAGCTGGAGAAGCTCGGCATGGGCTCGCTGCTCGGCGTCGCCCAGGGATCGAGTCACGAGCCGTTCGTCGTCGTCATGCAGTGGAACGGCGCTGGCAACGGGGCGGCGCCCGTTGCCTTCATCGGCAAGGGTGTCACCTTCGACTCCGGCGGCCTGTCGCTGAAGCCGTCTTCCAGCATGGAGGAAATGAAGTTCGACATGGCCGGCTCGGCCGCGGTGATCGGCGCCATGTGCGCGCTCGCCGCCCGCAAGGCCAAGGTGAACGCGGTCGGTGTCGTCGGCCTCGTCGAAAACATGCCGTCCGCGCACGCGCAGCGTCCCGGTGACGTGGTGAAGTCGATGTCGGGCCAGACGATCGAAGTGCTCAACACCGACGCCGAAGGCCGCCTCGTGCTCGCCGACATCCTCTGGTACGCCAAGGACCGCTTCAAGCCGGCGGCGATGATCGACCTCGCGACGCTCACCGGGGCCATCATCGTGGCGCTTGGTCACCACCAGGCCGGACTGTTCTCCAACAACGACGAGCTGGCCGGCCGGCTCGCCGGCGCCGGCGAGGCGGAAGGCGAGCGGGTGTGGCGCATGCCGCTCGGCGACGAGTACGACAAGGACATCGACTCCGAGATTGCCGACATGAAGAACATCGGCTCGGCCGGCAAGGCGGGATCGATCATCGGGGCGCAGTTCCTGCAGCGATTCGTCGGCGACACGCCGTGGGCGCACCTCGACATCGCCGGCACCGCCTGGGTCAACAAGGACAACCCGACCTCGCCCAAGGGCGCGACCGGCTTCGGCGTGCGCCTGTTGAACCGCCTCATCGCCGATCACTACGAACAGAAGTGATCCGCGCCCGGGCGGGCGACCGATGACGGAAGTCTCCTTCTATCATCTGCAACGCTTCGGCCTGGAGCGCGCGCTGCCCAAGCTGTTGGAGAAGGCGCTCGAGCGCGGCCTGCGCGTCCTGGTGCGGACGGGCTCCCAGGAACGCGTCGAGGCCCTGAACGTCTCGCTGTGGACGTACGACCCGGACTCGTTCCTGCCGCACGGCAGCAAGGCAGACGGCAACGCCGCGGCGCAGCCGATCTATCTCACGGCCGATCCGGCCGAGAATCCCAACGCGGCCACCGCGCTCGTGCTGATCGACGGCGTGGTGGCGGACGACGTCGGCGCCTTCAGCCGCGTCCTCGACGTATTCGACGGCAACGACGCCGAGGCGGTGGAGGCGGCGCGGGGCCGCTGGAAGACGCTGCAGGCGGGTGGTCATGCGCTCACGTATTGGCAGCAGACCGAATCGGGCGGCTGGGATAGGAAGCGCTAGGCCGATCGGGCTTGACCGGGCCATCCGCGCCGCGCGATAAGCCGCGCCACCTTCAGGAAACCGGAGACGAGCCATGGCGCGCGAGCGCACCCTTTCCATCATCAAGCCCGACGCCACCGCGCGGAACCTCACCGGCGCCATCAACCACCGCTTCGAGTCGGTGGGCCTGCGCATCATCGCCCAGCGCCGCGCGCGCCTCACCCGCGCCCAGGCCGAGGGCTTCTACGCCGAGCACAAGGCGCGGCCGTTCTTCGACTCGCTGTGCACGTTCATGACGTCGGGGCCGGTGGTCCTGCAGGTCCTCGAAGGCGAAGGAGCGATCGCCAAGCACCGTGAGGTGATGGGCGCCACCAATCCGGCGAACGCCAACCCCGGCACCATCCGCAAGGAGTTCGCCGAGAGCGTCGAGCGCAACTCGGTGCACGGCTCCGACTCGCCGGCGTCGGCGGCGCGCGAGATCGCCTACTTCTTCTCCGAGATCGAAATCGTCGGCTGACGGCGAACGCCCGCGGTCGCCGCCTCGGGCAGCGGATTGATCAACGCCGCCACCGGCGCGGCGACGCCGTCGATTTCCACCACGGCGCCATTTATCCGCACGCGTCCTTCGCCGATCCAGCGCACCGCCTGCGGGTAGACACGCACCTCGCTCTCGAGGACGCGCGCGGCCAGCGTCTCGGCGGTGTCGCCGGGATGCACCGGCACCGCCGCCTGGATCAGGATCGGTCCAGCGTCCGTCTCGGCGCTCACGAAGTGCACCGTGCAACCGGTGAAGCGCGCCCCCGACTCCAGCACGCGCCCATGCACGCGCAGGCCGGGAAACGCCGGCAGCAACGAAGGATGGATGTTGATCAGCCGGTCCGAAAACGCGGCGACGAATCCGGGGGTGAGCAGGCGCATGAAGCCGGCGAGACACACGAGCTCGGCCCCCGTTTTGTTGATGCGCTCGCGCATCGCCGCCTCGAAGGCTTCGCGGGAAGGAAAGCGGCGGTGGTCGATCACCGCAGTTGGGATGCCGGCCTGCTCAGCGCGCGCCAGCGCGTTTGCGCCCGGCACGTTGGTGAGCACGAGCGCAATGCGCGCCGGGAAGTCGGGTGCGTCGCAAGCGTCGATGAGCGCCTGCAGGTTCGATCCGCGGCCGGACGCCAGTACGGCCACCGCCATGCGATTCTTCGGCATGCGCGGGCTCGCTCGGTTGCTGGGTTTCCCGCTCATCCAGTATGCTGCCGGCCGGAGCGTTCACCATACTTGAACTCGTTGCCGTTGCAATGCCGGCCGGGGCGCGGGGCGGGTCAAGGCGCGTTTGGCCCGCAGCCGGGCTGTGGGCACTCGGCTTCCTGCTGACGCTTGGGATGACGCTTGCCGCCGCCCTGCCGGCGGCGGCGCAGGACGTATTCGTAGTCGAGGGCATTCGCGTCGACGCGACCGCGGCCGATGCCACCGCGGCGCGCGAATTGGCGCTGGCCGGCGGCACCCGCGAGGCCTACCGCAAGCTGGTGGAGCGCATCGTCCAGCGCGAGAACCATGCGCGCCTGCCCGATCCGCGTCCGGCCGACCTCAACGCCATGGTGTTCAGCCTGCAGATCGAGAACGAACGCACGTCGCCGACCCGCTATCTCGCCAACCTCACCGTCAACTTCCGCCGCGACGCGATTCGCGCGTTGCTGCAGCGAGCCGGCATTCCGTTCGCCGAGACCGCCAGCCGGCCGGTCCTGATCGTGCCGGTCTACAGCGCCGCCGGCGCCCAGCTGCTGTGGGACGATCCCAACCCATGGCGCCAGGCGTGGGAAATCGTCCGCACGCGCAACAGCCTCTCCCCCATGGTGCTCGCCAACGGCGACCTCACCGACGTCGGACTCATCAGCGCGCAGCAGGCGATCGGCGGCGACCGCACGCGCCTTAATGCCATCGCCCAGCGGTATGGCGTCGAAGACGTGCTCGTCGCCCAGGCGACCCTGCGGTTCGAGATCGGCAGCCGCATCCCGTCCATCGACGTGGTGCTGCGCCGCTTCGGTCCGTCGGGGGAGGGCACCACCATCGAAGGCTATCGCGGCGATCAGTCCGAGACCGTGCAGGCGTTGCTAGCGCGAGCGGTGGGAACCATCGTCGGCGGCATCGAGGAGCGCTGGAAGCGCGAGCACCTCTTGGCGTTCGGCAGCGAATCCGTGTTGTCGGCCAACGTGCCGCTCGCCAACCTGTCCGACTGGGTCGGCCTCCGCCAGCGCCTTGAGCGCTCGCCGGAGATCAAGGCCGTGGAGATCGCCGAGCTGTCGGTCAACAGCGCCCAGGTGCTGTTGCGCTTCTTCGGCGACGCCGGCCGTCTGGTCGTCGCACTGGCGCAGCGGGGTCTCGTCCTTTCCGAAACCGGCGGCTACTGGACGTTGAGCCTGCGGCCAGGGGCGCCGCCCGTCAATTGAGCGGTGCCGTTGAACATCCCCAACCTCATCACTTTTGGGCGGCTGATCGCCGTGCCCGTGACGATCTGGCTCATCCTCGGCAACCAGCTTGCGATTGCCTTCTGGGTGTTCGTCGCCGCCGGGATCTCGGATGCGCTCGACGGCTGGATCGCCAAACGCTTCGATCTTGGAACCGAGCTCGGCCGCTATCTGGATCCGATCGCCGACAAGGCGCTCCTGGTGGCGGTCTATATGACCCTCGGTGCGGCGGGCCATCTGCCAGATTGGCTGGTCATCCTGGTGGTGTTCCGCGACGCGGCGATCCTCGGAGGGGCACTGCTCGCGCACACGCTGCATCTCAACATCCGCGTGGAGCCTCTCGCCATCAGCAAGGTGAATACGGCGGCGCAGATCGTCCTGGCGGCGGCAGTGCTAGGCCGCGATGCACTGCCGATGGTCGCCACCTGGACCGACGGGGCGGTGTTGGGCACATTGATCGCCTTGGTGGCGGTGACCACCTTGTGGTCGGGGATCCGCTACCTGCTGCTGTTCCAGCGGCATGCGGGATCCAAGGCCGGTGGACCCTGACATGAGCACGCGGCAGCAGATCCTGTTCTGGCTGATAAGCCTCCTGATATTCGGGGCCGTGCTGTATCTGCTGCGCCCGGTGCTGCTGCCATTCGTGGCCGCGATGGCGGTCGCCTACCTGCTCGATCCCACTGCCGACCGCCTAGTGCGCTGGAACTTCTCGCGCAACGCCGCGACGTGGATTCTGACCGTCGCCTTCTTCGCCACCATCATCCTGGTGGTGCTGCTGCTGGCGCCGCTTCTCTACAGCCAGATCATCGGCTTCATCGACCGCTTGCCGGAATACGTCCAGAGTGCCCGCTCGTGGTTGCGCCCGATCGTCGAGCGTCTCATCGAACGCATCCCGATTCTCGGCGACCCGAGCGCCATCTGGCAGAACACGGCGAACTTCGCGGCGGGTTGGACGTCGTGGCTTGGCGTCGGCGTTGCCGGCATGTGGAGCCGCGGTCTGGCGCTCTTCAACCTGCTGTCGCTGCTCCTCATCACGCCGGTGGTGGCGTTCTACCTGTTGCGCGACTGGGACCGCTTCGTGGCGGTGATCGACTCGCTGCTGCCGCGCCAGCACGCCGACACCATCCGCGAGCAGGCGCGCCGCGTCGACGCCGTGCTCGCCGCTTTCGTGCGCGGCCAGGCGCTGGTGGCCCTCGCCGACGGTCTCGTCTACGGCCTGGGCCTGTCGTTGATCGGCCTTGAGTTCGGCCTGGTCATCGGCTTGACCGCGGGCCTCTTGTCGTTCGTGCCCTATCTCGGCGCACTGCTCGGCTCGTTCACGGCGATCATCGTCGCGCTGCTGCAATGGGGGCTCGATCCGTTGCGGCTTGCTCTGGTGGCGGGCGTGTTCGTCGTCGGCCAGCTGCTCGAAAACGCGGTATGGCAGCCGCGTCTTCTCGGCAAGCGCGTCGGCCTGCATCCGGTGTGGGTGATCTTCGGCGTGCTCGCCGGCGCATCTTTGTTCGGCTTCGTCGGTGTACTGCTGGCGGTTCCCGTCGCGGCGGCGATCGGCGTGCTGATCCGCTTCGGTCTCGATCGCTATCGCGAAAGTCGCATCTACCGCGGCCCGGACGTGGTGGCGTGAGCTCGCGGCGCTCCGGCGCACAGCTTCCGCTCGATCTCGGACATCGCCGTGCCCTCGGACGCGACGACTTCCTTGTCTCGGCTGCCAACGCGGCGGCGGTGCAATGGATCGATCGCTGGCCCGACTGGCCGCCACCCGGCCTCGTCCTGGTCGGTCCAGCCGGTTCGGGCAAGACGCACCTCGCTCACGTGTGGGCGGAACGTGCCGGCGCTGGATTCGCCGGCGCCGGCTTCGGACAGAAGCCGCCGGCCGAGCCGACGGTTGTCGAGGACGCCGACCGCGCGCCGGCGCGCGATCTCCTGTTCCTGTTCAATGCGGCGCGGGCCCGGTCCATCAGCTTGCTCCTGACCGCCACCCTGCCGCCGGCGCAGTGGCCGGCCGTGCTCCCGGATCTGCGCTCGCGCCTTGGCACCATGCCTGTCGCCGTGATCGAACCTCCGGACGACGCATTGCTGGCCGGCGTACTGTTGAAGCATTTCTCCGACCGGCAGGTGGCGGTGCCGCCGGAAGTGCTCTCGTACCTGCTCCCGCGCCTGGAGCGGTCGTTTGATGCCGCGCGACGGACGGCCGCCGCGCTCGACCGGGCTGCGCTGGCCCGCGGAGGGCCGCTGACGCTGCCGCTCGCGCGCCAGGTGCTGTCGGAGCTTGAGAGTTGAGCGCGCCAGCATCAATTCTTTGGCATGGCCAGGGCGCGGCGGGGCAGGGCGTACAAAGAAGCCCGCGCCTATGCTCTTATGCCGCCGCACGCGCGGGGCCGCGGAGAGTCGGGGTTGTCGGATGGCAATGAAAGCTAGGGTCCGCTGGATCGAGAAGCGCCTGTTCATGGGCGAATCGGGCACCGGCCACACCGTCGTGCTGGGCACGACCACGGCTGCTGATGGTCATCGCCTGGCGCCGAGCGCCATCGAGTTGATGCTGATCGGCGCCGGCGGCTGCACCGCTTGGGACGTGGTGGACATCCTCGAAAAGGGCCGGCAGGCGGTGGACGACTGCGTGGTCGAACTCGATGCCGATCGAGCCGAGACCGACCCCAAGGTCTTCACGCGCATCCACATCCACTTCATGGTGTCCGGCCGCGACCTCGACCGCGCCAAGGTGGAGCGCGCCATCCATCTCTCGGCCGACAAGTACTGCTCGGCGACGGCGATGCTCGCCAAGACGGCCGCCATCACCCACGACTTTGAGATCGTGGAGACTGAAGCCGCGCCCGCGGTCTCTTGAGCTACCGCCCGTCGTATTCGAACAGCTTCGGAGTTATCCGGCAGGCTTGATCTGGGCGAGGGTGGCCTGCGGCGAGAGGCAGGAAGCAGGGCGGGGCGCCGCATCGGCTGGCGCCCCACGCCCAACCTATGGTCGCTTACATCGCGCTGGCAGGCGCGTTGGGCGCGCCATCCGGCTTCCCGCCTTCACGCTTGGTGAAGGAAACGACTTCCTTGCGGCCGGCCGCCTGGCTCGCCTTGGCGTGGCGGAATAGATACAATGTACTCACTGTATTTGGGCCCTCGTCGCGTCGGGCGGGTGCCGTCGGTCCGGGAGAGCCCCGCGGCTGTGCAGATCCTCTGGGCGGAAATCCTCGGGATTTGAGCAGCCCTTGTCCAGTACGGGCTTATCAACTCTGGCAGGCGGCGGTTGCGAGGGCTCGTTTGGTACGGGGCAGGAAGGGACGCCCATGACTACCGCCGAAGAGCAGGCCGCGCGCCACCACGGCGACCGCCAGCCGCACGACATCGGCCCGCCAGCCCAGCCCCGCCTGTCGCCCGAAGCGGTTGCCGCCTTGATGCGCTCGCCGGAACGCTTCCTCAACCGCGAGCTTTCCTGGCTGGCCTTCAACGAGCGCGTCCTCGAGGAGGCGGGCAATCCCCGCTACCCGTTGCTGGAACGCCTGCGCTTCCTGTCGATCTCGGCGACCAACCTCGACGAGTTCTACACGGTGCGCGTCGCCGGCCTGTGGGGCCAGGTGAAGGCGGGCGTCAAGCAGACGTCCGACGACGGCCTGACGCCGGCCCAGCAGTTGGAGCGCATCAACCAGCGCGCCAACGTGCTGATGGCCGAGCAACAACGCACCTGGGGCATCCTGCGGGGCCTGCTGCACGAAGCCGGACTCTCGGTGCTCGACTCATCCGAGCTGACCGGCACCGACCGCGACTGGCTGGAAAGCTACTTCCTCGAGCACGTCTTCCCGCTGCTCACGCCGATCGCGGCGGATCCCGCGCACCCGTTCCCGTTCCTGCCGAACCTCGGCTTCGCGCTGGTGATGCAGATGCGCCGCCGCCAGGACGGACAGGGGCTCACCGCGGTGCTGCCGCTGCCGGTGCAGGCGAAACGCTTCGTGCGCCTGCCGGGCGAGGCAATCCGCTTCCTGTCGCTCGAGAACATTGTCGAGCTGTTTCTCGACCGCCTGTTCCCCGGCTACGACATGGTCGGCCGCGGCCTGCTGCGCATCCTGCGCGACTCCGACATCGAAGTCGAAGAAGAAGCCGAAGATCTGGTGCGGTACTTCGAGCTCGCCATCAAGCGGCGCCGGCGCGGCAACGTCATCCGCCTCAAGGTAGACGCGGCCATGCCGCCCGACCTGCGGCGCTTCGTCGCCGCGGAGCTCGGCATCGCGGACGAATCCGTCACCGTCACCGACGGCATCCTGGGTCTCGGCGACACCTCGCAGCTGCTCATCGAGGACCGGCCCGACCTGCTCTTCGAGCCGTACACGCCGCGCTATCCCGGGCGCGTGCAGGAGTCCGGCGGCGACATGGCGCGCGCCATCCAGCAGAAGGACTTCATC